>UEXY01000009.1_pt1 | contig 40158 bp, 36 predicted proteins | sample 4301061 | NCBI WGS metagenome assembly UEXY01 (sample SAMEA4773184, study PRJEB27434) | metagenome | biome: 2259; feature: agricultural soil; material: soil | place: USA | collected 2014-09 | depth 0.25 m | reverse complement strand
TGATTATTCAGCGCCGCCTCGAAGTATTGCAACGACTGCCGCTCACGGCCGTTCTGGCACAGGAACCAACCGTAGTTGTTGTTGAAATCCGGCGTATTGGGCGCCAACCGGATCGCATGCAAAAAATTTTCTTCCGCCAGGCGGCTTTCACCCATGTCCATGTAGATCAGCGCACGCATGCTGTACGCTTCCGCAAAATCCGGATCGGCGAGCAGCGCCTGCTTGATTTCGTCAAGGGCGACCGCCATCTGCCGCTGCTCGTAATATCCGACCGCAAGTTGCAGGCGAATGCGCGCCCGCTTCTGATTGTCGGTCTGATCGGAACTAGTCGGCAGTTCCTTTTGAGCGGTGGCAGCGGGATTCGACGCGCAGCCGATCATCAACATTGCCGCGACTACAGAAAGCGTACAGGAAACAAAGCGGATTTTTCTCACCTGGGCACCTCGATAATGCGGCCAAAATCCTTGCCGAATTTTTTCTGGTATTCCGCCATTTTTTGCATCCGTTCCTGCACCCGCGTACGATCCTGCACTTCGCCGGCGAGCTGGCCGCAGGCCGCATCGATGTCGTCGCCGCGTGTCTTGCGGATGGTGGTAACGATTCCGGCATCCATCAGTATTTGCGCGAACGCCTTGATCCGCGGGTTGTTGGAGCGTTTCAGGCCGGATTCCGGGAATGGATTGAACGGAATCAGATTGAATTTGCAAGGCACCGATTCGGCGCCCTTCATTACCAGCGCAACCAGTTCGCGCGCGTGCCCGTCGGTATCGTTGACGCCGTCGAGCATGCAATATTCGAAAGTGATGAAATCGCGCGGCGCATAATCGAGATAACGGCGACAGGCCGCCATCAACTCCGACAACGGATACTTCTTGTTGAGCGGCACTAGCCCGTCGCGCAACGCATCGTTAGATGCATGCAGCGATACCGCCAGCGCAACCGGGCAGTCCTGCGCCAGTTTGTCTATCATCGGCACTACGCCGCTAGTCGACAGGGTGACGCGGCGGCGCGACAGACCGTAGGCGTTATCGTCCAGCATCAGCTTGAGCGCAGTGACAGTCGGCTCATAATTCAGCAGCGGCTCGCCCATACCCATCATCACCACATTCGTGATCTGACGTTCGCCTTTGGGGCCGACCTCAATACCCTTGGTCCTGCGCAACTCGAATTCCGCCATCCACAACTGACCGATGATTTCGCCCACCGACAGGTTGCGGCTGAAGCCCTGTTTGCCGGTGGAGCAGAAACGGCAATTGACCGCGCAACCTGCTTGCGTCGAGATGCACAGTGTGCCGCGATTTTCCTCGGGAATGAATACGGTCTCGACCGCATTGCCCTGGCCGACGTCGAGCAGCCATTTACGGGTGCCGTCGGCGGACGTGTGGTCGCTGATGACAGACGGCGCGATGATCATTGCCCGCGTCTTCAACTTGTCACGCAAGGACTTCGCCAAGTCAGTCATGGCATCGAAATCGCTGGCGCCGAACTGATGGATCCAGCGCTGCAACTGCTTGGCGCGAAACGGTTTCTCACCCAACCCGGCGCAGTAGGCGACGAGTTGCGCGGGATCGAGATCCAGCAAGTTGGTGAGAGCCGTCATAACAAGTCTTCATCATGTCGCTCGACCTTGAAAGTGCAGAATCAATCAAGGCGAACGAGGGTTTCGATCAGCGGGAGTAAACGTTCAGTGCCGGGAAGAAATAGGCGATTTCGACCATGGCGGTTTCAGTGGCGTCGGAACCGTGCACGGCATTGGCATCGATGGAATCCGCGAAGTCGGCGCGAATGGTGCCCTTGTCTGCCTTCTTCGGATCGGTAGCACCCATCAGTTCACGGTTTTTTGCAATGGCGTTCTCGCCTTCCAGCGCCTGGATCATGACCGGACCAGAAATCATGAAATCAACCAGATCCTTGAAGAAAGGACGCTCACGGTGCACCGCATAAAAACCTTCCGCTTCGGCACGGGACAATTGCGCCATGCGTGCAGCGACGACCTTCAGGCCGGCGTTCTCGAAACGGGTATAAATCTGGCCGATCACGTTTTTAGCGACTGCGTCCGGCTTGATGATCGACAGGGTGCGTTCGATTGCCATCTGTAAAAACTCCAATAAAAAGAAAGGGTTAAGGTTAATATTTAAGAAATCAACTAACCTTTTATTATAGCATGAAAGCCCTCTTCCGAGGGGCTTCCACAAGCCAACGTAAGCGGTCGCGGGCGCTTCGGCAGCGATTCCTCATCCTATCCCGAAGAGAGTGTTATGCTTTCACCACCGTGGCAAGTAACTAATCGGAGGCACTATGAACCAGAACCTGCAGCAGACTTACGGCGCATCGAGCGAGGCACTCGTCGTACGCAACCGTGTATTGCGCAATACGTATTGGCTGCTCGCGATTTCAATGATCCCCACCGTGCTCGGCGCATGGCTCGGCGTGCAGTTCAAATTTTCGCTCTTCTCTGGCAGCCCTGCGATCGGATTCATGGTGTTTCTGGCCATTGCATTCGGCTTCTTTTTTGCAATCGAGAAGACCAAGAACTCCGGGCTCGGCGTCGCCATCCTGCTCGGCTTCACTTTCTTCATGGGTCTGATGCTGTCGCGCCTGATCGGACTCATTCTCGGATTTTCGAACGGCACGGCGCTGATCATGACCGCGTTCGGAGGCACCGCCATGATATTCGCCGGCATGGCAACCATCGCCACCGTTTCCAAACGCGATTTTTCAGGCATGGGGAAATGGCTGTTCGCTGGAGTGCTGGTGATTCTGGTTGCCGCGCTCGCCAACGCATTCCTGCAACTGCCCGCGCTTCACCTGGCGATTTCGGTGCTCGCAATCGCGATCTTTTCCGCTTACATCCTGTTCGACGTGCAGCAGATCATCAATGGCGGCGAGACCAACTACATCACGGCCACGCTGGCGATTTATCTCGACGTGTACAACATTTTCGTCAATCTGTTATCGCTGCTCGGCATTTTTGGCGGCGAGCGCGACTAGTTCGCACCCGTAATGGAAAGCCGGCTGCGAGGCCGGCTTTTTTTCATCTTAATCGGCCCGTTCGAATACCGCGATCGACTCGACGTGCGCGGTATGCGGAAACATATTGACCACCCCGGCCTGCTTCAGCAGATAACCGCCCTGGTGCACCAGGAAGCCGGCATCGCGCGCCAGTGTGGCCGGACTGCAGGACACGTAGACGAGGCGCTTCGGCCTCATGTCCGGATGCACTTCTCCCATGCCGGCGATCGCCTGGCAGACGGCAATCGCACCTTCGCGCGGCGGGTCGATCAACATGCGGTCGAATTTGCCGAGGGCAATAAAGTCCTCGGCCGTCGCTTCAAACAGATTGCGGCAATGGAAAGCCGTCTTGTCGGCAAGGCCATTGGCGCGTGCATTGTCGAACGCGCGCTCGGTCAATGCAGTGCTGCCTTCGATGCCGACGACTTCCCGCACCTGCGTCGCGATCGGCAGGGTGAAATTACCCAAGCCACAGAACAGATCGGCGACCCGTTCGCCAGGCTGCGCATCCAGCAAACGCAAGGCACGCGCCACCAGCACGCGATTGATATGGTGATTGACCTGCGTGAAGTCGGTTGGCTTGAAAGGCATCGTCACGCCGAATTCCGGCAGAACGTAATTCAGCTCGACATCGGTCGGATAAAACGGGTAAACCGTGTCCGGCCCCTTGGGCTGCAGCCACCACTGGACGCGATATTCGTCGGCAAACGTTTTTAGCCGTTCCTGATCAGCCGCCGTGAGCGGCACCATGATACGCAATACCAGCGCGGTGACATTTTCGCCGACCGCAAGCTCGATTTGCGGCATCTGCTCGAAGATACTCAGCGATTCAATCAGCCGGCGCAGCGGAACGAGCATCGCGGATACGTGCGGCGGCAAGATCTCGCAGGTTTTCATGTCGGCGATATACGACGACTTCCTTTCATGGAAACCGACCAGCACACCACCCTTTTTTTGCACATTTCTGACGGACAGCCGTGCGCGATAACGATATCCCCACGTCGGCCCGTAGATAGGCCGCATCATTCTTTCGGCGTGCACTTTGCCGATGTGCCACAGATTGTCTTCCAGTACGCGCTGCTTGATTGCAACCTGGGCGGACGGCTCCAGATGCTGCATCGCGCAACCGCCGCAGGTGCCGAAGTAGGTGCATTTCGGCGTGACGCGCAACGCGGATTCATTGTGCACTTCGGTCAGTGTCGCCGCTTCCCATTTCGGCTTGCGCCGAAAAGACTGGAAGCCGACGCGCTCGCCCGGCAACGCACCCTCGACGAAAATGACCTTGCCCGGTGTGCCGTCCTCATTTTGCAGATGGCCGACGCCGCGGCCTTCCATATCGAGGGACTCGATAACAATAGTGTTGTGCTGCATAGAGAAAAAATTGAATTGCCGGGCGCGCAGTAGCCCCGAAGTATAAGAAGACCGCGGCTCAAGCTACCATGCGGCCAGATATTCCTTCCAGTGCGGGCCCTCCAGTCCAGCCAGCGAAGACCTCACCAGCGCGACCTCCTCATCGTACGCCGCCTTGGTCAGCGCGCCGCGCATCAGCTGGAAACGGCAGTAGACCAAATAGGTATTGACGACATCGGTTTCGCAATAGTCGCGGATCTCGTTCAGACGGCCTTCCTGAAACAAGGTCCATACCTGCGAACCATCGACGCCGAGCTTGCCCGGAAAGCCGCATAGTTTCGCGAGATCGTCCAGTGGCGCGTTGGCGCGTCCGGTATAGAGCGCCAGCAGATCCATCAGATCGAGATGGCGAGTGTGATAGCGGCTCAGGTAATTGTTCCATTTAAAGTCGCGATCCTCGTCGCCCATCTCCCAATAACGGGACGCCGCCACGCCATTGATCATCGCTCGATAATGTAGTACCGGCAGATCGAAGCCGCCGCCATTCCACGAAACCAGTTGCGGCGTGTATTTGTCGATGATCCGGAAGAAGTCGCTCACCAGCTTCGACTCCTGATCTTCAAGGCTACCGAGAGAGCGCACGCGAAAACCGTCATCGTCGCGGAACACGCAGGAGATTGCGGCGATGCGGTGCACATGATGCGGCAGGAAGTCCGAGCCGATCTTGTCGCGCCGCGCCGCGAACGCCGTCGCGGCGACTTCGGCATCGCTCATCGATGCGGGATGACCATTCAAGGTACGCAAGCCGGCGACATCGGGAATCGTCTCGATGTCGAATACCAGAATCGGAATCACAGTAGTGCGTCCTTGCCTACGCCGCGTGCGGTCAGCGCGCGCTTGAGCTTTACCAGCGCCTCCTGCTGGATCTGGCGCACGCGCTCGCGCGTCACGCTCATTTCGGCGGCCAGCTCTTCCAGCGTGGCGGGATCGTCGTTGTCCAGGCCGAAGCGGCGCACGATCACCACGCGCTGCTTGTCCGGCAACTTCTTCAGCCAGTCGCGCACCAGTACCGTCATCTCGTGATGCTCGGCGCGCGAATCCGGGCCATCCTCGATATCGCCCGGCAGCATGTCCATCAGGCTTGCCTGCGGATCGTTGTCAAGCGGCGCGTCGAGCGAAGTCGCGTGCTCGGAAAGCGCGAGAATATCCTGTATGTCCTCCACCGGCCGGTCGACCAGGTGTGCGATGTCCTCGGCCGTCGCGTCCTTGCCGTCGTGATGCTGCGCTTCGAGATGGTACTTGGCACGTAGAATCTGGTTCAGCTCGCGCACCATATGCACCGGCAGACGAACAGTGCGTGCCTGATTCATGATCGCTCGCTCGATGCTCTGACGTATCCACCAGGTGGCGTAAGTCGAAAAGCGGAATCCGCGTTCGGGCTCGAATTTATCGATCGCCCGCATCAGGCCGAGATTACCCTCCTCGATCAGGTCGAGCAGGACGACGCCGCGGTTGATGTAATGCTTGGCTATCGACACCACCAGACGCAGGTTGTGTTCGATCATCTTCTGCCGCGCCTCGAAATTACCCTGCTTGGCCAGCGTGGCGAAATGAATCTCTTCTGCCACCGTCAACAGTGGACGCGCGCCGATCTGATTCAGGTAATGCTGGGTCGTGTCGGTGGAAAGCTCGGCCGCCAGCACGGTCTTCAACTCATCGACCGGATCGACCGCCGGCGTGACTGCGCCCTCGCTCCGCTCACCGTCGGCGTCCTCGTTTAATCCGCTCTCTGCCTCGTCGGCACCATTGAGCGAGATACCGTCGGCCAGCTCATCCGGCGGGGCGTCGTCTTCCAGTGGATCGTGAGGGTTGCGATTCATTTAGCGGCTTGGCAAAAATTTGGATGGATCGACCGGTTTCCCTTGCTGGCGTATTTCGAAATGCAGTTTCACCTCATCGGCGTCGGAATTTCCCATTTCTGCAATCTTTTGGCCCTTGTTGACGCTTTGATCCTCTTTCACGAAGATGGTTTTGTTATGTGCATAAGCCGACAATAAATTATTGGAGTGTTTGACAATAACGAGATTGCCGTAGCCGCGAATGCCACTGCCAGCATACAGCACTTTACCGGAGCCCGCCGCTACTACCGGCTGCCCCATCTTGCCGGCAATATCGATGCCGCGCTTGCCTTCGCTGAAGTGGGAAATGACTTTGCCGTCAGCAGGCCAGATCCATGCAATGTTTTCATCGTCAGGCACAGCGGCGTGCGGCACATCAGGTGTTTTTTCCGCTGCCTTCGGCTGCTCTGCACGGGGCGCAACGCTTGTCGGCACCGATGCGCTCGCGCCAGCGTCCGGTTTCTGCAATTCAGCCAATGCATTGTCGGAATACGGCCGCTTGTCGCCGCGCGGGACGGACTTATGCGCAACGGACGAATTAGCGGCGGTCGGCACGGAGGCCGACGGCGACAAAGGCCTGACCTCGACGCCGGATGAGATTGCCACACTACCGGTCTGGGCGCTGCCTTCCGGCGGCGCTACACGCAACACTTGATCGACCTTGATGTCGTTCGGATTGGAAAGATTGTTCCAGACAACGAGGTCGCGGTAATTCTGACCGAAATCGAGCGCGATCTGGATCAGCGTGTCGCCTTTACGTACGGTGTAATAGTTGCGGCCGTCGGCCGGCTTCTGCGGGGTGGCCTGAGCGCCTGGCTTTGGCGCCTCTATGGTCCTTGTGCCTACCGGCCGGTCGACCACCGGCGCGGGCTGGCGTGGAGTAGTGCTGCATGCGGCGATCAGGACGGGCAAAACTGCCAAGGATAGGAAACGTGCGAAGCGTGCTTTTTTCATTCTCATACTATTCATGATTTGGCTGCAGCGTGTCGGTAAGTGATGCGTATCAAGACAAGCTCAGACGACGCCGGAGCGCAGCGGAACAAAATGGCAATCTTCCAGCGTGGTATTCGTCCATTCGAACTTGCTGACGCGTTCGATGAGCTGCAGGACTTGATGGCGCGCACCGACCGGCGCGACCAGTCTGCCGCCGATGTTCAGTTGATCCAGTAAAGCCTGCGGCACCTCCAAGCCAGCGGCCGCGAGAATAATGCCATCGAACGGCGCCGCTTGCGGCAGCCCAAGCATACCATCTCCATACTGCAACCGGATATTGGCGATACGCAGCGGACGCAGGTTTGCCTTCGCCAGTTCGTGCAGCGGTTTGATGCGCTCGATCGAGTACACTTCCTTCGCCACCAGCGACAGAACGGCGGCCTGGTAGCCGCAGCCGGTACCGATTTCAAGCACCTTGTTCAGCACTCCGCCGTTCGCGTTCGCGCGCATCACTTCGATCATGCGCGCCACGATATAGGGCTGCGAGATGGTCTGATGCTGGCCGATGGGCAGTGAGGCATCGATGTAGGCCTGGCTGGACAAGCCCGATTCCACGAACAGATGGCGCGGCACGGCCTCCATCGCCGCGAGTACCTTGGCGTCTTTGACTCCCTGCTTAGCGACACGGGCAACCATCGCCGTGCGCACCGAGTCAGAAACGAGCCGCGTCGGACGCGGCGCGGAAGACAGCGAGGCTGGAATCCGCGTGACGGATTTGATCGGCGATTCCATCGGCTGCGCTGACCGGGCCACGTTTTGCGCAGCATTTTGCGTCGCCGTTTGAGGTGTCGCAATCCCGGTGGCGGATGCGGGCCTGCCACGCGCCTTCAGGGCGGATTTTTCTACAACGGACGACAACGACAACGGGAAGCGCTTGTCCTTGTCGCTCATGACATGTCCTTCCGGAGCACGTCGAGTTGCTCACCGTGTGTCAGATCGATCTGCAGCGGCGTAACAGAGACGAAGCCATTTGCCGCTGCATGAAAATCGGTGCCCTCGCCCGCGTCCTTCGCCTTGCCGGACGGGCCGATCCAGAAGATTTCCCTGCCATGCGGATCGTGGGTCCTGATCACAGCTTCGGATTCATGCCGCTTGCCCAAACGCGTGGCCCGCATGCCCTTGATCTGATCGTATGGAAGATTGGGGATGTTGACATTCAACAAATACGGCTTTTGCAGCATGTCGAAGCGTCGCTCGACGAATTCCCGGGCGATGCGGGCCGCGGTATCGATATGCGCCCAGCCCTTTTCCACTTGCGAAAACGCGATCGCCGGAATACCGAACAGGTAGCCCTCGGTCGCCGCAGCCACTGTGCCGGAATACAACGTATCATCGCCCATGTTCTGTCCCTGGTTGATGCCAGATACCACCAGGTCCGGTCGGAACGACAGTCCGCCAGTCAACGCCACATGCACGCAATCGGACGGCGTGCCATTGACGAAATAAAAACCATTGTCGGCGCGATGGACCGACAGCGGCCGATCCAGCGTCAGCGAATTGGAACTGCCGGAGCGATTGCTGTCGGGGCCGACAACGACAATTTCTGCGATCGGCCGCAAGGCTTCGGCCAAGGCGATGATCCCGGGCGCGAGGTAACCATCGTCATTGCTAACAAGAATTTTCATATCCGAATTTTAACCGATGCAATATTGCGCACCTTGCGCCGATATTGACATTTTGCGGTATCAGCCTAAAATAAAACGACCGTTCTTTTTTATCAATCACAAGCAAACAAGGAGACAAGATGAAAGCGATCCTCTGCAAATCCTGGGGACTGCCCGACACACTGGTTGTAGAGGAAATGCCGGACGTCGTACCGGGTCCGGGTCAAGTCGCAATCGACGTACAGGCCGCCGGAGTCAACTTTCCCGATGTGTTGATCATCCAGAACAAGTATCAGTTCAAGCCGAACCTGCCGTTCACGCCGGGCAGCGAGCTGGCCGGTATCGTGCGCGCAGCGGGTGACGGCGTGACGCACCTGAAGGCAGGCGACAAGGTGCTGGCTTTCGTCAGCCAAGGCGCGTTCGCGCAGCAGATCGCGGTCCCGGCGCAATTGGCGATGCCGATCCCGCCCGGACTGGATTTCGATACCGCCGCGGCAATCACGCTGACTTATGGGACATCGCATCATGCGGTGGTTGACCGCGCCCAGCTCAAGGCCGGCGAAACCATGCTGGTACTTGGCGCTGCCGGCGGCGTCGGCCTTGCCGCGATCGAAATTGGCAAGGCACTCGGCGCACGCGTGATCGCGGCGGCCTCCTCCGATGAAAAGCTCGCGGTTTGCAGGGAACATGGCGCGGATGCGACCATCAACTACAGCACGCAAGATCTGCGCGAGGCGATCAAGGCGACAACCGATGGCAAGGGACCGGATGTAATTTACGACCCGGTCGGCGGCATCTATACCGAACCGGCATTCCGTTCGATCGCATGGCGCGGCCGCTACCTGGTGATCGGCTTTGCCAACGGCGAGATACCGAAACTGCCGCTGAACCTGCCGCTGCTGAAGGGCGCATCACTAGTAGGTGTGTTCTGGGGCGAATTTGCAAAGCGCGAACCGAAGGCCAATCTGGCGGCAATGCGCGAACTGATGGGGTGGATGACGGAGGGCAAGATCAGGCCGCACATTTCCGGACGCTATGCGCTGGCCGACACGGCACGGGCATTGAACGACATGGCAGCGCGCAAGGTTACCGGCAAAGTGGTCATCCAGCCGCAAAAATAAGCTGGGGTTTCCTGGCGCCCTCGTGCGCGTGGGCGCCGCGGCTCATTCACCTTCGGCCAGCGTCTGGTGAACGAAGGCCGACAGGATCAGGCGATCGTGAATGGAAACATCCAGGAATTCGAATCCATGCTTGAAGCCATCGCCATTCTCGGACGGCGCCACCGAGCGCAGCACGGTTTTCAGATTGAGGAATTCGTCGTGGCCGGCGGCGCTTACCTTGAACTTGATTTGCCCACAATCGCCTTTGTTCCCGATAATCTGCTTGATGGTGCCCGACGTGCCACCCATGCTGAGATCGGTCAAGGTGGCGGCGGCTGTGCGTTCCGGCTCCGACAATGAAACCGCCGCGATGATTTTCACCTGCGCCCTGACGCCGCGCCTCACCACCGTGCACAACACTTCCCTAGGATAAGACAGCTGCAGATAGGGATGCGGCGAGTGCACCGATTTTATCGCCGTAGCGGCGAATGCATAGGCTTTTTTGCCGGAGAATGCGCGCACCACGAAAGTCTGCCCGTCTCGCACGAATTCGAACTTGCCGTCGACGGTGGGCACCGTCACGAATACCGTCTTATTCTTGATGAAGCCGATCAGGCGCACGGTATAGCGAATTGCAGAGTTATCGATCTGCTGCAGATACAGCGTCTCGCCGACATACCAGCGTATGTCGTCCATGCCGACGGCGACTTCCTTGTTGCCGCTCGATTCTTCGGTCGGTGGTTCGGTGGGGGTGGCCGCCTTTCTGGGCGCGGTGGCGGTGTTTTGCTTCGCTTGGCTCGGCGCCAGATCCCAAGCCGAATCATGGACGAAGCCATTGTCGATAAGTCCATCGAGCTGACTCTGGCTCTCGATCATGCAGCCGGATGCCAGCAGCAGATTTCCATGCCAATCGTAGACCGAGCGCCGCAATGGCTTGCCCACGGCCAATTCGGCGGCTCGCACCGGAACTAAAGAGACGACGGGTTCAGTCATGTAAGCTTTTCAAACACAATGCGAAACAATGGAGACCGCGGCTCGCGCAAGTATATGCAGTATCGCATGCGCTTCATGTCATGCATCGTTAAACGGCCTGCTCGCCGCGCTCTTCGACCTTGTGCTGTTCGAAGAACGCCTGCGCCACTGTCGCGTCGCGGGTCCGTCTGAACGGTGGCAGACTTTGCCAGATGCGTCTTCCATACGGTTTCGATATCAGCCGCGGATCGCAAATCATCAGGACGCCGCGATCAGTCTCGTCGCGAATCAGCCGTCCCGCGCCCTGCTTCAGGTTGATGATCGCTGCCGGCAACTGATGGTGCACAAATCCGTTCAAGCCTTTCTTTTCGAGCGCATCGATGCGCGCCGCAAGCACCGGGTCGTCCGGCGGCGAAAACGGCAGCTTGTCGATAATCACCAGCGATAGCGCGTCGCCGCGCACATCCACGCCCTCCCAGAAACTCTGGCTGCCGATCAGCACCGCGTTGCCGGCGGCGCGGAAGCGGTCGAGCAGTTCGGTACGTCCCGCTTCGCCTTGCACCATCAACGGGAATGGCAGCTTGCGCTTGTCGAACTCGTCGCGCAAGCGTTCGGCCGCGCGATTGACCGCGCGTATGGTCGTGCATAGCAGGAAAGCGCGTCCTTGCGCCGCTTCAATCATGGGTAGCGCAGCATCGATCATCGCATCCGTGTAATCGAGCGAATTCGGCTGCGGCAAATTTTCCGGTACATACAGCAAGCCTTGACGATCATAGTCAAACGGACTCGGCCAAGTCTGCGCAGGCTCGTTCCACAAGCCCATCTGCGATGTGTAGTGATTAAAGTCGTTTTTTACGGCGAGTGTAGCCGATGTGAATATCCACGCGCGCGGCGATCCTTCACGCTGCTTGCTGAAGATCGGCGCAATCGACAAGGGTGTCCGATGCAGTTGCAGCGATGAAGAGAAGGCCTCCACCCACAGCACGCGCTCCTGCCCGGCATCCTCGGCCGGCACGGCTTGCGCACTATCCCATGCGGCAAGCCTGTCGCCCAGCTCGATTGCCCTGGTCCGGCATTGCTCAATGGTTTCGGCGCGTTCCGCCTGCTTTTCGAGAACAGCTGTCATCGCCTGCAGCTCTTCCTTCAGCGTTTCCAGCGCGGGAAAGAAAGCGCTGGACGAAGCAATCTGGTTGATGGCAAGCCGCACCACGTCCTGCGGGAAGGCGAGGCGCAAGTCGCGCGCAGCGCGTTCGACCGTCGATACCACTTTCGGCCAGTCGGCGCCGCCGCGCGCATGCGCAAGGCCCTCGGCCAGTACATCGCGGCACAGTTCGAGCACCTGCGATGTGGAAACCGTTTCACCGAAAAACAGCGTCGCCGTCTCCGGCAGTTGATGCGCCTCGTCGAAGATGACGGTATTCGCGGAAGGCAGCAGTTCAGCGACGCCGGTATCCTTCAATGCGACATCGGCAAAGAACAGGTGATGGTTGACCACGACGACATCGGCCTGCTGCGCTTCCTTGCGCGCCTTCATGACGAAGCAGTCCTGGTGATACTGGCATTCGGCGCCGAGACAGGTATCGCGGGTGGAGGTAACCAGGTTCCATACCGGGGCCGACTCCGGCACCTTCGACAGCTCGGCCTTGTCGCCGGAACTGGTGGTCTTCACAAAACGGGAAATCTCGCGCAGGTAGCCGACGTCGTCGCGCGAGGTCAAGCGGCCGTTCTGCAGCGTGCGCTCCAGATGAAAGTGGCATACGTAATTGGCGCGCCCCTTCAGCAGCGCGACCGACACCGGCGCATTGAGCGCCTTGCGCACGGTGGGAATATCGCGCAGGTAGAGCTGATCCTGCAGATTCTTGGTGCCCGTCGACAGAATCACCTTGCCGCCCCACAGCAACGCAGGAACGAGATAGGCGAAAGTCTTGCCGGTTCCCGTGCCGGCCTCGGCGATCAGGGTTTGCTGCTGGCCGATGGCCGAAGCGATGGCCTTGGCCATTTCGGTTTGCGACTGGCGCGGCCGAAATCCGCTGACGGCCTGGCCGAGCGGGCCACTGGAATCAAACAACTGATCGATATCGGCGTCGTGCTTGCCCGGAGCGGGTAGTGATGCGGTGTGTTCTGTCAAAGCGAATAGCCGTCAGGAGCGACATCTCCCCGCAAAAATCAGGCGGGAATGTCAGGGATAAGTTGCATTTTCAGCAATGTTATATGATCCTTCAACTGCAGCTTGCGCTTTTTCAGGCGCCGCAACTGAAGCTGGTCATGCAGGACGTCGCGTGTCAGCAGGTCGATGACCGCGTCCAGATCACGATGCTCTACTTCCAGCTCGACAATGCGGCGCTGTATATCTTCGAATGGGATCATGGTCGGTCGAATGAGGGCGATAGCCAGTATTTTAAGAGCGAAAACCGCTGGCGCATAGCATGCATGATGTCAACGGAGGTGTTTCGCTCGCCGCGCAGAAGACTTGCTTGTCCGACGCAAATAAACAACAGTGCATTTGCGTATTGCCACTATCAAACAACGATGAAGAAATGTAACAAATACCTACAAAGACAATGACGTAATTTTCCCCATGCAATAATTTTTACCAGCCAGCAGTGTAATGCACCGGGACTCATGAGCCAATACAAGATCGAAGCAGGAACAGGACAGCACATTGGCGACCGGCATGAGCAGCAGGACCGTGCCGCCTTGTTCGCTGCGCCGAGAGCGCCCGGCTACCTCATGGCGATCGTTGCCGATGGTATGGGTGGGTTGAGCGGCGGTGCGATGGCGGCCGAACAAGTGATCCGCACGGCGAAGCAAGCTTTCGATCTGTTTTCCCCGCAAACCGATGATGTCGAAAAGATGCTGTCGACGATCGCACACGATGCACACACCATCATCAAGCTGACCGCCATCTCCTCCGAAAAAAAACCGCACAGCACGATGACGGCACTGATCATCACCCCTGAACGCTCCGCGATCTGGGCGCATGTCGGCGATTCGCGGTTATACCGTTTCAACGGACCGAACTGCGCCGATCGTACCGCCGATCATTCCTATGTCGAAACCCTGATCAAGGAAGGCAAGCTGTCGCGGCAAGATGCGCGGAACCATCATCTGTCGAACGTTCTAAGCAGCTCGCTCGGCTCGCATGACAGCGAACCGGAAGTCACGATACGCCGTCACGACGGCTTGAAGGCAGGCGATGCCTTTTTGCTTTGCACCGATGGCCTCTGGCATTACTTTTCCGATGTCGAACTAGGCGCGGCGATCGCGATGAACACACCGCGCCAGGCATCCGAAATGCTGATCAACAAGGCACGCGACCGCGCCATAGGCACGCCGGCCGACAATTGCACGCTCGCGATCGTAAAGCTGATTGAATCACCGAAGGAATCCAAAGGCTATACGGTCGACAAGATGAAGCGCGCCGTTTAGCAGATGCCGGCCCGCGTCCCCAACCTTATTGCGGTTTGGGCTGCGTCGCTTCCTTCAAGCGCTGCTTTTCCTCTTTCTCCGCCTTCTTGCTCTCCACTTCCTTCTGGCGCGCCTGTGCTTCTTCCACTTTCTTCTGATAAGCGGCGACGTTCTCGGCGCGCTTCTGCGCCTTTGCCGCTTCCTTCGCCCTTATCTGCTTCAGCCTGGCTTCATGCTTCGCTTTACGGTCCGGAAAGATCGTGGTCTTTACCTTGCCCGCGTCCCCAGGATTGGATTTGGCCGACGTCACCTCCGAGCCTTCCACGGCGGCGCGCCGACTGTCTTCTTCGTGCCTGGCTCGCTCCAGTCTGCCCGCCTCGTCCCTCTCCCGCTTGGTGGCCAGGGCAGCATCCCGTTCTTCGACACGTGCCCGGCGCTTGAACGCACGGGCTTCGATTTCGATCGAACGCAGGGGCGACAATGCAAGCCGCCTGCGCTCCTTGGCCTGCTTGATGCACGAGGTGGCAAAGAATTCGGGATAGCAGGCCTGCTCTTCTCTGGCATAACGACTCTCGATATCGGCACGTTCCCTGTCTACCTCCACCAGCGCCGCGTCGGCCATTTCGATCGATTTAATCGCCCCGGCCGGATAGCGGCCGGCGACACTGGCTTCAGCGAGCGGATGCACCGCCCCGACCGCGGCTTGCTGTGCGAATGCACAAGACGCGAACACGATTGCGGCGGCCGCAACCCATGCATGCAATATACCGGTGAGAGAATTGCGCATGGTTACTGTCATGCAATCGAATCGGCAGCTTCGCGCCGTTCGCTTTCCATATATTCGGAAGACTGCATCTCGACGATGCGCGAAACCGTCCGGTGAAATTCGTTTGCAAGCATGCCTTCGGTGTATAGCTGATCCGGCTCCACTTCGGCGGAGATCAGCAGCTTGACCTTGTGATCGTACAAAACGTCGATCAGCCAGGTAAAGCGCCGCGCTTCGGACGACATCGAGGCCGACATGCGCGGTACGCTGGAAAGAACCACCGTATGAAAGCGACTGGCAATTTCAAGATAATCGTTCTGCGAGCGCGGGCCGCCGCACAGGGTCGAAAAATCGAACCAGATGGCGCCGCCGGCACGCCGCAAGGCGCGGATTTCACGCGCCTCGATATGAATGCGCGGGTCTTCATCCGCCGTTTCGGCGATGTTGGCGAACGCATTGCGCAAGGCATGATCCGCAGCTGCTCCCAGCGGCGCATGATATGCCTCCACCTGCGCCATGGCCCGCTTGCGATAGTCGAGGCCAGCGTCGACATTGAGGACGTCGAGCCGTTCCTTCAACAAGCCGATTGCCGGAAGAATGCGATCGCGGTGCAGGCCGTCCGGATAGAGCGTGTCCGGCGCATAGTTGGACGTCATGATGAACGATACACCGTTGTCGAACAGCGCCTTCAGCAGGTTGTACAGGATCATGGCGTCGGCTATATCCGACACGTGGAATTCATCGAAGCAGATGAGGCGGTATTTCTTTGCGATGCGGCGCGCGACTTCGTCGAGCGGATCGGCGACGCCCTTCAGTTCGTCGAGCTGACGATGTACACCGCGCATGAATTCGTGGAAGTGCAAGCGAGTCTTGCGCACCACCGGAACCACCGAGTAAAAGCTATCCATCAGAAAGGACTTGCCGCGCCCAACGCCTCCCCACATGTACACGCCGCGCGGCACTTCCGGGCGGCTGACCAGGCGCTTGAACTTGCTGGAGCGCTGCGACTTGTACGCGACCCACTCGTCAAACGCCTGCTGCAGACGATTCACGGCGCGACGCTGCGCCTCGTCGGACTGGTAGCCGCGCTGTGCCAGCGCATGCTCATAGAACTCCCTGACATTCATATCGTTTTTCATTCGTTGCTGCCGGGTTTTGGCGGCCTTGCTCTCCGCATCGACCGACCATGGCACAAAAATGGGCGAGACCCGCTCGCCCATCTTATGCCGAATCACTGCTGCTCATGAGCAATAACCGGAGACATCCTTCCTGGCAAACCGGAGCATCCCCGGCTCACTGCGGATTCATGTCCACGGTCACGCGCGATGGATAGCTGCCGCCGCCTAAGCTGATCGGAAAGTTCAATCCCACGCCGACACCCACGTTGCCGCTGCCACCGCCGACACCGAGCCCGACGTTGGATCCGAGCGGGCTCGACGGCTTGAACACCATTTCGGAGCTGCGATAACCGGCCTTATGGCACAGCACTCGCAAATCGCCGCTGGCGCTGCCGACCGCCACCGCTGCCGGCGTCGTGACGTTCCAGTTGCCGGCGCCGGTGCTGACCACGCAATTCGCGCCCGGCAAGGCCTGGCCGCGCGACACGGTTTCAACCGCAATGCCGCCGCCACTCGATCCTGTCGTGGCACATGCAGCAAGCGCGATGGGCAGCAACAGGATCAGGTAACGCATGCAGACTCCTAGAAGTTGAGCGAGCGCTTGTCGACCGCCAACGCGGCCTCCTTAGTAGCTTCGGACAGAGAAGGATGGGCATGGCAGATGCGCGCAATGTCTTCCGACGATGCACGGAATTCCATGGCCACCACCGCCTCCGAAATCAATTCGGAAGCCATCGGCCCGATGATATGCACGCCGAGGATTTCATCGCTCTTGGCATCGGCCAGAAACTTCACCATGCCCGAGGTATCGCCCAACGCGCGAGCACGGCCGTTGGCCATAAACGGGAAAGTGCCAGCCTTGTAGGCAACGCCTTCCGCCTTCAACTGCTGTTCGGTCTTGCCGACCCAGGCGATCTCTGGGGATGTATATATGACCCAGGGAATCGTATTGAAGTTCACGTGGCCGTGCTGGCCGGCAATACGCTCGGCAACGGCGACGCCTTCTTCCTCCGCCTTGTGCGCGAGCATCGGACCGCGCACCACGTCGCCTACTGCCCAGACGTTCGGCAGGTTGGTCTTGCAATCGCCGTCGACTGCGACGAAGCCGCGCTCGTCGAGCTTGAGACCGACGCCATCGGCATTCAGGCCGATGGTATTCGGCACGCGGCCGATCGAGACGATCAGCTTGTCGAACACGGCTTTCTGCGCATTGCCCTTGTCGTCGGTGTATTCGACGGTAACGTCCTTCTTGCCGACGGCGACCGCACCGATCTTGACGCCGAGGTTGATCGCCAGGCCCTGCTTGGCAAACAGCTTGTGTGCCTCCTTGGCGATCTGTTCGTCGACCGCCGCGAGGAAGCCCGGCAGCGCTTCCAGCACCGTTACTTCCGCGCCGAGGCGCCGCCAAACGCTACCCATTTCAAGGCCGATCACACCGGCGCCGATCACGCCAAGCTTCTTCGGCACCGCATCGGCTGCAAGCGCGCCGGTATTCGACAGGATCAGTTTTTCGTCGAACGGTGCGTTCGGCAACGCGCGCGCATCGGAGCCGGTGGCGACAATGATGTGCTTGCCGGTGATGGTTTCTTCCGTTGCGCCAGCCACCTTGATTTCATAGCCGTTGGCACCGGCCTGTACAAAGGAGCCGCGGCCGTGGAAGAACGTGACCTTGTTCTTTTTGAACAGATAGAGAATGCCGTCGTTGTTCTGCTTGACGATGGTTTCCTTGCGCGCCAGCATCTGGCCGACGTTCAGGCCCAGGCCCTTGACTTCGATGCCGTGTTCGGCGAATGCATGGCCGGCATGCTCATAGTGTTCAGACGATTGCAGCAACGCCTTCGACGGAATGCAGCCGACGTTGGTGCAGGTGCCGCCCAGTGCCGGACCGTTCTTCGCATTCTTCCAGTCATCGATGCATGCTGTGCTGAAACCCAATTGTGCAGCACGGATTGCTGCCACATAGCCGCCGGGACCGCCGCCGATAACCACCACATCAAAATTTTTCGACATATAACATAACCTTATTCGTAACCTAACTCGCCGCAGAATAGACAACACACACGGAGCGGGATGTTGCCCAGGCTCCGTGTGCGCATAGCGTGATTTTCTTACAGGTCCAGCAGGAGGCGCGCCGGGTCTTCCAACGCTTCCTTCATCGCGACCAGGCCGAGTACCGCCTCGCGGCCGTCGATGATGCGGTGATCGTAAGACATCGCCAGGAAGTTGATCGGACGGATCACGATCTGGCCGTTTTCCACGACCGGACGATCCTTGGTCGCGTGCACGCCGAGAATGGCGGACTGCGGCGGGTTGATGATCGGTGTCGACAGCATGGAACCGAACACGCCGCCGTTGGAGATGGAGAAGGTGCCGCCGGTCAGCTCGTCGAGCGTCAGCTTGCCGTCCTTGGCCTTGACACCGTATTCGGCGATCTTCTTCTCGATATCGGCGATCGTCATCTGATCGGCATCGCGCAGAATGGGCACCACCAGGCCGCGCGGCGAACCGACGGCGATGCCGATGTCGAAGTAGCCGTGGTAGACGATATCGTTGCCGTCGACCGATGCATTGATGATCGGGTATTTCTTCAGCGCGGCAACCGCGGCCTTGACGAAGAAGGACATGAAGCCGAGCTTGACGCCGTGCTCCTTCTCGAACTTGTCCTTGTACTTGCTGCGCAAGTCCATGACCGGCTGCATGTTGACTTCGTTGAACGTGGTCAGGATCGCGTTGGTCGATTGCGATTGCAACAGGCGCTCGGCGATACGGGCGCGCAGGCGGCTCATCGGCACACGCTCTTCCGGACGGTTTCCGAGGTTCGCGCTCGCCGGCGCGGCGACCTGTTGCAACGCCGGCTTCGGCGCGGCGGCGGGTGCCGGAGCGGCCGGTTTCTTTTCGAGAACGCTAATGACGTCGCCCTTGGTGACGCGGCCATCCTTGCCGGTGCCGGCCACTTGCGCGGTCGTCATGCTGTTCTCCGCCAGCATCTTCGCGGCCGCAGGCATTGCCACGCCGCTGGACGCGTTCGAAGCCAGCGCGGAAATTGCCGCGGTGACCGGATCGGCAGCCTTGGCCGGCGCGGCCGCAGCCGCCGCGGCGGCAGGCGCTGCAGCGGCTTTGGCCTCAGTGTCGAGCCTGGCGATGATTTCGCCCGCGACGACGGTGCTGCCGTCGCCCTTGAGCAGCTCGACGATCACGCCCGCATCCGGCGCGGGCAATTCGAGCACCACTTTGTCGGTCTCGATGTCGATCAGATTTTCATCGCGTTCGACGGCTTCGCCGACTTTCTTGTGCCAGGCCAGCAAGGTCGCTTCCGCGACGGACTCCGACAGTTGCGGAACTTTCACTTCAATAATTGCCATGTAACTCTCCGTTTCGGGTTGTTCGTACCACGCGCCAGCTTCTAGCGCGCGGCAGGATCTTTATTTGGTCAGGATGAAGCCCTTGAGCTTCGAGAATGCGGTGTCGATCAGCGCCTTCTGCTGCGCATAATGTTTGTCGTAGTAACCGACGGCCGGTGATGCGCTGGCCGGACGGCCTGCATAGGCAAGTTTCTGGCCGTCTTCCAGGTTCTCGAAAATGTTGTGCTGAATCTGGAACCACGGTCCCTGGTTCTGCGGCTCGTCCTGCGTCCATACCAGTTCGGTGAAGTTCGGGAACTTCTTCAGCTCGGCGGCAAATGCCTTGTGCGGGAACGGATACAACTGCTCGACGCGGATGATCGCCGTATCGGACTGGGCGCGCTCCTTGCGCGCGTTGACCAGGTCGTAGTACACCTTGCCCGAGCAGGCGAGTACGCGCTTGACCTTCTTCGGATCGATCTTCTCGTCGACCTCGCCGATCACGGTCTGGAACGAACCCTTCGCCAGGTCGGACAGCGGCGAACCGGCATCCTTGTTGCGCAACAACGACTTCGGCGTCATGATCACCAGCGGCTTGCGGAACAGGCGGATCATCTGGCGGCGCAGCAGGTGGAAAATCTGCGCAGCGGTGGTCGGCTGCACCACTTGCATGTTGTTGTCCGCACATAGCTGCAGATAGCGTTCGAGGCGTGCGGACGAGTGTTCCGGACCCTGACCTTCATAACCGTGCGGCAGCATCATCACCAGGCCCGAGGCGCGCCCCCACTTCACTTCGCCGGAGCTGATGAACTGGTCGATCACCACTTGCGCGCCATTGGCGAAGTCGCCGAACTGCGCTTCCCAGATCGTCAGCGTGTTCGGTTCCGCGGTGGAATAACCGTACTCGAAGCCGAGCACCGCTTCTTCGGACAGCACGGAGTCGATCACGGTGAACGGAGCCTGGTTTTCTGATACATTCTGCAACGGAATATAGGTGCCGGCATCCCAGCGTTCGCGCTTCTGGTCGTGCAGCACCGCATGGCGGTGTACGAAAGTGCCACGGCCGGCATCCTGGCCGGTCAGGCGGACCGCGTAGCCGGACGAGACCAGCGAAGCGTAGGCGAGGTGCTCGCCCATGCCCCAGTCGAGATTGACGTCGCCCTGGCCCATCGCCGCGCGATCGGCCAGCACTTTTTCAACCAGCGGATGCACCTTGAAATGTTCCGGCGCGACGGTAATGCGGGCCGCCAGGCGTTTCAGCTCAGCCAGAGGCACTGCGGTATCTGCCGCATCGGTCCACTTGCGATTGAGGAACGGCATCCAGTCGACCGCATACTTGCTCTTGAAGTTGGAGATGACCGGATCGACCGTATGCTTGCCGGCGTCCATCGCATCGCGATAGGCCTTGACCATCGCGTCGCCGCCGTCCGCCGGAATGGTGCCCTGCGCGGCCAGCTTGTCCGCATACAGCTTGCGGGTTCCCGGATGCTGGCTGATCTTCTTGTACATCAGCGGCTGCGTCAGCGCCGGCGTGTCCTGCTCGTTGTGGCCCAGCTTGCGGAAGCAGATGATGTCGACGACGATGTCTTTCTTGAATTCAAGGCGGAAATCGAGCGCGATCTGGGTAGCCAGCACGACTGCCTCCGGATCGTCGGCATTCACGTGCAGCACCGGCGCATCGATCATCTTGACCACATCGGAGCAGTACAACGTCGAACGCGAATCGCGCGGATCGGAAGTGGTGAAGCCGATCTGGTTGTTGATCACGATATGTACCGTGCCGCCTGTGCCGTAGCCGCGGGTTTGCGCAAGATTCAGGGTTTCCATCACGACGCCCTGGCCGGCGAATGCGGCATCGCCGTGCACCAGGATAGGCATCACTTGCATACCCTCTTTGTCGCCGCGACGCTCCATGCGCGCCTTGACCGAACCTTCCACTACCGGATTGACGATTTCGAGGTGGGACGGGTTGAACGCCAGCGACAAATGAACCGGGCCGCCCGGCGTAGAGATGTCGGAAGAAAAGCCTTGGTGATATTTGACGTCGCCAGCGGGCAGGTCGTCCGCGTGCTTGCCTTCGAATTCGGCAAACAGCTCCTGCGGCATCTTGCCGAGCGTATTGACCAGCACGTTGAGGCGGCCGCGGTGGGCCATGCCGATCACGATTTCCTGCACGCCCTTGTCGCCGGCGCGCTGAATGGTCTCGTCCAGCGACGCGATGAAGCTTTCGCCGCCTTCCAGCGAGAAGCGCTTCTGGCCGACATAGCGCGTATGCAGATAGCGCTCAAGGCCTTCGGCCGCGGTCAGGCGGTCAAGGATGTGCTTTTTCTTTTCCGGGGAAAAATTCGGCGTGGAGCGTACTGACTCCAGGCGTTCCTGGATCCAGCGCTTCTGGGCCGGATCGCTGACGTACATGAATTCGGCGCCGATCGAGCGGCAATAGGTATCGCGCAATGCCTGCAGCAGGTCACGCAGCGATGCGGTTTCCTGGCCGAAGTAAGTGTTGCTGATATTGAACACGATGTCCATGTCGGCATCGGTGAAACCGTACGAGCTCGTTTCCAGCTCGGGAATATTCGGGCGCTCCTGGCGCTGCAGCGGGTCGAGGTTGGCCCAACGATTGCCGAGCACGCGATAAGCGGCGATCAACTGGGTCGCCGCGACACGCTTGCGCCCCATCTCGACGTCCTGCGAAGCGGTCACGGTGCGAATCGGCCCCTGCTTCGCGCGCTCGGCGAAGGAGGCGATCACCGGCGCATGCGCCACGTCGGGTTTGCTGGAGCCGTCGACGGCCGGAACATGCTGCATCGCGTCGAAATAAGCGCGCCAGTTGTCGGGGACCGAGCCGGGATTGTCGAGGTACGCTTCGTACAATTCTTCAACGTACGGTGCGTTACCTCCAAACAGATAAGAGTTGGAGAGGGATTGCTGCATCATCTTGCTCACCTTTCTTCGCGTTTCGCGAGATTAGCGGGTTTATATAACCTTCCGCGACACGGCCTGACCGATTAGCGGATTGCACATCAAGTTGTGGGGAAGGGCTACGTGACGACCTGAGGTGGTACCAAATTCTTGGAACCGGTAGGATAGCATATTTATTTTCCCTCAATAAAAAAGGCGAGCCGCATGGACTCGCCTTTTTTCGGGCATTGCGTATTCAGCCGCGCTTTGCGAGCGGCGCCACGTCGCGCTTGGGCGAACCGACGAACAGCTGGCGCGGACGGCCGATCTTCTGCTCCGGATCGGAGATCATTTCGTTCCACTGGGCGATCCAGCCGACGGTACGGGCCATGGCAAAGATGCCGGTGAAGAGCGATACCGGGATACCCAGTGCGGACTGGACAATGCCGGAATAGAAATCGACGTTCGGATACAGCTTGCGCGACACGAAGTACTCGTCTTCCAGCGCGACCTTCTCCAGCGCCATCGCCAGCTTGAACAGCGGATCGTTTTGCAGGCCCAGCTCATTCAGCACTTCATGGCAGGTTTCGCGCATCAGCTTGGCGCGCGGATCGTAGTTCTTGTATACGCGGTGACCGAAGCCCATCAGCTTGACGCCGGAGCTCTTGTCTTTCACCTGCTTGACGAATTCGCCGATCTTGTCGACCGTGCCGATTTCCTTCAGCATGTTCAGCGCAGCCTCGTTCGCGCCGCCGTGTGCCGGACCCCACAGGCAGGCGATGCCGGCTGCGATACAGGCGAATGGATTGGCGCCCGACGAGCCGGACAAGCGCACGGTCGACGTCGACGCGTTCTGCTCGTGATCGGCGTGCAGGATCAGGATGCGGTCGAGTGCACGCACCAGCACGTCGTTGGTCTTGTATTCCTCGCACGGCGTGGAGAACATCATGCGCATGAAGTTGGCGCTGTACGACAGATCGTTGCGCGGATAGACGAACGGCTGCCCGACCGAATACTTGTAGGCCATTGCAACCAGCGTCGGCATCTTCGCGATCAGGCGGATCGCCGATACTTCGCGGTGATGCGGATCATTGATGTCGAGCGAGTCGTGATAGAACGACGCCAGCGCGCCGACAGTACCGACCAGCACCGACATCGGATGCGCGTCACGACGGAAGCCGCGGAAGAAAAACTGCATCTGCTCGTGCACCATCGTGTGGTTGGTCACGGTGCTGACGAACTTGCTCTTCTGCTCCGCGTTCGGCAGTTCGCCGTTCAGCAGCAGGTAGCAGGTTTCCAGGAAATCGCAGTTGACCGCGAGCTGCTCGATCGGATAGCCGCGATACAGCAACTCCCCCTTGTCGCCGTCGATATAGGTGATCGACGAGTTGCAGGCCGCGGTCGACATGAAGCCCGGATCGTAGGTGAACTTGCCGGTCGCACCGTAGAGCTTGCGGATGTCGATGACGTCCGGGCCAATCGAACCTTTGTAGATCGGGAGTTCCAGCGACGGGGAACCGTCGGAGAACGATAGCGTTGCTTTGGTTTCAGAGTTGGTCATGTCTCTTCCTTCTAGTGAGGAGGGGTGAGTCGATTGTGAAAAAAACCGAAAAACAAAAATCTGATGATGTCCGCATCAAGCGGTCCGCAGCCTCGCCAGCAATGCGTGGACATGCGGAAAATCCGCTTCGCCCGACGGCTCCTTGCGGGCCAGCAGCAAGTCCATCAATTCATTGTCCGCCAGATCCATCAACCGCGAAAAAGCGTCGACCTCATCATCGGTCAGGTTGGCTTCGTGGGCATCCAGGAAACGCGTGACGATCAGGTCATTTTCGAGCAGGCCGCGACGCGCGCGCCAGCGTAGACGGGCGCGCTTTGCCGGATCGGCTTGATGGGTCGTGGACATAATTCCTCATTTGCTTTATTTCATGAGCCTTTGCGAAAATCGTTTCGGACGGCTCATGAAATAAGGCGGAAGCAGCATACGCTTCCGCCCTTGCACAACACTTACACCGCGCGACGCACCATCAGCTCTTTGATCTTGCCGATTGCACGTGTCGGATTCAAGCCCTTCGGACAGACATCGACGCAGTTCATGATGGTATGGCAGCGGAACAGGCGATACGGGTCTTCCAGATTGTCGAGACGCTCGCTGGTTGCCTCGTCGCGACTGTCGGCAATGAATCGATATGCCTGCAGCAGTCCTGCCGGGCCCACGAACTTGTCCGGATTCCACCAGAAGGACGGACAGGAAGTCGAGCAGCAAGCGCACAGGATACACTCATACAGCCCATCCAGTTCCTCACGCTCGGCCGGCGTTTGCAGACGCTCCTTCTCCGGCGGAATCTCGTCGTTGATCAGGTACGGCTTGATCGAATGATACTGCTTGAAGAATTGCGTCATGTCCACGATCAGGTCGCGGACCACCGGCAGGCCCGGCAGCGGACGCAGCACGATCGGCTGCGTCAGCTCGTTCAGGTTGGTGATACAGGCCAGGCCGTTCTTGCCGTTGATGTTCATCGCGTCGGAACCGCACACGCCTTCGCGGCAGGAGCGGCGCAGCGCCAGCGAATCGTCGACGTCGGCCTTGATGCGCTGCAATGCGTCGAGCAGCATCTTGTCGGTGTCCTGCAGCTCGACCGTCAGATCCTGCATGTACGGCTTGGCATCCTTGTCCGGATCGTAGCGATAGATTTGAAATTTGAGAGTACGTGGCATGTTCTTACCTTAGAAAGTACGTGCTTTAGGCTTGAAGGTTTCGACGGTCAACGGCTTGGTGTTGACCGGCTTGTAGTCGAGGCGATTGCCTTCGGTATACCACAAGGTGTGCTTCATCCAGTTTTCGTCATCGCGCTGTTCATAATCGCGATGCGCGTGCGCGCCGCGCGATTCCTTGCGGGCGACGGCCGATGTGATGGTTGCCTTGGCGGTTTCGATCAGGTTATCCAGCTCGAGCGCTTCGATGCGCGCGGTGTTGAAGACCTTCGACTTATCCTTGAACGACACGTGCTTGCGACGCTCGTCCAATTCCATGATTTTGTCGTAACCGGCCTGCAGCAATTCGTCGGTGCGGAACACGCCGCAGTATTGCTGCATGGTCGAGCGAATCGCATTGGCGACGTCCTGCACGCGCTCGCTGCCGGTGCTGGTCTCGAGGTGAGCCAGGCGCGACAGTGCCAGATCGGCAGCGCCAGCCGGCAGCGGCTTGTGGCTCTTTTCCTTCAGATTGCTGGCAACGATATGATTGCCGGCAGCGCGACCGAACACCACGAGGTCGAGCAGCGAGTTAGTGCCGAGGCGGTTTGCGCCATGCACCGATACGCACGAGCATTCGCCGATCGCGTACATGCCGTTGACCACTTCGTTCGGGTTGCCGTTCTTCGGCGCCACGACCTGGCCATGAATGCTGGTCGGAATCCCGCCCATCTGGTAGTGAATGGTCGGCACCACCGGGATCGGTTCCTTGGTCGCGTCGACGTTGGCGAACTTGTGTCCAATTTCGAGAATCGACGGCAAGCGCTTCCTGATGGTGTCGGCGCCAATGTGACGCAGATCCAGCAGCACGTGATCCTTGTTCGGACCGCAGCCGCGGCCTTCCTTGATTTCCTGGTCCATCGAGCGCGACACGAAATCGCGCGGCGCCAGATCCTTCAGCGTCGGCGCGTAGCGTTCCATGAAGCGCTCGCCATTGGAGTTGATCAGGATGCCGCCCTCGCCGCGTACGCCCTCGGTGATCAGCACCCCGGCGCCGGAGACGCCGGTCGGGTGGAATTGCCAGAATTCCATGTCCTGGATCGGCAAGCCGGCACGCGCCGCCATGCCAATGCCGTCACCGGTATTGATGAACGCATTGGTCGAAGCGGCGAAAATGCGCCCTGCTCCGCCGGTGGCGAACAGCGTGGTCTTCGCTTCGAGGATCATCACGTCGCCGGTTTCCATTTCCAGCGCAACCACGCCGAGCACGTCGCCGTCGGCATCGCGGATCAGGTCGATCGCCATCCACTCGACGAAGAAATGCGTCTTGGCGCGCACATTGCGCTGATACAGCGTGTGCAGCAGCGCGTGGCCGGTACGGTCGGCGGCGGCGCAAGCGCGCTGCACCGGCTTCTCGCCGAAGTTGGCGGTATGACCGCCGAATGGGCGCTGGTAAATCGTACCGTCCGGATTACGGTCGAACGGCATGCCGAAGTGTTCGAGCTCGTACACGACCTTGGGCGCCTCGCGGCACATGAATTCGATCGCATCCTGGTCGCCCAGATAGTCACCGCCCTTGACGGTGTCGAACATGTGCCAGTACCAGTTGTCCTCGGCCATGTTGCCGAGCGAAGCGCCGATGCCGCCCTGCGCCGCAACGGTATGCGAACGGGTCGGAAAAACCTTGGACAATACCGCGACGTTCAGGCCGGCTTCGGCCAACTGCAACGATGCGCGCATGCCGGAACCGCCGGCACCGATGATCACCGCATCAAAACGGCGGGTAGGAATGGATTGTTTGATTGCTGCCACGATTACGCTCTCCAGATAATCTGCGCCGCCCAGCCGGCACAACCGACCAGCCACAGGAGTGTGGCGACTTGAAATACGAGTCGAAGACCGACCGACTTGGTGACGTAATCCATCCAGACGTCGCGCATGCCAACCCAGGCGTGATAGAACAGCGACAGGAAGGTCACGAAGGTCGCGATCTTGAACCACTGCTGGGCGAACAAGCCGGCCCAGCCTTCATAGCTGAAGTTTTTGCCGGTCAGGAAGGCCAGCAGCAGGATGACGGTGTACAGCGCCATCACTATGGCTGTTACGCGTTGCGCCAGCCAGTCGCGCAGGCCGTAATGCGCGCCGACGACCAGGCGCTTCGGTCCGATGTTGTTATTTTCCATGTTAGAAAGCTCCGAACAATTTCAATGCAACCAGCGCGGTCAGCGGCAGGCTAACGGCGAAAACCGCGACCGACGACTTGCGGCCGCTGTCCTTGTCGAGCCCCATATGGAAATCCATCAGAAGGTGGCGGATGCCGGCGCAGAAGTGATGCAGATACGCCCAAGCCAGAGCGAGAATGGCCAGTTTCACCAGCCAGTGGGAAGTGTATCCCTTGAAGTATTCGAAAGAAATTTCGGAAGTCAGGCTCTTGTCGAGCAAGTACAAAACGAAGGGTAATAACAAAAACATCAACATACCGCTGGCGCGATGCAGGATCGAGACGATACCTGCGAGTGGTAACCGATAGTGCACGGTTTGCGCAAAACTCATGACACCAAATTGACGCCGATCCTTTTTCACGGCTTCAGACATGACAACACCTCCCTGGGCTCTTAGTAATCCCGTAATTTTCGCCGATTTTTGTGCAGCACACCAATAGTTATCTTCACCGAAAACGATTAATCCGCTTCTCAAGCAGGCAAATCACCAGCTGCAAATGAATACCCTGCCTCAATTCAATTCGTTTTGGTAGTGGTGATGATCGGTCAGATACAGTCCGCGGCGTACCTCCACCGGCTTGTCGCCGTAAGTGTAGGACACGCGCTCCACGTTCAACAGTGGCGTATTTTGCGCGACTTTCAGCAATTCGGCAGTATCCTCGTCGGCACTCACGGCACGGATTCTTTCCGTCGCCCGGATCATGCGGGTTCCGAATTCCGTCTCGAACAAACCGTACATCGGCCCCTTGTATTCGTCCAAACGCTCGGCGGTCAATCCCTTGAAGAGCACTCCCGGCAGCCAGAGTTCTTCGACGATGGTCGGCGCCCCGTCAAACGACTGTACACGCTTGATGAAAATAACCGAATCGCCCGACTTGATATCCAGTAGCCGCGCCACTTCCGCGGGCGCGCGCAGTCTCTTGACTTCCAGGATTTTATTGTCGGCCGAATGCGGTTCGCCGGCATCCGGCATCAACCGCAGAAAACGGAATTGCGCCCGCGCCTCATGATGCGTCGCAACGAAAGTGCCCTTGCCCTGCCGCCGGACCACCAGGTTTTCCGCGGCCAGTTCATCGATGGCCTTGCGTACCGTGCCCTGGCTTACCTTGAAGCGGTTGGCCAGTTCGACTTCGCTCGGGATCAACTCGCCCGGCTTCCACTCTCCGGATTGCAGGCTCTGCGTGATGAGCGCCTTGATCTGCTGATAAAGCGGGCTGAAGGTAGGAGACGTTCCAGAGGCAGAAGCCCCTGCGCCTGCAGCAGGCGCGCCATTGATTGTCGGATTGGACGAAGCGGAACTCATAACCCCGATTTCACCACAAAACCGCGGTTGCCGTCTAGCAAAAACTGCCAAGTGATATGTCTTATATAAGATATAAGATAGTCATTGACAGACCAATCATACAGGCCTACACTCGCGTGCAACATTTGCTGGACGCAGGCCCCCACAAGCATCGATTGCCGCCTCGCACAAAACTCGCTTGAGGCCCGACCCCAGCTGTCGTCACAGGGCTTTCGACGCTATTATTACAGGCTTGAAGAATTTTTCGTAGAGTTTCGTCCGTTTTCATTCCCACTTTGGAGATCCATCATGGCTAAAGTCCCAATGCGCGTTGCCGTTACCGGCGCCGCCGGTCAAATCGGCTATTCACTGCTGTTCCGCATCGCCAACGGCGATATGCTGGGCAAAGACCAGCCCATCATTCTGCAGCTGCTCGAAATCCCGGATGAGAAGGCGCAAAAGGCGCTCAAGGGCGTGATGATGGAAATCGACGACTGCGCATTCCCGCTGCTGGCCGGCATGAGCGCGCACAGCGATCCGATGACTGCGTTCAAGGACATCGATGTCGCATTGCTGGTTGGTGCCCGTCCGCGCGGTCCGGGCATGGAGCGCAAGGATCTGCTCGAAGCGAATGCGCAGATCTTCACGGTGCAAGGCAAGGCGCTGGATGCCGTCGCATCACGCAACGTCAAGGTGCTGGTGGTCGGCAATCCGGCCAACACCAATGCCTATATCGCGATGAAGTCGGCACCGAACCTGCCAGCCAAGAACTTCACCGCCATGCTGCGCCTGGACCACAACCGCGCGCTGTCGCAAGTCGCCGCGAAGGCCGGCAAGCCGGTATCGACAGTCGAAAAAATGTTCGTGTGGGGCAACCACTCGCCGTCGATGTACGCCGACTATCGCTTCGCGACCGTCGACGGTAAATCGGTCAAGGAATTGATCAACGACGAAGCATGGAACCGGGATGTGTTCGTGCCGACGATCGGCAAGCGCGGCGCCGCGATCATCGAAGCGCGCGGCCTGTCGTCCGCCGCCTCTGCAGCCAATGCCGCGATCGACCACGTGCGTGACTGGCTGCTCGGTACCAACGGCAAGTGGACCACGATGGGCATTCCCTCGGACGGCTCCTACGGCATTCCGAAAGACACGATGTTCGGCTTCCCGGTCACGACCGAAAACGGCGAGTACAAGATCGTGCAGGGTCTGGAAATCGATGCATTCTCGCAAGAACGCATCAACCTGACGCTGAAGGAACTGTCAGACGAACGCGAAGGCGTGAAACACCTCGTAGGCTAAGAACTCCCAGCGAGCGGACGGGCGGTGCGTATCGCCCGTCCATCCGTTCATCGCATCACATCAGATTTACGCTGCACATGCACCCCTCCGAGGTTTTATTCCAGGGCACGCGCCAGCCGGTTTCGATTCCGGTCTGCGATCACTATGCCGGCTCCGAAAAGCTGATGCAGAAGTCGATTGCCTTGCAACAAGAACTTGGCCCCGTATTCGACATCACCTTCGACTGCGAAGACGGCGCCAGCGCCGGCAACGAGAAGGCGCACGCCGAACTGGTGGCGTCGCTGATCGCCGGCGAGCACAACCGCTTCCAGCGCATCGGCGCCCGCGTACACGACATCACCCACTTCTGCTTCGAACAGGATGTCGCCATCATCTGCCAGGAAGCGGCTACCCGCCTCGCCTACCTGGTTCTGCCGAAAATCGACAGCGCCGCCGATGCCGCCCGCGCGATCGAGCTGGTCAATCGCCACGCGGGCAAAGCCGGCCGCGAGCGGCTGCCGGTCCACGTGCTGATCGAAACGCATGGCGCCCTCGCCGACGCGCATGCAATCGCCGCCCTGCCGCAAGTCGAATGCCTGTCGTTCGGCATCATGGATTTTGTCTCCGCGCACTACGGCGCGATTCCCGGCAGCGCGATGCGTTCGCCGGGCCAGTTCACGCATCCGCTGATCGTGCGCGCGAAGGCCGAAATGGCCGCGGCCTGCCATGCGCACGGCAAGGTGCCCTCCCATAATGTCACGACCGAGATCAAGGACACTGCGGTAGTCGCCAACGATGCTGCGCGCGCCGCCGCGGAGTTTGGCTACACGCGCATGTGGAGCATCCATCCGGACCAGATCAAACCGATCCTGAAGGCATTTTCTCCGCGCAGTTCGGAAGTCAGCGAAGCGGCGAACATCCTGGTGCAGGCGCAGGCCGTGCAGTGGGGCCCCATACAATACAACGGCGTACTGCACGACCGCGCCAGCTATCGTTACTACTGGACGCTGCTGCAGCGGGCGAAAGCGAGCGGCATGCCATTGCCGGAACCAGCGGCGGGTTTGTGGTAGACGATACGGTGCTTACGGGAAGTCAATTATTCGATGCGCATTAAAGGAATTATTTTCATGAAAACCCTATCAGCACTCGTTCTTCTGGTCGCCGGAGTCGCCTACGGACTGCCGCCGGCCATGGCGCAGGGTTCGTCCGCCGCACCTCACAAAACGGTAAAAAAGACCGCGGCGAAAAAAACGTCTACCGCCAAGAAAGATGCACACGCCGTGGATGACGATGAGCAGGAGCCCGACGTCACCGGCATGACGCCGACCGCCTTCGATTGCGAGCTCGGCAACAAGCTGACGATTTACCGTCGCGTGGACGACGACCAGCAGATCGCGCTGCGCTGGAACAAGCGCCTGCATCAGATGACTCGCGTCAGCACGACCACCGGTGCGCTGCGCTTCGAAAACCCCAAGAAGGGCCTGGTATGGATCGGTATTCCGGCCAAGGGGATGCTGCTGGATTCCAAAAAGGGGCAGCAGCTGGCGAACGAATGCCAGAGCCCGGAACAGGCAGCACAGAAGCTGAGCGGACGCTGACGCGCCACCCAATAGTTTCGGGGTGCGGGTGCACCCCCGTTTGTACGGTTCGCAGTTTGTTTATTACCAATTCACTTCCAATAATCTAAGGAGAGGCCATGCCCCGCAATACTCTGAACACGCTGAAGGAATTCAAGATCTCGGATTCCAAGAAAGGCAAGTTCTACTCGCTTCCCGCGCTGGAGAAAAAACTCGGCGCGAACATTTCGCGCCTGCCGGTATCGATCCGCATCGTGCTTGAATCGGTGCTGCGCAATTGCGACGGCGAGAAAGTAACCGAAGAACATATCAAGCAACTGGCGAACTGGCGTCCGAAGGCGGAGCGCGTCGATGAAATCCCGTTCGTGGTCGCACGCGTGGTGTTGCAGGACTTTACCGGCGTACCGCTGCTGGCCGACTTGGCCGCAATGCGCGGCGTCGCCGACAGAATGGGCAAGAATCCGAAGAACATCGAACCGCTGGTTCCGGTAGACCTGGTGGTCGATCACTCGGTGCAGATCGATCACTTCCGCGAAAAGAAAGCGCTGGACCTGAACATGAAACTGGAATTCCAGCGCAACAACGAGCGCTACCAGTTCATGAAATGGGGTATGCAGGCATTTGACACCTTCGGCGTCGTGCCTCCGGGCTTCGGCATCGTGCACCAGGTTAACCTGGAATACCTGGCACGCGGCGTCCACAAGAACGACGTGTACTACCCCGACACGCTGGTCGGCACCGATTCCCACACCACGATGATCAACGGCATCGGCGTGGTCGGCTGGGGCGTCGGCGGCATCGAAGCGGAAGCCGGCATGCTGGGCCAGCCGGTGTACTTCCTGACGCCGGACGTGGTCGGCGTGAACCTGACCGGTGCGCTGCGCGAAGGCGTGACCGCAACCGACCTGGTGCTGACCATCACCGAAATGCTGCGCAAGGAAAAAGTCGTCGGCAAGTTCGTCGAATTCTTCGGCGAAGGCACCGCATCGCTGTCGTTGACCGACCGCGCGACCATCGCCAACATGGCGCCGGAATATGGCGCGACCATGGGCTTCTTCCCGGTCGATGAAGCAACCATTGATTACTTCAAGGGCACCGGCCGCAGCAAGACGGAAATCGACGCATTTCAATCCTACTTCAAGGCACAGGGCCTGTTCGGCATCCCGAAGGCCGGCGATATCGACTACACCAATGTCGTGTCGCTCGATCTCGGCACCGTCGCACCGTCGCTCGCCGGTCCGAAGCGTCCGCAAGATCGCATCGAAATCGGCAACGTGAAATCGACCTTCGCCGACTTGTTCTCCAAGTCGGTCTCTGAAAACGGCTTCAACAAGAAAGCGGAAGACCTCGATGCCACCTACACCAACACCGATGGCGTCAATGTCAAGAACGGCGATGTGCTGATCGCAGCGATTACGTCGTGCACCAACACCTCCAATCCGAGCGTGCTGTTGACCGCCGGCCTGCTGGCAAAGAAGGCCGTCGAAGCCGGCCTGAAAGTCGCGCCGCACATCAAGACCTCGCTCGCTCCCGGATCGCGCGTCGTCACCAAGTACCTGGAAGCGGCCGGCCTGCTGCCGTATCTGGAGAAGCTCGGCTTCGGCGTGACCGCCTACGGCTGCACCACCTGTATCGGTAATGCCGGCGACCTCACGCCGGCGATGAACGAAGCGATCGTCAAGAACGATATCGTCGCGTCTGCCGTGTTGTCCGGCAACCGTAACTTCGAAGCGCGTATCCATCCGAACATCCGCTCCAACTTCCTCGCTTCGCCCCCGCTGGTCGTCGCCTATGCGATCGCCGGCAATATGACCAAGAACCTGATGACCGAGCCGGTCGGCAAGGGCAAGGGTGGCAAGGATGTCTTCCTGGGCGACATCTGGCCGACCTCGCAAGAAGTCGCCAAGCTGATGAAGTTCGCGATGAACGCCAAGACCTTCAAGGAAAACTACGCCGGGGTCAAGGCCGCTCCGGGCAAGCTGTGGGAGCAGATCAAAGGCGTGGCGCAGGGCGAAGTGTACAACTGGCCGACATCGACCTACATCGCCGAGCCGCCGTTCTTCAGCGACTTCGAGATGGAACCGAAGGCCGCCGCCACCGGCATCTCCAGCGCGCGCGCGCTGGGCGTGTTCGGCGACTCGATCACCACCGACCACATCTCCCCGGCGGGCTCGATCAAAGAATCCAGCCCGGCCGGCAAATGGCTGCTGGAAAACGGTGTGCAGAAGGCCGACTTCAATTCCTACGGCTCGCGCCGCGGCAATCACGAAGTGATGATGCGCGGCACCTTCGCCAACGTGCGCGTCAAGAACCTGATGATCCCCGCCAAGCCGGACGGTTCGCGCGTCGAAGGCGGCCTGACCATCCATAAGCCGACCGGCGAGCAAATGTCGATCTACGATGCGGCGATGAAGTACATCAACGACGGCGTGCCGACCATGGTGTTCGCCGGCGAAGAGTACGGCACCGGCTCGTCGCGCGACTGGGCCGCCAAAGGCACGCAGTTGCTGGGCGTGAGGGCAGTGGTCGCGCGCTCGTTCGAGCGCATTCACCGCTCCAACCTGGTCGGCATGGGCGTGCTGCCGCTGCAGTTCATCGGCAACGACAGCGTGCAATCGCTCGGTATCACCGGCGATGAGACCTATGATCTGACGGGCCTCGAAGGCGACATCAAGCCGCAGCAGCAACTCACGCTGGTGATCAATCGGGCGAACGGCCAGAAGCAGCAAGTCAAGGTGTTGCTGCGCATCGATACGCCGATCGAAGTCGACTACTACAAGCATGGCGGCATTCTGCCGTTCGTGCTGCGCCAGTTGCTCGCCGCGTAAGAGCGGCGCGTTTCCTCCGGGCCATCCGATAGGCCGGAGGAAATCAGGCGCGCTGCAAGCCAGCTGTAAGAATACGTCGGTATTCTTACAGTAAAGAAAAACGCCGGATTATCCGGCGTTTTGTTCATGAAACCCAATTCGGAGACTCATCATGTGGAAGATCTTTGCAGCATTCATGGCGTTCGCCCTGGTAGCCCTGTTCGTTATCATGAAGGGCGGCGAAAAGGTCGATATGCAAGGCGAAGCCGGTCATGGTTTGCCATCCGCTTCGGCGCCTGCATCGGCACCTGCAGCATCAGCCCCCGAAGCCCCGGCTGCCACCACAGCGCCCGCTGCGTCGGAGCCAACTGCTTCCGCACCTGCTGCCTCCAAGTAAGTCGACCCGCACTGCCAAGCCGCATGGCGAACCCATGCGGCTTTTTTATTTTTTACGGGTATACTGCTTTATAAGCCGCTCGCCACACTCAGATACGATATGCACTGACGGCCCGTTTTCCGCCACCCTTTGTATTTTGGTAGCTTGCTGTTGGATCTACTACAATACCGTTCCTCCGATTCACTCCTGGTCTGTCATGCGCCGTTTTTCCAAAAGTTCTTCCAACAAGCTGTCGAACGACAGCCAACGCCTGGTTTCCCTCGCGCAAGGCATGGCGCAAGCCTCCAGCCGGCTGGAGGAGCGCACTTGGGAACATGCGCTGGACACGCTGATTTACAAAATCCTGAAAAGCGGCCACCAAGAGACGATGGATGCTGCGCTCGAACACCTGTTCAAAAGCGACCTGGTTGCTTACGACACGCTGATGGAAGCAGCCGAGGCGGGCAGCGAGTCCTGCACGGTCGAGCATGATGGCGTCCATTACCACACACTGCTAATCGCGGTGCCGATCCTGGCGTGGACGCGCTTTTCGATTGCGTCGGGAACGATCAGCGACGAGCTGCGGACCGCGCTGTGTGCCCATCTGCATGGGCACCTGCTGGCAGCCGACGCCAAGCTAGCAATGTCGCCGACGTTGTTTTCGATCGATCAGTTGCCGCGCACCCACGCCGAGACGTTTACGCTGACGCAGCGCATGGCGCAAGCTGCAGTGAAAGGCGCTTCGCTGCGACCGCTCGCGAATGCGCCGGAGACCGCTCCTTTTCTCGCCGATACACGCTATCTGCTGGCCGCGGTCGCCACGCCGGCGGGGCAGCCGCTGTTCGGCTGGCAAGCGAGCGAGCATCCGTCGGACCGCGCACAGGCGCTGGAACACTGGCGCAAGCAGGCCACGCCCAATATCTCCTCGCTGTTGCCGGGTTGCGGCGTCGAGCTGCTGATGCCGGAAGCCTATTACGTCGCGTGCCGCGAAGCCGACAAGCAGATCCGCCCGGCGTCGATCCGCGCGGCAGTACATTTTCTGACGTACACACTCGGCGTCGAAGCGAACGGCTTGCGCGCGATCATCGGCAGCTTCAGCGAAGAGCCAGTCGGCGGGCGCGTCGACGAATACCGGATCGGCTTCACGTTGCGTCAGAACCCTGAAGTGGTCTATGGCGTGGTGTGGCCGCTGTACGGCAATGAAGATGAAGACGAATCCGTCGTCACCAGCTTCGAAGCGCTGACCACGCCGGAAATTTTGGAATCCGATCTACGCACGCCGCTCGAAGAAATCGTGGCGCTGCTGCGCGCCTGCGGCATCACGCACATCAAGCGCCACAGCGAGCAGTTTCCGATCGAGTTCTGCGACGATTGCGGCGCACCGCTCTACCCGGACGCGGAGGCGGAACTGGTGCATGCGGAAATGCCGGAAGATGCGCCGGCGGGAACCGGCCATTTCCACTAAATCCGATCACCACGTCGAATATGGATGGCGCAACAGGTTGGCGTTGAAATAACGCGCATCGTGCGTCACCTCCGCGCCGATCCAGTCCGGTTTGGCGAATGCCTGGTTTTCCGATTCCAGTTCGATTTCCGCCACCACCAGGCCGGCATTGTCGCCTGAGAATTCGTCGACTTCCCAGATCATGTCCTGATACGGAATGCGATAGCGTCGCTTCTCGATGATCGGCCGTTCGCACAAGCAGTCCAGGAAATCCTGCGCGTCCTGCAACGGAATCGGATACTCCCATTCGCCGCGCGCCGCGCCGACGCTGCGCCCCTTGATCGTCAGCACCGCCGTGTCGCCTTCGATGCGCACGCGCACGATGCGGTCCGGCGCCGACGACAGATAGCCCTGGCGCAACGGCACGCCCTGCGCCAGGGTTTTCCAGCGCTCGTCGCGCACCAGGAACTTGCGTTCGATTTCGATGCTCACGAACGATCCTCAGTCACCGCCTGCAGAATCGGCTGCAGAATCGCCGCACCCAGCCTGGCGCTGCGCGCGCCGCTCCATCCGTGCTCCCGATCCGGCAGATCGGCATTGTCTTTGAACGGCATTTCCAGTGTCAGCGAAACGCATTGGAAGGTGTGCCCAATGTACTTCGATGCGAGCTGCAGCATGTCTTCCCGGTACTTGCTGGCCTCGTAGCCATGTACGGTCTGGAAGTCGGGGCTGGCCTGCCGGAAGCTATCGATGAATGCCTGCTGCTGCGCGTGCTGGCGCGCACTGAAACCTTCCAGCATCTCGCAGCCGGCAACGAACACATAGGGGAGGCTTTCATCGCCATGCACGTCGAGGAACAAGTCGCAGCCGGTTTCATGGATCTTGTTCCTTACCGCAAAAACTTCCGGGCTGCGTTGCGGCGATGGATTGGTCCATTCGCGATTCAGATTCGCTCCTGCCGCATTGGTGCGCAGATTGCCGCGCACCGAGCCGTCCGGATTCATGTTCGGCACGACATAGAACACTGCCTGTTCCAGCGTTTTTCTGGCGATCGGATTACGGCGATCGAGCAGCGCATCGAGCATGCCTTCGATGAACCATTCCGCCATGGTTTCACCCGGATGCTGGCGTGCGATCACCCACACTTTCTTCGGCGCCGCTGGATTGCCGATCACCACGAGATTAAGATCGCGGCCGTCGATGGTGCTGCCGAGATCCTGCACCCGCCCTGCTTCGGACTCCTCCACCCGGCCCAGCAAATCCAGGTGGCGCTCCCACGAATACGGTTCGAAGTACGCGTAATACACGCTGTCGCGTTCAGGCGTGTGCCTGATGGTCAGCACCTGTCCGTCATAGTCGGTCGGCACGCGAAACCAGTGTTTGCGGTCATAGCTGGCGACTGCGCGAAAATCGTTCCAGCCCCGCGCAAAAGCGGCTTGACCGGCGTTGAGCAAGCGCATGATGCACGGCGTGCCGCGCGCGCCTTGCAGGCGGAAATAAAACCATTGCAGCAAGTCCGCATGAGAATCCTTGCGGATATTGAGTTCGATGTTGTTGGCATTCTCGGCACGAACGACCTCGATTGCGCCGGCATCGAATTGGTGACTGATCTTGATGGACATGGAGGACTGAAAAGAGAAAATCAATGTGCGGCCCGGGCCGGGTTCGCTGCTATTCTGCGGCGTTTATTTTATCGTGCGAACGCCACGCCCTGCTGCTACTGCGGCGATGCCCGTAAGCTTGGCGAAAAGAATATCGGCTCTGCTATAATAGCCAGCTTCGTCGGGGCGTAGCGCAGCCTGGTAGCGCACTTGCATGGGGTGCAAGGGGTCGGAAGTTCGAATCTTCTCGCCCCGACCAATAGAATCAAACAAAAAGGCCAGTCTTCGGACTGGCCTTTTTGTTGTTCTTTCCGTTTGGGTACAAATTGGGGTACAAAAGGCTGAGCCGCGACTTGCCGCCAAGTACAAAGAGCGTCACGAGTACAGCGACGGAAAGAAGATTGATCGAGGCACGTCGAGAAATGCTCGTTTCAAGCCCCCGTCAGGTTCCGGCTTTAACCTTGCGTACCTGATCGTGTCTTTGCGATGGCTCAGTAAGTGGGGCCTGGACTTATGCAGTCTCGGCCGAAGACTTAAAAATAGGCTTCCTCGATCACATCACTGCTGAGCAGTTCGTCCGCCTTGCCGGATGCGACGATGCGTCCCTTGACCATCAGATATCCGCGGTCGGCGATGCCCAGGCCTTTTTCCGCATTTTGTTCGATCAGCAAAATCGTCGTTCCTTGACGATTGATCTCATGCGTGATCTCGAAGTACTCGTCGATCAGCTTCGGCGACAGTCCCAGCGAAGGTTCATCCATGATGATCATCTGCGGCTGTCCGATCAAGGCGCGCACCAGTGCCACCATGGCCTGCTCGCCGCCGGACAAGGTACCGGCCGGCTGCAGCAGACGCTCGCGTACACGCGGAAACAGCGCGCTGGTCTCGGTCAGCCGCTGTTCGAATGCATGTTTGTTTTTCCCGCCGGTGACGGCGTCGAAACCGAGGCGCACATTTTCCAGGACGGTCAATTGAGGAAACAGGCGCCGCCCTTCCGGCACCAGTCCCACGCCGAGCGAGGCGATTCTCTCGGTGCCGACGTCGCCGGCTTTCTTCCCAAGTACCTTGACCTCGCCTTCAGTCGGGTGAACCAGATCGGTGACCACCCTGAACAGCGTGGTTTTCCCGGCGCCGTTCGGCCCTAGAAGACACACCAATTCACCCTGCTTCACTTCCAGCATCACGTTGCGCAACATCGGCACGCGGCCATACGCGCTACTCACATTGTTAAGCTCAAGCATGCGCGGCTTTCCCCAGATAGGCTTGCTGGACTCGTTCGACTTTACGAATATCATTGAAGCTTCCTTCTACAATTTTCTGACCGAAATCGAACACCATGATCGAGTCCGGAAGATCGGCAACCAGGCGCATATCGTGCTCGATGATGATCAGCGAAAGCGTTGGCTGGATTTGCTGTATGCGCCGGATATCCGCGATCAAGGCATCGGTTTCCTTGTCGTCCATCCCGGCCGATGGTTCATCGAGCAATAGCAGCTTGGGCGACGCTGCCAGCGCGCGCGCAATTTCCAGTCGGCGCCGGTCGGCCTGGGCCAGCCCGGAAGCCAGGCTGAATCTGTTTTCGTACAATTCCTCGGACACCATGCGCAACAGCTGTCCCGCACGCTCGGCGGCTTCCGTCAATTCACGCCGGGAGCGCCACGGCATGAAGATCGCTTGCATGACGCCGGTCGTGGTCTGCGTATGCATGCCGATGAGGACGTTATCGAGCACGCTCAGATCACCGAACAAACGGCTCGACTGAAAAGTACGGCTGATGCCGAGACGAACGATCTGATGCGGCGCGACGCCGATCAGGTTGTGCCCCATGAATTCCAGCTTGCCTGCCACCGGTTTGTAGATCCCGGTCAGAAGGTTGAACAGTGTCGACTTGCCTGCGCCGTTGGGTCCGATAATGCCGAGGATATGCCCTTGCTCCAGCTCGAAGCTCACATCATTGAGTGCTGTCAGGCCGCCGAAGCGGATGGTGGCCCCCTCGCAACGTAAAATGATCTGGCTCATGCTCATCCCTTGTAATGACGTAGTTGTTTCGGAATCAAACCTTGAGGACGCACGATCAGCATCAGGATCACCACGGCGGCATAGATCAACAGGCGATAGTCCGAGAAGATGCGGAATTTCTCCGGCAGCACGGTGAGTAAAAACGCACCGAGTATCACGCCCAGCACATTGTCCATGCCGCCGACGATGACCATGGTCATGATCGTGACCGACACCAGGAAGGTGAAGTTGTCGGGCGAGATGTAGGTCACGTAAAACGCGTAGATGGTGCCGGCAAATGCGGCCATGAACGCGTCGACCGCAAACGCGAGCATCTTGTACCAGGTGACGTTGATCCCTTGCGCGCCGGCTGCCAGTTCGTCGGTCCGCAATGCATTCCATGCCAGTCCGACGCG
>UEXY01000162.1_pt1 | contig 40272 bp, 38 predicted proteins | sample 4301061 | NCBI WGS metagenome assembly UEXY01 (sample SAMEA4773184, study PRJEB27434) | metagenome | biome: 2259; feature: agricultural soil; material: soil | place: USA | collected 2014-09 | depth 0.25 m | reverse complement strand
GCTCCGGCTCCATCGCCAGCGTGGTCGCAATTTCGAGTGCGCGCTTGCGGCCGTACGGCAGATCGACCGTCATGGTGTCCGCAAAACTTTCGAGATCGACCTCGGCCAGCAAAGCCATCGCGCGCTCGTTCAGACGGTTCAGCGTCCGTTCGCTCTTCCAGAAATGAAATGAAGTACCGAGCGCACGCTGCAGGCCGATGCGCACGTTTTCCAGCACGCTCAGGTGCGGAAACACGGCGGAGATCTGGAACGAGCGGATCACGCCGCGATGCGCGATTTGTTCCGGCGCAAGCGCGGTGATGTCGTCGCCGTTGTATAAAATCGCCCCCGCCGTCGGCGTCAGGAACTTCGTCAGCAGGTTGAAGAACGTCGTCTTGCCGGCGCCGTTCGGGCCGATCAAGGCATGGATCGAGCCGCGCCCGACCTTGAAGTTGACGTCGTTTACCGCGATGAATCCCTTGAAACCTTTGGTCAGGTTTCGCGTTTCAAGTATGACTTCGCTTGCCATCCATTTTCTCCAGTGTTGCTGCTTCGCCTGTCGCACTTTTCGTCGAGAGCCGACGCGATGCAGTGCGCGCATCCGTGTACGGACGACGGGCAAGCCCATCGTCCGCCTGTTGCCGTGTGCCTATTCCGGAATCGTTGCCGTGTTGTTGGCGAACGTGATCTGATCGGCCGCTGCCGGCGCCGCCTGAATCGGCGGCACGTTGGCGGCCGTGATCGCCGGCGCTGCGCCCGCAGTGCCGCCGCGCGCCACGGTGCGCACCACTTGGCTCGGCGGCAGCGCCGCGCCGCTCTTCAGGTGCGCATACATCATGTTCATCGCCTGGATGTGATACCTGTGGATCGGAATCAGACGCGTGTCGTAGCCGGCGAAGCCGAGGAAGGCATCGAAGTGCTGCGCATTGGTGATCTCGACATACGACAGCTTGCTTGCCGCGCCTTCGGCCAGCTTATTGGCAGCGAAGTAGGCGCGCGAGTTGTGGTTTACCGGAATCAGCGCATCGTTGCGGCCATGCACGATGATCGCCGGCTTCGCACGCAGGTTGGCGCTGCGCAGCACTTCCGCCATGCCCGCCCTGACGCGTTGCGAATTGGCGAGCGCCTGCCCGGTCAGCGCGGCGCCGGTGGTGATGTCGGTGCCGGTCGCGAGGTTGCGCAGACAGATCGCGCCGTCGATGTTGTAGTCGGCCACATTGGTCGACGGCGACACCGAGAACGCATCCGCAACCGCGCCGCCGACCCCATTGTTGTTGACCAGGCCGATGCCGCCGCTCGGCGTGCCGTTGCCGCTGGCGAACAGCTGCGCTTCCTGCGCTGCGCTCAACGTGGTCAGCGCGCCTGCTGCCGTTACCGGCGCGAAGCTGTAGCCGCAGATGTTGTCCTTGACGCTGAACTTGCCGTACATGTTGGCGTAGTACGGCGCGAGGATCGCATACGTACCGTAATGCGAGGCATGCAGCAGATCGGAATCGCTTTCCCATCCGGCGTCGCGCATTTTCTGCAGCGACTCGTCCGCTTGCGCGGCCAGCGTGGCCGCAGTCAACAAGCCTTTCGCCTTCAGCGATGCGCAGCGATTGGTACCGAGCGTTGTATTGACGAGGACCAGCAGCGGCGATGCGCTGAGCGACGACGACAACGCCGCGCACGCCTGGTACAGATTCCCGACCGTCAGGGTATCGTACAGACCGAGTCCCGCGCTGCTGACCGTGTTATTGCCGCGCTTGATCGACAATCCGGAATTCAATGCCACTTCCGTCACCGGCTCCGACACGGCGACGCCATCGATCAAGCCCTTGGTATCCTGCTCGGCGGCCAGCAAGGCTGAACCGGCGCCATTGGACGCGCTCGATGCGATCACGACGGTATTGGACGGCTTGATCGTATTGAGCCGGCTCTGCCCGTCCCTGGCGAGATCGCCGAACTTGTCATTGAGCGCGTAGAACGCGAACTCGACCGCCTGCAAGGTGTACTTGCCCCAGTCCTTCTCCGAATTCTGCTGCGAATGCGCCTGCTTGAGCGCAAAACGATTCGGGAACGCGGCATTGAATTCCGCCAGCTCGGCTGCTGTCAAGTTCGCAGTGAAATTGGAATTCTTGCCGGCCGCGGCCGCGCCGGCGCGCGTGCCGTTCATCAGGTTCACGGTATTGGCCTGCAGATTGTGGAAGCCCATGCCGCTACCCTTGTCAGCGTAGGCAATCGCGCATTTCTGCTTCAGCCCCCAGTCACCGGCGGTTCCGATCGCGCCATACACGCCGCGCGAACCGGACGAGGTCGCGGTCACGATGCACGGATTGTTCTTGTCGAAGCCGGCCGGGATTTGCACCATCAGCGTGACATTGATCTGTCCGGTGCCGTCATCCGAATACGCGATGTATTCGTCGCCCGCGATCTTGCCCTCGCCCAGCGTCGCATTGCCGCTGTTGTCGACGTTCGGCCCGAACAGCGTGCCGTAGCCGCCGTTGGCGGACACATCCACCAGCGCACGGTAGTTGCCGTAAATCGTATTGCGGCGCAGTTCGGTCGCGGTCGGATTGGCCGGATCGGCATAGGCCGGCGCCGCGCCTTGAATCCCGGCCTTGCCGAGGCCCGCCGTCAACAGGTCGTCACTGACGCCGTCGTAAGTGGCTTTCTGAACCGTGCCGAGAAAGCTCGGCTTGGCATTGAAATCCTCCAGCGCGGACAAGCCGCCGCAACCTGCCAGGATGCCGGCCGCGACGATCGAAGTAATGCCCAGTTTCTTGTGTATTGCCATGTGTCTCGCTCCTTGTAGTTGACCGGCCTTGGCTGGCCGGAAAAACGTTGATTTATTTTCTTGGAACCACGTCATGCACAACTGTCACTTCCTGCTCTTTACAACGTCATTCCTCCGCACACTTCGATGACCGCACCATTGATGTAACTCGCTTCATCCGACGCCAGGAACGCAAACGTGTTGGCAATCTCTTCCGGCTTGCCGAGACGCCCGAGCGGCACACGCTCTTCGAGCGCACGAATGACCTTCTCCGGCATCGATTTGATGATCGAGGTTTCGATGAAACCCGGGCACACCGCATTGACGCGGATGTTGTACTTGCCCAGTTCGCGCGCCCAGGTCTTCGCCATGCCGATCACGCCGAACTTGCTCGCCGCGTAATTGGTCTGGCCGAAGTTGCCGTAAATGCCGACGATCGACGACGCGTTGAGCACTACGCCGCCCTTGCGTTCGATCATCGCGTCAACCACCGCACGCGTGCAGTTGTAAGTGCCCTTCAGATTGACGTCGATGACCTTGTCGAACTGTTCGTCGGTCATTTTCTTGAGTTGCGCGTCGGCGACGATGCCGGCGTTATTGACCAGTACGTCGATCTGGCCGTAAGTGGTCAGCGCGCCGCCGACCATCGCTTCGATGCTGTCCGCCTTGGTCACGTCGACCTTGAAGCCGATCGCATTACCGCCCTGCAGGCGGATCTGGGCAACCGTTTCCGCCACCGCGTCGTCAAGATCGCAGACTACGAGCCTTGCACCTTCCTTCGCGAATTTAAGCGCGGTTGCCTTGCCAATTCCTCGACTTGCGCCCGTAATCAACGCCACCTTGTTTGTGAGCCGCACCTTGCCTCCATCTCGTCATTGGTGGGATGAGGCCGGAGCGGCCATCATTGATGACCGACAATGGCAATTGCCGTGCCAGGTTACTTAAGCCATTGATTTAAAAAGGAATAGCGGAAAAGAGGCGGAATTTTCCGGTCTGGGCGGCCGGAAATCAGAGGAGGAAATGTTTAAAAATCAGACACTTCTAATTTATATCTTGTTATGTCTTTGAATTATAACGAATTTATAAAATGACTATTTATTGGACACATGCCCATTAATTAGACATTAGCTTGAAATCGTCGATCTTTTGATACAGAGTCGCGCGTGAAATACCAAGCAAACGCGCCGCTAGCGCCTTATTGCCGCCGGTATTTGTCAGCACAGATCGGATCACATTTTTTTCAAGCTCCGCTACCGATTCGGCCAGCGGCCGGATGGTGGCAGCGGGTGCGTTTTCCGGTGTCGCCGTCGACACCTCCTCATTCGCATCGACTTGCAGGATCGATGCGAAATCTTCCGCGGACAATCCAATGCTATCGGTCACCATACCGGCCTGCTCCAGCGCATTGCGCAGTTCGCGCACGTTGCCGGGCCAGCTGTACGAAGCAAGGAATGTGCGTGCCGAAGGCGTCAATTCGCGCTGCGGCATGCCGGTGCGCGTGGCGATCTGCTCCAGCAGATGTTCGCACAGTGCGTCGAGGTCGCCGACCCGCTCCCGCAACGGCGGCAACACGATAGGCAACACGTTCAGGCGGTAGTACAGATCAGAGCGAAACTTGCCGTCGGCAACCAGTTGCTTCAAGTCGTGACTGGTTGCCGCCACCACGCGTACATCGACCTTGATGATGGTATTCGATCCCAGTGGCTCGATCTCCTGCTCCTGCAGCACGCGCAGCAGTTTCGCCTGCACCTGCAACGGCATGTCACCGACTTCATCGAGAAACAAAGTGCCGCCATCCGCAATCTTGAACTTGCCGTCGCGCCCTTTGCGGTCGGCGCCGGTATACGCGCCCGGCGCAACGCCGAAAAATTCGGCCTCCAGCAAGGTTTCGGGAACGGCGGCGATGTTGATGCCGACAAACGGCCGGCCGGCGCGCCCCGATGCCGCGTGGATGCCATGCGCCAGCAATTCCTTGCCGGTGCCGGTCTCGCCCAGCAGCAGCACAGTCGTGTCAAGCTGCGCGGCACGTCGCGCGCGATGCTTGAGTTCAAGCGATACCGGGCTGACGCCGACAAAACTCGAAATCGAATATTTGGTATGGCGCAGCTGCGCCAGTTCCTTCTGCGTATTGGCGAGCGCCCATTGCAGCTCGGCGAACTTGGAGACCAGCGGCTTGAGACGCTGCAGGCGATCGTAGAGTGCAAATCCAAGCGCGCCGACGACCTTGCCGGCATCATCCTTCAACGGAATTCGCATCACGACCAGCGGCTGATCGCGAATCATCATGATGTCGAGCAGAATCGGTTTGCCGTTCTGCACCACCTCGCGCATGCGGCTATTTGGGATGATCGCTTCGACCGGCTTGCCCAGCGCATCGTCCGGGCTTTTCAAACCGAGGAAGGCAACATACTTGTCGTTGATCCACGCGATACGGCCTTGGTCATCAACGGCCAGCGTACCTTCGCAGGAATCATCGAACAGATCCAGCAGCGATTGCATTCCCACACGCAGGATGCTGTCAACGTCCCAGGAAGAAGCAACAGACGTTTTCATATCATCTCCATCATGAGCGGCGAGAACAAAAACAAGTTACACCCACGGCGCTGTAACCGATAATGCATGCACGCGTTTCGTATACTTGCGCTGCCGATTATAGATGCTCTAGCGAAACTACGTGCAAAGCGTCATTGCACTCAACGGTGGCGAGTTCGTTGCGCTCGATGCGGGAAGACTTGTGCTGGCGGTCAACGACAATCGACTGCTACGCGCAAGAACGCAATCGGATATCGGCATGGAAGAGAGGCTTCGGCCACCGCTTTGCCAAATCTCTCGATTCGGCAAACATGCCGCGGCGCTCAAAGCGTTCGAATAGCACAGTAAAAAAGCCGCCCGAAGGCGGCTTGCTTACTACCCCCAACGACAGGCGGCGCTTATCGCTTCAGCAGATTAAGAATTTCCGACAGCTCGTTGCGAATCGCCACCGTATCCACGTCCAGCGGCGGCAAGCCCGCCGCAAGATCATCTTCGCTGTTGGCAATACGGCTGTCGAGCTTGTTGCGGGCGCCGCTGATGGTGAAACCCTGCTCATACAACAGTTCGCGGATGCGGCGGATCAGCAGCACTTCGTGATGCTGATAATAGCGCCGGTTACCGCGGCGCTTTACCGGCTTCAACTGGGTAAACTCTTGCTCCCAATAACGCAGCACGTGCGGCTTGACGCCGCACAAGTCGCTGACCTCGCCAATCGTGAAATAGCGTTTTGCCGGAATTGGCGGCAACACCACGGCATCGGACTTGCTGGAGCGTTCAGTCATGGATCAGCTCAGGCGACGCGTGCCAGCGGCTTGCTGCTCGCCTCTTCCACCATGCCTTTCAGCTTCTGGCTTGCATGGAAGGTCACCACCCGGCGCGCAGTGATCGGAATCTCCTCGCCGGTTTTCGGATTGCGTCCCGGCCGTTGCGGCTTGTCGCGCAACTGGAAATTGCCAAAACCGGAAAGCTTGACGGACTCTCCGCGCTCAAGCGCGTTGCGGATTTCATCGAAAAACGTCTCGACCATGTCCTTCGCTTCACGCTTGTTCAGGCCCACCTGCTCGAAGAGAAGTTCGGCCAGTTCCGCTTTCGTCAGCGTCGGCAAATCCTTTTCAGCCTGCGTGCGCGCCTGCGCTTCTTGCATTGCCCGACTGAGGTCGGCTGCCAAAACAGATTGGAGTTCGGCTGAGTTCACGTCATTCATAGTGGTTGTCGTCCCCGCCTCGCTTATCTGCTTACCATTCATGTACGCAGCTTCGCGCCGTGTTTTTTCTCGACTGCGGCGATGAAAGCAGCCATTGCAGCGTCGACTTTATCGTCTTGCAGGGTAGTTTGAGTATCTTGCAAGGTGAATCGGAAAGCAAGACTTTTTTCATCATTTTCCAAGCCCTTTCCACGATATTCATCAAATAAAACAATGGCTTGCATGATAGCACAAGCAGCGTTCGATTGCCGTTCAGCAAGAAAAGTGTCCATCAAATCCCGCATCGACAGCGCCTGTTTAACAACCAACGCGATGTCGCGCGTCACTGCCGGAAATTTCGAAATTTCCTGGTAAGCCGGGACATCCCGCAACTGCAAAACGGCGGCATCGATCTCGAATACCACCGGTGCGAGCGGCAGATCATATTTCTGCTGCCAGCGCGGATGCAATTCGCCGATGACGCCAATGACTTTGCTCTCTAACAAAATTTGCGCGGAGCGCCCCGGGTGCAGCGCCGGATGCTCGACTTTCGCGAACTGCAAGCTTTTCGGCGCGAACAAGGCCTCAAGATCCGCCTTGATATCGAAGTAATCGACATGGCGAGTCGGCAGCCCCCATTGCTCTTCCACGGCCGGACCGTAAGCGATAGCCGCCACCCGCTTCGGCTGGTCATAGCCGGCGATCGACAATGGTCCATCCTGCGCTGCCGCATTGCGCAAGTAAACTGCGCCGATCTCGAACAGCCGCACGCGGTTGAGCTTGCGATTCAGGTTATAGCGCACGTTCGCTACCAGGCTCCCCACCAGCGACGAGCGCATCACACTCATCTGGCTGGCGATCGGGTTGAGCAGCCTGATCGGATTGGTATTCGCGGCGAAATCCGCTTCCCATACTTCTTCGACGAAGCTGAAGTTCACCACTTCCTGGTAATCGGCATCGGCCAGCTGGCGACGGATCGCAAACAGCGAACGCGTATTCTCCGGCGCGATGCGCATCGTATTCGGCGCAATCGGCGCCAACGCCGGAATGTTTTCGAAACCATAGACGCGCGCGATTTCTTCAATCAGATCTTCCTCGATCTCGATGTCGAAACGGTAGGACGGCGGCGTCACGGTGAACACTCCCTGCTCATGTGTGAACCCAAGCCCGAGGCGCGTGAAAATATCCGCAATCTGCTCATCGGAAATCGCCACACCGATCACCTTCACCGCGCGCGCGGTGCGCACGGTCACCGGCTTGCGCTGCGGCAGGTTGACGACATGATCGTCGACCGGCCCGACCATCGTGTCCTTGCCGCCGCAAATCTCGACAATCAGCGCAGTGATGCGCTCGATGTGTTCAACGGTGGTTGCGTAGTCAACGCCGCGCTCGAAGCGATGCGCAGCATCGGTCGAAAAGTTATAGCGGCGCGCTCGCCCCTGGATCGCCTGCGGCCACCAGAATGCGGCTTCGAGGTAAATGTTCTGTGTATCGAGTGACACTGCGGTGGAATCGCCGCCCATGATGCCGGCCAGCGATTCGATTTCCTTATCGTCCGCAATCACGCCGACCCACGAATCAACTTCAACCGTATTCCCATTCAACAGTTTGAGCGACTCGCCAGGCTTGCCCCAGCGCACATTCAGGCCACCATGAATCTTGTCGAGGTCGAACACGTGCGACGGACGCCCCAATTCCAGCATCACATAGTTGGAGATGTCGACCAGCGCGGAAATCGAGCGCTGACCGCTGCGTTCCAGGCGTCGCTTCATCCAATCCGGCGTCTGCGCACGCGCATTCAGGCCGCGAATGATACGGCCGGAAAAGCGCCCGCACAGATCGGGGGCGGAAATCTTTACCGGCAACTTGTCCTGCGTGTTGACTGCCACTGCCTTGTACGTCGGCGCTTTCAGCGGCGCTCCTGTCAGTGCGGAGACTTCGCGCGCGACGCCGAGCACAGACAGACAGTCGGCCTTGTTCGGCGTTAGCTTGATGGTGAATTTGAGGTCGTTCAACTGATAATAGTCGCGGAAATTCTGGCCGACCGGGGCATCGTCCGGCAGGTCGAGTAGGCCACCGTGGTCTTCCGACAGCTTGAGTTCGCGCGCAGAGCACAGCATGCCGTGCGATTCGACGCCGCGCAATTGACCGACCTTGATTTCGAACGGCTTGCCGTCCTCGCCCGGCGGCAGTTTCGCGCCGGCCAGCGCACACGGCACTTTCATCCCCGGGCGCACATTGGGCGCACCGCAGACGATATTCAGCAGCCCACCGGTGCCCGCATCGACCTGGCATACATTCAAACGATCCGCGTTCGGATGCTTGGCGACTTCGACCACCCTCGCAACGACCACGTTTGAAAATGCGGGTGCGACGGGTTCGACATCCTCTACTTCCAGACCGGACATCGTCAACAGATGCGACAACTCGTCCGACGTCATCTTCGGATCAACCAGGGTGCGGAGCCAGCTCTCGGAAAATTGCATAGTTAAAACCTTCAGCCACAGAATCCGCAGAGGTCACCGAACGGCAAACAGCCGGCCGGGCGCTCTCTGCAGCAAATATCAGTTGAATTGTTTGAGGAAGCGCAGGTCGCCTTCATAGAACAGGCGCAGATCATTGATGCCATAACGCAGCATCGTCAGGCGCTCCAGCCCCGAACCGAATGCGAAACCGATGTACTGATCGGGATCGAGCCCCATGTTGCGAACCACGGTCGGATGCACCTGTCCGGCGCCGGATACCTCCAGCCAGCGACCTTTCAGCGGCCCGCTGCCGAAGGCGATATCGATTTCAGCCGACGGCTCGGTAAATGGGAAATACGATGGCCGGAAACGCACCTGCAAATCGTCCGTTTCGAAAAACGCCTTTACGAAATTCAGGTATACGCCTTTCAGGTCGGCGAAGCTGATGTCGTCTGCGATCCACAAACCTTCGACCTGATGGAACATCGGTGAGTGCGTCGCATCGCTATCCACCCGATAGGTGCGCCCTGGCGCGATGACCTTGATCGGCGGCTTGTTCATGCGCGCATAACGCACCTGCATCGGACTGGTGTGCGTACGCAGCAGCAGCGGCTTGCCTTGCGTATCGTTTCCTTCGATGTAGAAGGTATCCTGCATCGAGCGCGCCGGGTGATTTTCCGGACTGTTCAATGCGGTGAAATTGGTCCAGTCGTTCTCGATCTCCGGCCCATCGGCGACATCGAAACCGATGGAACCGAAAATTTCCTCAATACGTTCCCAGGTTCGCATCACCGGATGGATGCCGCCCTTGCCACGACCACGGCCAGGCAAGGTCACGTCGATGGCTTCCGCATTCAGCCGCGCCTGCATCTGCGCGCCGGCGAGCGCATCGCGCCGTGCATTCAGCGCGACTTCAATCTTTTCCTTCGCGGCATTGATGACGGCGCCTTGAGCCTTGCGCTCTTCCGGCGCAAGCTTGCCCAAGCCCTTCATCTGTTCGGTAATCTGCCCTGTTTTACCAAGGTATCTGGCTTTCGCATTCTCCAGCGCGGCGGCATCTTCTGCAGCGGCGAAGTCGGTCTGCGCCTGGGTGACAATTTGTTCTAGGGAATTCATGCGGCTTTTTCGCCCGTAAAGTGAAATCGAAAGGCGGGAATCTGAAAACGGCGATTCAAAGTAAAACGGGGCACAGGTGTGTGACCTCTGCCCCGCTTACATTGCAGCATCGCCGTCAAGCGATGCAAAGATCACGACACTCAAGCAGCGATGTTGGCCTTCACCTGTTTGACAATCGCGGCAAACGCCGGCTTGTCCATCACAGCCATGTCGGCCAGGACCTTGCGGTCGAGTTCGATGTTGGCTTTCTTGAGTCCGTTCATGAACACACTGTAAGTGACGCCGTGCTCACGCGAGGCCGCATTGATACGGGTGATCCACAGTGCGCGGAATACGCGCTTCTTGTTGCGACGATCGCGGTACGCATATTGACCGGCACGCATGACCGCCTGCTTGGCGATGCGATAGACGGTACTGCGACGACCACGATAGCCTTTGGCCTGGTCGAGAACTTTCTTATGACGGGCCCGTGCGGTAACCCCACGTTTTACTCGAGGCATGGTAGCTCCTTAGTGAGGTTAAGCGAACGGCATCATCGCGCGAATGGAAACCATGTTCGTCTCATGGACGTCCACAGCACCGCGCAATTGGCGTTTGTTCTTGGTGGTTTTCTTGGTCAGAATGTGACGCTTGAAGGCTTGACCGCGCTTGACGGTACCGCCCGGACGTACGCGGAAGCGCTTTTTTGCGCTGCTCTTCGTCTTCATCTTCGGCATAGCAATATCTGTCCTCTCGGACAGCTCCGTTTTTAACATGATTGCAGGTGGCAATACATCATTGCACTTGGATGCCTGCTTTCACTTGTTTTGCAGTGAAATCGAGTTCACTGCCATTTGCGCGCATCGTCCGTTGCCGGACAAGTAGCACGAATCTTACTTTTTCTTCTTTGGCGCCAGCACCATTACCATCTGGCGACCTTCCATCTTAGGAAACTGCTCGACCTGGCCAAAGGACTCCAGATCACCCTTCAATCGCTCCAGCATACGCATCCCGATATCCTGGTGCGCCATCTCACGACCACGAAAACGCAGCGTAATCTTGGTCTTATCGCCATCTTCCAGGAACTTGGTCAAGTTACGTAGCTTGATGTTGTAATCGCCGTCGTCGGTACCCGGGCGGAATTTGACTTCCTTGACCTGAATAATCTTTTGCTTCAGCTTTGCTTCGTGAGCCTTCTTCTGCTCCTGATATTTGAACTTCCCATAATCCATCAGGCGGCATACAGGCGGCTGCGCCGTCGGCGCGATCTCCACCAGATCCACGTTTGCTTCTTCCGCGAGGCGGAAGGCTTCAGCCAGACTTACGATACCAAGCGGTTCGTTATTGACCCCAGTTAGGCGCATTTCCGGTACGGTAACTTCGCCGTTGATGCGATGCGACTTATCAGTAGCTATTGCAGTTTCCTTTTAAAATCAAATAATTAAGCCGTGCTCTAGCGCTTCGGGTTGCCCCAATCAGGCTTTGGTGTCGATCTCGTGTTTCAATCGATCCACCAGTGAGTCGACCGGCATTACGCCCAGATCGACATTACCCCGCGCACGCACGGCCACTGTGTTTGCATCCCGCTCCTTGTCGCCGATAACGACGATATAAGGCAGCTTCTGAACCGAATGCTCTCGTATTTTATAGGTTATTTTCTCATTACGCAAATCGAGATGTACCCTAAACCCTTGTTTTTTCAGGTTTTGTGCGACGCTTTGCGCATAATCAGACTGCGCGTCGGAGATGTTCAGAACGGCAATCTGCACCGGGGCGAGCCACAGAGGCAAGGCGCCGGCATGATTTTCGATCAGGATGCCGACAAAACGCTCCATCGAGCCGACGATCGCGCGGTGCAGCATAACCGGCACCTTGCGAGTGTTGTCGTCCGCCACATATTCGGCACCCAGACGACCCGGCATGGAAAAGTCCACCTGCATGGTGCCGACCTGCCATGGGCGGCCCAGCGAATCCTTCAAATGGTACTCGATCTTCGGCCCGTAGAACGCACCCTCGCCCGGCAATTCTTCCCATGTCACGCCGCAAGCGCTTAGCGCCGAGCGCAGGGTTTCCTCGGCCCGGTCCCAGGTTTCGTCGCTGCCGATGCGACTATCCGGGCGCAACGCGATCTTGATCGAGATCTCGGAAAAACCGAAATCTTTGTAGACGCGCATCGCCTGCTGATGGAAAGCGGTGACCTCACTCTGGATCTGATTCTCGGTACAGAATATATGGCCGTCATCCTGGGTAAAACCGCGCACGCGCATGATGCCGTGCAGCGCGCCGGACGGCTCATTGCGATGGCATTGACCGAACTCGCCGTAGCGCAGCGGCAGATCGCGATAGCTGCGCATGCTCGAGTTGTAGATCTGGACATGACCCGGGCAATTCATCGGCTTCAGCGCATAATTGCGGTTTTCCGATTCCGTCACGAACATGTTTTCGCGATAGTTTTCCCAGTGCCCGGTCTTTTCCCATAGCGCCCTGTCCAGAATTTGCGGTGCCTTCACTTCCTGATAGCCATTTTCCTGGTAGACGCTGCGCATGTACTGCTCGACCTGCTGCCAAATGGTCCAACCCTTCGGGTGCCAGAAAATCAGGCCGGGTGCTTCATCCTGAAAGTGAAACAGGTCCAGAGCGCGGCCCAACTTGCGGTGATCGCGTTTTTCGGCCTCTTCCAGCATATGCAAATATGCTTCCTGCTCTTCCTTCTTCACCCAGGCAGTACCATACACACGCTGCAGCATTTCATTCTTGGAGTCGCCGCGCCAGTATGCTCCCGCCAGCTTCATCAGCTTGAACACCTTGAGTTTGCCGGTGGATGGAACGTGTGGACCGCGGCACAAGTCGGTGAAGTTGCCTTCGGTATAGAGCGACACGTCCTCACCTTGCGGGATCGACCCGATGATTTCAGCCTTGTAGGCTTCGCCGATCGACTTGAAATAAGCGACGGCCTCATCGCGCGGCACGACCTTGCGGGCGACCGGCTCGTCTTTCTTCGCCAGTTCGGCCATTTTCTTTTCGATGGCTTGCAAGTCTTCTGGAGTGAATGGGCGCTTGTACGAAAAATCGTAGTAGAAACCGTTTTCGATGACCGGCCCAATGGTGACTTGCGCATCAGGGAAGAGTTCCTTCACCGCATAGGCGAGCAAATGCGCGGTCGAGTGGCGGATCACATCCAGGCCATCGGCATCCTTGTCGGTGACGATGGCCAGATCCGCATCGCGCTCGATCAGGAAGGAAGTGTCAACCAGTTTGCCATCCACCTTGCCGGCCAGCGCGGCCTTGGCAAGGCCGGCGCCGATACTGCCAGCGACTTGCGCAACCGTCACCGGCGCATCGAACTGACGTTGCGAACCATCTGGAAGTCGGACTGAAACCATTTTGCTCTCCAAGTCAGCGCGAAGTTGCGACTGACGCCAGATTATGAAGTAAAAACTGCGGACGAAAAAAAACGCGGACTAGCCGCGCTTTTTCAAATTTGCAAAGACGAAAAAGATCCCGACTAGCGTCGCACTAAAACCTTAACGGTTGTAGTTCGCGGTGTCATAACCGGGGCTGCCTTTCTCACTCTTACAAATGTACTACTGTTCGTTGGTAGGCTCGATTGGACTCGAACCAACGACCCCTACCATGTCAAGGTAGTGCTCTAACCAGCTGAGCTACGAGCCTAAAGAAGCGAGATTATAGCGGCAAATTTTCGATTTAGCTAGTGCCTCTGCCGAATGCGTTTTTTTCAACGAATCCTGTACACTCGGCAAGCATCTTCCCAAACCGTGCTGCGAACCCCGGCAGAGCCGGATGCACATGACTCGCTTCGCCTTGATCCGCTCCATGTACAAGAAATCGCATCCCCCTTCCTCCAGTCATCTGCATGCGCATCGGGCAGGTGATGCAATACATCATCATGTCGCCGAAGGAAGAAACCCGAGAGTGCTGGCCTGGTCGGTAATTCTGACGCTGAGCTTTGCCGCGGTCGAGGCCTTTGCGGGTTTCTGGTCGAACTCTCTCGCATTGATTTCCGACGCCGGGCACATGGTGACCGACAGCACGGCGCTCGGGTTGGCGCTATTGGCGCAAATGATTGCGCGGCGCCCACCTTCACCCAAAAACTCGTTCGGCTTCGGACGGGCGGAAGCGCTGGCAGCTTTCATCAATGCGCTGGCCATGCTCGCGCTGGTTGGCTGGATCGCGATCGAGGCGACACACCGTTTTTCGAATCCCGAGCCTGTCCAGGGCAAGACGGTTTTCATCGTTGCCCTGATCGGCCTGGCGATCAACCTGCTGATTATCTGGCTCCTGTCACAGGATAAAAGCAGCGTAAATACGCGGGCGGCACTGGTGCACGTACTTGGCGACCTGCTCGGTTCGGTAGCGGCTTTGATCGCCGGTGCGGTCATCTATTTCACCGGTTGGCTGACGATCGACCCCTTGCTGTCGCTGTTCGTGTCGATGCTGATCCTGAAATCGACTGTCGACGTACTGCGCGAGTCATATCACTTTCTGATGGAAGGCGTGCCGCATCATATCGACTACCTGCAAGTCGGCGCCGACCTTGCGGCGATCAAAGGTGTTCTTTCGGTGCATGACTTGCACGTATGGGAAATGACGCCGGGCCAGCCTGCCCTGATCGGCCATGTAGAAATCCGCGACATGCAGGAATGGCCGAGCGTGCTGCGCACGATCAAGGCAATGCTGCTCGAAAGACACGGCATCGATCACGTCACGCTGCAGGCAGAACTTCCGGATATGACCGAAGGGAATTGAGGTCTCTACTGCCGCTGCACTTCCAGCACGCCATTCACGTCGCGGATAATCATCAAGGCTTTTTGCAACTGTGCGGTAGAGGAAATCTCGGCGGTGAAGGCCATCCGCGCCTGTCCTTTTGCGCTTTGGGTGCTAACGCCGACGACATTGATCTTTTCTCGTGAAAAGATTTCGGAAATGTCGCGCAACAGCCCTTGCCGGTCGTTCGCCAGAATGAAGATATCGACCGGATAAACGGTCTCCTTGCCCGGCTCGCCCCAGGTTGTCTGTATCACGCGCTCCAGTGCGTTCTTGCGAATCTGCGCCAGGTTCTTGCAGTTCGCGCGATGTATCGACACGCCCTTGCCGCGAGTGATAAAGCCGACTATTTCATCCGGCGGCGCCGGCTTGCAGCAACGCGCCAGTTGCGTCAGCAAGCCATCGGTTCCGACCACCAGCACGCCGGAGCGCGCACCCTGCGCGACGCTCGATGCGCGGCTTTTGTTGGTGACCACCGCATCGCTTGTCTGTGGATTTTTCGCTGCGGTTTTCTGTGCATCGTCCGCATGCAGCGCGAGCTCGATGTTGCGCAGGCTGAACTCTTCCTTGCCAACCGCGAGAAACAGGTCGTCGACCTTCGAAAAACCCAGTTTGTGCGCCAGTTCTTCCAGGTTGATTGCGGTCTTGCCCTCGCGTTGCAGGGTCTTCTCGACCAGGCTACGGCCATATGACAAGGTCTCCTGCTGCTCGATCGCATTGAACCACGCGCGCACCTTGGAACGCGTGCGCGGGCTCGCTACATAGCCCGGACTCAGCCAGTCGCGCGACGGGCCGGCCGCCGCCGCTGCCCCGCCTCTGGCCGTAATGATTTCCACCGTTTGACCGTTCTTTAACGAGGTGTTCAGCGGCACCATTGCGCCGTTGACGCGCGCACCCCGGCAACGATGGCCGATATCGGTATGCAGGTGATAGGCAAAATCGATCGGCGTCGCGCCGCTCGGTAATTCGATCACTCGAGCCTGCGGTGTCAGCACGTAGATACGATCGTCGAGCGCCGCGGATTTGAGCTTCTCGACCCATTCGCGCTGTATGTCTTCCTGTCCCACGACCGCGTCCGTGACCTCGCTTTTCCATGCGAGCAACTGGCGCAGCCAGGCGATCTTTTCATCGTACTTCTGGGCAGAGAATCCGGAACCGCCGCTTTCCTTGTAACGCCAGTGCGCGGCAACCCCGTACTCGGCGAAACGGTGCATTTCGTGCGTACGGATCTGCACTTCGAGCGCGCGCCCATCCTCCGCGAAGACCACGGTGTGCAGTGACTGGTAGCCATTCGATTTCGGGCGCGATATATAGTCGTCGAATTCTTCCGGGATCGGCGTCCAGATGTTGTGCACCAGTCCGAGTACGGTGTAGCAGGTCTTCACATCGTCGACGATGACACGGAAGGCCCGCACGTCGTACAGCTCGGAAAAATCAAGCGCCTTGCCGCGCATCTTGTTCCAGATGCTGTAGATGTGTTTCGGCCGGCCGAACACGTCGGCCTTGACGTCGGCCGCAGCAAGTTCGGACTTCAGTCTGGTGATCGCGGCCTCGACGAAGCCCTCGCGCTCCAGCCGTTTTTCTTCGAGCATCCTGGCGATGCGCTTGTAAGCCGCAGGTTCGAGGAAACGGAACGCCAGGTCTTCCAGCTCCCATTTCAATTGCCACACACCGAGACGGTTGGCCAGCGGTGCATACAGGTCGAGCGTCTCGCGCGCATATTCATGCGTTCGCTGATTTTCCAACCTGATATCAGCAAAAAAACGCAGTGTCGTGACGCGCGACGCCAGGCGCACCAACACCACGCGCATGTCGGATGCCATGGCGAGCAGCATCTTGCGTAGGGTTTCGAGTTGTTCGGCCGCCTGTTGCGAGGCGTTCTTGCCCCGGCCAACATCCTGCTGTAGAAAAGCCTGCTCATGCAGGCGCATCAATTGCCGGACGCCATCGACGAGGCCGGTAATATCCTTGCCGAAGCGCGCCTCGATCGCCTCCGCTTCCTTGGCGTCGATGGCCGGCAGGATGAACAGCAGGCCCGCGATCCGCGTATCGGCATCCGCATTGAGGAGTGCAAGCGTGGTTGCGGCGCCTTGCGCGAAGATGAATGCATCCTGCCCGGTACTCACGGTCTTGCCACGGTAAATCGGCTCGACGAAAGCGAGCCCCGCCAGCACGCGCGCGCTGTCCTCGGCGGTCAGGCCGGACGACAGGAGCACATGCGTCTCGCTGGGTGTCGCTACGATGGAAACCATTTGAAGCTGCTTACTTTTGCGCGGCGGTGATCACCATTTCGACCAGCCATTCGGGCTTGCCGAGCTTGGCTTCGACTGTGGCGCGCGGTGGCGAATTGCCGTCAGCAACCCACTCGTTCCAAACTGTGTTCATGCTGGCAAAATCCTTCATGTCGGCGATGAAAATCTGGCACATCAGAATGCGCGACTTGTCGCTGCCGGCTTCCGCCAGCAGGCGGTCGACATGACCGAGCACTTCGCGTGTTTGGCCCTCGATGTTTTGCGTCAGGTCTTCGGCGATCTGACCGGCCAGGTACACGGTACCGTTGTGAATCGCGGCTTCCGAGAGCGTTTTCCCTACGTGCAAACGTTTGATGTCCATGATATTCCGTGACAAGCAGTATTATCCCAACAAAAATTCTTTCGCGACCTCGATCTGATCTGCATGCACGAAAGTAGGCGCATGCCCGACGCGCGGCAGTTCGACCAGTCTGGCCTTCGGTCCGCGTGCGGTCATCGCATGCGCAATCTCGGGCGTAAGCAGATCGGATTGCGCACCGCGCACCAGCAGCACCGGACAGGCAATCGCATCATAGGCCGCCCACAGCATCGTCTCCGCCTGCTTCGTGCTTTCCGGCGTAGCCGCCTTGAATGGCACCGCCAGGCCGAGATCATAGTGGCGAATCCATTGTCCATCCTTGTCCTGCCGCAGGACATCTGCCGCCAGTTTGCGCCACTCTTCGTCGGTATGAGGACCGAACGACAAGGAAATTTCCTTGATGTAGCGCGCAGCCTCTTCGAACGTCGGAAAACGGACCGCCTGTCCGATGTAATCGCCGATACGCACGAGGGCCGCAGGATTCAATGCCGGGCCGACATCGTTCAATACCAGCTTGCGTATCGGACTGTCTTTCAAGGAGGCCAATCCGATGCCGATCAAGCCGCCCATCGATGTGCCGAACCAGTGCACGACGTCCGCATTCAAGCGCGCCAGCAGTGTCACCATGTCATTCACATATTGCGGTATCTGGTAGTGCTGCGGATCGCGCAACCAGTCGGAGCGCCCGCGCCCGACGACATCGGGGCACACCACCCGGTATTCACCGCACAGCGCTTGGGCCATATTGTCAAAATCATCCGAAACGCGCGTCACGCCATGCGCGCAAATCAACACTTTCGGATTTTTCGGATCGCCCCACTCCTTATAGGCCATCTTGTGCAAGCCGGCGGGGGACAAACATTGGACGGTGTTAATCTGATATTGAGTCATTTTGTCGGGAACCAGTGGATCCGATTGTCATTCTCACATTTTACTGGGCGTTCCGCTTAAAATCCTATCTCAGTTCGTCGCATTTCCAAATTTCATTCGTAGAGGACATCATGCAAGGCACTATGCTCAAAGAGAAGACAGCGCTCGTCACCGGTTCCACCTCCGGCATCGGACTGGGAATCGCGAGAACGTTCGCTGCGCAAGGCGCAAACATCGTTTTTAACGGCTTCGGCGAGATCAAGGAAATTGAAACGCTGCAAGCCACGGTAAGAGACGAGTTCAGCGTACAGACCGCTTATCACAATGCGGATATGTCCAAGCCTGCAGAGATCGAAGCAATGATGAAGTTCGCGGCCGACAAGTTCGGCGGCGTTGATGTGCTGGTCAACAATGCGGGCATCCAGCATGTTGCGAACGTCGAGGATTTTCCAGTGGAGAAATGGGACGCGATTATCGCGATCAATCTGAGCTCGGCATTCCATACAACCCGTCTCGCGCTGCCGTCGATGAAAGCGAAGAACTGGGGGCGCATCATCAACATCGCGTCCGTGCATGGACTGGTCGGCTCCGCACAGAAAGCGGCTTACGTTGCGGCCAAGCACGGCATCGTCGGCTTCACCAAGGTTGTCGCGCTCGAAACCGCGCACAGCGGCATCACCTGCAATGCCATCTGCCCAGGCTGGGTGCTGACGCCGCTGGTGCAAAAGCAGGTGGATGCGCGCGCTGCGCAACAAGGATTATCGAACGACGACGCGAAGAAAGGCCTGCTCTCGGAAAAACAACCGTCCGGTGAATTCGTCACGCCGGCGCAGCTCGGCGAACTCGCGGCGTTCCTGGCCAGCGACGCGGCAAGCCAGGTGCGCGGTGTGGCTTGGAACATGGACGGAGGCTGGATTGCTCAATAACGCACTACCTGCAATGTGGCGGCGAAGCTGGTTGCTTGCCGATCCATCGGCCAACAAAAAACGGCGCCCGAAAGCGCCGTTTTTTTCGCCTGCATGAACCAGCCGGTCAGGCCACCGCACTCACGTCCAGTTCCGCGCCCGTCTTTTCAAGCACCTCTTCCTTCGTCACGCCCTGCGCAAGTTCCACCAGTTTCAAACCGTTCGGCGTCACGTCGATCACACCGAGATCGGTGATGATGCGATTCACCACGCCGACGCCGGTCAGCGGCAGGTTGCATTTCTTCAGAATCTTGTGCGAGGTCGAGCCATCCTTGGCCTTGGCAACATGCTCCATCAGCACGACCACGCGCCCGACGCCGGCGACGAGATCCATCGCGCCGCCCATGCCCTTGACCATTTTCCCGGGGATCATCCAGTTGGCGAGGTCACCGTTCTCGCTCACCTGCATCGCACCGAGAATGGCGATATTGATTTTGCCGCCGCGGATCATCGCGAACGAATCCGCCGAGCTGAAGAACGACGAGCCGCGCAGCAAAGTCACCGTCTGCTTGCCGGCATTGATCAGATCGGCGTCGACTTCGTCGTCGGTCGGAAAAGGTCCGATACCGAGCAAGCCGTTTTCCGATTGCAGCCATACTTCCATGTCGTTCGGCACATAATTGGCAACCAGGGTCGGCAGACCGATTCCGAGGTTGACGTAGAAGCCATCTTGCAGTTCCTTCGCCGCGCGCGCGGCCATTTCATCACGAGTCCATGCCATGTTCGTTCTCCGGATTACTTTGCACGCGTGGTGCGTTGTTCAATACGTTTTTCGGGCGTTGCATTGACGACGATACGATGCACGAAAATGCCCGGCGTATGGATCTGGTCCGGATCCAGCTCGCCGGCCTCGACCAGCCTCTCGACTTCGACCACCGTGATCTTGCCGGCCATCGCGACGTTCGGATTGAAATTGCGCGCAGTCTTGCGGAACACCAGATTGCCGACCGTGTCGGCCATGTATGCCTTCACCAGCGACACGTCGGCCACCAGCGATCGCTCCATCACGTACTGCTCACCGTTGAATTCACGTACCTCCTTGCCTTCGGCGACGATGGTGCCGACCCCGGTCTTGGTGAAGAAGGCCGGAATGCCGGCGCCGCCTGCGCGCAGCTTTTCCGCCAGCGTACCTTGCGGCGTGAACTCCAGTTCCAGTTCGCCCGCCAAGTATTGGCGCTCAAATTCCTTGTTTTCGCCGACGTAGGACGAGATCATCTTCTTGATCTGGCGCGTTGCAAGCAATTGGCCGAGACCGAAGCCGTCGACACCGGCATTGTTCGAAATTGCAGTCAGATTCTTGGTGCCGGAGTCGCGCAACGCGGCGATCAGTGCCTCCGGAATACCGCACAGACCGAAGCCGCCGACCGCAATGGTTTGACCGTCCTTGACAATGCCGGCCAGAGCGCTAGCGGCATCAGGATAAACTTTATTCATACCGACCCTCTTCTCTTGGAAATTGCCCACAAAAAGGCTGTTTTAGTGTGCCTTACAGCATAAGATGATGGACTATACGGCGCAATACCGTAAAAATACCAATTTTCAATACTAAAACTAAGAGCGCCCCCATCATGAGCGCACCGATAATCGACTACGAGACGATCTTCCAACATGCACCGGTCGGAATGTGCGTGTCCCAGCACCGTGTCATCCATGCCTGCAATCAGGCGCTCGCCGATATGTTTGGCTACCAGACGGGCGAATTGATCGGCCAGTCGTTCCGGGTCCTCTATCCTACACTGGACGAGTTCGAGCGTACCGGCGCCCGCATTGTTCCGATCATGAGCGCCAAGGGTCATTATTCGGACGAGCGCATCATGAAGCGCGCGAATCAGGAATTATTCTGGTGCCATGTCAGCGGCCGCTCCTTGACCTACGATGACCCGCACGCGGCCGGTATCTGGACTTTTGAAGATTTGAGCGCGAAGCGGCCGGTGACGGCCGAACTGACTCCGCGCGAGCGTGAAATTGCCGCCTTGCTGGTCGAAGGGAAAACCAGCAAGCTGATTGCCCGTCAGGTCGGGTTGAGTCCGCGCACCGTGGAAATGCATCGGGCCAAGCTGATGAAGAAATTTGCGGCGGCGACTTCGAGCGAACTGGTGCATCGCCTGGTGGGCGTGACTACTGGTTGAACGGGGCATTATCCTTCACGCGTTGCCAGCAGAGCGCGAATGCGCTCTGGCAAGGCCGCGGATTTTTCCGAAGGGAAATCGACCCATACCACCTTGGCGCCGCCTTCCGCAGACAACACCTCCGGCTGGTCGAGTCGCCGGATTTCCTGGTAGGTCTCGAAGCTGGACCGCCCCGGCGGGCCGACATAGGTGCGTATTTCAATCTCGCCCGGATACCGCAGTTGCTTGATGAAGGTGCAGTGCGCGTTGATGATGACAGGCCCTTCGCCGTTCGGATCGGGTTCGCATCCGGCCTCGGTAAACCATTCGATGCGCGCCTGTTCCAGGTAGCGGAAATACACAGCGTTGTTGACGTGCCCCATTGCATCCATATCGCCCCAGTGGATCGGCATCCGCATGGCGTGGACGAGTTTTTTCTTGGTCATATCCGAAAATCCGCCGACTTATTGCGCGTTCATGCCGTCGTCGGCGGCGATGATCGCGCCATTGATGAAGTGCGATTCTTCCGCCGCAAGTAGGAGCAGCAATCCGTCGAGATCTTCCGGTTTGCCGAGTCGCTTGCGCGGCAGCATATTGATCAGCATGCGCCCCTGCTCCGTCTCGAAGTGCTCTTCATTGATTTCCGTTCGGATGTAACCAGGGCAAATCGCATTCACATTGATGCCGTAGCGTCCCCACTCGACCGCCATCGATTTCGTCATGTGCACCACCGCTGCCTTGCTCATGCAATAGATTCCGATCTGCGGCAGCGCGCGAAGCCCTGCCACCGACGCAATGTTGATAATGCGATGCTGTTTCTTCGGCTCACCCTTGGCGCGGGCGATCATGCGCTTGGCCACCTCCTGCGCGACGAAGAATGCGCCGCGCTGGTTGGTATCCATCACATACGCATAATCCTCCGGCGTGACATCTACCAGTCGCTGCGTGGTCGACACGCCGGAGTTGTTCACTAGGATATCGATGGAACCCACTTCGGTTTCCGCATGCGCGATGGCGGACTTGATGCTCGCATAATCAGTCACGTCCAGCGACACAACATGCGCAGCGCCGCCGTCCGCTTCAATCTCGGCGCGCAATTCCTTCAGACGATCGACGCGACGCGATGCCAGCACGACTTGCGCTCCGGCCTCCGACAGCACTTTGGCGAAGCGCGCACCCAAACCACTCGATGCTCCGGTAACCAGCGCGATCTTGCCCTCAAAATTGACTTCGATTCCCACGAGCTTCTCCTGATGAATTATTGTCCTGCAATTGACTGTCCGACGACGGCCGAGACGTTATCATTACATAAGGAGAATGGTTAGAGTGTCGTATCTAGCATTCTTCCGGAAAATCCATGACAATTAGCACGTTCGTTCGATAATTTTAATTTACTCTGGTGAGACCATGGCGCAGACCCAAAGCATCCTAGAACAATATGGCCCGCGTGAAGCGATGGAATACGACGTAGTGATTGTCGGCGCCGGTCCCGCCGGCTTGGCGACGGCGATCCGCATCAAGCAATTGGCTGTGGAACAAAACAAGGAAGTATCGGTGGTCGTGCTCGAAAAAGGCTCGGAACCCGGTGCGCACATTCTCTCCGGCGCAGTGATGGATCCGCGCGCGATGAACGAGCTGTTCCCGAACTGGAAGGAGCTCGATGCGCCGCTGGATCAACCCGTCACTGCCGACGACGTGCTGTTTCTCAGCGAGACCGATGCGAAGCGCACGCCGGACTGGTTGGTGCCGCGCAACTTCCATAACGAAGGCAACTACATCGTCAGCTTGGGCAACGTGGTCAAATGGATGGCGCAGCAAGCCGAAGCGCTGGGCGTCGAGATCTTCCCCGGTTTCACCGCCGCCGAGGTCCTGTACGACGACAAAGGCGCGGTCAAGGGCATCGCCACCGGCAATATGGGCATCGACAAGGATGGCAAGCCGACCGACGCCTTTCAGCTCGGCATGGAGCTGCACGGCAAATACACGATCTTTGCCGAGGGCGCACGTGGCCATCTCGGCAAGCAGTTGATCGCCACCTACAAACTCGACGCAGGCAAGGATCCGCAGAGCTACGCGATCGGCGTCAAGGAGCTGTGGGAGATCGACCCGGCCAAGGCCAGGCCCGGATTGGTGGTTCATACCGCCGGCTGGCCGATGGACAAGGAAACCTTCGGCGGCGGCTTCCTCTATCACCTGGATGACAACAAGGTGACGCTCGGGTTCGTCGTCGGCCTCGACTACAAGAACCCCTGGCTGAGCCCTTTCGAGGAAATGCAGCGCTGGAAAACGCATCCGAGCATTCGTACCCACATCGACGGCGGTAAACGGATCGGCTACGGCGCCCGGGCGATCAACAACGGCAGCCCGCAAGCCCTGCCGAAGACCGTGTTCCCAGGCGGCGCCTTGGTGGGTTGCGATGCCGGCTACATGAATGCCGCACGCATCAAAGGCAGCCATAGCGCGATCAAGAGCGGCATGCTGTGCGCCGAAGCTGCGTTCGCGGCGGTGATCGCCGGACGCGCCGGCGATGAATTGAGCGCCTACCCCACCGCGTTCGAGAACAGCTGGCTGGCCGAAGAGCTCGACCAGACACGTAACTTCAAGCTCTGGTTCAAGAAGGGCTCACTATTCGGATCGCTGATGACCGGCATCGAGCAATGGCTGCTGCCCAAGCTTGGCGTCAAGAGCCCGCCGTGGACTCTTCACCGCGACAAGCCCGATCACACTTACCTGCTGCCGGCCGAACAGTGCCGGAAGATCGACTACCCAAAGCCGGACGGCAAGATCACCTTCGACCGCCTGAGCAGCGTGTTCATCAGCAATACCAATCATGAAGAGAATCAGCCGGCGCATCTGACGCTCAAAGACGTATCGATACCGGTTCAGATCAACCTGGCGAAGTATGCCGGCCCGGAAAGCCGTTATTGCCCGGCCGGCGTGTATGAATTCGTGAAAACCGATAGCGGTGGCGACCGCCTGCAAATCAACGCGCAGAACTGCGTGCATTGCAAGACCTGCGACATCAAGGACCCGACACAAAACATCGTGTGGGTAACGCCGGAAGGCGGCGGCGGGCCGAATTATTCGGGCATGTAAAATAAAAAAGCCGCGGTCGCGGCTTTTTTATTGTCCGAAGCCGAAGCAACTTATGGCTTCCACTCCCCCTCCAGGATTTTCTCCAGCCAGAATGCCCCAATTACGGTTTTCACGTCGGTGATTTTCCCTTCTCGTATCCAGCGCAACATGTCCGGAACGGAGGCTTTGAAGGTTTCCAGGAATTCACCGTCGTCAAGCTGACTCTGCCCGGGGGTCAGGCCCCGCGCCAGAAAAATATCGAGGTGTTCGTCCGAATAGGCGATCGCGTTATGAATGGTGCAGACGAACTGCCAGTCGGTCGCGGTATAGCCTGTCTCTTCCTGCAACTCGCGCTTGGCGCAAACCAACGCATCTTCATTCGGATCGATTTTCCCCGCCGGGAATTCGATGAACACCTCACGCAACGGATAGCGAAACTGCCGTTCCAGCAGTACGGTGCCGTCATCCAGCAAAGGAAGAATAACGACTGCGCCGGGATGCTTGATGTACTCTCTCCTGGATTGCTTGCCGTCGGGCAGGCGAACGGTATCGCGCTGCACCTTCAGGAAATGCCCTTCATAAGCGAGTTCGCTATCGACTTGTACTTCTCTCAAATGCAGGTCCACGTACAGGCTCCGATCCGGGAATCAATGGATTTAATGTATCGCCCTCATCCCTCAGACATCACGGCAGATCAGCCGTGACGCTTGCGCAGATAGCGGAACACGAAGCCTGGGTAGGCGAATACGATGAAGAGACAGGCTGTAATCGCATAGAATTCCCAGCGCTGCGAGAAAGCGTTTCCGATCCGCGCCTCCAGCAAATATGCGACCGTCAGGAGAAGAAAATATAGAACGATGAGTTCAAGCAGGCGAAGCCAGAACGGTTTGACGGGCCTGCCAATTGGAATAGAAACAAATAGCCGTTCATTAAAGAAGGGCAAGTTGGCGGCAACCGCCGCCAACAGGATTACAAACCAGCTCGACAAGGAAACATCCACGAGTTCAATGGCTCCGGTTATGCGGCAAGCGTCTTGACGATGGCTGTGGCGCAAACAGCCATCAACGGACCGGGCAGAATGCCGAGTATCAGCACGGCGAGGCCGTTGATGCCCAGTGTCACCCGCATATCGTTGCTGACCACAATCTGAGCGGTATCGACTGGATCATCAAAGTACATGACCTTCACCACTCGCAGATAATAGAACGCACCGATCAGCGACAGCAGGACCGCCAACACCGCCAGCCATACTTGTCCCGTGCTCAACACTGCCTGCAATACAGACAGCTTTGCATAGAAGCCGATCGTCGGAGGAATGCCCGTCAAGGAGAACATCAGAATCAGCATCACAAAAGCGAACCACGGACTGCGTTGATTCAGGCCCTTGAAGTCATCGATGTTTTCCGCCTCGAAGCCGGCACGCGCCAGCATCATGATCACACCGAAGGTGCCCAGCGTGGTCAACACGTAGGCGATCGAATAGAACATCGCCGAGCTGTATGCATTGGCTGCGGAGGACACATCCCCATTCACTACTCCGGAGAGCATGCCGAGCAGCATGAAGCCCATTTGCCCAATCGTCGAGTAAGCGAGCATGCGTTTCAGATTGGTCTGCACAACCGCCGTGATGTTGCCGACGGCCATCGACAGTATCGACAGAACGGTAATCATCTGCTGCCAGTCGATCGCCAGCGGAAACAGTCCTTCGACCAGCAGGCGGATGGTGATTGCAAAAGCCGCCAGCTTGGGCGCGCCACCCAGCAGCAGCGTGACTGCCGTCGGCGCACCCTGGTAGACATCAGGGATCCACATGTGAAACGGCGCTGCGCCAAGCTTGAATGCAAGGCCGGAAACCACAAAGACCAAACCAAACACCAGCACAGTCTTATTCACGGTGCCGGAAGCGGTCGCTTTCGCGACTTCGGTCAAGTCGAGCGAGCCGGTCGCCCCATACAGCATCGAGATACCGTATAAAAGGAAACCGGAAGCTAGCGCTCCGAGAATAAAGTACTTCATCGCGGCTTCCGTCGACACCGAATGACCGCGGCGCAGCGCTACCAGCGCATACAGCGACAATGACATCAGCTCCAAGCCGAGGTAGATGATCAGGAAGTTGTTCCCGGAGATCATGACCATCTGACCGAGCAGCGAAAACAGCGCGAGCACATAAAATTCACCACCGATCAAGCCGCTGCTCAGAATGCCGCGATCGCTCGCATATTGGCGGGAATAAATCAGCGTGATACCGACCGCAATATAGGAGAAAATCTTCAACAAGTTCGACATCGGATCGGACACGAACATATTGTTGAACGTGTAAACCGTCGGATTGCCGAAATCGGCGATGTTGAGCGCAATACAGATCAGCAGCGTCACAATCGTCAACGCATAGGTGATATGACGCTTCCGATCAGTCACGAACATGTCGATCAGCAGGATTGCAGATGCGGCAACCAGCAGGAAAATTTCCGGATAGACCGGCACCAGATTTATGTTGTTCATCTTGTCGTCGCTAATATACGTTCACGTAATCGTTCACCAAGCGCGTCTTCAATTTATCTTCGAAATCGCGACGTGCTTCAGCAGATCGTCGACCGAAACCTGCATGACGTCGGTGAACGGCGCCGGATAGAGCCCCATTGCGAGGACCGCAATCGCGAGCAGGCCAAGCATAAAAAATTCGCGGCGATTCAGATCCTGCAGCGCGGCTACACGTTCGTTGGCGATCGCGCCGAACACCACACGCTTGACCAGCCACAGCGAATAGCCGGCACCGAAAATCAATGCGGTCGCAGCCAGCATGCCGATCCAGAAATTGAGCTTCACCGCGCCCAGGATCACCATGAACTCGCCAACGAAGCCGGAAGTTGCGGGCAAGCCGCTATTAGCCAGCGAGAACAGCACGAAGAACGCTGCAAAGCGCGGCATCGTATTGATCACGCCGCCGTAATCGGCGATCTGGCGCGAGTGCATGCGGTCGTACAGAACGCCGATGCAAAGGAACATGGCGCCGGATACGAAACCATGTGAAATCATCTGCGCGATACCGCCCTGCACCGCCATCTCGTTGAACGCGAAGAAGCCGAGCGTGACGAAACCCATGTGCGCGATCGACGAATATGCAACCAGTTTCTTCATATCCGCCTGCACCAAGGCGACCAGGCCAATGTAGATCACCGCGATCAGCGATAGCGTAATGATGAAACCCGACAGATAGTGGCTCGCATCGGGAGTGATCGGTAGCGAGAATCGCAGGAAACCGTAGGCGCCCAGCTTCAACATGATCGCCGCCAGCACCACGGAGCCGCCAGTCGGCGCTTCGACGTGCGCATCGGGCAGCCATGTGTGAACCGGCCACATTGGGACCTTGACCGCGAACGCCATCAGGAAAGCGAGGAAGATCAGCACTTGCACATCGAGCGGCAGCGGCAGCTTGTGCCAGGTAAGGATATCGAAGCTACCGCCGGACTTGAAGTATAGATAGATGATCGCCACCAGCGTGAGCAGCGAACCGAGCAAGGTATAGAGGAAGAACTTGATCGCCGCGTACACGCGATTCGCGCCGCCCCAAACACCGATGATGATGAACATCGGGATCAGCGTAGCCTCGAAGAAGACATAGAACAGCAGGCCGTCCATCGCGCAGAACACGCCTATCATCAGACCGGACAGAATCAGGAATGAGCCCATGTACTGCGCCACCCGTTTTTCGATGACTTCCCAACCGGCGATTACCACGATCACCGTGATGAACGCCGTCAGCGGCAGGAACCAGATCGAGAGACCGTCCACGCCGAGCAGGTAGTGGGCGTTGAAGCGCTCGATCCACGACACCTTCTCGGCGAACTGCATGCCGTGCGCCGTCTTGTCGAACTGCTGGATCAACGGCAAGGTCACGAGGAAGCTGACGATGGAACCGAGCAGTGACACAGCCCGCACCAATGCAGGATTTTCATCGCGGCCAAATGCCAGGACGAAGAGGCCGAACGCGATCGGACACCAGATCGCGAGACTCAGAAGGGGGAAAGTTGACTGCATCATGATTGTTATTTGCTTTACTTCGCCAACTTATTTGGCAAACGACGGGAACGGCATGAAATAAATCAGGAAACACAGCACGCCGAGAATCATTACGAAAGCATAGTGGTAGATATAACCGGACTGAAAATGGCGAATCAAGGCCGAGAACCAGCCGACCACTTTTGCGCTACCGTTCACGATCAAGCCATCGATGATCGCCCTGTCGCCGACATTCCACAGGCCGCCGCCCAGCACGCGCGCACCCTTGCCGAAAGCCACGTCATTGAATTTATCCATGTAGTACTTGTTGTCGAGGATCGCGTAAATGGCCCGGAACGTGTTGTAGAACCAAGCCGGCACTTTTGGGTTGACCATGTAGCAGTAATACGATGCCGCCACGCCCGCCAGCGCCAAAATGAATGGCGGCGAGGTGAATGAATGCAGTCCCATCGCCCAGGCACCCTGAAATTCTTCGGCCAACTCCCTCATCGCGTGATGCGACTCGCCGACAAAGATCACATCCTTGAAGAAGTCGCCGTGCAGCATCGGGCCGATTGCGATGAAGCCGATCACCACCGAGGGAATTGCCAGCAGCATCAGCGGCACGGTGACGACCCACGGTGCTTCATGCGGCTTTTCCCCCGGTGACAGGCCGTGGTGATGCTCATCGCTATACTCGTCGTGACTATGGTTCTGATGCTCCCCGGGATGCGGTTTGCCGAAACGCTCTTCGCCATGGAACACGAGGAAGTACATGCGGAACGAATAGAACGCCGTCACGAACACGCCGGCGAGCACGGCGAAAGTCGCGAAGCCTGCGCCGGCGATATGCGTCGCATGCACCGCCTCGATGATGCTGTCCTTCGAATAGAAGCCGGCGAAAAATGGAGTGCCGATCAGTGCCAGCGAACCGAGCAGCGACGTGATCCAGGTAATCGGCATGTACTTGCGCAGGCCGCCCATGTTACGGATGTCCTGGTCGTGGTGCATTCCGATGATGACCGCGCCGGCGCCAAGGAACAACAGTGCCTTGAAGAAGGCGTGCGTCATCAGGTGGAAGACGGCGACCGAGTACGCCGACGCGCCGAGTGCCACCGTCATGTAGCCGAGCTGCGACAGCGTCGAATACGCGATCACGCGTTTGATGTCGTTCTGAATGATGCCAAGGAAGCCCATGAACAGCGCGGTGATCGCGCCGATGACCAGCATGAACGACAGCGCGGTGTCTGATAGTTCGAACAGCGGCGACATGCGCGCCACCATGAAAATGCCAGCGGTCACCATGGTCGCGGCATGAATCAGCGCGGAAATAGGAGTCGGGCCTTCCATAGAATCCGGCAACCAGACATGCAGCGGAAATTGTGCGGACTTGCCCATCGCGCCGATGAACAGGCAGATGCAGGCAACCGTCAGCAGCATCCAGTCGGTGCCCGGCAACAGCAGCTTCGCCAGTTCATCCTTCTTTGCAAATACTTCGCCATAGTTCATCGAACCTGCATACGCCAGCAGCAGACCGATGCCGAGAATGAAACCGAAGTCGCCGACCCGATTCACCATGAATGCCTTCATGTTCGCGTAGATCGCAGTCGGGCGGGTATACCAGAAACCGATCAGCAGGTAAGACACCAGGCCCACCGCCTCCCAGCCGAAGAACAGCTGGAGGAAGTTGTTGCTCATGACGAGCATCAGCATCGAGAACGTGAACAGAGAGATGTAGGAGAAGAAGCGGTTGTAACCTTCGTCTTCCGCCATGTAGCCGATGGTATAGACGTGCACCATCAGCGATACAAAAGTAACCACGCACATCATCATCGCAGTCAGGCTGTCGATCAGGAAACCGATCTCCAGCTTCAATCCCATTACCGTCATCCAGGTGTAGACGGTGCCGTTGTAAGTCGCACCGTCCATCACTGCCAGCAGTGTCTGGAACGAAATGATGAAAGCGATCAGCACGCCGAGAATGGTCGCCGAATGCGACGCGGTGCGACCGATCTTGTTGCCGAAAAACTTGGTTCCGAACAGGCCTGCAATCGCAGCGCCCGCCAGAGGTGCCAATGGCACAGCCAGTAAAACGTAAGGGTTGAGTTGCCCCGCCATGATGGACCTTGTCGTTATTTTTGTGGTTAACCTTTGAGACTGTCGAGATCTTCGACATTGATGGTGTCCAGATTACGGAACAGCACCACCAGGATGGCGAGACCGATCGCAGACTCCGCGGCAGCCACAGTAAGAATGAAGAAAACGAAAATCTGCCCAGCCGCATCGCCGAGGTAATACGAAAAGGCAATGAAGTTCATGTTGACCGCCAGCAGCATCAGCTCGATTGCCATCAGCAGCACGATGATGTTCTTGCGGTTCAGGAAAATCCCGACGATCGAGATCGCAAACAGGATTGCACCCAGGATCAGATAATGTGCGAGCGATAAAACCACGGTGCGTTCCCCTTATTGTTTTTCCGCTGCCGGAGCAGCCGGCTGCACATTGCCGTTCGCACGCTCGGATTCGGCTTTCATGCTGATGATACGCAGGCGGTCGTTGCGCTTGACCTTGACTGCCACTGCCGGATCAAAGTACTTGCTGTCCTTGCGGCGACGAAGAGTCAGCGCGACCGCCGCAACGATTGCCACCAGCAGGACTACCGCCGCAATCTCAAACGCATAAACGTACTGCGTGTAGATCAGCTTGCCCAGCTCCCTCGTATCGCCGATGTTCGCCGACGCAGCAGGAACCTGAGTCTCCAGCGCCCAGAAACCATGTAACAAGACCGCTGCCATTTCCAGCACAATCACAACGCCGATCGTCGCGGCGAGCGGGAAATAACCCCAGAAACCTTCTCGCAGCCTGTCCGTATTAATGTCGAGCATCATCACGACGAACAGGAATAGCACCATCACCGCACCGACATAAACCAACACCAGCACGATCGCCAGGAACTCGGCCTTCAACAGCAGCCATATGCCCGCCGCCGAGAAAAAGGACAGCACCAGGAACAGCGCGGCGTGCACCGGGTTCCGATCCGTGATGACGCGCGTCGCGGCGAAAATCAGAATCACCGAAAACGCGTAAAACAAAGCAGTTTTAAATTCCATAATGGACCAAGAGAGTCAGCGGTACGCAGGCCAAGTCGGGCAAAATCAACGATACGCGGCATCAGCCGCACGGGCAGCCGCGATATCCTTTTCATAGCGGTCACCAATCGCGAGCAACATCTCTTTCGTGTAATAGAGATCGCCGCGCTTTTCGCCGTGATATTCGAGAATGTTGGTTTCGACGATCGAATCGACCGGACAGGATTCTTCGCAGAAGCCGCAGAAAATACACTTGGTCAAGTCGATGTCATAACGCGTGGTGCGGCGCGTTCCGTCTTCGCGCTGCGTCGATTCGATCGTGATTGCCATCGCCGGGCACACCGCCTCGCACAGCTTGCAGGCGATGCAGCGCTCTTCCCCATTCGGATAACGGCGCAACGCATGCAGGCCGCGGAAACGCGGCGACAGCGGCGTCTTCTCTTCCGGGAACTGCACGGTGATCTTGCGCGCAAACATATAGCGCCCGGTCAGTGCCAGGCCTTTGAGCAGTTCCCGGAGCATCAGGCTGCCGAAAAAATCTTTAATGGCGTCCATCTTGATCAGCCTCTATTCCTTACTTCCAAATATTCCACGGTGTCTGCATCCAGGCCGCGACGACCACCAGATAAACCAGGGTCAGCGGAATGAATACCTTCCAGCCAAGACGCATGATCTGGTCATAGCGATAGCGTGGGAACGATGCACGCGCCCAGATGAACATCGACACCACGATAAAGGTCTTCATGCCGAGCCAGATCCAGCCCGGAACCCAGTCCAGGAACGATACCGGCGAAGCCCAGCCGCCGAGAAACATCAGCGACGCCAGTATCGAGATCAGGATCATGTTCGCGTATTCGGCGAGGAAGAACATTGCAAACGACATGCCGGAATATTCGACCATGTGGCCGGCGACGATCTCCGATTCACCCTCGACCACGTCGAACGGATGACGGTTAGTTTCGGCGATGCCCGAGATCACGTAGATCACGAAAATCGGCAGCAACGGCAGCCAGTTCCAGGACAGGAAGGACAGGCCCTTTTCCGCGAAATAGCCCTTGCCCTGCGCCGTCACGATATCAGTGATGTTCAAGCTACCCGACACCATCAATACAATCACCAGCGCGAAACCCATTGCGATTTCGTACGACACCATTTGCGCCGACGCGCGCATCGCCCCGAGAAATGCATATTTCGAGTTGGACGCCCAACCGGCGATGATGACGCCGTACACTTCCATCGAAGTGATCGCCATTACGAACAGCAGGCCGGCATTGACGTTGGCGAGCACGGTTTCCGGGCCGAACGGAATCACGGCCCATGCTGCGAGCGCTGGCATGATGGTCATGATCGGCGCGATCACGAACAGCGCCTTGCTGGCACGAGCCGGGACGATGATTTCCTTCAGCAGCAATTTCAGTGCATCGGCAATCGGCTGCAACAGGCCGGCCGGACCGACGCGGTTCGGGCCGAGGCGGATATGCATCCAGCCGATCATCTTGCGCTCCCACAGCGTGAGATAGGCAACGCAACCCATCAACGGCAGCACTATGACAACGATCTTGACCAAGGTCCAAATCAGCGGCCAGACGCCGCCGAACAGGTTTTGTCCGCTTGCGTTGATGGTCATGAGCATTTGATCCATTACGCTTTCTCCACGCTGATTGCACCGAACATACCGCCAAGGGCGGCCGTCGCAGCATGGGCAGCGGGCACGCGTACGACATTTTCAGGCAACTTGGCATCGACCGCGACGCTCAACACGGCAACGCCCTGTCCTTGCGTCACCTTGACTTGCGCACCATCGCCGACGTCCAGTTTCTGCGCGAGTACCGGCGATATCGATGCCTTCGGCGCTTGCGCATCACTGGTCTGCTGCAGCGACTCGGCGCGGCGCACGACAGCATCGGTAAAGTAAATCGGCACGTCGGCAATGCGCTCCAGCTTGCTCTCCACAGCCGGCTTCGCGGCTTGCGGTTGCAGGTTGGCAACATTGTTCAGGCGCGATTGCAGGTCGACCTCCTCGGCGTTTTTCGTACCGAGAAGCTCGGCACGGATTTCTTCCGAAGTCTCGTAGTCGAAACCGGGCAGTCCCAGCACGTTGCCGAGCACGCGCAATACCTTCCACGCCGGGCGGGTTTCGCCCAGTGGCTTGACGGTGCCATTGAAACCTTGTGCACGCCCTTCGCAGTTGACGAAAGTGCCTGAGGTTTCGGAGAACGGCGCAACCGGCAGCAAGACGTCGGCGTAGTCGGCCGCATGCTTGTACGGAGACATCGAGACAACCATGTCCGCCTTGCCGAGCGCCGCGCGCGCGGCCTGAGGATCGTAACTGTCGTATTCCGGTTCCGCATGCAACAACACATAAGCCTTGCGTGGCTGCGCGAATGCCTGCAGTGCGTTGGCGCCCTTGCCGGGAATGGCGTTCGCAATATGGCCGCCGACCGTATTGGCCGCTTCAGTCAGATAACCAAACTTCGCATCGGTGTTTTGAGCAATCCATTGCGCGGCCGCGTGCAGCAGCGATGCTTGCGGATGTTGCGCGGCCGCGTTGCCGAGCACAATCGCTTTCTTGTCGCCGGACAGTAAGCTGGCCGCGATGCCTTTTGCCGCTTCGCCCGGCTCGATGTTGTCGAAGCCCGCGGGAGCGCTCATGCCCTTGGCTTGCGCGACGGCGGCTACAACTTCGCTCAAGGCCGCCAGCCACTCGGACGGCGCCTTGATCATCTTGTTGGCAAGCGGGATCAGCAGGTCGTCGTCGGTCGCATGCAAAATGCTGATTTTCGTGCCGCGCTTCGCTGCATGGCGCAGACGTGCCGTGAGCAGAGGGTGATCCTTGCGCAGGAAGGAACCGATAACAAATGCGCGATTAACCTGGCCGAACTCTTCGATCGACATACCAAGCCACGGCGTGACCTTGCCGTCCAGGGCGAAGTCAGACTGGCGCAGGCGGAAGTCGACATTGTCCGAGCCGAGACCGCGCACCAGTTTCTGCAGCAGCGACAGTTCTTCCAGCGTCGAATACGGCGCCGCCAATGCAGCGATCGCATCCGCGCCATGTTCATGGCGAATGTTCTTCAGGCCGTGAGCAACATATTCAATTGCCGTTTGCCAGTCGGTTTCGAGCCATTTTCCATCTTGCTTGACCATCGGGACGGTCAGGCGCTCTTCGCTATTCAAGCCTTCGTAGGAGAAGCGGTCCTTGTCGGACAGCCAGCACTCGTTGACCGCGTCATTCTCCAGCGGCAGCACGCGCATCACCTTGCCGTTCTTTACCTGCACGATCAGATTGGCGCCGAGGCCATCGTGCGGGCTCACCGAACGGCGGCGCGACAATTCCCAGGTCCGCGCGCTGTAGCGGAACGGCTTGGAAGTCAGCGCACCGACCGGGCACAGATCGATCATATTGCCGGACAATTCGGAATCGACAGTCTTGCCGACGAAAGTTGTGATCTCGGAATGCTCACCACGATTCAGCATGCCGAACTCCATCACGCCGGCAATTTCCTGGCCGAAGCGCACACAACGCGTACAGTGAATGCAGCGGGCCATCTCCCGCATCGAAATCAGCGGACCGACATCCTTCGGCACGACGACACGCTTCTCTTCTTCGTAGCGCGACGCCGACGAACCATAGCCTACCGCCAGGTCCTGCAACTGGCATTCGCCGCCCTGGTCGCAAATCGGGCAATCGAGCGGGTGGTTGATCAGCAAAAACTCCATCACGCCCTTCTGCGCCTTGACCGCCTTGTCGCTGTTTGAGCGGACGATCATGCCATTGGTGACCGGCGTCGCGCATGCGGGCAGTGGCTTCGGGGCCTTCTCGACTTCGACCAGACACATGCGGCAGTTGGCCGCAATGGACAGCTTCTTGTGATAGCAAAAATGCGGAATATAGGTACCGAGCTTGTTGGCAGCGTCCATCACCATGCTGCCCTCTTGCACCTCTACTTTTTTGCCGTCAATTTCGATTTCAACCATGGCTTCTTGCCTAAGTATTTGTTGGGTGCGCCACGCGCACCACAGAAAGTCAGGTATCGGTGCTTCAGGCGCACCCTACGACCATCAAACGTAATCCGGCACAATGCAACGCTTGTGTTCGATGTGATATTCAAACTCTTCGCGGAAATTCTTGATCATCGCGCGCACCGGCATGGCGGCCGCGTCGCCCAGCGCGCAAATCGTGCGGCCCTGGATGTTGTCGGCGATCGAGTTCAGCATATCGAGATCGTCCGCGCGGCCTTGGCCGTGCTCGATCCGATGCACCATACGGTACAGCCAGCCGGTGCCTTCGCGGCACGGCGTGCACTGGCCGCAGGACTCTTCGAAGTAAAAATACGACAAGCGCAGCAGCGACCTCACCATGCAGCGCGTTTCGTCCATCACGATCACCGCACCGGAACCGAGCATCGAACCTGCTTTCGCGATCGAATCGTAATCCATGTCGGTATTCATCATGACGTCGCCGGTTAGCACTGGCATCGACGAGCCGCCGGGAATCACCGCCTTGATCTTCTTGCCGTCGCGCATGCCGCCTGCGAGCTCCAGCAGCTTCGCGAACGAAGTGCCGAGCGGGACTTCGTAATTGCCTGGTCTGGCAACGTCGCCCGATACCGAGAAAATCTTGGTGCCACCGTTGTTTGGCTTGCCCAGCGCAGCATAGGCTTCACCGCCCATACGCATGATGAACGGCACGGCGGCGAAGGTTTCGGTGTTGTTGATCGTAGTCGGCTTGCCATACAAACCGAAGCTCGCCGGGAACGGCGGCTTGAAGCGCGGCTGACCCTTCTTGCCTTCCAGCGATTCGAGTAGCGCCGTCTCTTCGCCGCAGATATACGCGCCGTAGCCATGGAACGCGTGCAGCTGGAAATTGAATTCGCTGCCCACGATCCTGTCACCGAGGAAGCCGGCGGCGCGCGCCTCTTCCAATGCTTGCTCGAAACGCTCGTACTCGGCCCAGACTTCACCGTGGATGTAGTTATAACCGACCGTGATACCCATTGCATACGCACCGATCGCCATACCTTCGATCAGCGCATGCGGGTTGTAGCGAATGATGTCGCGATCCTTGAACGTGCCCGGCTCGCCTTCGTCGGTATTGCAGACCAGGTACTTTTGCCCGGGGAACTGGCGCGGCATGAAACTCCACTTCAAACCGGTCGGGAAACCGGCGCCGCCACGGCCGCGCAGCGACGAGGTTTTCAACTCGGCGATCACCTGTTCCGGCGCGATTTTCTCGTTCAGGATGCGCTTCAGTGCTTCGTAGCCGCCGCGCTTCACATAATCGGCGAGATGCCAGTTATTGCCGTCGAGGTCGGCCAGGATCAGCGGATTGATGTGGCGATTATGCAGGCTGGTCATTTCTTCAATTCCTCCACCAGCGAATCGATCTTGTCGTTCGACATGAAACTGCACATGCGCTTGTTATTCACCAGCATGACCGGCGCATCGCCACAAGCGCCCATGCACTCGCCTTCCAACAGCGTGAACTGGCCATCCGCCGTCGTTTCCTTGTAATCGATGCCGAGCTTGCTCTTCAGGTAATGCGCCGCCTTCACCCCGCCCGACAACTGGCATGGCAGATTGGTGCAGACGGAAATCTTGTGCTTACCGATCGGCCGAGTGTTGAACATGTTGTAGAACGTGGCGACCTCTTGCACTGCGACCGCCGGCATACCAATGTAGTCGGCGATATCCTGCAGCACTTCCGGCGGCAGCCAGCCCTTCTCATCCTGTGCGATGGCGAGTGCCGCCATCACGGCGGACTGCCTTTGGTCAGCAGGAAATTTCGCGAGTTCGCGATCGATTTTTTTGTACGCTTCTTGACTTAACAGCATATTGTTGGCCATCCGTGCGCGATGTGTCGCGCGGGGTTATCGGTCAATCTCACCAAACACAATGTCTTGCGTGCCGATGATCGTTACGGCATCGGCAATCATGTGGCCCTTCGCCATTTCATCGAGGCCTTGCAGATGCGCGAAGCCGGGCGCGCGAATCTTCATGCGATAGGGCTTGTTCGCGCCGTCCGAAATCAGGTAGATGCCGAACTCGCCTTTCGGATGCTCGATGCCGACATAGGCTTCGCCTTCCGGCACATGGAAGCCTTCGGTAAAGAGCTTGAAGTGGTGAATCAGCTCTTCCATGTTGGATTTCATGTTTACACGCGACGGTGGCGCAACCTTGTGGTTGTCGGTCATCACCGGGCCCGGATTGTTGCGCAACCATTCGATGCACTGCTTGATGATGCGGTTCGACTGACGCATCTCCTCAACACGCACTAGATAGCGGTCATAGCAGTCGCCATTCACGCCAATCGGGATATCGAAGTCGAGCAGGTCGTATACCTCATACGGCTGGGTCTTGCGCAAATCCCATGCAACACCGGAACCGCGCAGCATCGGGCCGGTAAAACCCATCGCTTTCGCGCGTTCTGGCGTCACCACGCCGATGCCGACCAGGCGCTGTTTCCAGATACGGTTATCAGTCAGCAGCGTCTCGTATTCGTCGACGTAACGGGGGAAGCGATTGGTGAAATCCTCGATGAAGTCAAGCAGCGAGCCCTGGCGGTTCTCATTCAGGTGCCTGATTGCCTTCTCGTTGCGGATCGCGGATGCCTTGTACTGCGGCATGGTATCCGGCAAATCACGATAGACGCCACCCGGACGATAGTAGGCCGCGTGCATGCGCGCCCCGGATACCGCCTCGTAGCAGTCCATCAGGTCTTCGCGCTCGCGGAACGCATACAGAAATACCGCCATTGCGCCGACGTCCAGGCCATGCGCACCGATCCACAACAGGTGATTCAGGATGCGCGTGATCTCGTCGAACATCACGCGAATGTATTGCGCGCGCAACGGCACTTCAATACCGAGCAGCTTTTCGATTGCCAGCACATAGCCGTGCTCATTGCACATCATCGACACGTAGTCGAGGCGATCCATGTACGGAACCGACTGCAGGAAGGTCTTCTGCTCGGCCAGCTTCTCGGTGCCGCGATGAAGCAGGCCGATGTGCGGGTCGGCGCGCTGGATGACTTCGCCATCAAGCTCCAGCACGAGACGCAACACACCGTGCGCAGCCGGGTGTTGTGGACCAAAGTTCAGAGTGTAGTTCTTGATCTCAGCCATTTATTTCATCCCGTATTTTTCTTCGCGAATCACACGCGGGACAATTTCACGCGGCTCAATCGTCACGGGTTGGTAAATCACGCGCTTCTGCTCGGGGTCGTAACGCATTTCGACGTAGCCGGAGATCGGGAAATCCTTGCGGAACGGGTGACCGATGAAGCCGTAATCGGTCAGAATGCGGCGTAAATCGTTGTGACCCTCAAACAGAATGCCGAAGAAGTCAAACGCTTCGCGCTCGTACCAGTTGGCGGCTGCCCAGACGTCCGTGACCGACGCCACCACCGGCAACTCATCATCGGGGGCGAATACGCGCACGCGCAAACGCCAGTTATGCGTGACCGACAGCAAATGGGAAACCACCGCGAAACGCGGCCCCTCCCATGCGCCGTCGCCATATGTCGAATAGTCGACACCGCACAGATCGATCAATTCTTCGAAGCAAAGGTCGGCATGATCCCGCATCACACGCATCGCCGACAGATATTCGGAGGCACCGACGACCACCGTCACTTCACCCAACGCGACCGTCAGGCTCCGGATTTGACTTCCCAGTGCATTGCGCAGCGAAGCTTCGAGGGTTTCAATTTTCGTCGTCATATCTTTTTCCAAGCGCCCCCTTAACGTGCAATCGTATTGGTACGCTTGATCTTGTTCTGCAGCTGAAGAATGCCGTACAACAGCGCTTCCGCGGTGGGCGGACAACCCGGCACGTAGACATCGACCGGCACAATGCGATCGCAGCCGCGCACCACCGAATACGAATAGTGGTAATAGCCGCCGCCGTTGGCGCAGGTGCCCATCGAGATCACCCAGCGCGGCTCGGCCATCTGGTCGTACACCTTGCGCAACGCCGGCGCCATCTTGTTGCACAGCGTGCCGGCGACGATCATCACGTCGGATTGGCGCGGAGACGGGCGGAACACGATGCCGAAACGATCGAGGTCGTAGCGCGATGCGCCGGCATGCATCATCTCGACCGCGCAGCAAGCCAGACCGAAGGTCATCGGCCACAGCGAACCAGTGCGAGTCCAGTTGATCAGCTTGTCCGCTGTCGTCGTGACGAAACCTTCGTTCAATACACCTTCAATTGACATGACTTACTCCCAATCCAGAGCGCCGCGCTTCCAGATGTACCAGAAGCCCACCACGAATTCGGCGATAAACACCATCATCGTAATGAAGCCCTGCCATCCGAGGTCGCGCATGGCGACACCCCACGGGAAGAAGAAAGCGGTTTCCAGATCGAACAAAATAAACAGGATCGCGACGAGGTAGTAGCGCACGTCGAATTTCATGCGCGCGTCTTCGAATGCCTCGAAGCCGCATTCATACGGGGAAAGTTTCTGTATATCCGGCTTGTGCGGAGCAAGCACGCGACCCAGGATTTGCGGCACGACGCCGACAGCAATGCCGACGAGGATAAAGAGAAGAATGGGAAAGTAGTTTTCGAGGTTCACAATGAGTGCCGGATGTTGGTTAATTGAATGATTTGCAAATCAAACCAAGATTCCTCGATAAAAAGCCAGCTCAGGAAGATCCTTCGCTGGCCTTATTTTCATTGGTGCCGACGGCGAGACTCGAACTCGCACAGCTTTCGCCACTACCCCCTCAAGATAGCGTGTCTACCAATTTCACCAC
>UEXY01000010.1_pt1 | contig 40628 bp, 35 predicted proteins | sample 4301061 | NCBI WGS metagenome assembly UEXY01 (sample SAMEA4773184, study PRJEB27434) | metagenome | biome: 2259; feature: agricultural soil; material: soil | place: USA | collected 2014-09 | depth 0.25 m | reverse complement strand
ACTTTCAGGAAGGCTTCGATATACAGTGCGCGATCGCCGAGCAGATAATTTTCCGGCACCACCTTGATGATGTCGGACGGGCCGGCCTTCTGCAGCCACTTCAATGCACGCACCATGGCATTGGTCAGCGCCTGCGCCGTGTTCGGATTCTTTTTCAGGAAGGCTTCCGAGGTGTACAGCGTCGCGGCCGGCATCGGCCCGCCGAACACTTCGTTGGTGTCCTTCAGCGTGCGAGTGTCGGCCAGCACCCTTACCTCGTTCTTCTGCTGCAGCATGGTGATCACCGGATCGAGGTTGGCGATCGCATCGATCTGCCCGGAACGCAGTGCGGACAAAGCGCCGGCGGAAGTGCCGACGCCGATGAAGGATACGTCAGTCGGCTTCAGCCCGCCCTTGGCGAGCACGAAATTGGCCATCATGTTGGTCGAGGAACCCGGCGCGGTCACGCCAATCTTTTTGCCCTTCAGGTCGGCGACCGATTTGTAATTCGGCATGGTCTTGTTCGACACCGCGAGCACAATCTGCGGTGCGCGCCCCTGCAGCACGAAGGCGGTGATCGGCTGCCCTTTGGACTGCATGTTGATGGTGTGCTCGTAAGCGCCCGACACGACGTCGGCGCTGCCCCCGACCAGCGCCTGCAAGGCCTTGGCGCCACCGGCGAAATCGCTGATTTCGACCTGTAGTCCTTCGTCCTTGAAATAGCCTAGCTGTTCGGCGATCGTCAGCGGCAGATAGTAAAGCAGGTTCTTGCCGCCGACCGCTATCGAGACCTTGGGTTTCTCCAGCGTCTGCGCGAACAGATTGCTGTTGAAGGTGAAATACCCGAGCAGGAAAAGTACAAGCGCTATGGCGAGCTGCTTCCAGAAATCTTTTTTGTTCATGCTGCCCCCTCTATATGATGTGTTCGCGTCTGAATTGCGCAATTTGCTCTTCATCATACCCGAGCGCGAGCAAGACTTCAGTGTTGTGCTCGCCAAGTGCCGGACCCAGCCATCGGGTCTCGCCCGGAGTCTCGGACAATTTGGGCGTGATCGCCGGCAGCTTGACCGGCGTGCCGTCGCCGAATGCGTGCTGTTCAAACATGCGGCGCGCAAGGAATTGCGGATCGCTCATCATGTCGCGCACCGAATAGATCTTCCCGACCGGTACGTCGGCTGCCTTCAGCGTCGCGAGCGCGCCGGTGATGGTTTGCGTATCGCACCAGGCCTGGATCGCGCCGTCGATTTCCGCGGTACGCGGCACGCGGCCGTCATTGCGGGCAAGCTGCGGATCGTTCGCCATGTCGTCGCGCCCGATCGCGCTCATCAGCCGCTTGAAAATCGCATCGCCATTGCCGGCGATCACAATATTTTCGCCATCGCTCGCCGTATAGGTGTTCGACGGCACGATGCCCGGCAGCGCACCGCCGGTGCGCTCGCGCACTACGCCGGCATAATCGTATTCGGGCACCAGCGACTCCATCATGTTGAACACCGCTTCATACAGCGCGACGTCCACCATCTGACCCTGCCCGGCCACGCATTGCTCGCCGCTCTTGCCGTTCCAGCGGCCGCCCGTGACATCGCGGTGGCGCAACGCCATCATCGCGCCGATCACGCCGTGCAGCGCCGCCAGCGAATCGCCGATCGAAATGCCGATGCGCACCGGCGGCCGATCCGGATGGCCGGACACGTAACGCATGCCGCCCATCGATTCGCCGATCGCGCCGAAACCCGGCAAATCCTTCATCGGGCCGGTCTGGCCATAGCCGGACAGCCGCACCATGATGGTGGCCGGATTGATTCGCTTCAGGTCTTCATAACCGACACCCCATTTTTCCAGCACGCCGGGGCGATAGTTTTCGATGATGATGTCGGCGTCGAGCGCGAGACGGCGTGCGATTTCCTGGCCGCGCGCATCCTTCATGTTGAGCGTCACGCTTTTCTTGTTGCGCGACTGTACCGACCACCACAATGAAGTGCCGTCCTTCAGCACGCGCCACTGGCGAATCGGATCGCCGCCGTCGGGCGTCTCGACCTTGATGACGTCGGCGCCGAATTCGGCCAGCATGCGCGAGCAAAACGGGCCGGCGATCAGTGTGCCAAGCTCCAGTACCTTGATGCCGGCCAGCGGACCGGAAGATGTGTTTTTATTCATGGCCCTGTGTACACGATCTAGGTTGAGCGCCGATCCAGCATCGCGCGGGCGATGGTGCCGGCATCCACATATTCGAGTTCGCCGCCGACGGGCACGCCGCGCGCCAAGCGGCTCACCCTCAAGCCGCGCGCTTTCAGCGTCTCGCTGATATAGTGCGCGGTCGCCTCGCCCTCGTTGGTGAAATTGGTGGCGAGCACCACTTCATTCACCGCGCCGTCGGTCGCGCGCTCAATCAGCTTTTCCAGGTGGATGTCTTTAGGGCCGATGCCGTCCAGCGGCGACAGGCGCCCCATCAGCACAAAATACAAGCCCTTGAAAGTCAAGGTCTGCTCGATCATCAATTGATCGGCCGGCGTCTCCACCACGCACAGCAGGCTCGCATCGCGTTCCACGTCGAGGCAGGTTTCGCAAATTTCGTTTTCGGTAAAGGTATTGCAGCGCGCGCAATGGTGAATCCGGTCGACCGCCTGCGACAGCGCGCGTCCGAGCATTGCGGCGCCGTCGCGGTCGTGCTGCATCAGGTGATACGCCATACGCTGCGCCGACTTCGGCCCCACGCCGGGCAGCCGGCGCAAGGCTTCGGTAAGGAATACGAGACTGGAGGGAGATTTCACTGGAGCGGTATGCGGCCGGTAGCGGCAGGTCGAAATGAATCAGAACGGCAGCTTGAAGCCGGGCGGCAGCGGCAGGCCGGCAGTCATGCCCGCCATCTTTTCCTGCGAGGTGGCTTCGGCTTTGCGCACCGCGTCGTTGAACGCCGCGGCAACCAGGTCTTCCAGCATGTCCTTGTCGTCGCCGAGCAGCGACGGATCGATGGACACGCGCTTGACGTCGTTCTTGCAGGTCATCACGACCTTCACCATGCCGGCGCCGGACTGCCCCTCCACTTCGATCGATGCAAGCTGCTCCTGCATCTTCTTCATGTTGTCCTGCATCGCCTGGGCTTGCTTCATCAGCCCTGCCAGTTGGCCCTTCATCATGGTCGTACTCCTGGTAGTGGGTTAAATAGGTTTGATCGATCCCGGCACGATGGTCGCGCCGAATTCGCGCATCAATGTCTGCACGAATGGATCGCGTTGCAAGCTTTCTTCCGCATGGCGCTGACGCGCCTCGCGCTCTGCCACCGCCTGTGCGTTGGCAGTTTGCTGTACTGCGCCGATTTCGGTGCTCACCCTGACGGTCTTGCCGAAATGCTCGGACAAGGCTGCGGTCAGCTTGTCGACCGCGCCGGCCGAGCGCAAGGTTTCCAGCGGGATGCGCAGGCGGATCAGCACGCCGTCGCCATTGTCTTCGCACTGGAGCAATTCGCTCTGCTGCGCCAGTTGCTGCACCACGCCGCGCAGCGGCAGCGCGGCGGCAAGCGCCGGCCAGTTGCCATCCCAGTTCAATGACGGCATTGGCATCGGCGACAAGACCCCGACTCCGACGACCGATGCTTCGACCGCTGGCGGCGCAGGCGGCGACTCTTTGACGGCCGGCGCCAGGTCAGTGTTGTTTACGGTTGCGCGCGATTCAGTTTTTTTTTGAGCCGCTGCCTCGGCAGAATCGAAAGGCGGCCGTTCCATCGCAAGCGGAATATCCTCTTCCCACGGAGGCGGCGCGGACGGGGCCGATCTGGCCGGTGCTGCCGGTGCCGATGGCGACTTGCCGGCGAACGCCGCCGGCTGCGCCTTGCCCGGGTTACGCGCCGCTTCGAGCGCGGCGCGCGCCGGGCTCATGGCGGCCGGTCGCGCCGCGGCAGCAATCGGTACTGCGGCTTGCGGCGCCGTGCTTGCCCGCGCGGCCGGCGCCGGTGTGGATAGTGCGGGCGCCGTCGCTACCGGCTTCGCTTCCGCGCCGCCGACGCCGGGTCGAAACGCCAGCATGCGCAGCAGCGTCATCGAGAAACCCGCGTACTCATCCGGCGCCAGGTTCAATTCATTCCGCCCGTGTACCGCGATCTGGTAAAACAGTTGCACTTCTTCCGCATCGAACAGGCCCGCCAGACGCAGGATATCTTCGCGCTCCGGCACATCGTCCGGCAAGGCTGCCGGCACGGTTTGCGCGAGCGCAATTCGGTGCAGCAGCGTGCCGAGATCCTGCAGCGCCGCGTTGTACGACAGGCTGCGCGTCGCCATTTCGTCGGCGACCCCGAGCAAGCCCTCGCCATCTTTCACAGCCAGCGCGTCGAGCACACGGATCAGGTAGGACTGATCAAGCGCGCCGAGCATGCCCTGCACCGCTTCCAGCGTCACCTTGCCGGCCGCATATGCGATCGCCTGATCGGTCAGCGACAGCGCATCGCGCATCGATCCGTGCGCGCCCTGCGCCAGCAGACGCAACGCCGGCGGATCGAATTCGATGCCCTCCTGACCGAGGATGCTGTCGAGATGGTCGACGATGTGGCCGGGCGGCATCTGCTTGAGGTTGAACTGCAGGCAGCGCGATAACACGGTGACCGGAATCTTTTGTGGATCGGTAGTCGCGAGGATGAACTTCACGTGTTCCGGCGGCTCCTCCAGCGTCTTCAGCATCGCGTTGAACGCGTGGTTGGTCAACATGTGTACTTCGTCGATCATGTAGACCTTGAAGCGCGCATTGGACGGCGCGTAGACCGCTTGCTCCAGCAGCTGCGCCATCTCGTCGACGCCGCGATTGGAGGCGGCATCCATTTCAATATAATCGACAAAGCGTCCGGCATCGATCGCAGTGCATGCTTCGCACACGCCGCACGGTTTGGCGGTGATGCCGGCCTCACAGTTCAACGACTTCGACAGGATGCGCGACAGCGTGGTCTTGCCGACGCCGCGCGTTCCGGTAAACAAGTAGGCATGATGCAGCCGCTGCTGATCCAGCGCATGCGTGAGCGCCCGCACGACATGCTCCTGCCCGACGAGCGCTTCAAAGCTCTTTGGGCGATACTTACGGGCGAGGACTTGATAGGACATGGCGGTGCCGGCTGTTGGTTGTAGCTCGCATTCTACCTGAGCTGATGCAAGTTTTAGAGTTGGAATACCGTAATCGACGACGACGAAAGGATATCCGAAATGCAATGGTCGACGCATGAGGTAACGAATCAGGTTTCGGAGCTCCAGGACTACAATCTTTTCGCCACCGATGCCGTGCTAGCCGACGGCGTGCGGCGCTGGCAAGCCGGTTGGCACGAGGAAAACCTGCTGCGTTACGGTGCGAAACTCGGCAGTCATGAGGTATTGCGGCTCGGCGAGCTGGCCAATCATCATGTGCCCGAACTCAACACATACGATCGCTTCGGCCGTCGCATCGACGTCGTCGAATTCCATCCGAGCTGGCATGAATTGCTGAGTCTGCTGCGTCAGGAAGGCTTGCATGCGCTGCCATGGATGCAGCCGCAACCCGGCGCGCACGTCGCGCGTGCCGCCGGCTATTTCATGCAGTCGCAGGTGGAAGCCGGTTCGCTGTGCCCGACCACCATGACCTTCGCATCGATTCCGGTATTGCAAAACGAGCCGAAACTGTTTGCGATGCTCAAAGCAAAACTGTTCTCGCGCGAACACGATCCGCGCGACCTGCCGCTGGATCAGAAGCGCTCGATCCTGATCGGCATGGGCATGACGGAAAAGCAAGGCGGCTCCGACGTGCGCAGCAACACCACCGTGGCACGGCCGTTGAACGGCGAAGGCCGCGGCGCCGAATATCTATTGACCGGACACAAATGGTTTTTCTCGGCGCCAATGTGCGACGCGCATTTGGTACTGGCGCGCACCGACGCCGGCCTGTCCTGCTTCTTCGTTCCGCGCTGGCGGCCTGACGGCAGTAAGAATACGGTGCTGGTGCAGCGCCTGAAAGACAAGCTCGGCAACCGCTCCAACTCCAGCAGCGAAGTCGAATTCCAGGATGCGTACGGCATCATGGTCGGCGACGAAGGCCGCGGTATTCCGACCATCATCGAGATGGCGAACCACACCCGGCTCGATTGCGTGATCGGTAGCGCCGGCCTGATGCGGCAGGCGTTCGTGCAGGCCGCGCACCACGCGCGGCGCCGTAGCGCCTTCGGCCGCGTGCTAGCCGAGCAACCGCTGATGCGCAACGTGTTGTCCGACCTCGCACTGGAAAGCGAAGCCGCGACCTTGCTAATGCTGCGCCTGGCACATTCATTCGAAGCGCCGCAGGATCCGCTGCAACGCGCGTGGCGCCGCATCGTCACGCCGGCCGCGAAATTCTGGATTTGCAAGCGCGCGCTGGAATTCACCGGCGAATGCATGGAAGTCTGGGGCGGCAACGGCTATGTCGAAACCGGCCCGATGGCGCGCCTGTACCGCGAAGCGCCGGTCAATTCGATCTGGGAAGGTTCGGGCAATGTGATGTGCCTGGACGTACTGCGCGCGGTCGAACGCGAAACGGAAGGATTCCTGCTGCTGCTCGGCGAGCTGGATACCGTCGCCGCTGCACATCCCGGCTTGCAAGTGCTGGTCGCCGGATTGAAGAAGGATCTGGCGACGCCGCCCGAGCAGCGCGAAATGCTGGCGCGCCGTTTCGTGCAACGCCTAGTGCTCGTAGCGCAGGCAAGCTTGATGCTGCAGCATGCGCCGCAAGCGGTCGCCGACGCATTCATCAGCAGCCGAATCGATGCCGAATGCGGCCGCGTTTACGGCACGCTGGCGTCTTCTGCATTACAGCAAGACATCCTGAACCGCGCGTGGCCGGAATGAATTGTGGAAAATGGGAAAGAGGCGAGCCTTGTCTACGGCACTTGCGGGAAATAGCTGTGGCTGCTTCGTTCCCGACCTGACCAGGTTGGCCATGCCGCAATGCGTAGGGGCCCGCCGACCGCCATTCTAACAGCAAAGCCCGGCGGCCGTTTCGGTATTTCCGCCGTCGCCTTTCAGATGCCCAACTCCTGCCAAATGCGGTCGACCCTGGCTTTCACCTCATCCGTCATCGCGATCGTCGTACCCCACTCGCGGCTGGTTTCCCCCGGCCATTTGTTGGTCGCATCGATCCCCATCTTGCTGCCCAACCCGCTGACCGGCGACGCGAAGTCCAGATAATCGATCGGGGTATTGTCGACCAGCGTAGTGTCGCGCAACGGATCGACACGGGTGGTGATGGCCCAGATCACTTCCTTCCAGTCGCGGATATTCACATCCTCATCGACCACCACGATAAACTTGGTATACATGAATTGCCGCAGGAAGCTCCAGACGCCGAACATCACGCGCTTCGCGTGGCCCGCGTACGATTTCTTCATCTGCACCACCGCCATCCGGTAGCTGCAACCCTCAGGCGGCAAGTAGAAATCGGTGATTTCGGCAAACTGCTTCTGCAGCAGCGGAATGAATACTTCGTTCAGCGCGACGCCGAGAACCGCCGGCTCGTCCGGCGGCTTGCCTGTATAGGTGGAGTGATAAATCGGATCGCGGCGCATCGTGATGCGGTCGATCGTGAACACCGGAAACCAGTCCTGCTCATTGTAATAGCCGGTATGGTCGCCAAACGGCCCTTCCAACGCATGCTCATAGCCGCTCGGATGAGATTCGTCCGGATAGATATGGCCTTCCAACACGATCTCGGCCGAGGCCGGCACCCGCAGTTCGCTGCCGATCGTCTTCACCAGTTCGGTCCTGCTGCCGCGCAGCAGCCCGGCGAACTGGTACTCGGACAAACTGTCCGGCACCGGCGTCACCGCGCCGAGAATCGTCGCCGGGTCGGCGCCCAGTGCCACCGCGACCGGATACGGCTTGCCGCGATTGACAATGCCGTGCTCTCGAAAATCCAGCGCGCCGCCGCGATGCGCTAGCCAGCGCATGATCACCTTGTTGCGCCCGATCACTTGCTGCCGATAGATGCCGAGATTCTGGCGCTTCTTGTGCGGCCCCTTGGTAATCACCAGGCCCCAGGTAATCAGCGGCGCGACATCGCCCGGCCAACAGTGCTGGATCGGCAGTTTTGCCAGATCGACGTCCTGCCCCTCCCACACCACATCCTGGCAAGCCGCGGAACGCTGCTCTTTCGGCGCCATGTCCCACAGCGACTTGACCATCGAACCAAGGCCCAACACGTCGCGCCAGCCCTTGGGCGGCTCCGGCTCTTTCAGCATGGACAGCACATGGCCGATCTTGCGCAGCTCGCCGACATCCTCGGCGCCCATGCCGAGCGCGACGCGGCGCGGGGTCCCGAACAGGTTACCGAGCACAGGAATCGTGTGGCCGGCAGGCCGGTCGAACAGGAGCGCCGGCCCTCCGGCGCGCAAGGTTCGATCGCAGACCTCGGTCATCTCAAGATATGGCGAGATTGGCGTCGAAACATGCTTTAATTCGCCCAACTGTTGCAACTGAGAAATAAAATCTCGTAAATCCGAATATCTCATGATTTTTCATAAAGTTTGAGACCTGCATCCATTTGTAAAATGCAAGCCCAAGTGATTGATTTTATTGATTTTCTGTTGCATTGCAGCGAGAAATTCAGATTTAAAAGTAATAAAACAGTGATTTGTTAGTATTGACTTGATATAAACAGCCCCCTAAAATTCGCGCAGCTTGATGAGGACGCGAACCTGGAATTGCAGGCGACGCACCCAACCTCCTCATCGTTCACGGGATCGGGGTCCCACATGACATTTTAAGGAGTGTTTTCAAAAGGCGTCCCGCCTTCTCCCCCGAAGCAGTTGTTTGCCACTGATACGGCGCATTATGCAGCCGTCAGTCTAGAGCGAACAATTCCGACGTCTGCAGCCGGCGCCATGCGCGGCCACGGACGATGTCTGATTCACGGCAGGTACAAGGGTCTACAAGGCTTTGTAGTGGACTTTTCGCGTGCCGCGACGATTCAGGAGGTTCAATGTTAAATCGATTCACCCGGGCGACGTTCGAGTTCACCCGACAGAAAGCCAGCCGGTCCGCCGCCTGGGCAGTGTTTGCCCGCGACACCCTCAGCGGCTTCATCACAACCGCGCATCACGCCTTGATGGTCCTCGGGATCGTTGCCATCGCGGCGCTTGCCATCATGTTCGTCAAACCGGAGATCGCCGATCAACTCAAGGAATTGTCGCCGTTCACCGAAGCGAACGCCGGTGAAACCGACGATATCAATACGGCCGGCCTGCTTGACCTGCCTGCGCAGTCGAGCACGCAGGCGGTTGCCGCCGGCGATGCGCAAGCAGCCTCGGGCACCGACGACAGCAACATGCTCGGCAACTCCCTGCAACAGCAATGGGTAACGACCTGGTTGTCGAAGCGCTACCGCGTGGCCAGTGACGCAACCAATATGCTGGTATCCGCCGCTTACCTGACCGCCAAGGAAATCAAGCTCGACCCCTTGCTAATCCTGTCGGTGATGGCGATCGAATCCGGCTTCAACCCGTTCGCGGAAAGCCCGGTCGGTGCACAGGGCCTGATGCAGGTGATGTCAAAGATGCATCATGATAAGTTCGAGGATCTCGGCGGCATCAAGGCGGCGCTGAATCCGGTCGCTAACATCCGGGTCGGCTCACTGATCCTGAAAGACTATGTGCAGCGCGGCGGCTCGGTCGAAGCCGGCCTCAAATTGTACGTCGGCGCCGGCGCGTTCGAATCCGACTCCGGTTATGGTGCCAAAGTGCTTGCCGAATACCGCCGCCTGAAGGAAGTAGCGACTGGCAAGAAGGTACCGGTTTATGCGACCGCCGCGCCCGCCACACCCACCAAGCCGCGCCCGCAGGAACGCAAGGTCGAACCCGCCGGAGATTCGGCCTTGATCAAGCCACTGCCTCCGATGGGTGCCGCAGATCATGTTGCGGCGCTCTAGCGTCCCGGGTCGAAAATCTGTCGCATCATAAAAAAAGGAGCCTGACCGGGCTCCTTTTTTTGTTGCCGCGATCATCGGCGCTCAGCGTCGTGCGGCAAAAAAATCGTCAAGCCTGCTGACCGCCTCGTGTAAATTCTCCATCGAGGTCGCGTACGACAGCCGGATATAGCGACGCGCGGTGTAGGGGCCGAAATCCAACCCGGGCACCAGCACCACACCGGCCCGGTGCAGCATGTCGATCGTCAGCTTGTCGGCGTCGTCAGCCAGCGCCGAACAATCCGCATAAACATAAAAAGCGCCGTCCGGAGTAACCGGCACCTTGAAGCCGAGTTCGCGCAACGCCGGTACGATATAGTCGCGACGCCGCTTGAATTCCGCCTTGCGCTGCTCGTAAATTGCAATCGCCTCGGGCGAAAAACAGGCAACACCCGCATGCTGCGCGATGCTCGATGCGCAGATGAACAGGTTTTGCGCCAGTTTCTCGATCTGCGGCACCAGCACCGACGGCACTACCAGCCAACCGAGCCGCCAGCCGGTCATGTTGAAATACTTGGAGAAGCTGTTGATGACGATCACGTCCTCGCCCAGCGACAACGCGGAGAACGGCGCTTCGTCGTAAGTCAGGCCCTGGTAAATTTCGTCGACGATGGTAAAACCGTTTTTCTCACGCACTGTTGCAACGATCTTCGCCAGTTCATCATGCGGAATCGACGTGCCGGTCGGATTCGACGGCGATGCCAGCAGCACGCCGCGCGTGGCGGCGGACCAGTGCTCGCGCACCACGGCATCGGACAACTGGAAGCGTTGTTCCGGGCCGCTCGGAATCATCTTTGCCTCGCCTTCGAACGCGGCGACGAAATGGCGATTGCATGGGTAGGAAGGGTCGGGCATCAGCACTTGCGCGCCTTTTTCGACCAACGCCGCGCAGGCAAGCAGCAGCGCCGCCGATGCGCCTGCCGTCACGATGATGCGCGATGGGGCGATGTCCAGCCCGTACACCCGCTGATAATGCGCAGCAATAGCATTACGCAGTGCAGGAATGCCGGTCGCGGAGGTGTACTGCATCTTGCCGTCGGCCATTGCGCGAGCAGCCGCTTCGACCACCTGCGGCGCAGCGGTAAAGTCGGGTTCGCCGATACCCATGTGAATGATGGAGCGGCCTTGGCGCTCCAGTTCGGTCGCCATCTTCGCCAGTTCCATCACGTGGAAGGGCGCGATATTGGCGAGGCGGGAAGCGAGGACTGGATTCATCGTGATACGTTGGTTTCGCAAAAATTCCGCGGCATTGCGGTTCGGCAGGCCCGCGCCGAGGGTCAGCGCTTCTTGGCGTCGTCCACTTCGACGTCGCGCACCTTGGCGGCAAACTTGTCGAGAACACCGTTCACGTACTTGTGCCCGTCAATGCCGCCAAACGACTTGGTCAATTCGACCGCCTCGTTGATCACCACCTTGTACGGAATTTCGATATGGTTACCGAGCTCGTAGGCGCCGATCAGCAGCGCCGCATGCTCGACCGGGGACAACTGCCCGATCGGACGGTCAATCAGTGGCGCCAGACCTTCGCGCAGCGAAGTTGCCTGTCGAATCGTGCCGTGTAGCAGCGCATCGAAATGCTCGGCATCGGCCTTGTCGAAACCGTGCGCTTCGCGGATATGCGCATCGATCGCGCCAGCGTCCTCGTTATTCAATAACCATTGATACAGGCCTTGCAGCGCGAATTCGCGCGCGCGATGGCGCGGCGTGCGATTCTTGTTCGGATTCGCGTGAACAGTCTTCTGGGTCATTGCTTATTCTTCCTCAGTTGCTTCGGCGAGATCTTCCAGCGCCATCGACAAGTTGGCCATCTCGATTGCGACGCGCGCCGCGTCGGCGCCCTTCTCCGCCATGCGCGCTTCCGCCTGCTCATCGGTGTCGGTGGTAAGCACTGCGTTAGCCACCGGAATGCCGAAATCCAGGCCGACACGGGTAATGCCGGCGCCCGATTCGTTAGATACCAGCTCGAAGTGATAGGTTTCGCCACGAATCACCGCGCCAATGGCGATTAGCGCATCGAACTGCTGGGTTTCCGCCATTTTCTGCAGCGCCAGCGGGATTTCCAGCGCGCCCGGAACCGTGACATGCAGCACATCCTCGTCGGCGACACCGAGATGTTTCAGTTCGGCCAGGCACGAGGCGAGCAGGCCGTGGCAAACGTCTTCATTGAAACGCGCCTGCGCGATGCCAACACGCAAACCTTCTCCGGTCAGGTTGGTTTCGTATGTTCCTACGGTCATGGTGGTTCCTTCATGCGCGACTGCGCTCAATGATAGCGTCGCCGTGCGTACCCGAAAACCGGGCGTGCACGGTGCTGTTGTTATTATTAGAGGTCCGTGTAGAAGCCAGTGCCCGCCATCGCTCAGCGGCAGTATTCAACTTTCCGGTTTGGCTTGATAGCCCACGACTTCCAGATTGAAGCCGGTCATCGACGGCATCTTGCGCGGACTGGCCAGCAGTTTCATCTTGCCTACGCCGAGATCCTTCAGGATCTGCGCGCCGATGCCGTAGGTGCGCAAATCCATGCGCGAGGCGCGCGGTTGCGGCGTCGCCTCGGGATTATTCAATGCATCGAACTGGGCGAACATCTGGTCGGCGGACTCCTCGCAGTTGAGCAGCACCATCGCGCCCCGCTCGGACGCCTTGATCGCCGCCATCGCCGATGCCATGTTCCACGAATGGGTGGTAGTCTCGACGTCGAGCAGATCGAGAATCGAGACCGGCTGATGTACGCGCACCAGGCTTTCGAGTTCCGGTTTCAGTTCGCCGTGCACCAGCGCCAGGTGCGCACCGCCGCTCGGCTTGTCGCGATAGGCAATGGCACGGAACGTGCCGTGCACCGTCCGCATGCTGCGCTCGGCGACGCGTTCGACGACGCTTTCGTTCTGGCTGCGGTAATGGATCAGATCGGCAATCGTGCCGATCTTGAGTCCATGTGTTTTCGCGAACTCGATCAGGTCCGGCAGGCGCGCCATCGTGCCGTCGTCCTTCATGATCTCGCAGATCACGGCCGCCGGCGTCAGGCCCGCGAGCTCGGCGAAATCGCAACCAGCTTCGGTATGGCCGGCGCGCATCAGCACACCGCCCTTTTGCGCCTTCAGCGGAAAAATATGACCCGGCTGCACGATGTCGGATGCCCTGGCGTTCTTTGCCACTGCAACCTGAACGGTTTTCGCGCGGTCAGCTGCCGAAATCCCGGTGGTCACGCCCTCGGCGGCCTCGATCGACACGGTGAAGTTAGTGCCATAGGATGTGCCGTTGCGAGTGGTCATCATTGGCAGGTTCAACAGGTTGCAGCGCTCTTCGGTGAGCGTCAGACAGACCAGCCCGCGCCCGTACTTGGCCATGAAATTGATCGCTTCCGGCGTGACGAATTCGGCGGCGAGAACCAGGTCGCCTTCGTTTTCACGATCTTCCTCGTCGACGAGGATGACCATGCGACCGGCGCGAAGCTCGGCAATAATTTCTTGGGTTGTTGAAATAGCCATGACTGAAATCCTATGTAGCCCGCTATTTTAAAGGATTTGCGTGCGTTCCAGCTTTCGAAACCGAAACTATCGGCAACCTGCTCAGGAAAAGCCTAAGCTCTCAAACCCCTATTCGCCTGGAAGATTTGGGACGCAATAATCCTGGCCCATTACCGGGTTGCGATTCGGAAGAAAAGAATGGATTCCATTGCTTACAATACCCCCTTATCCACCGATAGCATTCGCTCGACGTAGCGCGCAATCAGGTCGATTTCGAGATTGACCTTCACGTCGGCCTTCAGATGCTTGAGGGTCGTGGCTCCGACGGTATGCGGAATCAGATTGATGGAAAACTCGCATCCGTTTGCGGTATCGGCAACCCGATTGACTGTCAGCGATACGCCGTTGACGACAATCGAACCCTTGTAAGCGAGGTATTTCCCCAGCTCCATCGGAGCGTCGATTACCAGTTCCACCGATTCGCCCACCGGCTCGAACTTGCGCACCGTGCCCAGGCCGTCAACATGCCCCGATACCAGGTGTCCGCCGAGCCGGTCCGCCAGGGTCAGCGCTTTTTCCAGATTGACTTCGCCGATCGCATCGAGCCCCGCGGTGCGGTTCAGGCTTTCGCGCGACACCTCGACGATGAAGCCGGAATCGGTCTTGCTGACCACGGTCATGCACGCGCCGTTCAGCGCAATCGAGTCGCCCAGCGCGATGTCGGCCATTGGCAGCGCACCGGCATCGACTGTCAGGCGAACGCCGGCGTCAGGCTGATTGCCGAGCGGAGTGATGGAGGCGATTTTGCCGACGGCGGCGACGATCCCGGTAAACATGGTGAAATCCGATTAAATGAAACGAGCAAGAATACGCAAATCCGGACCGATTTGCTTGACTTCGTGGAAAGCCAACGCTTTGCGGCCGTCCAGCTGGTTGAGCGCCGGCAGATCGAACAGCCCTTGCGCATCGCCCAGCAGGCTCGGCGCCAGATAGAGCAACAGTTCATCGACACAATCCTCACGGATCAGCGAACCGTTCAGCTTGAAGCCCGCTTCAACGTGCAATTCATTGATCTGGCGCCGGCCCAGTTCGAGCATCAACGCAGGTAAGTCGACCTTTCCATGCATGTTCGGCAGCATGATGATCTCGGCGCCGCGGTCGCGCAGTTGCGCTTCCTTTTCCGGATCAGCTTTCGCCGCGACGATCCAGGTTCCGCCACCGGCAAGAATGCGCGCTTCGGGACTGGTCTGCAAGCGGCTGTCAATGACGATGCGGTGCGGCTGGCGCGGCGTATCGATTGCCCGCACGTTCAGTTGCGGGTCGTCCTCGAGAATCGTACCGATCCCGGTCAGCACCGCGCATGCACGCGCGCGCCACCAGTGGCCGTCGTCGCGCGCGGCGCCGGACGTGATCCATTGGCTGCGACCGTTATGCAACGCGGTCTTGCCGTCGAGGCTGGCCGCCGCCTTCATCCGGACCCACGGCCTGCCGCGCTGCATGCGCGACATGAAACCGATGTTGATTTCCCGCGCCTGCTCTTCGAGCACGCCCGATACCACCTCGATCCCTGCGGCCTTCAGTCTTGCTAACCCCTGCCCGGCAACCAGCGGATTCGGATCGGTAGTGGCGGCGACGACCTTTGCCACTCCGGCGCGAATCAGCGCATCGGCGCACGGCGGCGTGCGGCCATGGTGACTGCAGGGCTCCAGCGTGACGTACACTGTCGCGCCGTGCACGTCGAAACCCTTTGCCGCCGCATCGTTCAAGGCCTGTACCTCCGCGTGCGCCTGTCCGGCGGGTTGCGTGTAGCCTTCTCCGATAACCCGATCGCCCTTGACGATCACGCAGCCGACCCGCGGGTTCGGAGCAGTGGTAAAGAGTCCTTTCGATGCCCATTGCAGCGCGAGTTCTATGCCTCGCAAATCACTGAAAGTTTCCACGTACGCCGGTATCCGTTCTGAATGGGGCGAGCAAGCGGAAGCGCCCACCCTGAGCCGCCATTCTAACGCGATGCTATAGCAATCAGCGCAACCCTCAGCAACTGGCGCCGTCGGTGGCCGGGTTGCAGACGCGCGCGCGGCCGAGCATGTTGATCTTTATCTTACGAGTCTGGTCGCTCAGCTTGAAAGTCAACGTTCCGAATTGCGGCTGCTGGCTGCTTGCATTGGTACGGGTGCGTCCGGCGCCATTGTAGGCAAGGTATTGTGCGCTCGAATCCGTCATGCTCGCGGTAACATTCATACCAGCGGGAGTGGGACCGTGCGTAAAAATCACTGTTTCGCCGGCATCGACCCTCTGATTGTCGTCTGCATCGACAAAGACAGTCCACCCTGCGGCCCAATCATCACCTGCAGAAACCAGGTCGACACGGGTGCCGCGCTGAATCGCCTCGGAACGGGCGAGGTTGATTGCCGCCATGAAATCATTGACCGTCGCGGTCATCCGCTGACTCTGCAGCAGATTGCCGAAAGCGGGTGCGCCGATACTCAACAGGATGGCAGCAATACCAAGCACTACCATCAGCTCGATCAGCGAAAAACCCCGGCCTCGGGCCCGGACACTCGGCAAAACCTGATCTCCGCTTTGCATGTTATCTCCAGCAGTCGCTGCTTGCCGCGGATTTCGCGCCGGTGCTGCTCAGCGTCAAGTTGCCGCATACCGGGTCCTTGAAATTCGCATCCACGTTCGCCGTTCCCGGTTGGGCCGTCAAGCGCACGCAACTTTGCAGCACCTCGGCCGCGCATGCTTCGGCGCTGATTTCGTATGCGCTGCTTGCCGGTGAATTTCCTGAATACCATTTGAATGCCTTTTCCGCGGCATCGCTCGACGCCGCGGAAAACCGGATATAGCTGTTGTGCTGAGAATAATAGCGTTCCTGCTGCTGCATCAGTTGCATCAGCGCGGCACGCCCCTCGGCGCGTTTGGCCTTGCGCACCGATTCCACGTACGACGGATACGCCAGGCCCGCAAGTATCGCCACGATCGCAACGGCGACCATCAGTTCGATCAAGGTAAATCCGCGACTTGCATCCGAAACCGGAAGCCGGCTTTTATTTTTTTCCAAGCGCATCGCGCAACTCCTGCCAGTTCAATATCTCGCGCCAGCTGAAACGCCCCGCCGGCACGATGGTTTCGCCACTGCCGTTTTCCGCAGGTGCGGCTGTGCCTTTCGCTCCTCCGGTTCCGAAATTGAAGACGGTGTACTTCTTTTTTACGCTTCGTCTTCCGATCGCGTTCCTGTCGCTGACTTCCGCACCGGTTTCGAATGGGACTGGGGAACTCAACATGCCGACCATCGACAGGTAGCCGGTGACGTCGCCGTTCGACGGAAGTCCGGTCAGGGTGTCCAGTATGTAGGAACGTCCGCCGCCGGCTGCGCACGGATCGCTGCCCGGAATAAGGGTATTGAAGAACAACATGCCGTTGACGACCAGCGGATTGGTCACCATGCGCTCACCGGTTTTGCCGGAATCGAAAAAATCGAAGTACCAGCCCTTCTTCTGGTTGGTTTTGACGCCATAGGAAAATGCGGGACCGGTAATCCTGAACGCCTCGGCGCCGGATTTTTCAAGCGTACGCGCCATCAGTTCGCCGCGCTCGCCGACGGTATGTCTGGCGTCCCCCGTGTCATAAATGCCGTAGAAGGACTGCTGGGAAAAATTTCCTCCCGCGGCATCGCTGTCCTCGATAAATTTTCCCGTGCCGAACAACACCACGTAGCCGCCGCCCGGTGCAAACACTACCCTCGGCTGTAGCGAGATCGGTTGGCGCACACCGTCGGCGTTCCTTGCCGTAAACAGCGGTGCATCCGACAGGGCGTTGCTCCACGGCGCCGATCCGCTAAAGTCGAAACGCCAAAGATTGCCCTGCAAGTCACCAGCGTACGCAAATCGCACCGCGCCGTTGGCGCCAATCACCAGCGCCGGCGCACTCAAGCCGTTCTGCATAGTCGCGTCCGAAGCCGGCGTTCTGAACTTGTAGTAATTCACGCCGCGTTCCCACTTGGTCGACGGCTTTTTATCCAGCGAGAGAAGAAACAACGCGCCTGCAGCATCGGCGTTGAATCTGTTTTCGCCGTCGTTTTTGTAATTGTTGAGGCCGCTGGGAACGACAACGAAGTATTTGTATTCGGCGACGCCTGTTTTCATTTTCGCGATCACCGGCGCTCCGACGAGATTACCCATGTCGGGGTCGTCGGCATCGGTGAATTCGAGGATGGCGCCGCCGCCATTGCCAAAATCGGACGGATTGGTGACATCCAGCGCAAACAGGCCTTGCGCTCCGCCACCCATGCCGGACGCGAGCACCGTCCTCCATCGGCCTGCGACCTGCGCTTCGGCTACCGTCAACGCACCATCGACGAACGGCTGATGCGCGTATTCGGGCAAGGTCAGCCGATTCAGGTTTTGCATCAGCGCGTTCGGCACATAGGCGAACAATTCCTTGCCGTCGGCCGCGCCAAACGCATGCAGCATGCCATCGTTTGCGCCGATATAGACGGCCTTGACGCGATCCTTGTTATCGTCATGAAACTGCTGGTAGCCCTGCCCCTGTACATCCGTCGCCGGTGCGGCGACATATACCGGATTGCTGTTGATGATGTCTCCCAGCACGCGGTCGCGCGTGCGGAATATTCCGTTTGGCCGGTTCGCCTCCAGGCTCCGTTGGCCGCGCAGGAAATTGACACGCTTCTCGCCCAGCCCATCCGTAATTCCGTCGATCGGAGAGGCATCGAGCAAGGCCTTCTGCGCGCCGTCCAGCTTGTCCCATTTGAATTCGATCGTGGATAGCACATTGCCGGCGCCGGGCCGGGACGTGAAAATATTGCGCGCCTCCGGTGGCGGCTCGGCCGGCTTGTCGGCCGTGCCGGTCAGGATCTCCCCGGCGTCCCAGGCGGCGGCCGGCGCGATCTTGACCATATTGCCGTCGCTCGATGAAAGCGCCAGTTTCCTGAGACTGCCACTCCATTTCGACGAGTCGAAACCGGGCTGATAGACATAGGCGCCGTCGGACGAAATTTTGGTCGTCGATACCGACACGCCGGATATGGTGCCGCTCGCCGCTCCGACCGCCGCAAACACCTTGCGAACCGACCGGATCATGTCCTTCGGCTGCCCGGCCAGAAAATAATTGGCCGGCACGCCGTTGCCGTTGTCCCATTCTGCATTGCTACCGGTGAGCGTGCTCGTGCCATCCGTCGCCAGCGTGATGAACGGATTGCCGTCATTGTTCTTGTCGTCGAAGCCGCCGTATTTCGCAGCCAGGTAGAGCTGGCTATTGCGCGGCTTCAAGCTGCGCGTATTGTTATCGACGAGGCCGTTTCCGCCTTCGTCGACATCGATCGCAAAGGTCTTGACGCGCGTCGGCTTGTCCACGCGTATGTCGTTCGTGTTTGCCCAGTAGGCGAGACCCGCCATGTAATACGTGCCATGCCCGCCCGAGCCGGTATCCTTGGCGTGAAGATCGGCGAGGCTGGAATTTTTCGCCGGATTGGCGTATCTGCCGCCGGCATCCGTCTCCATGTCCCCAACCATCTTGGTCCAGGTCTTCACATCCAGCGCAGGGGTTTTTCCCGCAACCACCGGGTCGGCGCCGCGTACGTTGTCATGAGCGTCGTTTCCGGGCCCGTAACTGGTGCGGTCGTTGCCGGGAACGTACCGATCCCAGTGCGTATTCACGTCGGCGATAGTGAGAATGTAATTGCGCTGGCATGAAGCGATGACCGGATCGGACCATGTATCGACCACCGGAAAGCCGTCTTTCATCGCGTCCGTGATGCCCGCCGCCGCATCCGGAGTCGCCGCCTTCCCCTGCAGATAGCGAATTCCCTCGTAATAGAGCTCGCCTAGCGGATCGTATCTCTTGTAATTTCCCGAACGCCCGAACTGGTTGAGGTAGTTGACGACGCCGCTCTTTGCGGTCTTGCTGTCCCGATCGGACGGGCTCTCAGGATTGCGATAGAACACCCCGGTCTCGGGATCCCACTCGGCCTTGTCGTTCACCGCCTCGAGAAAGGCGGGCGCGTCCAGCTTTTTTGCGCCGACATACTTCATCGGCGCGCGCAGCACGCCGCCGTACCGGTTTTCGGCATCGTCGAGCAGATATCCCATGGCGGCGACGCGAAGCTTATCCGACTTGCGCTGGAGCTCGCCAACCGGCTTGTAACGGCTTCCATATTTTTGACACAGATCGGTTCTCTCCGCGCCTTCGTTGCCGTCGCATACCTTCACTCTGACCAGGTATTCGCCAAGCTTCTTGTCGACCGCGTTCGCTGCCGGCGCAGCCAGGCCATCATGGGTTGACGTGCAGTACCTGCTCGCTTCCTTGCTATCGGCTTCCTTGTTGCCCATCAGGCCGCTGCTGCTGTCGCTAAACAGGATACGGTTGAGGCAGGACACCACGTAGAGGGTATCGGTATTGAACGGAGTTACCTGGTTCGGCGAACTGACATCGCCGCCCGCGACCACTTTCCGGCGCGGGAAGTAAGTGGCGTGCGCGTAGAAATTATCCTTGACGTTGTCGCGCAGCGCCGCGCGCTGCAACACGGTCTCGTTCGGCGTGTCGATGATGCGGTCGCCGCCGGTCAGTGCATAGCGCAACATGTCGATCGCCGACGATGCCGCCCAGTTCATGAAATTGCCGCTGAAGGAATCGCCGCCGCATTCGTGCGTCGTCGCATCCGCGTTCTTGTGGACGATGAAGTAGCCGGTATCGGTGAGATTGCGGTTGCCGCCGTTGTAGACGTAGCACTTCGACGAATTGAAGTAACCGACATATTCGATGGTCCGGTTATAGGTGCCGCCATCGCCCCGATAGGCGACCCCGACCGTCGGAAATTCGACCGACAAGCTCAGCAGCACATTCGGATGCACATTGCCGCGGCCGCTGAACAAGGGCCCATTGGCAATTTTGACTTCCGGACTGACAGCGGAAGCGGGTAACGCCAATGCGGCCGACAAGGCGAAAACAGCGGTTGTTTTTCCGGCGAGGTTCAGGGTTTTCATTTTTAGTGACCGTCTTTTCGGTAGAACGTCTGTAGAACAACCTGCGTGGTGTCGCGCATGCCGAAACCGATCGCAGTGACACGATAGAAGTACGTTGGCCTGTCGGCTGCCTGACCGCCCTTGTTGTAGAGCATTTGTTCGATGATGTATCTCGGCAACCGCGCCGGCAGCACCCCCGCGCCTATCTGAAATGACTGCCCGGTGAAATGACCGTATGGAACCGACTTCGCGCCATCGGTGGCGTCCATGAAATCGATCGTCCGCCATGCAGGCGGCAGGCCTTCCTCCGCCAGCGAGCAAAGACCGAGGAGCATGTTGCCGACTCCGCCCTGGCATCCCGGTTCGGCGAACGGCAACTGATTGTCCGGCGCGAAAATTTCGCTGCGGGACTTGCCCTGATCCGAAAATCCCTCGATATCGAGTTCGGCATCCATCAGGGCAGCCTCCGCGGCCTGTAGCGCGACCTGCCGGTCACGATCGTTGCGCGACGCCTTTTCCCCTTGCAACGCAATCTGTGTGGCGGAGATACCCAGCAGCAGGATGGCGACCAGCATGACGAGCGACACTACCAGTGATGCGCCGCCTTGCGTCAGCCGAGGTGGTTGGTGGCAAGTGAACGCGCAACTGCGGGCCGCCACAGAAATTGGCGCCCGATTCATGACTTGCTTCCCGACGACTGGTTGCGCAACTGGATGGTCGAGACAAAGGTTCTTCGTGGCTTGTTGCGGACCGATTTCGATAAATCGGACTGAAGGATGCGCACTCCCTTGTCGATCGCGGCGTTCGCGTCGCTGTAGTCGCTGCCGAACAGATCGTACTGAGCAGTAGTGCCGTCGGCGATCGAATTCTGCGTGCCGCGCACGAGAAGAGCCGCTTTGACGACAACCACCTTTTTCCAGTGGGTCTTGCGGTTCTTGTCGAGCGCCTGCTCCTCCGCGGTGCCGCCTTCCAGTATCAGGCTGCTATCGAGGGCATCGATCGCGCGCGCCGTCAACAGCCGGTTCGGCAGTCCGTCACCGTCGATATCGACACCATACAAAACCTGGAACGACTCGACTCCGCGCGCGATCGCTTGCGAAGTCCAATTGCTGTTGCCCAGATATTTACAATACAGCTCAGGCTCTCCAGTCGCATCCTGGCCGACGTAAAAAACGCTCCAGCCGCGATCCTGTTCAGCACTGTCTTTGGAGGCTGCGGCAGCAACGCCGAATCCGGCGCAATTGGCCATCGTGCCGTCGCCATTGCTGCCGCCGCCGGCGCCAAAGAAACGGACCGCGAGCACGTCGCTGCCGTTGACGGATTTGGTAACGGGCGATTCGATTCCGGGCGTCGTGCTCTTCAGGCTGGCGGCATCGAGGCCCGCAATGTTGGCGCTGATGGTCGCTGCGGCAACGATTGGCGCTTCCTTCGCATCCCAGTTTTCGTAGGCTGCTTGCCGCACCGCGCGTGCAATGCTTTCAATGGCGTAGCGTCCGGTATCCTGGATGCGCGCTTCCTCTTCTTGTGCGACATATCCGGATTTGGTCGACAGCAGCAGCGCCGTCGCGGTCGCCACCACGAACAGCCCCAGCGTAATGGAAACCATCAGCTCGACCAGCGTCAGCCCCGCCTGGTTCCGCATGAGACCGTGTGCGCATGATCGGCTCATTTGACGTAGGGCTCGACAGTGAAGGCGATCTTCGGCGACGCCTGATGGACAGCATCTTTGTTCGCGTCGCCGTGCTCATCCTTCGCATACCAGCCCAGTTTGATCACCAGCGATCCGCCGTCGACAGCGCCGGCGGTGCAATCCCACGTAAGCGAATTCGCCGAGCTGTCCCAGGGCTTGGCGTCGCGGCAAACCACCGCGCGTCCGCCCGGCAACGCGGCCTTGACGCGTTTTTTCCATTCGTAGATATCGAATTCCGCGAGCTCGCTGCCATCGCAGTCGGTCGCGTAACATGACTTTGCCGATGCCGGTGGATCGCCATCCGCGGCCTGGTACTGCAGCGCGAGAAAAGGATTGGCACCGTCCGCCCGCTTCATTTGGCTGTCGTTCGCACGCATCTTGTCCGCCAGCTCGGAAGCGAGCTGCACTGCGGCGCTTTGAAATGCCGATTGCCGGGTCGTGCGCAACGCGGCCAGCTGCATGCCGGCGGCGCCAATCACGCCGGCCGCCAGCACCAGTATCGAAACCAGCACTTCAATCATTGAAAACCCATTTTTCAAATACCTGTCCATATGCGCTGTTTCCACGATTTTCACGAGCAGACACCGATACTGGGGGCGTCGCCCTAAATAAAATTATCTTTTTTACAACATTTTGGACGCAAAAAAGCACGCTGCACGGAATGCCTGCGCCTCTTTACTTGACCGGGGTTTTGCGTTCTCGCCCGACTTCGGCGATCGCATCCTGAAATTCCGTGACGTCTTCGAAACTCTTGTAGACCGACGCAAAGCGGATGTATGCAATCTTGTCCAGGCGCTTCAGTTCGCGCATCACAAGTTCTCCGATCTGGCCGGAAGGGACTTCGCGAGCGCCGCTGGAGAGTAGTTTTTCTTCAATACGGTGGGTTGCAGCATCCACCGCTTCAGCGGAAACGGGGCGCTTGCGCAGCGCGAGCATCAGGCTGGCGCGCAATTTGACGGAGTCGAAATCGGTGCGGCTGCCGTTCTTCTTGACGATGACGGGCATCGACAGTTCGATGCGCTCATACGTGGTAAAGCGCTTGTCGCAATGGGCGCAGCGCCGGCGGCGGCGAATCGTGTCCCCTTCTTCCGATACGCGAGTATCGATGACCTGGGTATCCTCATGATGACAGAAGGGGCATTTCATGGCGGCGGCTGCAACTCCGGAGCGAATGCGACACTTCCAAAAACAAAGCTGTCACACAGAAATAGTTATCAATTCACCAATTCTGTTACCACTTACTAAAATTTGCCATCCCATAAATATGGGATGGCTCAAAGTGCCGGCGTGAAATCAGCCGTAGACCGGGAACGCGTCGGCCAGTTTCTTGACTTCCGCCTTCACGCGCTCGATGGTGGCCGCGTCATGCGGATTGTCGAGCACGTCGGCGATCAGGTTGCCGACCTTGGTCGCTTCCGCTTCCTTGAAGCCGCGAGTGGTCATCGCCGGGCTGCCGAGACGGATGCCGGAGGTGACGAACGGCTTTTCAGGATCGTTCGGGATCGCGTTCTTGTTGCAGGTCATGTGGGCCGAACCGAGAATCGCTTCGGCTTCCTTGCCGGTGATCTTCTTCGCGCGCAGGTCGACCAGCATCACATGCGATTCGGTGCGGCCGGACACGATGCGCAGACCGCGCGCAATCAAGGCCTTCGCCAGCGCATCGGCGTTCTTCACGACCTGCTGCTGGTAAGTCTTGAACTCCGGCGACAGCGCTTCCTTGAAGGCGACCGCCTTGCCGGCAATCACGTGCATCAGCGGGCCACCCTGGATGCCGGGGAAAATCGCCGAGTTGACCGCCTTCTCGTGCTCGGCTTTCATCAGGATAAAGCCGCCGCGCGGGCCGCGCAGCGACTTGTGCGTGGTCGACGTGACGAAATCGGCGTGTGGCACCGGATTTGGATAAACGCCGGCGGCGATCAGGCCGGCATAGTGCGCCATGTCGACCATGAAGTAGGCGCCGATGTCTTTTGCGACCTTGGCGAAGCGCTCGAAATCGATGCGCAGCGCATAGGCGGATGCGCCGGCGATGATCAGTTTCGGTTTCTTCTCGTGCGCGAGACGTTCCATCGCGTCATAGTCGATCTCTTCCTTGTCGTTCAGGCCGTAGGAGACCACGTTGAACCACTTGCCGGACATATTCAGCGCCATGCCGTGCGTCAGGTGGCCGCCTTCCGCCAGCGACATGCCCATGATGGTATCGCCCGGTTTCAGCACCGCGAAAAACACGCCCTGGTTCGCCTGCGAGCCGGAGTTCGGCTGCACATTGGCGGCTTCGGCGCCAAACAGCTCCTTCAGGCGATTGATCGCCAGCGTCTCGGCAACATCGACGTATTCACAGCCGCCGTAGTAACGCTTGCCCGGATAACCTTCAGCGTATTTGTTTGTCAGTTGCGAGCCTTGCGCTTCCATCACGGCCGGCGAGGTGTAGTTCTCTGAGGCGATCAGTTCGATGTGGTCTTGCTGGCGCTGGTTTTCGTGCTGAATCGCGGACCAAAGTTCGGGATCGACTTTGGCGAGGGTAAGGTCTTTTGTAAACATGAAAAACTCCAATCGATCAAGGTTGCAAAGGGGGGTTTGCCTAAATCGAATGAGGGCCGATAGAAAAAGACAGGCAGCCTCAGTCGTGCATTCCATTTGGGCTGCCCAGGCGAACGGCTAAAGATATCCCACGTTCCCCGGTGGATTTCCACCTTGTTGCCGGATTGCGGAACCCGGCATTCGCCAGTTACGTGGGATGAAATGGACCTAAATTGTAAGATAGACCTCCAGTTTCGGCAAGAACAGTCCGAAACGGCTGCATGATTCAACCGCCTTTGCGCTACAATTTTGCCTGGCCGCCGGTTACGCAGAAAAGGAAAGCAGCATGATCGCCTTGAAGGCTTCTCGCCTCTCAATACCAAACTCAGACGGAATGCCTGGCGGGACGCAGAAGATTTTTCAATGATGCAGGACGGGTGCCCCCACGATGATTTCTGATTTCAGCTGGAAGGTTCGCGTCTACTACGAAGACACCGACACCGGCGGCGTGGTCTTCTATGCAAACTACCTGAAGTTCTTCGAACGCGCACGCACCGAATGGTTGCGCGCCATCGGCATCGGTCAGCAGGCATTGTCAGAATCACATCGCACGATGTTCGTCGTCAAAAGCACCGCAGTGGATTATCATGCTCCCGCGAAATTAGATGATGAACTGAAACTCACCGTCGTTGTCGAAAGGCTAGGACGCGCTTCGGTAGAATTTGTACAAGAGGCTTGGCGCATCAATGGCGCACAAAGGCAATTACTCACCAGCGGCCGCATCAAAGTCGGCTGCGTGCACACCGAAACGTTCCGGCCGGCCCCGATCCCGGACAAAGTATTAGCCCTGATAAAACAGACAGAATGAAATCCCGCAACACGACGTCATGACGGCCATCGCTGCCGCTATGGCGCGTTGCGAATGCAATTTGCCAATCACGTAAAAGAAACCAATGAGCGTCACACAAGACCTTTCCTTCATTTCCCTTATCGGCAATGCCTCCCTGCTGGTGCAGCTCGTCATGGCCCTGCTGCTGATGGTATCGATCATGAGCTGGACGTACATCTTCCGCAAAATGTTTGCGATCAAGAGTGCGCAAGGCCAGACAGAGGAATTCGAACGTGCATTCTGGTCGGGCGGGAACCTGAACGCACTGTACGAGGAAGCGACCTCGAACCGCCGCCGCAGCACGGGCAACAGCGGCGCGCTGGAACGCATCTTCGAATCCGGGATGGGGGAATTCATCAAGGGCAAGGCGACCTTCGCCGGCAAGGGGCAGGTCGACCCCGGCAGCATGATCGACGGCGCGCGGCGTGCGATGCGCGCCGCCTATCAGCGTGAAATGGATGCGCTGGAATCGCACCTGGCCTTCCTGGCCTCGGTCGGCTCGGTGTCGCCGTATGTCGGTCTGTTCGGTACAGTATGGGGCATCATGAACGCGTTTCGCGGGCTGGCAAATGTGCAGCAGGCAACGCTGGCTGCAGTGGCGCCGGGTATCGCGGAAGCCTTGATCGCGACCGCGATCGGCCTGTTTGCGGCGATTCCGGCGGTGGTCGCATACAACCGCTACTCGCATGACATCGACCGCCTGGCAATCCGCTTCGAAAGCTTCATCGAAGAATTTTCCAACATCCTGCAACGGCAGGTCCGCTGATGGCAAACAGCACGATGCGCGGCGGGCGCGGCCGCAAGTTCAAGTCCGAAATCAACGTCGTTCCGTATATCGACGTGATGCTGGTGCTGCTGGTGATTTTCATGGTCGCGACACCGGTGACCAACCCGGGCGTGATCAACCTGCCGACCGCCGCCAAATCGGCATTACCGCCGAGCGAATACATCCAGATCTCGCTGAAGCCGGATACCAGCGCGACGATCGGCATCAGCGGCCAGAAAAGGGGCAGCGCCCAGCCCGACAAGGTAGGCGGTCGCAACGCCCTGCTGCAGAAGCTGCGAGCGATGCACGAGGCCGACCCCGAGCTGCCGGTGATGATCTCGGCCGAGAAGGACATCAAATACGATGAAGTGATCCAGGTGGTTTCGGAAGCGAAGAAACTCGGCATCAATCGCGTGGGGCTGGCAACCAGGCAATGACTGACGAAACTCCCTACATCGTTCCGAAAGAGCCGGGCCGCGGGCGCGCGCTGACGTTTGCGGCGCTGGTGCACGCGGCGCTGTTCGCCTTTCTGTGGATAGGTGTGCGCTGGCAGAATGAGACGCCGGTCACCATCGAAGCCGAAGTCTGGAGTCCGCAGCCGCAGGAGGCGGCGCCGCAACCCGAGCCGGTGAAAGAGCCGCAGCCGGAACCGGAACCGCAGCGGCAGCCGGAGGTCAAAGAGCCGCCCAAACCGAAGGTGGTCGAGCCGCCGGTCGCGAAGCCGGACATCGCGCTGGAGCAGGAAAAGAAACGCAAGGCGCTGGAGCAAAAGAGACACGAGGAAGAAGAGCGCCACGCCAAGGAGAAAAAGCGCCTGGAAGAAGAAAAGCTGGCCAAGGAAAAGAAGCGCATCGAAGATGAGAAGGAGAAGCTTGCGAAGCTGAAGCTCCAGGAAGAAGCCAAGCGGGTGGAAAAGGAAAAAGCCGACAAGGCGAAGAAGGAAGCGGCAGAGAAGAAGCGCAAGCAGGAGGAAGCCGAGGATAAGATGCTGGCCAAGCTGCGCGAGGAGAATATGCGCCGCATCATAGGCGCCGGCGGCAGCGGCGACGCCGAGAAAGCGCAGGGCGGCCGCGCCAGCGCGGAATACGCCGGCAGGGTCGGCGCCAGGATCAGATCGAATACCATATACATCGTGCCGGAAGGCCTGAGCGGGAATCCGCCGGTCGAATATGCACTCAATCTGCTACCGGATGGAAGCTTGCGCGGCGCTCCGCGCAAGCTGAAGTCGTCCGGTATTGCAAGCTTCGACGAAGCAGTGCTACGGGCGATCGAGAAATCCCAGCCCTTCCCGCGTGATGAAAAAACAGGCACCGTACCGCCCAGCTTCACCGTAGTGCATAGACCGAAAGACCAATAATCCATGATGAAAATTATTTTTTCCCGCAGTATCGCGGCAATCGGATTGATGCTCGCCACCCTCGCCCATGCGCAATTGAGAGTCGAGATTTCCGGCGTCGGCGCGAACCAGATTCCGATCGCCATCGCCGGCTTTGCCAACGAAACCGTAGCGCCGCAACAGGTTACGGCGATCATCAAGGCCGACCTCGCGCGCAGCGGTTACTTCAGGATCATCGACACCGGCAACGCGATGTCGGAGACGACGCCGGTGAATTTCGGCGAATGGAAAGCGAAAGGCGCGGACGCGCTGGTGGTCGGCAGCGTGCAGCGCCTGGCGGACGGCCGCTATGACGTGCGCTACCGTTTGATGGACACGCTGAAATCGGCCAACCTGTCCGGCTTCGGCCAGGTTGCCGGGCCAGACCGCATGCGCGTGGCGGCCCACAAGATCGCCGACGACATCTATGAAAAACTGATCGGCGTGCGCGGAGCGTTCGCCACCCGCATCGCCTATGTAACCAAGGCCGGCAACGAATACCGGCTGGAAGTCGCCGATGCCGACGGCGAAGGCACGCAGGCGGCATTGCGCTCGAACGAGCCGATCATTTCGCCGGCCTGGTCGCCGGACGGCACCCGGGTCGCTTACGTATCGTTCGAAGCCAAGAAGCCGGTCGTGTACGTGCAGGATTTGACCACTCGCCAGCGCACCGTCATCGCCAACTACCGCGGCAGCAATTCGGCGCCGTCGTGGTCGCCGGATGGCGGCAAGCTGGCACTGGCCCTGTCGCGCAACGGTTATACGCAGGTATATGTGGTCAACGCCGACGGTAGCGGCTTGCGGCAGTTGACCAATACCGGCGGCATCGAAACCGAGCCGCAATTCTCGGCTGACGGTCAGTATGTCTACTTCACCAGCGATCGCAGCGGCGGGCCGCAGATCTACAGGATGAGCGCGAACGGCGGCGAGGCGCAGCGCGTCACCTTCAACGGCAGCTACAACATCAGCCCGCGCGTTTCGCCCGACGGCAAGACGCTGGCCTACGTATCGCGCCGCGACGGACGCTTCCAGTTATACGTTGTCGATCTGGCAAGCGGCGAGGAATTACGCCTGTCGGACACGACGAAGGACGAGTCGCCGAGCTTTTCGCCGAATGGCAAGTACATCATGTACGCAACAGAAGCCGGCCGCCGCGGGTCGCTCGCGGTAGTTTCGGTCGATGGCCGCGTAAAACACCGGCTGACAACCCAGGCGGGTGATGTTCGTGAGCCCACTTGGGGCCCATTCATGAAATAATATAGTTTTGCAGCAATATATTTTAAACAGGAGAACTTGAAATGCGCACTACCACAACCTTGGCCCTTCTTCTTTCCAGCGCACTGGCACTCACCGCCTGCGGCTCATCCGTCAAGCTGGACGACAAAGCGAAAGTCGAAGACCGTAGCGGCACGCCGAACACCGCGGATGCCCGTACCGTCGCCCCGCTCACGACCGGCTCGACCGATCCGCTGAACGATCCCAAAGGCGTTCTGGCCAAGCGCAGCGTCTATTTCGACTACGACAGCTTCGTCGTCAAGAATGAGTTCAAGCCGGTAGTCGACGCGCACGCGAAATACCTTTCCTCCCATAAGGCCCGCAAGATCATCATCCAGGGCAATACCGACGAACGCGGCGGCCGTGAATACAACCTGGCCCTCGGCCAGAAGCGCGCGGAAGCAGTGCGCAAATCGCTGTCGCTGCTCGGCGTGTCCGACACGCAAATGGAAGCTGTCTCGTTCGGCAAGGAAAAGCCGAAGGCAAACGGCAGCGACGAAGCGGCATGGTCTGAAAACCGCCGCGCCGATCTGGCCTATCAATAAACCATGAGCAAGATCGTTCGATCCGCACTTGCCGCGGCCGTCATGGCCGCATCCTCGTTGGCGCCGCTGCAGGTGCGGGCGGCGTTGTTCGAGGATGACGGGGCACGCAAGGCAATCCTCGACATCCGCACGCGGCTGACCAACATGCAGAGCGAGATCGACGCCAAGGCTGACAAGGCCAACAGCTTCGACCTCAACAACCAAAGCGAGCAGTTGCGGCAGGAAATCGCACGTCTGCGCGGCCAGATTGAAGTACTGACCAATGAACTGGCGAACGCGCAGAAGCGCCAGAAGGATTTCTATGTCGACCTCGATGCCCGCCTGCGCAAGCTGGAACCGCAGCAAGTAACGATCGACGGCAAGGAAGTCTCCGTGGAACAGGGCGAGCAACGTAGCTACGACGCCGCGCTCGCCTATTTCAAGGCAGGCGACTACCGCAGTGCAGGCACGGCGTTCTACGATTTCACGCGCCGTTATCCGGAATCGGGCCTGGCGCCGTCCGCGCAATACTGGCTGGGCAACACCTATTACGCGCAGCGCGACTATCGCAACGCGATCGCCGCGCAGCAGGTGGTGGTGAAAAATTACGCAGACAGTCCCAAGGCCGCCGACGCGCTGCTGAATATTGCGAGCTGCTACATGGAGCTCAAGGACAAGGCTGCCGCCAAGAAAACGCTGGAAACGCTGATTGGACAGTATCCTGGTTCGCCTTCGGCGCAAACCGCGAAGGAACGTCTGGCTGCATTGAAGTGAGTTGATGTGTCGTCACAAAGAACGCGCCACATGTGCGATTTCCGTTTGTCGAAGTTCGATGATTCGACGAATAGCGACGCCTTTCGTTGACGCATCGATGCAGGCCTCACCTGGCAAGAATTTATACGATGGTTATTTGACAGGCGACGAGAAAACTCACTATAATCTTGGTCTTTCGGGTCGTTAGCTCAGTTGGTAGAGCAGCGGACTTTTAATCCGTTGGTCGCAGGTTCGAGTCCCGCACGGCCTACCAGAAATACGAAGGGGTCCAAGTGAAAGCTTGGACCCCTTTTTGTTTTCCGACGAGCCGAAAACGCAGCAGCGTTCTCGTCGTTGCGGACATATTCGAGTCCTTACATCATCACCCAGGCATACGCGACCAGCGCCGCGCTGCATAAGGTGACATGAAACAGATACATCAGCAGCTTGCGCCGGCGATGGTGCGTCGCCACCGGCTCGGACTCCGGCGCCGCGGTTGTGCCCGTTCGCGTCGTCCTGTTATCGGCCATCGCGACTTGCGGCGAGGACGGCATCTCTTTTGCCACGAGCGCTTCCGGCGGTTTTGGCAGCGCCGCCTCTTTGCGTGCGACGATCGCCGGCTGCTGCGGCGGACGCTCTTGCGCGATTGCTGCCGGCGCACGCCGCTCAAGCCGCACGCGGCCAGTGGTGAGCATCAGGTGCAGTTCCTCGACCGTGGGTTTGCGTTGATGAACTTTCTCCCATGCCCTGATCAGGTTGACGTGCCCTTCCCCCATCAAGGCGTCGTACAGCAGGTTGCCCATCTGCCTTCCTTTGGCAACGGCTTGAGCGAGCTGTTTTTCGTGAACGGCCTCGGCGCGCCTCACCAGCGCCCTAGCCTGCGCCGGGTCACGGCTGACGCGCAGTTCGTCTTCGAGATCGTGATATTCGACCTGGCTGTTGATCTGCACCGGCGGCTCGAGAATGATGTTGACGCTCGCCTGTTTCAAGGCGAGCAGCGCGCGTACCGCAAAGTCGATCTGCGAGTGATCTTGCCGGACGATGGCTTCGCCGCGGCCGGTCGACGCGATTTCCAGAAACAGGCGTGACGCGTTATAGCCTTTCAGGAATGAGAGCCACGGTTGCATGTCGGCCTTGAACAGCGAGAACGGCTTGCTCCACTCGTCGCCTTCAGCCGCATCGCCGACAAACATCAGCGCCGAACGCATGTCGGGGATATGGAATACCTTGTCTGCGCATTCGTGTGTTGGCGCGACCACGTCGGCCGGCAATGCGCGCGAAGCGGCGACGGCGACGGCAGGCTCGCGACGCGCGTCGTCGCCGCGCGATTGTCTCTTCTTTTGCTCGACGGCTTCCCGATGAATACGGTTCTGCCGCTCGGTTTCCCATTGCAGCGGTGCGTCGAGCATGTTGAGCGCCTGCATGTCACGCAACTCCCGCCGGCATTACAGAATGGTCTCAGGCGTCTGCGAAGCCATGATGATCGATGCATGCACCGGTGTGCCGACCGACCCTGCCTTGTCGCGCAACAGCGTGGACAGGATCGCCGTGTCGTTGAAACGGAAGCGCGACAGCATCACATTGCAGCCGGCCATCTTCAGCACCTGGGCATTGCTCATGCTCGCGATCAGGTCGGCGATTTCACCGCTGATGCCAAGGCGAAAAATGGCCTCCGCGCGATCGTCGCGAATCATCTGCTGCGCAATCATCAGGTAGCTCAGGTTGACGTCGCGGATTTCGGACAAGTAATCGTTAGCCATTTGAGTCGGTCCTTATCTTAATAAGCGAAAACTTCTTGCAGCACTTCCAGTGCCCTGGCCATGGTGTCCTCATCGACGACGCCAAGCTTCCTGATCAACCGCAGCTTTTCGAGAGTGCAAATCTGATCCAGCAGGATCAGCCCGTCCTTCTGCAGGAATCTCACCGGAATCCGAAACGGCGCCGGCATCTCATGCGTACTCATCGGAGCCACGATAAACGTGTTCAGGTGCTCGTCCATTTCTTCGGGCGAGACGACGACGCCAGGCCATCGCTGCTGCGTCACACTGCCGACCGGTTTTTCAAAATCGATCAGCCAAACTTCGGCCCGCCTTACCATGAAAACCCGGCATCCGCGTCGTTCGGAATCAGCGGCCACGCAATTGCCGGCTCCGCCGAACTTGCTGCAATCCGTTGACACGCCTGCGCCCAGCCTTCGCGCGACCTTTTCTTCGGCTTGCGGATCACGATTGCCTCGTTTTCGACCTGAATTTCAACTTCGCCGATATCCAGTCCGGTCTGCATCAAGAATGGCTTGGGTATCAATATCCCCTGCGAATTACCCATCTTGCGGATTGCAGTCTTCATAGAAATTCCTTTAACAGAATGTTCTAACATCGTACAACAAAATTTCCTGATGGAAAATTTTTATTTAAACAATGTTTCAACAAAGAATTTTTAGTTATTACTTTGTTATAACTTCCTTCGGAAATCAAGAAAATAATTTAAAGAAACAGCATTAATTTTCGCTTACGGAAAAATAAAAGATGGCCGAAGACAGGCAAAGCGGCCTCGCCAAGGAAACCGGAAGAGCTCAGTAGGGGTTAACAGAAGCGGCGTAGGACGGGCAGCCGTTCGTGCCCCACTTGCCGCTGCAGAGTTGCCATTTGCATTGTTCGCGGCGGATGAAGTTAGGGAGTCGCTCGCAACGCACCGGCACGTTGCGCGTTACCTGCGCTTTCAGCGGAGCGGCGGCAGGCCGGCGGCCGCGGGATTTCCGCGGCTGGCGCGCTCCGGCACGGATATCACTCTGGCCGTAGCGCTTGGTGGTCTTTTTTTTTAATTCATCATCCGCCTGCTGGCGAATGCGATCGATCTCCCTATTCCTGACGATCTTCGACGCCAGCCGGCGCTTCGGCACGGGATTGGCCACTTTTGCATCGCTCGTTTTTGCGTGATCGCTCGCTTTTTCGTCATCTTCTTTTTCAGCCGGCTTCGACGGTGCCGGGTTGACCGTAACCGATTCCGCCTCTGGCGTAGCGGCGCCAGACGACATGACCGTGGCGGGGGGACGCACATCCGGCGGCGGCGCGCCGTCATAAGGCAATTCGCTGGCGATGATGCCGCGCAGGCTGCCCGCAGGTTTTCTTTCGAAACCGGGTGTCAGCATGGCGTTGCGATTGATGCTCATGACGACGCGGGCTCCGGGAAAATCCATTTTCATCCACCATGCGGCAGCCAGGCCGACAATGATGCCGACGGTGAAAATGGCAGCCATCAGCAGCGCGCGGAACAGGAGGTTTGATCGTTGCGGACCGGGTTGACCGTATAACGGCGCTTGGTCGCGATGCGGCTGCTCGTATGTCGGACCGCGCAGCGGCGACAATAAATCATCGTCATTCAAATGCGGCTCCGTTCGGCCCTGCCCCGGCCGTTTGATGTTCGCGCCGGTTGGTGCGACCTGCGGCGGCAAATTCTTTGCGGCAAACAAGTGCGCTGGCATCTGCTGCGCCGGATCTGTTTCGGGCAGGGGGAGAATGGGTGGAATCGATGGGGTCGAGCCGGTCAAGTGGCGTGTCCTCCGGAGGGTTGCAGCACGAGCCTGGAAGCCGAATTGCGAATATGCCGACCCCGAGCGATTGCCGCGCCCGGCATGCGCCAATATCGCGCTCCGCGCCACTTCCGGCGAGCCGGCCGCAGGCATCGGCTTGTTGCATGAAGCGCAAATCCTGGCGAACCCCGGATTTTCCGCTCCGCAATATCGGCATTGCATTTCGATCTGACCTGATTGCTTGAACGCAGAGCATCCATGAGCCGCGTTCGAATTACTTATACAATTTGAAAGACAGCCTGCAGGAAAAGTGGTTCAACGGCGTCGGCCCCAATGCTCGCCGGCGGAAACATTGGAAAAAAACGGCCGCCCAAAATGGCGGCCGCGAGAATGAACGATCGAGACGACGCTCAGAGATTCAGCTCGTAAATGATTTTCCATTGCGCACCTTCCTTCTTCCAGTACTGCCGCTTGCGGATGGTGGTCTTGGCCTTGCCCACCAGCGACTCCTGCGTGAAGGTGCTGACGATCATGTCGTCGCGGCCCGGATAAAAGAAATGCGTGGTGTCGCGCAACTGGATTGCCAATTCCTTGACGCCGCCAAGAAACTGCTGATGCTTGCCGAACCAGGTATCAAGGTTTTCGCCGCGGTCCGATTTGAACTGGCGCGAGTAATGCGCCATCACACGCGACGGATTGAGGCTCTCGACGTCGCGCCGCCAGCTGTCGACCAGCCGCGTCGCGAGATGGCGATCATTGTTCCACTTGGTCTTGTTGACGAAATCGACGCTCTCGCTAATGACCACCGGCGTCTTGCCGATTTCGACCGAACTGGCGAGCTTGTACAGGTCGGGATTGGTCAGTACCACGCAGCCGTCGGACGACAGCGGCGGCCGGCTGAAGCTGTCGGACGGCGTGCCGTGCAACCAGATGCCGGAGCCGCTGCGGCCGTTGATCTTGTCCCACTCGTTCGGGTAATTGATCGGCAACGCGCCGGAGCCGTAGAAATCCGGCAAGCGCGCACCCGGCAAATGGCTGGTGATGTAGTAGATGCCGATCGGCGTTTTCTGGTCGCCGGCCTTGAGCTTGTTGACGCCGTACTTGCCCTGGCTGATGTAGTAGTCGCTGACGAACTTCAGCTGCCCCGCCTGATGCGCATAGACGTACAGACGCGAACGCCCGGCGTCGACCAGCAGCACATGCTTCTGGTCTTCACGCAGCTGCAGCACCTGGCGCGGCATCATGTCCGGATCGGGACGCTCGCTTAGCGATTTCAGGCGCACCATCGCCTCTTCGCGCAGATTCTTGAGTTTATCCTCCGGGCCGTTGACGGCGCCCAGCTTGGTCACCGGACGGGTATGCATCAGCAGCAGGTCGCCGCGGATCAGATGGCCGAGACGGAAATTCGGATAGGCTTCGACCAGCCTGTCGGCCTTGGCCTGCGCTTTGCGCAGGTTGTTGGCGCCGAGCTCCTTGTAGACCTCGATCAGCAGGACTTCAGGATCGGGCTTGTCGAGCGCGAGCGCGGGCGTGGGCACCGGCTGTTTTTTTGCAATGACCGGCGGCACCGCAGCCCAGCTGCCTGCGGCCAGCAGCCAGGACAACCCCAGCAACAAAGCATGCCTGGAAGTGGCTCTCGTCCGGCGCTTAGTGGATTGGAAGCGAAACATCAGCTACCCGTATTCTCCTGCTTGATTCTCCATTTTCCGCCCTGCTTTTCAAGAGCCAAGGTCTTGCGTGTATTAGCCGTCAAACGATCGGATACATATACCTGGCGGAACTTTACCGTGGCGGAGCTACCGTTCACGGTGACCTGCGGTGCTTCGACCTTGACGCTGATGCGGCCTTTGCCGGCGATACGCGAACGGCGCTCCTCTTCCCATGCCTTGCGCGCCTGGCCGTTGGGCGTCTGGAAATCGCTGCCATAGTGGCTCAGATAGGCTTTCACGTCGCGCGAACTCCAGGCCTTGGCCCAATCCTGCACGACGTCGAGAACGTCGTCACGTTCGCCATTGCCATTCGCTGCCTTCGGCGCCGGCTTGACCGGCTCCGGCTTGGCGATCGGCGCAACGGCGACCGGCGGCGGCGCGGCCGGTTTTACAGATGGCGCAGGCGGCGTCACGGCGGCGACCTTCGGGACCGGAGCCGGTTCCGGCGCCTTCGCCACCGGCGCCGCGGGCGCCGCGGGCACAGGAGCGGCCGCAGCCTTGGCGTTGACGCCGGCGTTCATGTTGCCGACCAGCGAGCGCACCAGGGTCAGTTTCGACTTCGCGCCCGAGTTGCCGGAATCAAGTTGCAATGCCTTGTCGTAGGCTTGGCTAGCGAGCTTGGCGTGCACATCGCCAAGATTCTCGTAAGCGGTGGCATAACTCGGATTGGTGCGAATCGCGGCATCGAGCGCGGTACGCGCCTTGTCATACTGACCAGCCGCCGCGTACAGCACCGCAAGATTGTTGTACGGCTCCGGCAGTCCCGGGTAATCCTCGGTCAGCTTGGTGAAGATCGTGATCGCTTCCGCCGACTTGTTCTGTTCAGTGAGAATCACGCCTTTCAGAAAGCGCATCTGCGCATCGCGTGGATTCTTGTTGAGGAACGCATCCGCCTTGCCCAGCGCTTCCCCATACTGGCCGCCACGCATCAGCCTGTTGACGTCGGCCAGGTCATCCGCATGGACAGGCGCGGCGATCAGCGCCGCCAGCAGTCCGGACATGGCGACTGTTCTATTCAGTACAAGGCGCAAATGGAAATTGATCATGCGGCGAGATGTGAAAATCATGATTTTGATTGATGTCAGCGCGGTGCCGGGCCGGATTTTGAAACAGTGCATTCTAACCTCAGTCGCCCAAACGCGCTATTTGGGCAAGCCGGCTTAAGCGGGGCTCAAGGAATTGCCGTCAGCCTGCTTGGAAATACGAACGAGCCGCGGGGAGAAGCGCGGCGCCGGGTGGCGCGCCGGCACCGCGATCCACTACTCGTTGTCGGCCGCGGCCGGCTGCCCTTCCACCGTCAGTTGATAGGACATTTGCAATTTTGACGGCGCCACGGTTGAGGTCTCGAACGGCGCTGCCGCGACAGCGATCGGCGCGCTTTGCGCGATTGCCCAGCCTGTCTGCGGGGCCTGCAAGGTCCAGGCGGTGGCGACCGCAACGCCGGCGGCGAATGCCGCGCCGCCAAACAATACGGCGAGCGGCCGCTTTACTGCGGTATTTTTGACGGCAGGCACCGGCGCGTCCGCCAGCACCGCGGCGGCGCGCGTACGCCAATCGACGACCACCTCGCTTCTACTGGTCATGCGCTCGATCAGATCGCGGGCGATCGCCTGGGCTTCGCTCTGCTCGCGCTCGCAATTGGCACGCAGGGTTTCGGCCTGTTCGGCGCTGGATTGCGCATATTCGTGCTGCCTGCGAGCGGCTTCCAGGGCGCGGCGCTCCGCCGCCGCGCGTGCCTCCTCAGCGCTGCGGGCTTCGATTTCCGCGGCCATGCGCTGGCTCGCCAGTTCCGCCGCCGCACATTCCACTAGCGCGCGCCGTTCGGCCTCGTCGCATGCGATTTCTTCGGCGCGCACTTTTTCCTGAATTGCGGCGAGCGCCTGCTGCTCCGCCTTGGCGCGCGCGCTTTCGAGGCGAGCCAGTTCGATCGCTTCGCGCGCCTTGGCTTCAGCCGCTTCTGCAGCGGCGCGTTGCAGTTGCGCGTGCTCGGCCGATTTTTCGAGAAACTGCTGTTCGGCTGCGGCACGCGCTTCGCTTGCCAGGCGTGCGCTACGTGCAGCCTGCTCGCGCGCACGCGTGAGATCTGCCTGCTCGGCTTCGAAGCTGGCGCAGGCCTGCGCGTCGGCGCAAGCCTTCTTTTCCGCAATCAGTTTCTGTTCGATCGCAGCCAGGGCTTGCTGTTCGGCCGCCGCGCGCTCGCGCTCGACACGCAGCTTTTCCTGCACTGCGGCGAAGGCCTGTTGTTCCGCGTCGGCGCGCTGGCGTTCTGCTGCCGCCAATGCGATCGCCTCACGCGCTCTGGCAATCGCGATCTCGGCGGTCTTGCGTTGCAGCTCAGCCTGCTCCGTCGCCTTTTCGAGCAACTGCTGTTCGGCGGCGCAGCCTGCCTCGCTGGCTTCGCGCGCGATGCGCTCGGCCTGCTCGCGTTCATGCAGCATGCGCGCCTGCTCACGTTCGGCCGCCGCGCGAGCTTCGGCCTGTTGTTGCGCGGCCTGCTCGGACAGCAGCTTCCGCTGAATCGCTTCGAGCGCCTGCTGTTCAGCAGCAGCGCGCTGCTGCTCGGCCTGCGCCAGTGCAATCGCCTCGGCGGCGCTGGCTTGCGCGGCTTGATTCGCCTGGCACTGAAACTCGGCGTACTCGGCAGCCTTTTCCAGGCGCTGCTTTTCTGCGGCAGCAGCAGCCTCGATCGCTTCGCGCGCGACGCGCTCCGCCTGCTCACGCGCATGCAGCGTTTCCGCTTGCTCCCGCTCTGCCCGGGCGCGCGCTTCGGCCTCGCTATGCAGCAGCTTCTCGGTGGCGAGTTTTTTCTGAATTGCGTCAAGCGCCTGCTGTTCGGCAGCGACGCGCTCCTTTTCGACGCGCGCCAGTTCGATCGCTTCCCGCACCTTCTTGAGTGCCGCGTAGGCCGCTTTGCGTTCGAGTTCGGCGCGTTCCGCCGCTTTCTGCATGCCGTGCTTTTCGGCAGTCAGCTGCGCTTCGATCGCCTGGCGCGCGGCGCGCTCGGATGCTTCGCGCGCGCGCATGGTCTCGACATGCTCCTGCTCGGCGCGGGCGCGCGCTTCGGCATCGGCTTGCGCGGCTTGCTCGGCGGCCAGCTTCTGTCGTACGGCGTCAAGTGCCTGCTGTTCGGCGGCTGCGCGCTCCTGTTCGATGCGCGCCAGTTCGCCTGCCTCCCGCGCTTTCGCTTCCGCCGCCGCCGCGGCCTGGCCAGCCAGTTCCGCTTGCCGCGCCGCGTGTTGCTGTTGCTGCTGCTCGGCCGCCCATTTTGCTTCGATCGCATCGCGTTCGGCTTGCTCGGCCTGCTCGCGCGCGCGCATCGATTCCTCGTGCCCGCTTTCGGCGCGTGCACGCGCGGCAGCGTAGTCGAGCGCAGCCTGTTCGGAGGCGCGCTTTTTCTGAATCGCTTCGAGTGCCTGCTGCTCGGCGGCCGCGCGCTCCTGTTGGGTGCGTGCCAGTTCGATCGCTTCGCGCGCCTTGACTTCAGCCGCTTCGGCGGCCTGGCGTTCCGACTCGGCGAGTTTGGCAGCGTGCTCGAGTTGCAGTCTTTCAGCGACGGCTTTCGCTTCCAGTGCGCGGCGCGCTTCCTGCTCTTCGTGCGCGCGGGCGCGCAGCAATTCGGCTTGCTTCTGCTCGGCGCGGATGCGCGCTTCGGCCTCGGCGCGCGCGGCTTCTTCCGCTGCGCGTCTTGCCTGTTCCGCCTGCAACGCCTGCTGTTCGGCTTCCGCACGCTCGCGCTCCGCGCGCGCCGATTCGGTCGCTTCGCGCGCCTTCAGCAAGACGGCCTGAGCGGCCTTGCGCTGCAGGGCGGCAGCTACGCTGGCTTGCGCGGCGATGTGTCTCGTGGCGGTCGATTCGGCTTCGCATGCGGCGCGCGCGGTGCGATCGGCCTCTTCCTTGGTGCGCAGCACGGCTGCGCGTTCGTGCTCGGCTTGCGCAAGTGCCTCGGCTTCGACCAGCGCGGCCTGCTCCGCGGCCAGCTTTTGTTGTGTGGCCTTGAGCACCCGCTGTGCGGCGTCGGCGCGCCGGCGCTCAAGCTGCACTTTCTGCTGCGAGGCTTGTAGCGCGTCCTGCTCGTCCTTCGCGCGCTCGCGTTCGAGGCGAGCCAGTTCGACCGCTTCGCGCGCCTTCCGTAACGCGGCCTGCGCTGCGTCGCGCTGCGCATCGGCGCGCTCGATGGCCTTCGCCAGCGCCAGTTTGGCGGACGCGCATTCTTCTTCCTTGGCGACGCGCGCAGCGTGATCGGTTTGCTCCTGCTTGAGCAGCAGCTCCGTATGCTGCTGCTCCGCGCGCGCGCGCGACATGGCTTCGGCGATCGCCGCTTCTTCCGCGCGCACCTTGACCTGCAATGCCGCGGCGGCTTGCTGTTCGGCTTCCGCGCGAGCGCGCTCGGCGCGCGCCAGCTCAACCGCTTCGCGCGCCTTCAGCGCAGCCAGCTCGGCGGTCTGGCGCTGCAGTTCGGCGTGCTCGGCGGCGCGCACATGGGCTTCCTGTTCGGCGGCGGCTTGTTCGGTGGCTATCCGCGCCGCGGTGCGCTCCAGTTCCAGGCGTTTTTCGGCAAGCTGGCGGGCGCGCTGTTCTTCTTCGTTGCGCGACTGCGCGGCCTTGGCGATTTGCTGTTCAGCTTCGCCGCGTTCACGTGCTTCCTGCACGACGCGCGCTTCCGCCTCGAGGCGCGCACGGGCTTGCATGTCGGCATGGTGCTCGGCTTCGACGCGGGTGAGCGCCATGTTTTGCAGTTCGCGTTCGGTCTGGATGCGCGCTTCGGTGACGGCGCGAATGCGCTCCTCCGCTTCGCGGCGTGCCTGCGCGGCGGCGGCGGCGACCGTTTCCGCGTGTTCGCGGCGGGCCGCGGCTTCGTGCATCTCGGCTTCGGCTTGCAGGCGCAGCCGCAGCGAGGCGGCGGCCTTGTGATCGAGGTCGATGCGGGCTTGCGCCGCCGCCTCCTTCTCCTGCTCGGTCAGCATGCGGGCGCGGGCCTCTTCGCGCGCGCGCACTTCGGCCGGCGCGCGGCTCAATGCGGCCTGCAACGCCATTGCCTCGGCGCGTTCGCGCTCGCGCGCGATCTCGAGCGCCGCGCTGCGCGCCTGGTTCAGCATTTCCGCCGACTGGCGCGCTTCTTTCTCGCGGCGCTCCTGTTCACGCGCCAGCTCGACCATGCGTGCATCGGCGCGGGCGCGCGCTTCGGCTTCCTGGCGCGCAGCTTCGGTGGCGGCGACGCGCTGCGCGGATTGCCAGCGCG
>UEXY01000128.1_pt1 | contig 43051 bp, 39 predicted proteins | sample 4301061 | NCBI WGS metagenome assembly UEXY01 (sample SAMEA4773184, study PRJEB27434) | metagenome | biome: 2259; feature: agricultural soil; material: soil | place: USA | collected 2014-09 | depth 0.25 m | reverse complement strand
TTCGCCAGCCGCGCCAAGGTCAGCGTCGTCACCGCATCGTTTGAGCGCGCGGACGACAGCGCCGCGAACAGCAGCATCGACAGGCGCGGCATCAGGCCGATGCCGCCGATCAGCAGCAGCGCGATCGCGCCGTAGCCGAACAGCGGCAGCTCGAACAGCGGCGGCAGGCGTGTCATGGCGACGCCGGTGACGATGCAGGCGAGCGCCGGCCATGGCGACGACAGTCGTGCCAGCGCCACGTCTTCGCCGCCGGACTTGAGCGCCTGTGCGGGGCGCGCGCGCGCCGCTTCCCATGCCGGTCCGGCGCATCCGAGCGTCGCGGCAGCGATGCCGAGCAGGAAAAAGACAGCCGCTGCCGCCGGCGAGAACTGCACGCTGGGTTGAATGCCGGGAAAATAACCGCCGCCGAGATCGCCGCCGAAGATCCGTAGCGCCGCCGCCGCCATCGCATAGCCGCCGGCCAGCCCGATCAGCGATCCGGCCACGCCGAGGGTTGCGCCTTCCAGCAGGATCTGCGCCAGCACTTGCTGCCGCGTCATGCCGATCACGCGCAGCAGCGCGAGCTGGCTGCGGCGCCGGATCACCGATAGCGCCTGCGTCGAAAACACCAGGAACGCGCCGGTAAACAGCGCCACCAGCGCCAGCACATTCAGATTGACGCGATACGCGCGCGACATGTTCGCGGTGCGCGCTTCCTGATCCTCGGTTTCGGTAACCAGGTAGCTCGGCTGCAGCTCGCGCGCCAGGGTGCGCTTGAAGGTTTCGCGGTCGACGCCTGTGCTCAGCTTGAGATCGATGCGCGACAATTGTCCGGTGCGCCCGAAGCGCCACTGCGCGGCGCCGATGTCCATCACCGCCAGCCGTTGGCCGGCGCGCGTGCGCACCAGCCCGCCGGCGACGCGCAATTCCAGCTGCTGCGTGCCGGCTTGCAGCCGCACGCGGTCGCCGCGTCGCACACCCAGCCATTCCATCGCGGCCGGCGACAGAAAGATCGCATCGTCGGCCAGCGTGTCGAACGGCCGGTCCTCGGCCGGGAGGCCGATCAGGTCGGGCGCGATCGCTGCTGCGCGGAACACGTCGATGCCGAGCACCTTCAAAGCCTCGCGCCGCCCCGCGATGGCCGCATCGATTTCCAGCACCGGACTGGCGAGCGCCACGCCGCTGCGTTGGGCCAGCTGTGCGTACAGCGTTTCGTCGAACAGCGGTTGGGTCGCGCGTACCTGCAGATCGGCCAGCCCCGACAGACTCTTGATCGCCGCGGAAAATTCATTGTAGGCAGCGGCATTGATCAGATGAATCGCAAAGCCGAGCGCCACGCCGACCGCGATCGCGCCGACTGCCGCCAGCGCGCGCAGCGGATGCGCGCGCCATTCGCCGAACAGCAGCCAGCGGGTCAGGGCCGAGGGCATCGCGCTCACTCTTGTTCCTGCTGCATCGGATGCAGGCCGTCCTTGGTCAATTCCAGCACGTGGTCGGCGCTGGCCGCGGCAGCGTGCGAATGCGTGACGATGATCGCCGACGCGCCGTTCTGCTTGATCTCGTTGCGCAACAGCTGCAGCACCTCGCTCGCGGTATCGGGATCAAGGTTGCCGGTCGGCTCGTCGGCGAGAATCAGCGCGGGCCGGTGCACCAGCGCGCGGGCAATCGCGACCCGCTGCAGCTCGCCGCCGGACAGCTGGCGCGGATGGTCATGCAGGCGCGCCGCCAGCCCGACCGCCTCCAGCATTTGCACCGCGCGCCGCGTGTCGCCGCGCATGAGCAGCAGCGGCAAGGCCACGTTCTGCAGGATCGTCAGATGCGGCAGGATATGAAAGGCCTGGAATACGAAGCCGAATTTTTCCCTGCGCAAGCGGGTGGCCGCGTCGTCGTCCAGCGCGGAAATGTCGATGCCGCCGATCAGGATTTCGCCCGCATCGGGCGCGTCCAGTCCGGCGATCAGATTCAGCAAGGTCGACTTGCCGATGCCGGACTCGCCCATGATCGCCACGTATTCGCCCGCGCGCAGCGTGTAGTTCAGTTGAGAAAGGATGCGCCGGCCATTGGCGTAGGATTTGGTGAGCTTGCGTAATGTCAGCATCGGAAGAGTTGGAGAAGAGAGCGACCCGAACGGGAATGTTGCCATTCCGGTATGCTTGCTGGAGCAAGACAGTATCGCGCCTTTCCTGTAAGGTGATAATGGCAATATCGACATATCGATACGCGGGAAATGCTTGTGTCGCCTCAATGACCCGGATTTCTCCCTTACTATGATAGCTAAAAAGCTTGCCGTTCATTCCACCGCGCCCAAGTCGGCGCTCAAGTAAACTCACCCTCCCGAACTCATGACGCTTCCACCGACTCCGGATTTTCCGCATAGCGATTTCATTCAAATCTATCGGAGGGACGACAGGGCGATTCGCGACGAACTGACGGCCGGCCTGCTCGCGCCGCAGGCGGCGACTTCCCCCAAATTCCTGTATGACGCGCTCGGCTCGAAACTGTTCGAGGCCATCTGCGAATTGCCCGAATACTATCCGACGCGCACCGAAGCGGCGATCTTCGATGCCCACTTGTACGACATCGCGCGCTCGGTCGGGCGCGGCGCGACGCTGATCGATCTCGGCGCCGGCAATTGCGCGAAGGCGGCGCGCCTGTTTCCGCTGCTGCAGCCGCTGCAATACGTGCCGGTCGACATCTCGGTCGAGTTCCTGAAAGATGCGGTCGACCATTTGCGGCAGCGCTTTCCGCAAATACGGATGACCGGCGTCGGCATGGATTTTTCCAGCACGCTCGAATTGCCGAATGTTGTGCGGCGCGACAGGCGCTTGTTTTTTTATCCCGGCTCGTCAATCGGCAACTTCGCGCCGGATCAGGCGGCGGCCCTGCTCAGCCGCGTACGCGACGCCTGCCGACCGGACGGCGGGCTGCTGATCGGCATCGATCTGATCAAGGACAAGCCGGTTCTTGATGCCGCGTACGACGATGCGCTCGGCGTGACGGCGTCCTTCAACCTGAATTTGCTGCTGCATCTGAACCACTTGCTCGGCGCCGATTTCGATGTGCGCGACTGGCGTCATTGCGGCTACTTCAACGAACAACAGGCGCGCATCGAAATGCACCTGGAGGCGCGTCGCGATGTCGGCGTGACCTGGCGAGATGGGCAGCGGCGTTTCAGCCAGGGCGAGCGCATCCATACCGAAAACAGCTACAAGTACACGCGGCACGGCTTCCTGCAACTGCTGGAGCGCGCCGGTTTCGGCGCAGTGCAGACCTGGACCGACGAGCGCGGCTGGTTCATGGTGTGCCATGCGCGAGCGGCATAAAGGCCCATTGCGATGACTATCGGCGCGCTGCTGGATCGCTATCATGCAGTGCGCAAGTACAGCCGTGATTTGGCCGCGCCGCTGTCCGACGAAGACTGCTGTGTGCAGTCGATGCCGGACGCCAGCCCGGTCAAATGGCATCTGGCGCATACCAGCTGGTTTTTCGAAACCTTCATCCTGGAGCGCCACGAGGCGGATTTTCGTCCCTACCAGCCGGCGTTCCGCGTGCTGTTCAACTCGTATTACAACGGCGTCGGCGAAAAGCATCCGCGTCCGCAGCGCGGCCTGCTGACGCGCCCCACGCTTGCCGAAGTGCAGCGCTATCGCCGTAATGTCGACGAGCGCATCGCGCTGCTGATGGCGCGGGCCGACTGCAGCGAAGAGATCGTCGCGCTGCTGGAAATAGGGCTGCAACATGAACAGCAGCACCAGGAATTGATACTCACCGACGTCAAGCACCTGCTGTCGCTGAATCCGCTCAACCCAGCCTACTTGCCGACGCCGCTGCCGCACGGCATGCCGGCGCAAACGATGCGCTGGTTGAATTATGAGGCGCAGGTGGTCGACATCGGCCACGCGGGCGACGGCTTTTGCTTCGACAATGAAACGCCGCGCCATCGGCAATTCGTCGAACAATTTTTATTGGCATCGCGGCTGGTGACGAACGGCGAATTCCTCGCATTTGTCGACAGCGGCGCTTATGCCGAGCCGTCGCTGTGGCTGGCTGAGGGTTGGGACTGGGTACAGGCCAACGGCCTGACGAAGCCGATCTACTGGCAGCGCGGCGACAAAGGTTGGCAGGAATTCACCCTGCATGGCCTGCAGCCGCTCAACCCGCAGCGCCCGGCCATGCATCTATCCCTGTTCGAAGCGGATGCCTATGCGCGCTGGTGCGGCGCGCGCCTGCCGACCGAAGCGGAATGGGAGCATGCCGCCGCCGACGGCCACGGCCTGGAGCAGTTATATGGCTGCTGCTGGCAATGGACGTCGAGCAGCTACGCCCCGTATCCGGGCTACCGGACCGCGGCCGGCGCGATCGGCGAATACAACGGCAAATTCATGTCGAACCAGTATGTACTGCGCGGCTCGTCCTGCGCGACGCCGGCCGGGCATGCGCGGCGGTCCTATCGCAATTTCTTTCCCGCTGGTGCGCGCTGGCAATTTACCGGGATTCGCCTCGCGAAGTCGGGGTGAGCATGTCGGCCGAATAAAAGGCCGTTCCGGCACACACTCGTCGTTCCCGCGCAGGCGGGAACCCATAAGCCTATGGATAAAACCTACTACGTTTATCTGCGCGTAAGCGCTTGCTACGGCAGCCCGTATCCGGGTATGACATTCAGCACGACCGTCCTATGGGTTCCCGCCTGCGCGGGAACGACGGGGGAATTTTCGGCGAAGGCTCGGGTCCAGTCACCCGCCAGCCGGCGCAGGTTGTGGTTGTTGCAGGTGCGGAGAATTTTACAAGGACGAATCAAACAGGGTTCAGTGTTCCTCGCCTGAGTCGGGTATGGAGCGGTCGTGAATCTGGTGCACCGTAAACATTCGTCGTTCCCGCGCAGGCGGGAGCCCATAAGCCGATGGATAAACCTTCTACGTTTATCTGCTCGCCAGCGCCCGCTATGGCACCTTGTATCTGGGCGTGACCTCCAATTTGATGAAACGGGTTTGGGAACATCGGGAAGGCATCGTCGACGGTTTTACCAAGAAATACGGGGTAAAGCAGCTGGTCTGGTTTGAAACGCACGCGGATGCCATTTCAGCGATTACACGAGAAAAGCAGCTGAAGAAATGGAATCGGGAGTGGAAGATAAAAACTGATTCAGCAAGAAAATCCGTACTGGCGGGATCTGTATGAGGGATTGACGGCATGACCGTCCTATGGGTTCCCGCCTGCGCGGGAACGACGGGTTATTTTCTGCGAGGACTCAGCTTCAGTCACCCGCTGGCGAGCGCATGTTGCACAGGCCTGTGCATGGAGTAAAGCGCTTACGAAGGAAGGGGGCCAGGGCGTGTGTTACTACGGCAAGTGTGGATCAGCGAATTTCCATTTCGAGGCTTGCTAAAGTAGCATAAAGTGATGCATTCCACTTTCCGGTATCGCCCCATATTCCGATGAATGTTTCCTTCCGAACCGCAGCACCGGATGAACTGGCGGACGCCTTGCAGGAGGCGCGCCAATACACGCTCGCGCTGTTTAACTGTTATGCGGCGGCCGGGCTCGACGTCGCCGCCAGGGTTCCAATACTGCCGTCGATCAATCCGCCGTTATGGGAGCTCGGACATATCGCCTGGTTTGCCGAATGGTATGTGCTGCGCGAAGCCGAATCGAGCGATCCGGTCGCCGCGCAGCGCACTTCCATGCTCACCAAGGGCGACGACTGGTTCGACGCCAACACGGTCGCGCACCGCGCGCGCTGGACGCTGGAATTGCCGAGTGCCGGCGCGCTGAAGACGTATTGCCACGAAGTGCTCGACCGCGTGCTGGACAAGCTGAGCCGCGTCGACAACGGGCATGGCGCGCTGTATCCGTATCGGCTTGCGCTGGCGTACGAGGACATGCGCGCGGAAGCGCTGGTGCAGGGCTTGCAGACGCTGGGCTTGCCGCTGCCGGAACAACTGGCGAACTACGTGATTCCGACATGGGCGCAGGGAGAAATCCGTTTCCCCGGCGGCAGCATCGAATTGGGCAGCGCGCCGGAATCCGGCTTCGTATTCGACAACGAAAAATGGGCGCATGCGTTCCATGTGCCGGCATTCACGATGGATTCGACGTTGGTGGTGAATGCGCAATACGGAGAATTCATCGCCGATGGCGGCTACCAGAAACCGCAGTACTGGAGCGCTGCCGGGCGCCGCTGGCTGATGGCGCAGGACCGCTCGGCGCCGCGGAGCTGGCTGCGTGACGGCAAGCGCTGGCGCTGCGAGCACTTCGGCCGGCAGATCGCATTATCGGCCAACGAGCCGGTGCGCCACGTCAGCCTGTATGAAGCGCAAGCCTATTGCATGTGGGCCGGGCGTCGATTGCCGAGCGAGGCGGAATGGGAGTACGCGGCGCTGTCCGCACACCCGGCCTTGCGCTGGGGCGATCTGTGGGAATGGACTTGCACGCCGTTCGAACCGTATCCGGGTTTCTCACCGGATGCCTATCGCGAATATTCGCAAGCGTGCTTCGGCACGCATCACGCGGTGCGCGGCGCGTCGTTCGCCACGCGCAAGCGCATGCGCTCGCCGAAGTTCCGCCATTTCTGTTTGCCCGAGCGCGACGATACGTTGATTGGGTTTAGAACGTGTGCGCTGTAATGCGCCCGTGCCACAAACAGCCATAAAAAAACGGCCGCCCGGTAACCCGGACGGCCGTTCTCATCACTGCATGCCGCTTAGCGATCGCCGTAGGTACGACGTCCACCGCCATTGTCGCCAAAGCGCGAACCCTTGCTGAATCCGCCTTCCTTGCGCGGCGCGCCCGGTTTGCTGAAGCTGCGCTGCCCCGGCTTGGCCGAGTTGCCACGATTGTCGCCCGGCTTCCAGCCGCCCGGCTTGCGATTGGTGCGCGGTGCCGATGCACTCTTCTTCGGCTCGAAGCCTTCGATCACATCGACCGGGATCAATTGCTTGGTGAAGCGCTCGATGCGCTTGATGTTGACGTTTTCCGCGTGATTGACCAGCGAAATCGCCTGACCGTTGCGGCCGGCGCGGCCGGTGCGGCCGATACGGTGCACATAGTCTTCCGGGAACTTCGGCAAGTCATAGTTCACCACGTGCGTGATGCCCGGCACGTCGATGCCGCGCGCGGCGACGTCGGTCGCCACTAGCACGCGCACCTGGCCACGGCGCAGCGCATCGAGAGTGCGGTTGCGCGCGCCCTGATGCATATCGCCATGCAGCGCGGCGGCCGCGAAACCGGCGATGTTCAGACGATCGGCAATGGTGTCGGCATCGCGCTTGGTCGCGGTAAACACCACGGCCTGATCCAGCGACGCGTCACGCAGCAGGTGGTCGAGCAGGCGGTTCTTGTGCGACAGGTCGTCGACGAAGTGCACGCGCTGCTGGATGTTTTCATGCTTGGCGCCGGCGCTGGCGATCTGGATCACCAGCGGTTCGCGCGTGATGCGCTTGGCCATGTTGCCGACTACGCCATCCAGCGTCGCCGAGAACAGCATGGTCTGACGTGTCTCCGGCGTCGCCTCGACGATCTTTTCGATATCGTCGATGAAACCCATGTCCAGCATGCGGTCGGCTTCGTCCAGCACCAGAATTTCAAGCTGAGAGAAATTGATCTTGCCCGATTCCATGTGATCGATCAGGCGACCCGGCGTCGCCACCAGGATTTCCGGATTCTTCGCCAGCAGTTGCATCTGCTTCGGATACGGCATGCCGCCGAGGATGGATACCGCACGTACGCGGCGCAGCTGGGAACCGTACTTGGTGGTCGCGTTGGTGACCTGCAGCGCGAGTTCGCGCGTTGGCGTCAGCACCAGCATTTTCGGCTGCGCCGGCTGGAAGCGCGGGCGCTCGCCACGCGAACGGGCCGACTGGCGCTCCTGGTTGGCGGTCTTGGCGCCGGACTGGATTTGTTGCTCGACTTCGGCGAACTTGTGCAGGGCAGGCAGCATGAATGCCGCGGTCTTGCCGGAGCCGGTCTGCGACGAGACCATCAGGTCGCGGCCTTGCATTGCCGCGGGGACTGCTTGCTCCTGGACCGGGGTAGGCTTGGTATAGCCAGCTTCGGTCAGTGCTTTCAAGATGGACGAGTGCAGGCCTAGTGCTTCAAAAGTCATTGTGTTTCTTTCCTAAAAATCAACGCCGCGACTTCACTCATGGCGAGTGCGCGTACGTATTAAAAAGGCAACGCCAACCAACGAAACAGCTGAGAAATTGTTCTGAGAGTTCGGCACAAAAGCTTTGCGCCGGGAGGGTGTCTGTAAGAGCGACACCAAAAAGGCGGGAGGGCTTTATCGTTTATTGCTAAAGGGTTTGCGATGCTGCTCGATGCATGCTTGTTGCAGTGCACCGTCGCGCATTATACAGACGAATGGAATTCGGTGCCGGACTATTTTCGCAGTGCAAACTTAGCCAGCGGCACCCGCGTATGGCGGAAGGATCCGCCATACCTTCAATCACGCCTCGCCCGGTTCCGCGATACCGCCGACCACATGCGAGAAGCCGCCGTCGACATAGGTGATTTCTCCGGTGATGCCGCCGGCGAGATCGGACAACAGGAAGGCGGCGGTATTGCCGACGTCCTCGATCGTCACATTGCGGCGCAACGGCGCGTGAGTCTTCACAAAATTCAGAATCTTGCTGAAATCCTTGATGCCGCTGGCAGCCAGCGTCTTGATTGGGCCGGCGGAGATGCCGTTGACGCGCACGCCCTTGCGGCCGAGCGATTCCGCCAGATAGCGCACGCTGGCTTCCAGCGACGCCTTGGCCAGTCCCATGGTGTTGTAGTTGGGCAGCGCCCGCAGCGAACCGAGATAAGTCAGCGTCAGCAACGCCGAGCTGCTGCTGAGCAGCGGCAGCGCGGCCTTGGCCATCGCCGGGAAGCTATACGCTGAAATATCGTGCGCGATCTTGAAGTTTTCGCGCGACAGTCCGTCGAGGAAATCGCCCGCGATCGCCTCGCGCGGCGCGAAGCCGATCGCATGCACCAGGCCGTCGAGCTGGTTCCAGGACTTGCCGAGGTCGGCAAACAGCGCGTTGATCTGTTCGTCGCTGCCGACGTCGCAGTCGAACACCAGCTCGCTGCCGAATTCCTTGGCAAACTCGGTGATGCGGTCCTTGAAGCGCTCGCCCACGTAAGTGAATGCCAGTTCAGCGCCTTCGCGCCGGCATGCCTGCGCGATGCCGTAGGCGATGGACCGGTTGGACAACAGGCCGGTAATGAGAATTTTTTTGCCTTGCAGGAATGCCATGAATGACTCCAGGTGAGTTTGTCGTATTTTATGCGCTTTCGCCGTTTCAACGGCTTGCATTGCGCTTGCATCGCAGCGACAGTACGGGTTGCCTTTGATTTTCCGGTTTTGCAAACAGGGCAAGATTGTAGGGGCGGCCGGCGCGCACGGCAACTTCCAGACAATGGCGAAGTATGGTGGATATCAATTCCTTGCCGCAATTGCTGTGATAAAACGGCGAAAAACCATTAACCGGCAAGCATTGTCGGGCAAATCGAAATACGCGCGCGGCATGCGTACCATTCGGTAAAATACGCGATTTCCGGAGCACAGCATCTTTACAGACAGGCGAATGCGAAAACATTTCTTTCCCCTCTTGCTGATCGCATGTCTTCATTACAGCGGCAGCGCGTTCGCCGCACATGCGTTCTCGCTGTACGACACGCCCAAGTATCCTGCGGATTTCAAACACTTCGACTACGTCAATCCGGACGCGCCGCGCGGCGGCGAACTGTATCTCGCCAATCCGGATCGCCGCACCAGCTTCGACAAGTTCAATCCGTTTTCGCTGAAAGGCGTGGCCGCCGCTGGCGTTTCGAACCTGATGTTCGAAACGCTCGCGACCGGTTCGTCCGACGAGATTGCCACCATGTATGGCCTGCTGGCGGAAGACATGGAGCTGGCCCCGGACCGCATGTCGATGACCTTCAGGCTCAACCCGAAAGCGAAGTTCAACAACGGCGACCCGGTCACCGCCGCCGACGTCAAGCATTCGTACGACACGCTGCTGGCCAAGGGCGCGCCGCAGTTCAAATCGATCTTCGCCGACGTCAAGCAATGCGTGGTGCTCGACCAGCGGACGGTGCGTTTCGATTTCAAGGCGCTCAACCGCGAGCTGCCGTTGATCGTCGGCGGCGTGCCGGTGTTTTCGCGCAAGTGGGGCGCCAATACGGACTTCGACAAGATCCAGCTGGAACCGCCGATCGTCACCGGCCCTTACCTGATCGAACAGTACGACGTCGGCCGTTCGATCAGCTACAAGCGCGATCCGAATTACTGGGGCAACGAGGTGCCGGCGCGCAAAGGCATGTTCAACTTCGGGCGCATCATCTACCGCTTCTACAAGGACGATGTCGCGCGGCTGGAAGCGTTCAAGGCCGGCGAATTCGACGTGGTGGTCGAATACAGCGCGAAGAACTGGGCGCGCAGCTACATCGGCCCGAAATTCAAGAGCGGCGAAATCGTCAAGCGCGAGCTGCCGCATTCGAACGGCGCCGGCATGCAGGGCTTTGTGATGAATCTGCGGCGATCGCAGTTTGCCGACATCCGCGTGCGCAAGGCGCTCGGGCTAGCGCTCGATTTCGAATGGATGAACCGCCAGCTCTTTTATGACCAGTACAAACGCATCTATTCGTTCTTCAACAACAGCGAACTGGCGGCGACCGGCACGCCGTCCGCGGACGAACTGAAACTGCTGGAGCCCTTGCGTGACAAGCTCAACCCCGCGGTATTCGGCACGGTGCCGATGCCGCCGCGCACCGATTCGCCGAATTCGTTGCGCGCCAACCTGCTGCAGGCGAAAGCGCTGCTGCAGCAAGCCGGCTGGGAATATCGCGACGGCGCGCTGCGCAACGGCAAGGATGAGCCCTTGACGTTCGAAATCCTCGACGACCAGTCGGCGTTGTCGCGCATCATCAGCGTGTATGTACGCAACCTGCAAAAGCTCGGCATCCAGGTGAACCAGCGCACCGCCGATTTCGCACTGGTGCAAAAGCGCATGGAAGAATTCGACTTCGACATGACCAGTATCCGCTTTCCGGACACCACCAGTCCGGGCAACGAGATGTTTGACATGTTCGGTTCCAAGGCGGCCGATGAAAAAGGTTCGAACAATGCATGGGGCCTGAAGGACCCGGCGGTCGACAAGTTGGTCGCGGCACTGGTCGCGGCCGAGTCGCGCAAGGAACTGGTCGCGGCGGCGCGCGCGCTGGATCGCGTGCTGCTGCACAAGTACATCGTGGTGCCGCACTGGTTTTCCTCCACGCATCGGGTCGCATACCGTAGTCGTTTCGGCATCCCGGCGAAACTGCCGCTGTATTACTCCGCCGATCCCTACGTGATTTCAAGCTGGTGGCAGCAGAAGGCGAGGTAAGACGTGAATATCTGGTCGTATATCGGCAAGCGCATGCTGCTGATGATTCCCACCTTGCTGGGCGTCATCGCGATTACTTTTGCTGTCATCCAGTTCGTCCCCGGCGGACCGGTCGAGCAGGCGCTGATGGAATTGAAAAAAGGGCAGGTCGGCGGCGGCGAAGCGAGCGGCGGCGGACGCTCCGACTATCGCGGCCGCCAGGGCATCGACGCCGAACGGGTGAAAGAGATCAAGGCCTTGTACGGCTTCGACAAGCCGCCGCTGGAACGTTTCTGGCAAATGCTGAAAGGCTTCGCCACTTTCGATCTCGGCCAGAGTTTTTATCACCACAAGGATGTATGGGAATTGGTGAAATCGAAGCTGCCGGTGTCGATCAGCATCGGCTTGTGGACCTTCTTCCTGACTTATCTGATATCGCTGCCGCTCGGCGTTGCGAAGGCAGTGCGCGAAGGCAGCCGCTTCGATGTCGCGTCGAGCATCGTGGTGCTGATCGGCTATTCGATTCCCGGCTTCGTGCTCGGCGTGTTCCTGCTGGTGATGTTCGGCGGCGGCAGTTTCCTGCAATGGTTTCCGCTGCGCGGCCTGACTTCTGACAACTGGGACCAGCTGTCGTGGTTCGGCAAGACGCTCGATTACCTATGGCATATCGCGCTGCCGGTCACGGCTTCGGTCGCCGGTTCGTTTGCGGTGATGACGATGCTGACCAAGAACACCTTTCTCGAAGAGATACGCAAGCAATACGTGCTGACCGCGCGCGCCAAGGGCTTGAGCGAGAAATCGGTGCTGTACAAGCATGTGTTCCGCAATGCGCTGATTCCGCTGGTCACCGGGTTTCCCGCTGCGTTCATCGGCGCCTTCTTCGCCGGCAGCCTGTTGATCGAGACGCTGTTCTCGCTCGACGGTCTTGGCTTGCTGTCGTATGAATCGGTGATCCGCCGCGATTATCCGGTGGTGATGGGCACGCTCTACCTGTTTACGTTGATCGGACTGGTGGTCAAACTGTTGGGAGATCTTTGTTATGTGTGGGCCGATCCGCGTGTGCAGTTCGAGAGCCTGAGCCGATGAATAAAAACAAACCGACCAACTCCATTTCGCCGGGCCGGCGCGTCTGGCTGCGCTTCCGGCAGAATCGGCGCGGCTACTGGAGCCTGATCATTTTCAGCGTGCTGTTCGCGATCAGCCTGATGGCGGAAGTCGTCTCGAACGACAAGCCGCTGGTGGTGCGCTACCACGGCCAGACTCTGTTCCCGATCGTGCAGACCTATTCCGAAAAAGTGTTCGGCGGCGACTTCGATACGCCGGCCGATTATCTTGATCCGTTCATCCAGGACCAGTTCCGGAAAGAGGGCAACTGGGCGATCTATCCGATCAATCACTATTACTTCGATACGCTGAATTATTTTGCGAAATCGCCCAATCCGGCGCCGCCGTCGGCGGACAACTGGCTCGGCACCGACGACCGCGGCCGCGATGTGTTCGCACGGCTGCTGTACGGCTTCCGCGTGTCGGTGCTATTCGGCATGGCGTTGACGATTACCGGCGTGATTCTCGGCCTGCTGACCGGCGCGGTCCAGGGTTACTTCGCCGGCAAGACCGACCTGTTCTTCCAGCGCTTCATGGAAATCTGGGGTTCGATGCCGGAGCTCTACCTGCTGATCATTTTTGCGTCGATCTTCGAGCCCGGCCTCGGCCTGCTGCTGATCCTGCTGTCGCTGTTCGGCTGGATGGGACTGTCCGACTATGTGCGCGCTGATTTTCTGCGCAACCGCAACCTCGAATACGTACAGGCGGCGCGCGCGCTCGGCCTGTCGAACCGGCAGATCATCTGGCGCCACGTGTTGCCGAACAGCCTGACGCCGGTCGTGACCTTTCTGCCGTTCCGCATGAGCGCCGCGATTCTTGCGCTGACCAGTCTCGACTTCCTCGGTCTCGGCGTGCCGCCGTCGACGCCCAGCCTCGGTGAATTGCTCGCGCAAGGCAAGAACAACCTTGATGCATGGTGGATCGCGATGTCGACCTTCGCCGTGCTGACGCTGACCCTGCTGCTGCTGACCAACATCGGCGATGCATTGCGCAATGCGCTGGACGTGCGGAGGAAAGCATGAGCCTGCTGGATATCCAAGGGCTGCGCGTCGCCTTCGGTGCCGCCACCGTTGTCGACGATGTTAGTTTCCGCGTCGCGCCGGGCGAAAAATTCGCGCTGGTCGGCGAATCCGGCTCCGGCAAGACGGTGACGTCGCTGGCGGTGCTGCGCCTGAATCACGACGCGCAATACGGTGGGCGCATCCTGTTCGAAGGCCAAGACTTGCTGCAAAAACCGGAACCGACCATGCGCTCGGTACGGGGCAAGGACATCGCGATGATTTTCCAGGAGCCGATGACCGCGCTCAATCCGCTGTTCACGATCGGCAACCAGATCGCCGAAGTGCTGATGCTGCATGAAGGCATCAGCGCCAGGGTGGCGGCGCAACGCACGGTGGAACTGCTGGAAAAAACCGGTATCCCGGAGCCGGCGCGGCGGGCGCTGGCGTTTCCGCACCAACTGTCCGGCGGCCAGCGCCAGCGCGCGATGATCGCGATGGCGCTCGCCTGCAAGCCGAAACTGCTGATCGCCGACGAGCCGACCACCGCGCTCGACGTGACGATACAGGTGCAGATCCTGGAACTGCTGAACCAGTTGCAGCGCGAAGAAAACATGGCGGTGCTGATGATCACGCACGATCTCAACCTGGTACGCCATTTCGCTGATCGCGTCGGCGTGATGGAGAACGGGAAACTGGTCGAAACCGCGCGCGCCGCCGACCTGTTCGCTAATCCGCGCGAAGCCTATACCCGCAAGCTGCTCGCCAGTCATCCGCAGCGCGTGGTCGGCACGGTGAACCAGAACGTGCTGCCGCTGCTGGCCGCCGAACGCGTGCGCTGCACCTTTTCGATCAAGCGTGGCCTGTTCAGGAAAACGCCGTTCGTCGCAGTCGACGACGTCGATGTGCAGCTGAAGCCGCACGAAACGCTGGGCATCGTCGGTGAGTCCGGTTCCGGCAAATCGACGCTCGGCATGGCGCTGGTGCGGCTGTCGACGGCTGAGGTAAGCGGTCGGATCGCATTCATCGGGCATCCAGTCAGTGACATGTCCAGCGTCGCATTGCGGCCGTTGCGCGCGAAGATGCAGGTGGTGTTCCAGGATCCGTTCGCGTCGCTGTCGCCGCGCCGCACTATCGAGCAGATCGTCGGCGAAGGGCTGGCCTTGCACCAGCCGCAGCTCGGCCGCGACGAGTTGCGCGTGGCAGTCGCCAACGGTCTCGCCGAGGTTGGCCTGGTGCCGGAAATGATGACGCGTTATCCGCACGAATTCTCCGGCGGCCAGCGCCAGCGCATCGCGATTGCGCGTGCGCTGGTGCTGAAGCCGGAACTGATCCTGCTGGATGAGCCGACGTCGTCGCTCGACGTGTCAGTGCAGCAGCAGGTGCTGCTGCTGCTGGCCGAACTGCAGCGCAAATACGGCATTGCCTATATTTTCATCAGTCACGACCTAGCGGTGATCCGCGCGATGGCGCACCGCGTGATGGTGATGAAGGACGGGAAGGTGGTGGAGAGCGGGACGGCCGACGAAGTCTTGTCGAACCCAGGCCAGCCATACACGAAGCGTTTACTGGCGGCCGCCACCTATTCGACTCTCGCCTGATGCAGCCGGCAGCGGCGCGCTGCCGGCACGATCAACTACGACGCTTCTTGTTCGATGAGGCGACCGTTTTGCGGGCCGGAGCCGGCGCTGCCTTGCGATGCGCAGGCGCTGAGCGCGCCGCTTGCCGCACCGGTTTTCTCGCCGCCGTCTTGTTTTGAACATTGAGCTGCAAACTCTGTCCGGCGGCGACCTTGTCGTGTTTCAGGTTGTTCCAGTCCTTGATCTGCGCCACCGTCACCCGGTTGCGCTGTGCGATGGACGCCAGCGTGTCGCGCTTGCCGACCTTGACGTAGATGCGGCGCCTTTCCGGCACGTCCGGCGCGGTGATCATCGTCGCGGTATCGACCAGCTCCGGTGCAATGTCTTTTTCCGGCGCGTGTTCGAGCTTCGGTACCAGCACGGTGGAGCCGGCTTTCAGCAGCATCTTCGGCGGGATATTGTTCGCTTCGCGGATTACCTCTGGCGTGGTGCCGAATTTCTTCGCGATGGTTTCAATCCGCTCGCGCGCATCGGTGACCTTGTGCGCGGTCCACGACGACAGCGTGCGCCCCCATTTCGCCAGGTTGGCCTTGAATTTTTCCGCATTGCTTTGCGGGAGCAGGATCTGCGTGTCGGAACTGCCGGTAATCACCGGCCGGTTGAACTGCGGATTGAGCGCCTTGAATTCGTCGATGGACAGCTCGGCCAGCTGCGCTGCGACCTTGATGTCGATGTCGCGCGTCTTGCCGATGGTGACAAAGTACGGCTGGTTATCGACCTTCGGCAGTGTGATCCCATAGTCGGCCGGCGTTGCGATGATGTTCTTCACCGCCTGCAGCTTCGGCACATAGTTGCGCGTTTCCAGCGGCATGTATTGCGACAGGCTGTTGAAATCGGTCGGCTGGCCGGCGGCGCGCGCCTTGTTGATTGCCCGCTGCACCGAGCCTTCGCCCCAGTTGTACGCGGCCAGCGCCAACTGCCAGTCGTCGAACATGCCATACAGTTTTTGCAGATAGCTCAACGCCGCATCGGTCGATGCGATCACGTTGCGACGCTCGTCCTTGAACATGCTTTGCGTTAGATTGAAATCGCGGCCAGTCGACGGAATGAACTGCCACATGCCGGCTGCGTGCGCGGTCGAATAAGCCTGCGGATTGAAGGCCGATTCGATGAAGGGCAGCAGCGCCAGTTCGGTCGGCATGCCGCGCTTTTCAAGCTCCTGCACCACATGGAACAGGTAGCGCGCGGCGCGGGTGGTGGTGCGTTGAATGTAGTCGGGACGCGAGCTGTACCACTGCGTCTGGTTCGCGACCAACGGATTGTCCAGGTCCGGAATGCTGAAACCCTTGCGGATGCGCGCCCAGACGTCCACTTCTTCGATCGCCAGCAACCGCGCCAGCGCATCGTTCGGATCGTACGGCTTCTCCATCGCGGAGACTTGCGACCAGTTGTAAAGCGGAAGGGACAGATCGGCGGCCGAAGCGCCTAGCGGGGTGACGAGCGTGGCACCGAGGAGGAGGCGCGCTGTAAACGAATATTTTCTTCTTTTCAGCGGATGCATGGGTCCTCGCTTGCTGTTTATCTGCCGGGCTGTCGTCGGTTGTCCGTCCAGCCCGTTTAATCGGTGGAGTTTACGTAATGGCGTTTTCCTGCGTCAAGGTTTATTGCAAACAATAATAAAAAAACAACTTTGCGGTGTGCCTTAGCGATAGGAATTTTTCCATTGCCGTAAGGCAGTAAAAACAGCAATAGGTTCCCGATCGGAAAGATGTCCTGCAGCGACAAGCCGATCGGCGATTTCGCGTTCACGGCATCGCAGAAACGGATTGGTCGATTTTTCGAGTCCTATCGTCGACGGAACCGTCGGTTGGCCGCGATCGCGTTTTTCCTGCTCGCACTGCATACGTGCTGTCAGTGCAGCGTTTCCTGGTTCGACTTCGTGGGCAAAGCGCAGATTCGCCAAAGTATATTCATGCGCGCAATAGACTTGCGTGTCGTCGGGCAAGGCGGCAAGTTTTGCCAGCGACCCAAGCATTTGCTCCGGCGTTCCTTCGAACAAGCGTCCGCAACCGCCGGCAAACAGCGTATCCCCGCAAAACAGCCAGTTCTTGTCCGATGCGAAATAGGCAATATGCCCGCGTGTATGTCCGGGCACATCGAGCACCGTCAGCTCGAGCGCCAATCCGGGCGGCGTCAGCTTGTCGCCTTCCCGGACAGGATACGTAATTTGCGGAATCGCTTCTTGACGCGGGCCAAATACCGGTACATTAAAGTGCCGCAGCAGTTCCGGTACACCGCCGACATGGTCAGCATGGTGATGTGTCAGTAAAATAGCGGCCAGGGAAAGACGATGCGCGGTCAGCGCCGCGAGAATCGGAGCCGCATCGCCCGGATCGACCGCAGCGGCATGCACGCCATCGTGAATCAGCCACAGGTAATTGTCCTGGAACGCCGGAACAGTCAATACATTCAACATACGATGGAACATCGGTTACCTGAAAAGACCATTATAGCGTTCGGCCCCTGGCTCGATACGCCGGCTGGCAGCTACGTCCGGGCGTGGCAGCAGCAGCGCCTTGACATGCTGACCGCCGACATCTTCGGTTTCAACGCCATGCAGATCGGGTTACCGCAGGTGCATGCATTGCAGGCCAACCGGATGCCGAACAAATGGCTGACCGACATCCGGTTGCCGCCGAAGGATGCCGATGGCGCGCCGTCGCCGATCGTCGTCGTGCATGATTTCGCCGAGCTGCCGTTCGCGTCGCAAAGTCTGGACCTGGTGGTCTTGCCGCATGTGCTCGAATTCGCCGCCGAGCCGCACCAGGTGCTGCGCGAAGTCGAGCGCGTGCTGATCCCGGAAGGGCAGGTGATCATCTGCGGTTTCAACCCGGCCAGCCTGTGGGGCCTGCGCCAGGCCGCTGGCCGTCTCACCGGCGCGCACTTCCTGCCGCAAAACGGCGAATTCATCAGCCTGCCGCGCCTGAAGGACTGGTTGAAGCTGCTCAACATGGAAGTCAATCGCGGCCATTTCGGCTGCTATGCGCCACCCTGCACGACCGACAAGTGGCTGACGCGCTTCTCGTTCATGGAGCAGGCGGGCGACCGCTGGTGGCCATATCTCGGCGCGGTCTACATCGTGCAGGCGATCAAGCGCGTGCGCGGCATGCGGCTGATCGGTCCGGCCTGGACGAAAAAAGCAGCGAAGGCGCCGCAAGGCGTACCCGCGACTAATCGCATTCACAAACATAAGTAAGCATGGAAAAAGTAGAGATTTACACCGACGGGGCGTGCAAGGGGAATCCCGGCCGCGGCGGCTGGGGAGCATTGCTGATCGCCGGCGGACACAAGAAGGAATTATTCGGCGGCGAATTGAACACCACCAACAACCGGATGGAACTCAAGGCGGTGATCGAAGCGCTGACCGCGCTCAAGCGGCCATGCGAAGTCGTCGTGCACACCGACAGCCAGTACGTACAAAAAGGCATCAGCGAATGGATACACGGCTGGAAGGCGCGCGGCTGGAAAACCGCGGCCAAAGAGCCGGTGAAAAACGTCGACCTGTGGCAGGCGCTGGATGCCGCGCAGGCGATGCATGCCATCCAGTGGCGCTGGGTCAAGGGCCACGCGGGACATGACGGCAACGAACGCGCGGATGCGCTTGCCAACCTCGGTGTCGCCTCCGTGTCCTGATTGCGCCGGTGTGCTACATTGGCCTGTTGGCAATATCCCTGATTGCCGTCAAACAATCGTCAATATTTATCACAACAAATGAACGTACGGAGACTCCTGTATCCCGGCATCGCCGCCGTCGGCCTCACCGCGCTCGGCGCTTATGCGTATTACGCGCAGCGCCAGCCGCATTCGCCATTGGAGCAGAGTGCCGGCAAGGCGGCCAGCACAACTGCGAAGCCGGCTTCCGGCGGCGTACCCGCTGCGGTTGACGTGGCCCAGGTCGTCGGCATGAAACTGGTCGACGACGTCAACGCGGCCGGCAGCATCCGCTCGAATGAATCGGTGGTGATACGGCCGGAAGTCGCCGGCCGCATCACCCGCCTCAATTTCAGCGACGGCCAGCAGATCAGGAAAGGGCAGTTGCTGGTCGCGTTCGACTCCACCGTCAACCAAGCCGAAGTGTTGCAGGCCAAGGCCGAACTTGGAATTGCGAAAGCCAATTTCGAACGCAACGCCGACCTGGCGAAGCAGAAGTTCATCTCCGAGCGTGCGCGCGACGAATCGCTGGCGAGCGTGCAGGTGCTGGAAGCGAAGCTGGCGCTGGCCGAGGCGCGCCTGTCCAAGCTGGAAATCAAAGCGCCGTTTTCCGGCATCGTCGGCATCCGCACCGTCAGTGTCGGCGACTACGTGAAGGACGGCGCCGACCTGGTCAACCTCGAAGACATTTCCAGCGTCAAGGTCGATTTCCGCGTGCCGGAAAAATACGCGGACCTGGTACAAAAAGGGCAGGCGATCGAAGTGATGGTCGATGCGTTGCCGGGCAAGCCGTTCCGCGCGCGGGTCGATGCGGTTGATCCGCAGGTCGACAGTTCCGGCCGCTCCGCGCTGCTGCGCGGCCGCATCGGCAATCCGGACGGCAAGCTGAAACCCGGCATGTTCGCGCGCGTGCGGTTGATCCTGGCCGAGCGCGACAATGCACTGGTAATTCCGGAAGAAGCGATCGTTCCGCAAGGCGGCAAGGCCACGGTGTGGAAAGTGGTGGACGGCAAGGCAATGCGCGCCGAGGTAAGAATTGGGCAGCGCCGCGCGGCGAAAGTCGAGATCACGCATGGCTTGCAGCATGGCGATACGGTCGTCACCGCCGGCCAGATCCGGCTGTCGAAAGATGGCACGCCGGTGCGCATCGCGCAAGGCAACGGACCGGGCGCGCAGACCGCTCGGCCCGCCGACGCGCCGGCAGCGCCGATCAAGAGCTAGGCGGGGCGCGGCATGGTGTTATCCGACATTTGCATTCGCCGTCCCGTATTCGCTACGGTGATGTCGCTCATCATCTTGCTGGTCGGCCTGGTGTCGTACAATCGGCTGGCGGTGCGCGAGTATCCGAAGATCGATGAACCGGTGGTTACGGTGGAGACCCGTTATCCGGGCGCCAGCTCCGAGATCGTCGAATCGCAGGTGACCAAGCCGATGGAGGATTCGATCGCCGGCATCGACGGCATCGATGTGCTGACCTCGATTTCGCGCGCCGAACAGAGCCAGATCACGGTGCGTTTCCGCCTGGAGAAAGAACCCGATTCCGGCGCCAACGATGTGCGCGACCGGGTGTCGCGCGTGCGCTCGAAGCTGCCGCAGACCATCGACGAGCCGGTGATCGCCAAGGTCGAGGCGGACGCCAGCCCCATCATCTGGTTGTCGTTTTCGAGCGATCGCATGTCGGCGCTCGATCTGACCGATATCGCCAACCGTATCGTCAAGCCGAGGCTGCAATTGCTGCCCGGCGCGGCCGATGTGCGCATCAGCGGCGAACGCAAATATGCAATGCGCATCTGGCTCAATCGCGACAGGCTCGCGTCGTATCGACTGACGCCGGCCGACGTCGAAGATGCATTGCGCAAGCAGAATATCGAAGTGCCGGCCGGCCGCATCGAATCGCGGCAGCGCGAATTCTCGGTGGTATCGCAAACCGATCTCGCCACGCCGCAGGAATTCGAAAACATCATCGTGCGCACCGTCAACGGCTACGCAGTGCGCATGCGCGACGTCGCCAGCGTCGAGATCGGGCCTGCGGTCGAACGCTCGTCGGTGCGTTTCAACGGCAAGAACGCGGTCTCGCTCGGCATCATCCGCCAAGCTACCGCCAACCCGCTGGAGCTTGCGACCTACGTGAAAGCGGAATTGCCGAGGCTGAACGAAGAACTGGCCGCGCAGGGCGTCGGCATCGACATCTCGGTCGACAACACGCAGTTCATCGACCGTTCGATTAAATCGGTTTACAAGACCATAGGCGAAGCGGTGCTGCTGGTGGCGCTGGTGATCTTCGTGTTCCTGCGCTCGCTGCGCGCGTCCATCATTCCGCTGGTGACGATCCCGGTGTCGCTGATCGGCGCATTCGCGCTGATGTCGCTTGCCGGATTCAGCATCAACACGCTGACGTTGCTGGCGCTGGTGCTGGCAATCGGCCTGGTGGTGGACGACGCGATCGTGATGCTGGAAAACATCTACCGTCATATCGAAGACGGCATGAAGCCATTCGACGCCGCATTGAAGGGCGCGAAGGAAATCGGCTTTGCGGTGGTCGCGATGACCTTGACGCTGGCGGCGGTGTATGCGCCGGTTGCCTTCACTCCTGGCCGCACCGGCCGCCTGTTCGTCGAGTTCGCGCTGACACTGGCCGGCGCGGTGGTTGTTTCCGGCTTCGTCGCACTGACGCTGTCGCCGATGATGTGCTCGGTGCTGCTCAAACGCCAGGAGCGGCACGGCGTCGTCTATCGCGCGATTGAAAACGGCTTGAACTCGATCACAGCCGGCTATCGCCGCCTGCTGATCGGCACGCTGTCGGCGCGCTGGCTGGTGATCCTGGTGTATGCGCTGGTAGTCGGCGCCCTGATCTGGCTCGCTGCCGGCATGAAAAAAGAGCTGGCGCCGATCGAGGACCGCGGCACGATCTTCACCGCGCTCACCGGCCCCGACGGCGCATCGCTCGAATACACGGAAAAGTACGCGCGCCGCCTTGAAAAAATCGCGGAGGAGACGAAGGAAATCGACCGCGTGTTCATCATCGCCGGCAACCCGACCGTGGAGCGCGGCGTCGCCTTTTTCCGTACCATCGACTGGTCGGAGCGCAAGCGCAGCACGCTCGACATGATCAAGGAAATGCAGCCGAAGATGGCCGGCGTGCCGGGCGTGCTGGCATTCCCGAATGCGCCGCCGTCGCTCGGGCAATCGATCCGCGAGCGCCCGGTCAACCTGGTGGTGCTGACCAATGCGTCTTATGAAGAATTGCAAGGCGTGGTGCAGCGTATCGTGAGTGAAGCGAGCAAGAACCCGGGGCTTGCCAACATCGACACCGATCTGCGCCTGAACAAGCCGCAGGTGAATGTCGAAGTCGATCGCGACAAGGCAGCCGACGCCGGCGTGCAGATCGAAACTGTCGGCCGCACGCTGGAAACCATGCTGGGCGGGCGCAATGTCACGCGCTTCAAGAAGGGTGGCGACCAGTACGACGTGATCGTGCAGATCCGCAACGGCGAGCGCGATGCGCCGGACGACATCAACAACATCTTCGTGCGCGGCCTCAGCAAGACCGGCGGCCCGGACCAGATGATTCCCCTGTCGAGCCTGCTCAAAGTCCGCGAAACCGTCGCGCCGCGTGAACTCAATCACTTCGGCCAGCGCCGCGCGGTCGTCATTTCCGCCAATCTCGCCAACGGCTACACGCAGGGCGAAGCGATCGACTTCATGGAAGCCACGGCCAAGGGCATCCTGAAGCCCGGCTATGCGACCGACCTGTCCGGTTCCTCGCGCGAGTACCGCGCGTCGAGCGGCAGCCTGGTGCTGACCTTCGTGCTCGCGCTAGCCTTTATCTATCTGGTGCTGGCCGCGCAGTTCGAGAGTTTCGTCGACCCCTTCATCATCATGCTGACCGTGCCGCTGTCGATGGCCGGCGCGCTGGCCGCCTTGAAATGGAGCGGCGGCACGCTCAACGTGTACAGCCAGATCGGCTTGATCACGCTGGTCGGTCTGATTACCAAGCATGGCATCCTGATCGTCGAATTCACCAACCAGCTGCGCGAGCAGGGTAAGGCGCTGCATGAAGCGATCGTCGAGGCGGCGGTGCTGCGCCTGCGTCCGATCCTGATGACGACCGGCGCGATGGTGCTGGGCGCGATGCCGCTTGCGCTGGCGACCGGTGCCGGTGCGGAATCGCGCATTCAGATCGGCTGGGTGATCGTCGGCGGCATGAGCTTCGGTACCATCCTGACCTTGTTCGTCGTCCCGACCTTTTATACTTTCTTCTCGCGCAGGAAGGCGCACGCACGCGGCGCATCTGCTGCGGCGGCGCCGCTTCCCGCAACCGCCCAATGACCATGCGACAAATCGTTCTCGATACCGAAACCACTGGCCTGAATCCACGCTCCGGCGACCGCATCATCGAAGTCGGCTGCGTCGAGATCGTCAATCGCCGGCTGACCGGCAATAATTTTCACATCTACATCAACCCGGAACGCGATTCGGAAGAAGGTGCGCTCGCGGTGCACGGCCTGACCACTGAATTTCTCAGCGACAAGCCGAAGTTCGCCGAGATCGCCAACGAGCTGCGCGACTACGTGCGCGATGCCGAAATCATCATCCATAACGCGCCTTTCGATCTCGCCTTTCTCGACGCGGAATTCAGCCGGCTCAGCTTTCCGCGCTTCGCCGAGCATGTCGGCCAGGTGACGGACACACTGGTTCAGGCGAAAGAAATGCATCCGGGCAAGCGCAATTCGCTCGATGCCCTGTGCGATCGCTACGATATCTCGAATGCGCACCGCGCGTTGCATGGCGCGCTGCTCGATGCGGAACTGCTGGCCGAAGTCTACCTGGCAATGACGCGCGGCCAAAACAGCCTGACCATCGACCTCGCGGCGACCGACACCGCGACGGCGAGCGATGTGTCGATGGAAGTACTGCCACTCGCCGACATCCTCATCTTGCAGGCGACAGCGGATGAACTGACCGAACATGAAGCGCTGCTCGACCGTCTCGACAAGGAAGTGAAGGGCAACTGCGTATGGCGCGCGGAGCCTGCTGCGCAGGTAAATTGATTCGGCGCAGCAGTTGTGCGATAATGCCGTCCTTCCCGGACAGTTAGCTCAGGGGTAGAGCACCGCCTTCACACGGCGGGGGTCACTGGTTCGATCCCAGTACTGTCCACCAAATTCCCCGCAGGACCAGATTCATCCCCGCCGCCATTAGCCACACCCAACTTTTCCCGCTGCTTTTCTCTCTATAGTCGCAAGACCGTTGGCGCATTCACGCGCATCGCGCCGGTTGAACGCAGACAGCGGAATATTGACTAAGCAGCAGGAGGTGCGTCCCTCATGGATCGCGATGAGCGGCTGCGTATAGAAAATCTGAAGCGTTCGGTTCAATATGCGTGGCGTCTGGCGATTCCGCTCTGGCGGTTTCGGGACGCCGGTCACGGCACACCGGAACAACGCATCGCCAACTACCGCTACAACCGTTCGCAGCGCAAGGTGCTGCCGTTCTATGTGTGGAAATGGATCGGCATCGCCGCCTGTCTGATGCAGTTGATGCGGGTTCTTTCGAATTGGATGTCGGTCACCGCTGCGGAAGGCGCGGATTACTTGTGCGCGGCGCTGTTCTGCATGAGCGCCGGCATTGGCTTCGCATTTGCCTGCGTCGTAATCATGACGCTGCTGGCCAGCTATCTGTATCTGAGTTACGTAAAACGATGACTCTATCGCGCGGTTCCCACGTCTTGGAATGCTGAGGGAAGGATAGGGGCGGATCGAGCCTGGACCGGCTTTTGCGTCAATCAGCTCAGCCAGCGTACCGCCAGGTACATCAGGCCGATGCTAAATGCGGCAGACGACGCCATGCAGACGACTGCCTGCAGCTTGTTGTAGTTGAAGCCGGATTTCGATTCGACAACGGCTGCGTCCTGTCTAGCGTTTTTCATGGCTCCTCCATTGAAATGGGGCAATTGCTTGCTACAACTCATTGTATAGAACGCGTGCCATGAATCAATAGTCTGTTGGGCAACTTTCCGTCAACGCCTTCTGAAAATAATCAAGTCCGGCGATAACTTCCTGTTTTCCTTGACCCCGCCGCACGATTTTCTTGACCGCAGGTGCGAGAACAAGTTGCACACACACATGCTGTGGTCAAACTTGTGGATAAGCACCAACTACAGAGCGTAAGTTAATGATGGATAAGGATATTTTTATGTTGACTAAAATCAAGGCACTGTCGCTGCGCGCGCCGTAATATTTGCCGACGATAAATAGTGAACGCATGCAATTTCCATAAGTCTTTCACAAAAGTTTGAAATTTATGGAGCAAGCACACCATGACTTGTAAGCTATGCCTTTCGATGCCGCAGAATGTACGGACTAACAAGTGCCATGAGCGGCTTCGGCAAATCGGCATGACTCAGAGAATCCTGCGTCCGGGCAGGGCAAAGGCGATTTGGGTGACGCGGCATATATGCGAAGTGTGCGAGACCGAATGGCGCCATGTCGACGACCCGGCCGATCCCGGCGCCGGCTGGTCGATTGAATGCATCGAACAAGCATGCGGATAAAAAAAAGCCCGCAGACCTTGCGGTTGCGGGCTGAATCCAATTCAAGGAGAGTTGGAGGAGACAAGAGCACTATAGCGCGGCCCCTCTTTAGCGTCTGCTTTATTATGGCAATAACAGTTATATCGTTTGATTATAACTATTAGGTTTCCATAAAAAAGGTCCGCTTGACATACGCCAAGCGGACCCGTGTCTCCTTCAATCCTTGGTTGGATTTTTTTCAAAGCAGGCGAATCTTACACTGCATTTCGGCGAATTTCGCTGTCAGACTGCCAATATGGCAAGCAGCTGATTTACGCCCGATTTTTTGCAAGACTGCAGTTTCCTAACGCGGCGGCCGGCCCGATAGTGGTTTGCGCCCCGGCATCGCCGATTTCTTCTGTAGCGGCTTGGCCGGACTCCCGGCGCCGCCTGGCGGCGCGTAGCGCGGCACCAGATGCCGGTCGCTGTTGCCGATCAGGTCGGAGCGACCCATTCGCTGCAGCGCCTCACGCAGGATCGGCCAGTTTTCCGGGTCGTGGTAACGCAGGAATGCCTTGTGCAGGCGACGAATCTTGCCGCTGCGGACGGTTTCAACCGCTTCCGAATCGGCGGAAATCTTGTGCAGCGGGTTCTTGCGGCCGTGATACATCGCGGTCGCCATCGCCATCGGCGTCGGCAGGAAGGTCTGCACCTGGTCGAGCTCGAAGCCGTTTTTCTTCAGCCATAGCGCGAGATTCAGCATGTCTTCATCAGTGGTGCCCGGGTGGGCGGCGATGAAGTAGGGGATCAGATACTGGTCTTTGCCGGCTTCCTTCGAGTAGCGCTCGAACATTTCCTTGAACGCGTGGTAGGAACCCATGCCGGGCTTCATCATCTTCGACAGCGGCCCCTCTTCCGAGTGTTCGGGCGCGATCTTCAACAGGCCGCCGACATGGTGCGTGACCAGTTCCTTCACGTATTCAGGCGAGCGCACCGCGATATCGTAGCGCAGGCCCGAGCTGACCAGGATTTTCTTGATGCCGGGGATCGCGCGCGCCTTGCGATAGAGCTGGATCAGCTTGCTGTGATCGGTGTTCAGGTTGGAGCAGATGCTCGGGTATACGCAGGATAGCCGGCGGCAGGATTCCTCGATCTTCTTGTCCTTGCATGCGAGGCGGTACATGTTGGCGGTCGGACCGCCGAGGTCGGAAATGGTGCCGGTGAAGCCCTTGGTCTTGTCGCGGACCAATTCGATCTCGCGCAGGATCGACGGTTCGGAACGGCTCTGGATGATGCGGCCCTCGTGCTCGGTGATCGAGCAGAAGGTGCAGCCGCCGAAGCAGCCGCGCATGATGTTCACTGAAAAGCGGATCATTTCCCATGCCGGGATGCGCGCCTTGCCATAGACGGGGTGCGGACCGCGCGCGTACGGCAGGTCGTACACGCCGTCCATTTCATCCATTGCCAGCGGCAGCGGCGGCGGATTGAGCCAGACGTCGCGTTCGCCATGCGCTTGCACCAGCGCGCGCGCATTGCCGGGATTCGATTCGAGATGGAGCACACGCGATGCGTGCGCATACAGTACCGGATCGTCCTTTACCGCTTCGTATGCGGGCAGGCGCACGACGGTCCTGTTGCGTTGCTCTTTCAGCGCGGCCTGCCGCTCTTCGCGGCTCAGCATCAGCACTGGTCGTCCGGTATCCGGTTTCGCTTCGGTCGCGCAGCTTGCCGTTTCCTTCTGCTTCATCTCGTAGGGATCGGGATGCGGCTCGATGCGGCCGGGTGTGTCGTAACGGGTCGAGTCGGCTTCGCTCCAGTCTTCTGCCGGCTTCCAGCCGCGCGCCACCATGAATGCGGTGCCGCGCAGGTCGCGAATGGACTTGATCGGTTCGCCGCCGGCAAGGCGATGCGTGAGCGCGACCAGCGCGCGTTCGGCATTGCCGAAAATCAGGATGTCGGCTTTCGAGTCCGGCAATACCGAGCGACGCACCTTGTCCGACCAGTAGTCGTAATGCGCGATGCGACGCAGGCTGGCTTCGATACTGCCGATCACGATATTGGTGTCGGGATAGGCTTCGCGCGCACGCTGCGCATACACGACCAGCGCGCGATCAGGGCGCTTGTTGGCTTCAGCGTGGGCGGTATATGCGTCATCCGAACGGATCTTTCGATCGGCGGTATAGCGGTTGATCATCGAATCCATGTTGCCGGCGGTGATGCCGAAGTACAGATTCGGCTTGCCCAGCGCGCGGAATGCATCCGCCGACTGCCAGTCCGGCTGGCTGATGATGCCTACCCGAAATCCTTGCCGTTCCAGCAGCCGGCCGACCAGCGCCATGCCGAAACTGGGGTGGTCGATATAGGCGTCGCCGGTGATCAGGATGATGTCGCAGGAATCCCAGCCGAGCGCTTCCATTTCCGCACGAGACATTGGCAGATAGGGCGCAGGGGCCGTGTAGTCGGCCCGATGGCGAGGGTAGGAAAACAGGTTTTTGGGTGCATTCATGTCGGGCGGATTGTACCGGAGTTGCCCTGCCGGCGGTGTTTTCGCGACGGCTTCAGCGCATCATCTGACCCGGCGGTGGCGGCGGAGGAATCGCCGACGCGTGTCCCGGATAGCCGCGGAAAAATTGCCCCATCAATCCGCCCCCCGCCGGGATCCGGTGTCCCTTGGCATACATGCATTGCTGATAACCGATGTCGTAGCGCTGCTGCAGGCGCGAGGCCGACGTTTCGGCTGCGCCGGTGCCGGCCAGTCCGCCAAGTGCAAGACCGCTACCGGCGCCGACCGCAGCGCCGCGGCCACCATTGATCGCGGCTCCCGCGGCAGCGCCCAGTACCGTGCCCAGCGCCGCCGAGCGCACGCCGCTATCCACGCTGACGTCGCCCGGCGTGCGCCTGCTGACCTGCTCATAGGCGAACTGCTTGCAGTTCTCGTTGTCGGCGCGGAACTGGTCGAAGCTCTTGCCTGTTCCAGGCAAGACCATCACGCTTGGCTCGTTTGGCGGCAAGACGGTGCAGCCGGCCACCGCAAGCAGGATGCCTGAAACAGTCACTCGATGCAGGGTTGCGGAGAACATGATGAATCACCGAAGATTCGAAGGTTGTGGCGAGACGAGTTGCCAATCGTGTGTGCATTGCTTGACATACGGGTAATAGCCTTGCGGATTCTGGCAGTAATACCACCAGGAGCCGGCCTCCTGCTGCGGTGTGTTCTGCTCGATGTATGCCTGCGGTGAGGACGGTAGCGTGGCGACTGGAGGGTAGGTATAAAAATTGGGCGAGCGGTAGTACCAGCTACCGGCAAGCGGCACGCCGATAAATACGCCGACGTGCGCATGATGGTGATGTCCATGCCGGTGTCCGTGCGCCCACGCAGTCTCGGCGACCAGCATCGTCAGCAGCAGGACCACGATGAATCTTGGTTTAACCCATTTCATGGCGGCCTCCTTGCTCCGCGCGGACGACGTGCAAAAACCTCCATCGTCATTCCTTTTGACAGGGCGACGCCGCGCAAGTTCGTGCATGAAAGTCGCGTGGGCCGGCGCTATGAGGCTCTTCAGCTGATTTCTTTTATCAATCGGATGTCGTTGCGTTGGCCGGAACTCCGTGGCTGGGCACTTATCCAATTCTGGCCGTTGTTTTTACTGCACCGAACATCCACAAGGAGAGAGATCATGATGCAAGCGCGCGAACTGCAGCAACGTTTCAGCCAGGTGGAGCAAACCATTCATCATGCGGCGGAGCGCTGCCAGCAGGCACAGGCCGTTCCGATGGATGTGAAGGACAGCATTGAGCAGCTGGATCAGCGGACGATTCAGGCGAGGAACATCCTGCAGTCGCAGGATGAAAACCAGATCCTCCAATGTGTCGACGATCTGGAACAGCTGGGCGATCGCGCCAAGGATGCCTGCGAGCAGTCGACCGGCAATCTTGATGGCGAGCTGCGGAGCGCGGTCATGCAGGCGCACCGCGAGCTGTCCGACCTCAAGCATCAGCTGCATTAATCTGTTTTCCCCCGTGAGGGCGTGACTGCCTTCACGGAGGAGGCAGGTATTCTTATTTTCCGGGCACCACGTCCGGCAAAACTACGTTGACATCCAGCACTTCAAGGTTGCCCTGACGGTCGAGCGAAATCTTGATGTCGTCGGCATTGACCTTCGCATATTTCGAAATCACGTCAATCAGTTCCTTGTGCAGCGCCGGCAGGAAGTCGGGGCCGTCGCGGCCATTGCGCTCGCGCGCGATGATCACCTGCAGGCGCTCCTTGGCCGCGCTGGCGCTCTTGGGCTTGGTATTGAAAAGGAAGGAGAGCAGCGCCATATCACTTACCCTTGAACAGTCTCTGGAACAGGCCAGGTTTTTCGTATGCGACGAAGCGCAGTGGAACTTCATGGCCGAGGAAGCGCGCGACCACGTCCTGGTAGGCCTCCGACACGTCGCTGCCGGTGATGTGAATCGCCGGATTGCCCTGGTTGGATGCATGCAGCACCGATTCGGATTCCGGAATGATGCCGATTAGCGGGATGCGCAGGATTTCCTGCACGTCGGTATAGGACAACATTTCGCCGTCTTCGACGCGCTTGGGCACATAACGTGTGATCAGCAGGTGTTCCTTGACCGGTTCGCCGCCGTTCAGCGCGCGACGCGACTTGGCCTGGATGATGCCGAGGATGCGGTCGGAATCGCGCACCGACGACACTTCCGGATTGGTCACCACGATCGCTTCGTCCGCGAAAGTCAGCGCCATCACTGCGCCATGCTCGATGCCGGCGGGCGAATCGCAGACAATGTATTCGAAATCCATCTTGACCAGATCGTTCAGCACGCGTTCGACACCTGCTTCGGTCAGCGCATCCTTGTCGCGCGTCTGAGACGCCGGCAGCACGAACAGGTTGTCGCAGTGCTTGTCCTTGATCATGGCCTGGTTGAGGGTTGCTTCATTGTTGACGACGTTGATCAGGTCGTACACGACGCGCCGTTCGCAGCCCATGATCAGGTCGAGATTGCGCAGGCCGACATCGAAATCGATGACGACGGTCTTGTGTCCGCGCAGAGCCAGTCCCGACGCAAAGCTGGCACTGGAGGTGGTTTTGCCAACGCCTCCTTTGCCGGACGTTACAACAATGATTTTTGCCACAAAAAACTCCTTTTCAGAAAATAACTAGGCGCGAATGGATAGGACGTCTATCCGGTCGCCTGCAAGACGGACCTGCGCCGGTTTTTTCGCGAGATCCTTCGGTAAATCGCTTTCGAACGTGCGGTAGATGCCGGCGATCGAAACCAGTTCGGCTTCCATGCTCAGCGTGAAAATGCGTGCTTCCACATTGCCGCTGGCGCCCGCCAGCGCGCGGCCGCGCAGCGGGGCATAAACGTGGATGCTGCCGTCGGCGATCAGCTCGGCGCCGTTGTTGACGATGGCGTTGACGATCAGGTCGCCGCCGCGCGCATAGATGCGCTGGCCTGCGCGCACCGGCGCATCGATGATCATGGCGGACGGCGCGGCGATCGGCGCGGGAGCGGCCTGCACCGGAACCGGGGGCGGCGGCGCGGGTTGCTCTTCGCGCGTTTCCTGACGCGGCTGCGCCAGCGTGTCGATGCTGAGGCCGTGGGCGAGAATGTCCGGCTCCATGTCGGCGGGAGCGCCGCGCACCGCGACCGGGTTCAGGCTGTAGGACTTGAACAGGCCGATCAGCGCCGGCCAGTCGATGCCGGTTTCGCTGAAATCGAATGAGGTGATGTCGATAACGGCGAGATCATGGTCGAAATAGTCGGAAGCGCCGCCGGTCGCCTTCTTCATCTCGGCGTCCAGCGTGCCGAGATCGGCTGTGCGCAGGATGGCGGAAACGGCAACCACGGTTGAAATCTTGATTTCTATCGGCTTGCTGCTTTTTGTCTTTGGCATAAATGCTAATCATTCGATGGGCGGCTGGCGCGACCGCGCGGTGAGCAAAAGATAATGTGCCGTTCACCAAACAAAACGGGCCGCATCGAAAAGCGGCCCGAACGTGAGGGGAAATCAAAATCTGTTACAGCGCATTGAATAATTACTCGCCACTCGCTCTGTGCTTCGCGAATATTATACCTGTTGCCGTGCCGCTATCTTCCTGATTCTTCATCCCTTTTCTAGCAGTGTTGCCGGAATTCCGGTGTCATAGCGCGGTGCGCAGCGCGAACAGTTCCGGGAACAGCACCACGTCCAGCATCTTCTTCAGATAGCTGACGCCGGCGGTGCCGCCGGTGCCGGTCTTGAAGCCGATGATGCGCTCGACCGTGGTGACATGGCGGAAGCGCCAGTAGCGGAACGCGGTTTCCAGGTCGACCAGCTTTTCTGCCAGTTCGTACAACGCCCAATGCTTCGACGGCGCCTGGTAGACCTGCAGCCAGGCGGCTTTCACGGACTCGTTGGCGACGGTCGGCTGCGTCCAGTCGGCATTCAGGCGTTGTGCGTCGATCGCGAATCCCTCGCGCGCCATCAGCAGGATCGCTTCGTCGTAGAGCGAGGGCGCGCGCAGAACCGCATTCAGCCGTGCATGGTGGTCCGGCGCCGACGCGTGCACGTCGAGTAGCGCTGCGTTCTTGTTGCCGAGGATGAATTCGACTTCGCGATACTGGTAGGACTGGAAGCCGGACGACTGTCCGAGGTAAGGACGAATCGCGCTGTATTCGGGCGGCGTCATCGTCGCCAGCACATCCCATGCGTGCACCAGCTGGTCCATGATGCGCGCGACGCGCGCCAGCATCTTGAATGCCGGCGGCAATTCGTTCCGGTGCATCTGGCCGCGCGCCGCATGCAATTCATGCAGCATCAGTTTCATCCACAGTTCGCTGGTCTGGTGCTGCACGATGAACAGCATTTCGTCGTGTGCGGGCGAGCGCGGATGCTGCGCCGACAGCACGCGGTCGAGTGCCAGGTAATCGCTGTAACTCATCGTCCGGCTGAAATCCATTTGCGCGCCATGCCAGGACGCGGGTTTGTTTTCGGAATCCATGTTGCCCTTTCTGGTCAGGTCACCGCATCGCGTTGCGCCGCGGCGTCGTATTTTTTACCATCCAGAATGTCGGCCAGCAGTTCGACTGCATCCCAGACATCGACGAAGCGAGTGTACAAGGGCGTAAAACCGAAACGCATGATATGCGGTTCGCGGTAGTCGCCGATCACGCCGCGCGCGATCAGCGCCTGCATCACCGGATATCCGTTCGGGTGCGCGATACTCACCTGGCTGCCGCGCCGGCCGTGTGCGCGCGGCGTGACCAGTTGCAGCGGATGGCGGCTGCAGCGCGCTTCCACCAGCTCGATGAACAAGTCAGTCAGCGCCAGCGATTTTTTGCGTATCGCCGCCATGTCGGTTTGCGCAAATATGTCGAGCCCGCATTCGACCATTGCCAGCGACGCGATCGGCTGCGTGCCGCACAGTGCGCGGCGGATACCCGTGATCGGCTGGAATTCCGGCTGCATTGCAAATGGTGCCGCATGCGACCACCAGCCAGACAGCGGTTGGCGGAAATCGGCCTGATGGCGTGGCGCGACCCACAGGAAGGCCGGCGATCCCGGTCCGCCGTTCAGGTATTTGTAGGTACAGCCGACCGCGTAATCGACGCCATCGCCGTTCAGGTCGACCGGCACCGCGCCGGCGGAATGCGCGAGATCCCATAGCGCCAACGCACCCTGCGCGTGGGCATGCGCAGTCAACGCGCGCATGTCGTGCATGTGGCCGCTGCGGTAGTTGACGTGCGTGAGCATCACCACAGCTGTTTGCGCATCGATTGCTTCGGCCAGTTCTTCGGGCGCATCGACCAGGCGCAAGCGGTAGCCGCGTTCCAGCCAATCGGTCAAGCCCTGTGCGACGTAAATGTCGGTCGGAAAGTTGGCACGTTCGGTGACGATGATCCTTCGGTCCACGGTCGCCGGATTGTGCGCCTGCTTGTGCAGCGCCGCCGCCAGCGCCTTGAACAGGTTGATCGAGGTCGAGTCGGTGATCACGACTTCGCCGGCGTTGGCGCCGATCAGCGGCGCCAGCTTGTCGCCCAGCCGTGAAGGCAGATCGAACCAGCCGGCTTTGTTCCAGCTGCGAATGAGATCGCTGCCCCATTCCTCTGCGATCACCTGCTGCGCACGCGCCGGCGCTGCTTTCGGGCGCGCGCCGAGCGAATTGCCGTCGAGGTAGATCACGCCGTCGGGCAGATCGAATTGCTGGCGCAGCAGCGCGAGTTCGTCCCCCGCGTCGAGCGCCAGGCAGTCGGTACGAGTCATCATTGGTCTGTTCCTTTCGGGAGCGACCGCAATACCGCGCGCACCGGACTGGCATCCATGCCGCTCAATTTCAGCGGCAGTGCGATCAGTTCATAGTCGCCGGCGGGCACCGTATCCAGCACGATGCCTTCGAGGATAGCCATCTTGTGCGCGCGCACCGCGCGATGCGCATCCATGGTTTTCGATTCCTGCGGATCAAGCGAGGGCGTGTCGATGCCGATTAGCGTCACACCGTGTTGTGCGAGCAGCGCCACGGTCTGGGCGGCGACGCTGGCAAAAGCCGGATCCCACTCATCTTGCGGCGCGTTGCGATAGGTACGCAGCAGCACGCGCGGCGGCATGTCCGCCAGCGCGTGCTGCACATGCGCTGGTTCGACGCGGTGCACGCCGACGCAATCGATAACCCGGCAGGCGCCGAGGTAGGCCTCGAGCGCGACCGCATCGATGGACTGGCCCTGTGCGTCGTAATGCGACGGCGCGTCGCAATGCGCGCCGGTATGGGTGGACAGCGTCAGGCGGCTGACCTTGACCGGACAGCCGCCCCCGATCTGCCAGGTCGGCTCGGCGCTGAAGGAAGTGTCGCCCGGCCAGACGGGGAGCGAAGGAGAGATTAACGGGCTGATGTCCCAGAGCTTGGTCGCTGCGTTCATGCGAGATTCCCGAAGGATGTGATGAAGGAGAATTTTATGATGAAAGGCATGCATTATTTTTGCAAAATGCAGCATTAAGACATCTATATTTGCAATAAAATTCTATTATTGAAGGCAATTTTCACAAACTATTCGATATGGATCATTCGACATGAATCTCGATGCCACGGACCTGAAGCTGCTCGATCTTCTGCAAGACAACGGCCGCATGAGCAATCTCGAACTGGCCGAAAAAATATTCCTGTCGCCGTCCTCCTGCCTGCGGCGCGTTCGCCTGCTGGAAGAAAGCGGAATGATCAGTCGCTACAGCGCCGTGCTCAATCCGGTCGCGCTCGGCCTGGAAGTGGATGCCTTCGTACAGGTCACGATGCGACGCGACGTCGAACATTGGCATGAAAATTTTACCGCCGCGCTGCAGACCTGGCCGGAAGTGGTCGGCTCCTACATCATCACCGGCGAGGCGAACTACCTGTTGCGGGTCAGGGCGCGCAATCTCAAGCACTTTTCCTCCTTCGTGCTGGACAAGCTATACAGGAGCAGCGGCGTGCTCGACATCCGCTCCAACATCGTGCTGCAGACGATCAAGGACACGCAGGCGATTGCGGTCGAGCTGCTCAGCGGCTAGCGCGATCATTGAGGCTGCTGCACGGCGGCCGGTTCCGATATCGGTGGTAGTTGGGTCAGGGACATATCGATGTCGACAGTGAGTCCGGCGAAGGAGCGATGCGGCAATTGGCAGGCGGGCGCAAGCCGGTTACCATAGCTGCCCGCATGCGCGCCGTGCGCGTGCCGCAATGGCCGACCTTTCCGACGATGCAAACCTTCGACATCCCCGAATTTTCCATGCAGCCGACGCTGCACGCCTGCGATCCGCAACAGCTCCCCTGGGCGCCTTGGGCGATGAGGGGCGCATTTTTCAAATTGTTGAGCGCCGATCCGGAGACAGGCCGTTTTGCGCTGATGATCCGCCTGGAACCGGGATGTGTTGCGCCTGCGCATCGTCATGTCGCTGCGGTCGAAGGCCTGGTGCTGGAAGGTGGGTTCCACTATGCAGACGATCCGCAACGGCGTTTCACCGCCGGCATTTATCTGCTTGAAAGAGATGGCGCAGTGCATCAACCGGTCAGCCCCGAAGGTGCGCTCATGTTTGCCGTGTTCCACGGCCCGGTCGAAGGCCTGGCGCCGGACGGCAGTGTTGCTGGCCGCATCGACTGCCGATGGCATATCGATACCTGGAGTGCAGTGATGGCGGCACAGCGGGCGTGAGCCGGACCGGCTCAGCGCAGCGGCATTTTTTCGCTGAGGCGCCAATACTTCCTCAATAGCTGCACAACATTCAGATCGATCCCGGGAGACATGTGCGTCCAGCTGTTGCCTTCCTTGTGCAGGCGATGCAGGCGCCGCGCCTTGATGTTCACTTCGTGTACCGGAAGGCCATGCGTCTCGTAGGCGGAGAGTTGTGATCCGATATCGATATCGTTCTTGAAGAACAGCCACTCTTCGACGACGCGCGACTGGATACGCTCCAGCTCGTGCCCCACAGATTCCGGAATCGGGCAGCGGATCTCGTCGCGCGTGGGCGGATAGTCGATGGTCCACGGGCCGTAGACATCGTCCTGCACGCTGCGATACAGGCGTGGCGAGCGGTCCGCGTAAAAGTTTTCGATCATGAAGAATGCGGCCGAGAAGTAAAGGCTTCGTGCCTCGATATGCCAGCCGTAGATATCGACGCCGGACTCGAAATAAAACAACGCGAAGACCGAGCCGAGGTTACCTGGCGAATAGGAAATGTAGATCTTGGGCTGCATTCACTCATAGCCTCTTCAAGCGGATCAAAGCCTGCTCCTGTCACGGAAGCGCCAAAGCAGTTCACCAGCCTTTCCAGTCGGTTACCTGGGCGCGATGTAACGATTAATTTTTCTGTGCAACGCCTTGCATAATCATATAGACAGCCCTTCGCCGGGCTGGTTCGCCGCAGTGCGATTTTGCGGACCATGCCGTTGCGCTTCGAACTAAAACGCGCTGTCGGGATCGAAATAGCCGTGCTCCTGACGCGTACCGTCCGCATCTGTATCGGCCGCGCACAGTGAAGCTCATCTCTCCACGCGCCGCAGTCGCGAGCGCGCTTCAAAGATCCATTCAGTGCAAAGAAGGGGGGCATCATGGAGGCAAAGCGGGTGGCGCTCGTCACGGGCGGCATGGGCGGCTTGGGCGAAGCGATCTGCAGGAAGTTATCCAAGGCGGGGCACAGTGTGATTGCCACCTACTCGGCGCACAATACCGGGGCTCCCGCATGGCTTGATATGCAGCGGCGCGAAGGCTTCGATTTTTCCGCGTACATGATCGATGTCTCCGACTACGCATCCTGCCAGGCGGGGGTCATGAGAATCATCGGCGATGTAGGCCGCATCGACATACTTGTGAACAATGCCGGCATCACGCGCGACAGCACATTGAGGAAAATGACGTTCGAAGACTGGATTGAGGTTCGCAAGACGAATCTCGACAGCGCCTTCAACATGACCAAGCCGGTGCTGCACGGTATGCTGGAAAGCCAGTGGGGGCGGATCGTGAATATTTCGTCGGTCAACGGGCAGAAGGGGGCGTTCGGACAAGCCAATTACGCGGCGGCAAAAGCGGCGCTGCATGGGTTCACGAAAGCGCTGGCGTTGGAAGTTGCGAGCAAGGGAGTCACCGTCAATACTGTTTCGCCCGGCTATCTGCGCACCCGCATGGTGACGCAAGTGCCAAAGGAGATTCTTGAGACAAAAATCCTGCCGGAAATACCGGTCGGCCGACTGGGCGAGCCGGACGAGGTCGCGGCTCTCATCGTTTATCTTTGTTCCGATGACGCAGGCTTTCTTACCGGCGCGAATATCGCGATCAACGGCGGCCAGCACATGTATTGAATCGCCACGTTGGAGCAACGCTTGATCTGCCTCAAATCGGGTCGGAGGTGAATGGAAGCTGCGGCCGAATGCGCAGAAAATAGATGATATACATGGCCGGCGCCTTGCCGACCATCACCAATTCCGAACTCCTATCAATGCTGCACCTTCCGGGCTTTCGCCGTGCCACGCGCCTGTGCACTGCGGGTCTCTATCATTCTTTCAGGAGAGTAGTCATGCAACAAGTTCTCAATCCATTGGTCAACGTGTATCAGACCCAACTTGAAGCATCGCGCCGCTTTGCCGATGCTATTTTCTCTGGCACCGAAAAGATCGATCGCGTGATGATCGGCGCCACGCATCGAGTCTTCACCGAACAATTGAATTTTGTGCAGGCGATCGCCGCCATACGCGACCCGCGTGGCGTCGGCGCTGCACTGCCGTCCGGTTTCCTGGCACGTCAGCCGGACGAGGCTGTGAATTACCAGAAGGAGATCATGAGCATCGTCGCAGAGATGCAAAGCGAGATCGGCAAGTCGATGCAGGATTGTGTGGAGCAACTTCGTTCGCAGGCGACAAGTGGCGCGGGCGTTCCCGGTACGCAGGAACACGCCGGTGAAGCCGCATACAATCCGATGACAAGCATGTTTTCAGTATGGGAGTCGGCCTTCAAGGAAGTTGCCGCCCTGGCGAAAAAAAATATGACCGCGGCTGGCGTCGCTGCGAAAGACGCCATCGACGTTGGGCAGGAAGCTTCCGACCGCATCGCGCAAGATGCGGCGAGCGCGATCGACAGCGCGGCAAGGTCTGGCCTGCATCCGACTCAGGGTGAGGCGATCGCCGATGCGGAGTTCCGCGCCGAGGAAAAGAAAGGCACACCTTCGTCGAGCGGAAAAAGAAAATAGCAGACTGGCCGATACCGGAACGTTCGCCGCCAAATAAGCGCGCCTCGAAAGATGCCGGCTCTACGTTTGGCTCGCGTCCGGCTGCTGCCGAACGGGCAGCGCCTCAGGCAGTGGCGAGCTGCCCCCAATCGGAATCCGGCTGTTCGCCTTGTTGCACGGCGGCCTGCCTGGATTTTTTCGCCGCGACCTGCTTGGCGCGCGAGCTGGACGGCGGCAGGCGGCGCAGTGTTTTCAGCGCCTCGGGGTCCTTGATGCCGATCGAACGCTGATCGACGGTGATCAGGCCTATTTCATTGAATGCCGACAGCGTACGGCTGACGGTTTCCAGCGTCAGGCCGAGGTAGCTGCCGATCTCGTGGCGCGTCATGCGCAGGTTGAACAGTTTGCTGGAATAACCCATGTCCGCATAGCGCTCCGACAGGTTGACCAGAAAGCGCGCAACGCGCGCTTCCGCGCTCAGCGCGCCCAGCATGCTGACCATCGCCTGCTCGCGAACCAGCTCGCGGCTCATCACGCTGTACATCGCATGCTCGAACTCGACATGGGCGCGGCCGAGCGCGGTCAGCTTCTTGAACGGCAGCAGGATCAGATCGCAGTTCGATAGCGCGACCGCTTCGGATGCGTAGCGCTTGGTATGGATGCCGTCGACGCCGAACAGGTCGCCCTTCATCGGGAAGCTCAGCACCTGCTCGTTACCGAACTCGTCGATCAGCACCGTTTTCAGAAATCCAGAATGGACAATATACAGGGTGTCGAAAGGCTGTCCGATGGTGTGGACACGCTGACCGGTCTTGAACTGCACATGCTGGAACAGCAGCTCTTCATCAGTATGGATTGCAGCGGAAGGAATGCGCAGGACTTCGCAGAGTTCCTTCAAGTTGGACCAGAGTTTGCCCTGACGCTGCCAACCTGCTTCGAGAGATGATGAGTGCAGTACCGAAGCGGGGGCCTCGGAGCGGGTGTCAGGCGTTTGCGTGGACAACATGATCATCTCCTAATTCAGATAAATCGGATACGCGTCATGCGGCGGGCACCGCACAATGGTTCGAGGTTTCGCCGTTTTGATTTTTGGAAACTGCCGTTGGAGCGTCAGGCTGTTCGAAACCGGTGGCGAGTTGTTGCCTGTCATGCTTCGTTTGGAAGTGCTCAGTATCGCAATCGCAACTGACAATTGCTATCGGTGTGAGCTGAATTGAAATGTAGGAGAGAAGCTGTTTCTGTAGGAATTTGCCTACAGCGATATGCGGCATTTGCTGACATGCGGCAGCATTACCGGACGACACTGCCGTCGGGCGGAATTTGAAACAGGTTCAGGAAGGAGAATGCCGGCGAGGGCGTTGCGGCAACGGAAGGCAGTAGCCTGGGAGATGCGTCAGTTCTTCAAGGGGCCAAGCAGTCTGTGCTGCACCGCGTATTGCACCATCTCGGCCAGCGAATTCATATTCATCTTGGTCAGGATGCGTGTCTTGTGCGTGCTGACGGTCTTGGCGCTGAGATGCAGGAAATCGGCGATCTCGGTAATCGACTTGCCGCTCACCAGTAGTGTGAATACTTCAAATTCGCGATTGGAGAGTTGCTTGTGCGGCAGATCCTCGTTGGCGGGCATGACATCCATCGCCAGTTGCTCGGCGACTTCCAGGCTGATGTACGGGCGCCCCGACGCTACCTTGCGAATCGCGCTGACCAACTGGGTGCCGGCGCTCTCCTTGGTCAGATAGCCGCGTGCGCCCGCGCGGATCGCACGCACCGCATATTGCTCTTCCTCGTGCATGGTCAGGATAAGGATGGGCAGCTTGGGAACCTCATCCTTGATCTGGCGAATCAGCTCAACGCCGCTGCGTCCGGGCATCGACAAATCCAGCATCAGCAGATCGAAGCCACCTTTGCGCACATGCGCCAGCGCTTCGAAACCGTCGACGGCTTCGCCCACGACTTCAATGTCGTCGGCTCCATCGAGAATGCGTTTCAGTCCCTCGCGCATAATAGTGTGGTCGTCGGCGATTACGATACGGATCATGTGCGTGTTGTCGGCGAGGGGCAGGCTGGTTCGTTATAAAAAATCGGCTCTATCGGGATCGAGGCGTGGATGGCAACGCCCTGAGGTTCAACATTTCGAATACTGATTGTACCTCCCAAAACGAAGACGCGTTCCTGCATCGCGATCAATCCATAACAGCCTGGTTTGTTTTCGCTGCCGTGCGCCATGCCGATGCCATCGTCCTGGATCATAACATCGAGTTGATTCCCAGTATGCACGAAAGTAATTTTCGTGCTGGCAGCGTGCGAATGCCGTTCAATGTTCGATAGGCCTTCCTGAATCACTCTGAAAACCGCCGACTCGATCGCGTCGTCCAGCGCCTTGGCCGCACCACGGCTTTCCACTGTACAGCCGATCGCCGTTTTCTTGCGAAAGTTTTCCGCCATCCACTCCACTGCAGGCAGCAGGCCGAAATCGTCGAGCAAAGGCGGACGCAAAGCGGACGCCATGCTCTTTGTCATGGTGATGACGTTGTCTAGCAGGCCTTGCATCTGCGCCACCCGCGCCGGCAGGCCTTCGTCGGTATCGGGCAGGCTGTTCTCGAGCCAGTCGAGGTCCAGCTTTAGTACGCTCAGGCGCTGCCCGATGTCGTCGTACAGCTTCTTTGAAAGCCGCCGCTTTTCGACTTCCGTTGCCTGTTGCGACGACGCCGCCCATTTGCGCAGCTCGGCGGGCCGGACCGGACGCTGCTTGCCCTCATGCGTGGCCCTGTGCGCGGCCGCATCATGCAGGATCAGCGTAAGGAACAATTCGCCGTGCACGGTCACGCGGGAAATGCTGGTATTCAGCACGAACTGTTCGCCGTTGGCGCGTAAGCCTTTCAGCTCCAGCTTGGAGCGGCGGCCGTTGGGCCGCGCGGCCGACAGTCGGTCCATGCGGCGCCGCTGCTCGCTGCCCAGCCGCGGCGGTATGAGCACGTCGAGCTTTTTTTCGAGCAGATGCCTGGCCGGATAGCCGAAGATTCGTTCGGCCTTGTGATTCACCAGAACGATGTGACGCATTGAATCCACGACGATGACGCCAGCCATCGCAGAGTGAATGATTGATAGCAGCGAAGGCCCGACGTTACTGGCAGGGAAGCGGGACAGTGTGGCGATGAGAGGGGACAGTTTGCCGGTATCGTGTTCCAGGTAAGTGGTCATCACAATTCTCTATTGCCGGAAGTGCCGTAATCGGACTGTTGGTGACTGCGAGTGGAAGGGGGCGGCTGTTCTGATGAGTGCCGGCGAGACCAATTTCAGACTGCCGGAAATCCAGATTGACAGGCCGGGATAAAGCCAGATTGAGAAATCACAATCGAGCGATTGCAATAAGGTAAGCGGCCAGGGCATCCGGTTCCGTGAAGCATGCCGCTTCTTGAGTTCGGTCAATCGCAGCGGGCGGACGAGGCTTCAGCGTCGAACCGTGCTCGGCGATCGGCATGCCGGCGATGCAAACCGGCCTAGCGGAATCGTGATTTCGAGAGACGTGCCATGCCCGGCCCGGCCGCTCACGCGTAAATCGCCGCCGAGCGCAGCGGCGCGTTCACGCATGCCGACCAGCCCGAATGAACCGGGCCTGCGCATGCATTTGGCTGGGATGCCTATCCCGTTGTCGGCCACACGCACACAGACCTGCTCGCCGTCGCTACGAACCTCTATCTCCACCAAACTCGCGCGTGCATGCTTTGCGACATTATTGAGCGCCTCCTGAACCATTCGATAGATCGCCGTTGCCACTCGCGTATCCGGTCCGGGGCCATGTCCCTTGGCTCGGAGCGTGCATGCCACATGGTGGCGCGTTTCGAAGGCGCTTGCCATCGATTGCAGCGCGCTGAACAGGCCAAGATCTTCGATGATCTTCGGTGGAAGGTCGGCAAGAATCCGGCGCACCGAAGTCATCATCGTATCCACCAGTTCGTTGATGCTGCACAGATGTCCGGCCACTTCAGAATTCTGCTGCGGCAAGTGTTGCTGCAACGCGCTCAGATCGATTTTCATCGCGGCAAGAAGCTGTCCGAACTCGTCGTGCATTTCATGCGCGAGCCTTTTTTGCTCTTCCAGTCGCAGCGAGTCGAACATCGCGATCAATTCCTGCAACTCGCCATGCGAGCGCTCCAGTTCTTCCTGCGCCTGCTTGTGCTCGACGATGTCGCGGACCGCGCTGGAATGGGTAGTTCCCCGGCTTGCGCTCGCGATGTATTCGATGTGGTCGTACGAATAGTCGACCGTACCGTCGGGCCGTATAAGCGGATCGTCCGGATCGACGAGTGCACTGGCCCTCTTTCCACGTCCATGACCGGGTGGGCGAAACGCCGGCGGCCGACCCGGTTTGCATTCGGAAGATTTGCCCAGAACGATGGCCTTGCAGCGAGGAAGATGTTGTGAAATATATCCGGACAGCTTGCGGCTCGCTTTCTCGCGCGCGTCCAGATCGAGTAGTAGCAAGTCTGGCTCCAGCGCATTCAGTTGCTCCGGCGCGATGAATTTCTCGCCGGCCGTCCCGACCACTTCGATCGTGGGAATGTCATGAAACAAATGCAGCAATTTACGCCGGGCCGGCTCCGAGCCGGCAACCACAAAAATCTTGACGGTATTTTTCTGATCTGTCATGGCGGCATGCGCATTGCGATTCTTCGATTAGGCGGCGGCCCGAATGGAGGTTGGGGGCGGGTTTACCGAGGCGTCCGGGGGCGAGCCTGGAGCCGCGAGCGAATTGCCGTTTCAACACAGCGTTTGAGCGGAATCAAAGCTTATGATTGAGACGCGAACGCTACAGTGTTTGTTCCTCGATTCGCGGACGTTTCAATGGAATGACGAGCCGGAGGCAGAAAAAGCAGGGACATGATGCATGTGCCTGCTGTTCCCGGCGGGAGTGAAAATATCGATGCCAATGAACGCCGAGCGGCTATCATGAACCGCACCCAAACTGAATGCGTGTTTGAAGTAATTGAATTACCGCGATGCAATGTGGCGATGATGTTGAATTATCGACGGATAGCAGCGCCGGGACGCGGTGTTTTCGCGCTGCCTTCTTTCCTATGAAAAGCGCGGGCTGATAGACTACGTTCGCCGCGCCGCCAGGCGGACTTGTTTGCCGCATGGCGTTC
>UEXY01000108.1_pt1 | contig 44442 bp, 51 predicted proteins | sample 4301061 | NCBI WGS metagenome assembly UEXY01 (sample SAMEA4773184, study PRJEB27434) | metagenome | biome: 2259; feature: agricultural soil; material: soil | place: USA | collected 2014-09 | depth 0.25 m | reverse complement strand
CGGCTTGATCTCGACATTCATCCAGATTCCGTTTTCCTTGCAGAAATGAACGGCCTGTTCGTAAGTCGGCACCGGCTCGCCGGCGAATGCGGCGCCGAACCAGGAGCCCGCGTCCATCGCCGCCAGATCGCGCGCGGACGTCGTACCCACCTGGCCGCTGCCGCGCACCGTGCGGCCGAATTGCGGGTCGTGCATCAGGACCGGAATACTGTCGCCGGACAACATCACATCGAATTCGACCGCGTGAAACCCGTGCGCCAGGCCGCAGCGCATGGCGGCCAGCGTGTTCTCTGGCGCGAGCGTGCCGCCGCCGCGATGCGCAATGATCTTCGGATAAAACCACATGGCTTGATCTATGTCTTGGAATGATTTCCAACCAGCCGTAGTCTAATGCCAATCGTTCATCAACAGGCGAACCCGGCCCAGATCCGGGCCGGCCCTTCGCCTCGCCCGGATATGCCCGCCGATCGCCCTTATCCCGCTCCCTTCGATACCTCGACCTTCATCTTGCCGACCGAGTGGCATGCGTTCTCCGACCTGCTGGGCGGTGCCGACACCGGGCTGCTGTTCCTGCGCGACGGCGTCGTCCTCCATCTGAATACGCATCTCGCCGCGCAACTCGGATTCGATGAACAGGAGCTGGTCGGGCGCCCGATCGAGTCGCTTGTCGCGAAGGCGGAAGCCGATGCCGACGACCGCACGCAAGTCAGGCTAATGACGAAATCCGGCGCAGCGCGCGACTTCAGCCTGGTCGAAAATCGCATCGATGCCTTGACCGATGCACGCTGCACGATCTGGGTGCTGCGTCCGGTCGTGCCACGCACGGAAGCCGGTCAGCCGCAGGGCGGAACGGCCGGCGGCATGCGCCGGCTGCATTACGTGAACCGCCTGCTGCATCTGGCGCAGCGACCGCATGCGAACCTGGCGTCGGCGCTGAAGGTGATCCTGAAATCGGCGGCCAAGGCGCTCGGCGCGCATCGCTGCGCGTATTGGGAAGTGAGCGACGATCCGGCGGCGACGCGCTGCCTGATGGCGTACGACGATCTGCGTCAGAATCTGGTCGACGAGGAGCCTGACGCGACGTTCGCCACCGTCGTGCACCCGCTGCTGCTACAGGTATTGCGCAGCGAGCATCAGATGGTGATCGCCGACGTCGACCAGGACCCGCGCGCGGCGATCCACTGCGAATACTTCCATGCGAAATCGATCAAGGCGCTGATGATGATGCCGGTCCGGCACGGCGACCGCTTTGCCGGCCTGCTGATCGTGTCGCAATTCGACCAGGCTCGGCAATGGCGGCGCGACGAATCGGATTTCGCCGATAACGTCGCCGGCCTGATCACGCTGATTATCGACGAAGTCGAACGCAGCCGTGCGCAAGCGCAGTCGCGCCATCTCGCTCAGCATGACCGCCTGACCGGCTTGCCGAATCGCGAGTTCCTATTCGAGCAGGCATCCGACATTTTTCCGAAACTGAGCGCGAAAGCGAACACGCTGGCAGCATTCTTCATCGATATTGACGGCTTCAAGCACGTCAATGACGATCTCGGTTACGACATTGGCGACGAATTGCTGAAAGCGTCCGTGCTGCGCCTGAAAAACCTGGTGCGCAGGGACGATATCCTGGCGCGCCTGGGCGGCGACGAGTTCGTGCTGCTGGCGCGCGACCTGAGCGATATGCGGGTCGCCGACGACATCGCGTCGCAGATTGTCGAAGCCATGCGCGCGCCGTTCTCGCTGCAGGGACGCGAGCTGCTGGTTTCCGCCAGCGTCGGCATTGCACTATATCCGTTCGACGGCGCCGATCTCGATACGCTGATGAAAAAGGCGGACATCGCGATGGGCCAGGCGAAGGCGGCGGGACGCAACCGCTATCGGATGTTCACGCCGGGCGGCGACTGGAACGGTTAGAATCGAGCGACGATATTCTTTCATTCAACCGCTCACCGCAAAACAATTCATATGGCTGATTCGCCGCTGACGCAAGCACTCGGACACATTCGCGTACTGGATTTGACCCGCGTGCTCGCGGGACCGTGGTGCGCGCAAAACCTGGCGGACCTCGGCGCCGACGTGATCAAGATCGAACGGCCGGGCGCGGGCGACGATACCCGTTCATGGGGCCCGCCGTATCTGCGTGACGCGCAAGGCCGCGATACCAGCGAAGCCGCCTACTATCTCGCAGCCAATCGCGGCAAGCGCTCCGTCACGCTGGATATCGCATCGGCGGAAGGTCAGGAAATCGTGCGCCAGCTGGCGCGGCAGTCGGATGTCGTGCTGGAGAATTACAAGGTCGGGCAATTGAAGAAGTATGGGCTCGACTACGAATCGCTGAAGCGCGAAAAACCCGACCTGATCTACTGCTCGATCACCGGCTTCGGCCAAAGCGGTCCGTACGCGCAGCGCGCCGGCTACGACTTCATTATCCAGGGCATGGGCGGCTTCATGTCGATCACCGGCGAGCGCGACGACCTGCCGGGCGGCGGACCGCAGAAGGCGGGCGTGGCGATTTCCGACCTGATGACCGGCATGTACGCGACCATCGCGGTGATGGCGGCGCTCACGCATCGCGACCGCAGCGGCGAGGGTCAGTACATCGACATGGCGCTGCTCGACGTGCAGGTGGCGATGCTGGCGAACATGAACACCAATTTCCTGGCCAGCGGCAATCCACCTAAACGCTGGGGCAATGCGCATCCGAACATCGTGCCTTACCAGACCTTCGCCACGTCGGACAGCCATATCATCGTCGCGGTCGGCAACGACGGCCAGTACCGCCGCTTCGTCGAGGCGGGCGGACGGCCGGAACTGGCGGACGATGAGCGCTTCGCGACCAATCCGATGCGCGTGCGCCATCGCGATACGCTGGTGCCGCTGCTGGCAGCGATGGTGAAAACCAGGAGCAAGCAGCAATGGATCAATGCACTGGAAGCCGCGGGCGTGCCTTGCGGCCCGATCAACAACCTGGATGAAGTGTTCGACAATCCGCAGGTCGCGGCGCGCGGCTTGCGCGTCGATTTGCCGCATCCGGCCGGCGGCACGGTAAGGCTGGTCGGTAGTCCGATGAAGATGTCGGCCACGCCGCCGCGGCACGATCTGCCGCCTCCGCTGCTGGGGGAGCACACGGAGCAAGTGCTGCGGGAGGTGCTCGGCCGCAGCCCGGAGCAGATTGCAGCCCTGCGGGAGCAGGGCATCATCTGAACGCTTGCGTTGGCGACATGCTGTCCGGCGCACTGCCGGGCGGAATTGTTATTCAATTAACACCAAATTTCCCCCGGCATTTCCTTTCCCGTAAGCAGTAAAATCGGGCTTTTGCAGCCAGCAGTTCTCGCATCCGGAAATCCGGACCCGTCGCTCTCGCGCGGCGGATGACAGACCCTTACCGAGACGCACCGCCATGGCCGATTTCGACTGGAGCAACCCCTATCCCACCACGCGCATGCCGCTGTTCGCGCGCAATGTCGTCGCCACGTCCCAGCCGCTCGCCGCGCAAGCCGGATTGCGCATGCTACTCAGGGGCGGCAATGCAGTCGATGCGGCACTGGCCGCGGCAGCCGCGCTGACGGTGGTGGAGCCGGTGTCCTGCGGCCTCGGCGGCGATGCGTTTGCGATCCTGTGGGACGGCGCGCAGTTGCACGGATTGAACGCGTCGGGTCCGGCGCCCCGTGCCTGGACCCCGGAATACTTCAACAAGAAGCACGCCGGCAACATTCCTTTGCTGGGATGGGATTCCGTGACCGTGCCCGGCATGATCGCCGGCTGGGTGGCATTGTCGGAGCGCTTCGGCAAGCTGCCGTTCGCCGAATTGTTCGAGCCGGCCATCGAGTTGGCCGAACGCGGCCACATGATCTCGCCCATCGTACAGCGCAAGTGGGCAGCAGCGGTGCCGCTGCTGAAGAGTCAGCCGGGCTTCGGGCGCGCCTTCATGCCGGGCGGCGCGGCGCCGCGCGTCGGCGATAACTTCCTGTTTACCGAAGCCGCGCACACGTTGATACGAATCGCGGAAAGCCACGGCGAGGCCTTCTATCGCGGCGAGCTGGCGGAGGCGATCGCGCATCACGCAAAGCAGCATGGCGGCGCGCTGGCGCTGGACGATCTGGCCGAATTCAAGCCGGAATGGGTGACACCGATCAGCAAGGACTACGGCGGCTACACGCTGCACGAGATACCGCCCAACGGCCAGGGCATCGCCGCGCTGATGGCGCTCGGCATGATCGAGAAACTCGACATCGCGCGCTTTGCGGTCGATTCCGCCGACAGCGCGCACCTGCAAATCGAGGCGATGAAGCTGGCGTTTGCCGACACCTACCGCTGGGTAGCCGACAGCCGCCATATGAGCAAGGTGAGCGCGCAGGATCTGCTGGACGACGACTATCTGGCCGAGCGCGCAAGGCTGATCGACCTGGCCCGCGCCGGCGAATTCAAACATGGCGTACCGCCGCGCGGCGGCACGGTCTACCTGAGCGCCGCCGACGAAAGCGGCATGATGATCAGCTTCATCCAGTCGAATTACGCCGGCTTCGGTTCCGGCGTAGTCGTGCCGGAAACCGGCATCAGCATGCAAAACCGGGGCGCAGGCTTCTGCCTGGACGCTAGGCGCCCGAATTGCGTAGCGCCCGGCAAGCGGCCGTTTCACACCATCATCCCCGGCTTCCTGACCCGCGACGCTGAACCGCAGATGAGCTTCGGCGTGATGGGCGCCAACATGCAGCCGCAAGGCCATCTGCAGGCGCTGGTGCGCATGCTGTCGTACGGGCAACAACCGCAGGCCGCTTGCGATGCACCGCGCTGGAAGGTCAACGCAGGGCTGGCGGTGGACATCGAGCACGGCATGGCCGCGGAAGTCGTCGCCGAATTGGCGGCGCGCGGCCACCGGCTCAATACCAGGACCGATAGCACCCGGGATTTCGGCGCCGGACAGTTCATCTGGAAAACGCCGGACGGCTACGTCGCCGCCAGCGACGCCCGCCGCGACGGCCAGGCGGTCGGTTTCTGACCGCAATCCGCCGCCGAAAAATTGCGATTCGCTCCGCCAGGCGGACGCTTCGTCGCAATCCGCTATCGCCGCTGCGCGCGGACGGCCAGAATGCCTCCATCGAACACATTTTCGGGAACGCATCATGAACGACACCGACGCTTTACGTGCAGCAAAATGCCAGGTGAATCGCAAGCTAGGTTTTTACATCCATCTTGCGGTTTTCCTGATAGTCAATCTCGGACTAGTCGTGATCAACGCATTGTTTTCTCCGCATATCGCATGGTCGGCGTGGCCGCTGCTGGGATGGGGAATCGGGTTACTATTCCATGGCCTGGCGGTTTTCCTGCATGCGTCCGGCGCGTCGTGGAAGCAGCGCATGATTGAAAACGAGCTGAAAAAACTCGGCAGATGAAGAAAGAATGAGTCACGCCTTACTACATGGCGGCCACCGCTACCCGCGCCTGCGCCGCTTCGCGATCGATGCCGCGATCACCCAAGTTTTCAACCTCGTCATCGCGGCACTCCTGACCTATGTGGTGCGCATCTCCGAGTTCTTTTTCATCAACCTGGTGATTTCGGTCTGCATCGGCACGCTGGCCGTCACTTTCATCGATGGCGGACGTCTACTGCTTTGGAATCAAAACAAGCCGCCCCGGCTGCCGTTCATCCTGTTGGTGATCGTTTCGATGCCGGTCGCGCAGTATCTCGGCAACCTGCTTGCCGCGCTGTTGCTCGGCATTCCCGCGGAGAACTTCGTCGCCGCCCGCGCCCGCAACGCCACCGCGCTGCTGGTCGGCTCCAGCGCAACCTTCGCATTCATCATCTGGTTTTTCTGGAACCGCGAACACGTGGCGCATCTGGAGGCCGCAGCCGAAGCGGAAAAAGCGCGCGCCGCGGCCATTGAAAAGCAGGCATTACAGGCACAGCTGCAACTGCTGCAGGCGCAGATCGAACCGCACATGCTATTCAATACGCTGGCCAACCTGCAGGGCCTGATCGCGGTCGATGCGCCGCGCGCGCAGCATATGCTGGATCAGCTGATCCACTATCTGCGGGCGACACTGGCGTCGTCCCGTTCGGAAACGACCACGCTGGCGCACGAGTTCGCGCTGATGGAAGCCTATCTCGGCCTGATGCAGGTGCGGATGGGCCCGCGCCTCACGTTCCGCCTGCAATTGCCGGACGAGCTGCGTAATATGACGGTACCGCCGATGCTGCTGCAGCCGCTGGTGGAAAACGCGATCCGGCACGGGCTCGAACCGAAAGTCGCCGGCGGCCATATCGATGTGACGGCGACGCGCGAAGCCGGCATGCTGCAACTGTGCGTCGCCGACACCGGTCTTGGCCTCGACGCATGCACCGACACCGCGGGCACGCAGCTCGGCGTCGCCAATATCCGCGAGCGCCTGCGCGCACTATACGGCGCACGCGCCTCCTTCAAGCTCGCGTCCAACACGCCGTGCGGTGCGGCAGCCGAACTGAGGATTCCACTATGAACAACTTGCGCGCACTGATCGCAGAAGACGAACCGGTCCTGGCGTTCACCTTGCAGCAGACACTGCAGCGGCTGTGGCCCGAATTGCAGATCGGAGGCGTGGTGGACAACGGCATGAGCGCAGTGCAGGAAGCCTTGGCGCAACGACCCGACGTGCTGTTCCTCGACATCAAGATGCCGGGCAAGACCGGCCTTGAAGCGGCGCAGGAACTGGCGGAAGACTGGCCGGGCGACGCGCCCTTTCCGCTGGTGGTGTTCGTCACCGCGTACGATGAATACGCGCTGCAGGCATTCGAACAGGCGGCCGCCGATTACGTGCTCAAGCCGATCAGCGACGCCCGCCTCGGCAAGACGGTGGAACGGCTGAAGCTGCGGCTGCAACAACATGCGGAGCGCGACGCCGAACTGGAACGCATCGTCGGCCAGTTGCGCTCGCTGGTGCCGGCGGCGCCGCCGGCCGCCGAGCGGCTCACCATGATCCGCGCGGCGGTCGGCAGCCAGATCCGCCTGATCCCGGTCGCCGACATCCACTATTTCGAGGCCACCGACAAATACGTGAACGTGGTTACCGCCGACAGCGAATCGCTGATCCGCACCAGCCTGAAAGAATTGCTGCCGCAACTCGATGCGAGCCAGTTCTGGCAAATCCATCGCGGCACCGTGGTCAACGTCAATTGCATCCAGGCGGCGGTACGCGACGACGGCGGCAAGCTGTCGGTCAAACTGCGCGGCCGCGCACAAAGCTTGGCGGTCAGCCGCGTCTATGCGCATCTGTTCAAGCAGATGTGAGCGGCGCGCGCTACCCGCACAAAGGAAGCGCGAGCGCCTGCAGCACTTCGCCGCGATCGGTCTGCACGAAGGCGGCGACGCCGAGGTTCTTCGGCAGCGCACCGGCCGGCAGCGCAAGCGCGCGCGGCAATGCCGTCCTGCCGTCCGCCGTCAGCGTCAACGGCCCGATCCAGTCGCGCACCACATAATCGTGCGTGAGCATCGCCCCGCGGTTTTCACCGGCCTTGACCTCGCTGCTCAGACCATTCTGGTACAAGGCGACGAACAGATTTCCGTCGCGCGCGGCGCGCGCGCTGATCTCGACCGGCAGCGCGCCGCCGGACGGCTGGCCGATCGTAATGGCTATCTGCGCCAGCGCCGGGCGCTGGTTGACACGCCTGACCGCGGACGGCACGCCGCCGCGCCAGTCGCGCTGTTCCCGCCCGCCGATAAAAAATTCCGGCGTATAAACGGTGCGGCTATTTGCCAACGCCGACAGCCAGCGCTGACGTTCGGTATATGCATGATGCGCAAACACGTCCTTCCAGCCGATGTAATCCCAATAATCGACATGCAGCGACAGCGGCACCACCTGCTCGGCGCCGAGGCCTGATGCACGCAAGCCGCTGACGAAGCGATCGGCCGGCGGGCAACTGTCGCAGCCCTCGGAGGTATACAGCTCCAGCAGCGCGACGGTATGCGCGGGGCTCTGTTTGCTGCAGCTTTGGACGGCATGCGCCGACGGCGCCAGCAGCAGGCCGAGCGACAACGCGGAAACGAAAAGAAAATCGGCCATGGCAGCTCCCTCGCGAAGTGGCATGACCCTTGGTCAGGGGCCGCGTCAAAACCTTACATCGCAGCGTCAGCCGGTGACCTGCTGCAACGCGAAGACAGCCAGCGGCACCGACGCCATGACCAGCGCCAGCAGCAGCCGCACCCGCCCGCAATAGCCGCGCCGCTTGAACAATGCGGCCAGGCCGAGCGCGCCCAATCCGTACAGCAAGGTGAAAAAAAACAGTGCGCCGACGCCGATCGCCTGCACCGCGCGCGTGGTAAACAGCACCGCGAACAAGGCCGCGGTGACCAACGCGACGAAAACCAGCAACCAGGACAGCAGCGCATATAAGCCGCCATGCTTTGCCGCCCCCGCCTGCGCCGCCAGCGCCGTGCGCTTCGCGAGCACATCGCGTTGCAGCAGGAAGACCAGCAGCGGATCGATCTGCCGGTAGTGCAGCAAGCCGACCGCGGCGGCGGCCATCAGGTCATCGCGTCTAATAGTCATTCGTCGCTCCTTCGGTTCTGGTAAAGGCCCGGTCAAGGACTTTCCGGCAATCTCGAACTGATGTTTCGGGCACGGCGGCATCGGTCGGCAGCAGGCACTCTGGCGGCGAAAAAAGCGTGCGCTGCATCGGAACGCGCAAAAGAGGAGTCGGATGGTGCGCCCTGCATGCACATTGTGAAATTATCCACAATGTGTATTTAAGCGATTTTCGATTCGCGGCGGATAGACGTACATCAAGCAGTTATAGACGAACATCACATGTTTTACGCGATGTCAAATACAGGAAATCGATGGATGAAGAACACCGGCTGCAATCCTCCACGGTCGACTGACATGATTCGCTCCCGGGTTATGATCGCCCGGTAATGCAACGCCATTTCGGCGCTGCCGCCGATACGCGCAATGACGTTTCCGAGACGCGGTCGCCGGAACAATCATGAGGCTCAGATGCTCGTCGTAAAAACCGTACTGCTTTTCATTTTCACCGCGCTCGCCGAAATCGTCGGCTGTTACCTGCCCTACCTGTGGCTGAAGAAGGAGGCATCCGCTTGGCTGCTGCTGCCGGCCGCGCTCAGTCTTGCGGTCTTCGCGTGGCTGCTGACGCTGCATCCGCATGCGGCGGGCCGCGTCTATGCGGCCTACGGCGGCGTGTACATCGCAGTCGCGCTGGGTTGGCTATGGCTGGTCGACGGCGTCCGCCCTTCGGTATGGGATGCCGCCGGCGTACTGGTATCGCTGGCCGGCATGGCGATCATCATGTTCGCGCCGCGGCACGGGTGAAGCGGCACAGGCGAACGTGGACTGACCGCTGAATGCCGGCCAACAAGCTCAGCCCTTCACCTCGGCCATCGATGCGCCATAGTTGATGTGAAGCACATTCCCGTCAACCACCAGTGCCGGCACCGACTTCACGCCGAATTTTTCGGCTTCGGCAATGCGGTCGCGCTGCGTACCGAAATGTACTACTTCCACGCTATATTTCTCGTGGTCGAGCGCGGCTACAAGCTGCTGCTCCGCTTCGACGCAAACCGGGCAGCCGGCATGGTAAAAAATCGCTTTGCTGGTCATCGCTGTACTCCTTTTCATTTGATCAGAGCTTGAGGGGACAGGGTGTTGGAGCAGTCGCCAGACTTTTCCGATTCCCCGTTGTCATTCGGCTTTGCCGGGCAACGACAAATCACCCGACGCCACATCGAATACATTGACGACGCACAGCAAGGGCTGGTGCGCACTGGCATTCACACGCAGGCCCGCAGTCACACCGTCGAAAGCCACGCCTTTCAGCGTGCTCACGTCGTCGAACGGCACGCGCAACGTCACCGTGTTTTTGACAAATTTCGGCGCATAGCCGGGGCTGTCGATCAGCAGCGGCACGCCCGGCCAGGTTTTCGGCAGCTTCGGCTTGGCGCCTTCCGGGATGTCCTTCACCTTCAGCGCGCCCTTGCCGCAGGCGTCGTCGGGCGCCAGCACCACCCAATGGCTATGCCAGTCGGCGCCGGTGGTGTTGAACAGCGGCGTGTCGTCGAAATCCGGATGAATCGTCACCGCCAGCGCCAGGATGCCGGCGCCCTTGTCGAAACCGACTTCCGATGGATCGACCTTGGTCGGCCATACATACGAGAACACATTGCTGCCGGCGAACTTGCCGAGCTTCCTTGGCTTCGCCGCGCCGGCCTTACCGCTTACCTGCATCGTGAATTCCACCCAATTCTTCGCCGCATCGACACGGACGTCGGTCTTCACGATATCGAATGCCGCCTGCTTCGCATTGCCCTGCTTCGCCTGGATCTCATGCGCGCCGGCCGGCGCCATGCCAAGCGCGAAGGCAGCCGCCAGCGCCCCGCCCTTCAACAGATACCTGCTTCTCGGATACATATTAGGACTCCTAAATATAAGGGCCAAATAAAAACTCATGCCGCAGCAAAGGTGGCCCAGTTCCTGAGCTGAATAGTGTGTTCCGCCTCTTCGTGCTCCGGGCAATCAAGGCGTAGATGCCGGTCGCCGAACGGCGCATTCACGAAATGACAGTGATGCGGCGCAGCCGGATCGCCGTGCTCGTTGGGACCGAAGTATTTGCAACTCACGCACATGCGGTTGACCGGAATCTCGCCGCGCTGCTGCAGTTCGCGAATCATCTTGATGATGAGCTTGAGCAGCAGCGCCTTCTCTTCCTCGCCCAGCGTCTCCGCCGCCGCGCCGAGAAAACCGCTCCAGTCGGCCACCGTCGCCGCCAGCCGCGCGCCGGCCCTGGTCAGCGTTAACGCGATCGCCCGCCCGTCGTCGGGCGCCCGGCCCTTCTCGACCAGGTTCTTGTTCACCAGCGCGGCAACTGCATCGCTCGCGGTTGCCGCGCTGATCGCCAGTTGCTCGGCAATGACCGACAATCGCAGCGAGGTATTGCGCGCCGCCAGCAGATGCAGAATATCCGCCTGCGTCGGCGTCAGCCCGCTGGCCGCCGCCTGCGACCATGCCTTCGCGCGCAGCGCCGTGTTGATACGCGCAAAGCCGGCGGCAATGCGGGTTTCAATCGGAGTGCTGATGCGGTCAAAGGTCGGCATGTCGAGAAACAATTAATTCGTAGTCCTAATTATTAACAACGAAAGCCTGATTGTCAAGGCACTTCCCGGTCTGCGAGCGGCCCTCTACGGTAGAATGTCCGGTTAAGCCATTCATTTACAAAGCATTTCTCCGAAATTCATGAGCAACGACTCCAAGCATAACGCCGCGGACAACGCCCCGGCCTCCAACTTCCTGCGCGGCATCATCGAAGCCGACCTTGCCGCCGGCAAATATGCGCACCGCAGCGATCCCAACGGTCACCCTCTACCCGCGGTGATCACCCGTTTTCCGCCGGAACCGAACGGCTACCTGCACATCGGCCACGCGAAATCGATTTGCATCAACTTCGGCCTCGCGCGCGACTTCGGCGGTCGCTGCCACATGCGCTTCGATGACACCAATCCGGAAAAGGAAGAACAGGAGTACGTCGACACCATCGTCGACGCGGTCAAGTGGCTCGGTTTCGATTGGAACGACGAACGCGGCGAGCACCTGTATTTCGCCAGTGACTATTTCGACCAGTTCTATGCAATGGCCGAATACCTGATCGGCGCCGGCCATGCGTACGTCGACAGCCAGAGCGCCGACGACATGGCGAAGAGCCGCGGCAACTTCGGCGAGGCCGGCAAGAATTCGCCGTTCCGCGATCGCCCGGCAGCCGAATCGCTGGACCTGTTCCGCCGCATGAAAGCCGGCGAATTCAAGGACGGTGAACACATCCTGCGCGCCAAGATCGACATGGCCTCGCCCAATATGAACCTGCGCGATCCGGCGATCTACCGCATCCGTCACGCGCATCACCATCGCACCGGCGACAACTGGTGCATCTACCCGATGTACGACTACGCGCATCCGATCGAAGACGCGATCGAACACGTCAGCCAGTCGTTCTGCACGCTCGAATTCCAGGATCATCGCCCGTTCTACAACTGGGTGCTGGAGCGCCTGGCCGAAGGTGGGTTCTTCAGAAAACCACTGCCTGAGCAAACCGAGTTCGCGCGCCTGAACATGACGTACGCGATCACCAGCAAGCGCAAGCTCAAGCAACTGGTCGACGAAGGCATCGTCGACGGCTGGGACGATCCGCGCATGCCCACCATCGTCGGCATCCGCCGCCGCGGCTACACGCCGGAAGCGGTCCGCTTGTTCTGCGAACGCATCGGCGTCGCCAAGGCCGACAGCTGGATCGACATGAGCACGCTCGAAGGCGCGTTGCGCGACGACCTCGACGCCAAGGCGCCGCGCGCCACCGCGGTGCTGCGCCCGCTGAAGCTCGTCATCGACAACTTCCCCGACAGCCTGTCGGAAGATTGCTCGGCGCCGGTTCATCCGCATCACCCGGAGCGCGGCCATCGCAACTTCCCGATCACGAAAGAATTGTGGATCGAAGCGGAAGACTTCATGGAAACGCCGAGCAAGGGCTACTTCCGTCTATTCCCCGGCAACAAGGTGCGGCTGCGCTACGGCTACGTGGTCGAGTGCACCGGCTGCGACAAGGATGCCGATGGCAAGGTGACTGCAGTGCATTGCAATTACTTCGCCGACAGTAAGAGCGGAACCGAAGGCGCAAACAGTTACAAGGTGAAAGGGAATATCCACTGGGTCAGCGCCGCGCATGCGCTGGAGGCGGAGGTGCGCTTGTACGACCGCCTGTTTACCGACCCGCAGCCGGATGCGGGCGGGAAGGACTTCCTCGCTTCACTGAATCCGAATGCGAAGGAAGTGATTAACGCTTACCTTGAGCATGGGATGTCGCGCGCCCAGGCCGATGAGAAGTTCCAGTTTGAGCGGCACGGCTATTTTGTGGCGGATCGCACCGATTCCAAGCCGGGGAAGCCCGTGTTTAATCGAGTGGTGACCTTGAAGGATTCGTGGGGAAAGTAGCGTAGCGGCATTACTATTTCGTCTTTGTCGCCTTGATCCAATCCGGAAGGCGGAGCGCCTTCCGGATGGGTTATTTTGATATCGTTCACGCTGCGATGGCATTCGGCGTAAATGCCTTCGCTTTCCGCGCTACGGCCCGGCATGCACGGGTCGGCGCCTGCAATAAGCCAGCTTTCGGCACCTACAAAAGGCCGCCATCATGACGAGTTCGCTATCCAATATCGAGTTCTGGACGCAATTCCTGGGCGACAAGGAAATTCCCGTCCTGCGGCAAACCGCTCGCGCCATCGCCGAAGCGCGCGAGCGTGTCGATCATGTCAATGGTCGGGAAATTGCCGCCATCGTTCTGCATGACCCTCTGATGACAGTGCGGGTATTAAGATTCACGCTCCGCCATCGCGGCAAACGCCAGTTGCAGGAAATTTCCACCGTCGAGCATGCGGTGATGATGCTCGGGATCGAGCCTTTCTTCCATCATTTCGCGCAACTCGATGTCATCGAGGATCAACTCCAACTCCATCCGCAAGCCCTGCTCGGATTGCTCCATGTAATCCGGCGCGCCCAGCGTGCCGCCCGCTACGCAGCGGACTGGGCGATCTGGCGGTGTGACCTGAACAGCGAGGAAGTGGCGGTCGCCGCCGTGCTGCACGACTTGGCCGAAGTGTTGATGTGGTGCTTCGCGCCGCAGCAGACACTGGAGATTTCAGCCATGCGGAAGGCCAGTCCCACCATGCGTAGCGCCGATGCCCAGAAAGCCGTGCTTGGATTTCCGCTGATCGACCTGCAAGCTGCGCTTTGCAAGAATTGGCAATTGCCGGAATTGCTGTTGAGTTTGATGGATGATGCCCAGCGCGAGCGGCCTCGGGTCAAGAACGTCAAATTGGCGGTAGACCTCGCCCGGCATTCCGCCAACGGCTGGGACGATCCCGCGCTGCCGGACGATTTCCGCGCCATTGCGAAGCTGATGAATATCGACCACGAAACGCTGATGCTCAGGCTCGGATTGAAGAACCGTGACGAAGAAAACGAGTCAGCGCAGAAGAATATACCCCGGCAAACGTAGAGCACAGCCCACGCACCATTTCGCCTCGAGACATCGCTTTACTTGCGCCCCGCGCGACGATCAGGCTACCAGCGACATCGGCACAAGAAAACCGACGACCACGAGGGCAAGAACGGGAATCATGCGCGAGCAATGAGTATTGCCTTCGATGTTGGCGCCATCACGCTCTTCCCGATTCCTTGCGAAGAGCCACTCGTAATACCGATCATTCCTCACTCTGTACCGATAGTGGGAATAGCCGGCACCGGCAAGAGTCCCAACTGCCAGCATCGCCCATAGTGCAAACGACAACATATCGACCGCCCTCAATAAAAGGAAGGCGCGCATTCTAGCATTATCGCGAGGCCGCTGAGGAAGGTTCCTCGAACGGCCTTGCGATTCATGCCTTGTGATTACGGTCATTTGACGCCGCGGCGTCAAAAATACTTGCTGACGACCTCGCTGAATGCTTCTTCGGCAGATTTTCCCTTTTTCATCAATTCGGTAATCTCGTCCGAGTGTTCGGAAATTTTCGGCGGTAGCGTTTGGCGATTGCTCTTGAAGTACTCGTAGCGCTGGGCGGCGAATTGCTCATCCAGCCTGGCCGCACTGGTGCGGCCGGTTCGGCTGCCGGCGCGGGCGACACGCGCAGTTCGCGATGCAGCGCCGGAGCGGACGCCAAGACCGGAGATGGCCGCCTTCACCTGGTCCAGCGTGAAGACCGAGCTGGCATTGGCGCCGGCGAATTCATCATCTTGAGGGCGCAACAGGTGATGATTCCGGTCGAATGCCATTGTTTTGCCAATGACGTTCAGAATCTGGTAGCTAGGTTCGGACCCCACGCTGACGAGAGAAAATTGAACGCGGTCGCCATAGTCGACCATCTTTGCCATAACGCCTTTGAGATACGCCACTGGAAGGGTGTCAAAGTTGCCGTTCCAGCGCTTGCTTCTAGTCGAGACCAATGTGGTGTGCTTTCAAAAAATTACTAATATACTCGTGGCCTGTCGGCCCTAATGAAGTAAAACCGGGCGCGCATTATCGCCTAACTTGAAAAAGATCGCTTTGATCAATGACGGTCGCGGCTGTTCTTCAACGGACAGCGGTTACCGCGCAAACAATTGCCTTCAAACCGCTGCGCACTCATCCTACCTGCCAATGACCTACGAAGAATACCTGGACGAAGTTACCACGCTCATGACTGAAATGTTCAACATGAGCGACGAAGACGCGATCAAACACGTGATGCGCGCGCAGGCTGCGGACTTTTTTAGCTTGCACGATGACATTCCGGCGATGCGCACGCAGGAACGCGCGGAACAGGACGCAAAAACCATTTTCGAGCAAAAAAACAAGTCGCGTCCGCATACGCCGCCCAAACGATCGGGCAAGCGCAAAAAATGACCGGCGACAGGAGCGGCACCCCTACTGATCAATGGAGGCACCGCTCCCCGGCGGTCCGGATCACTGACGCTTCATTGCTTCCTTCTTGACTTTCTTGGCTTCCTTTTTTTCCTTGGGCGTCTTGGCAGGTTCCTTCTTCGTCGTTTTCTTGCTGTCGTGACTCTTACTCATGATGTTTGCTCCATATTGGGAAAAACCGAAAACCGTCTCACTGATCAAGGGCAGGTTCATTATAGGCTCGCGTGCTGTGCCGGAGCGATTACTTCGTCACGACGAGAAAATATAGTCAGCACGATGCGTTGCGCGAAAGCCTACAACGAAGTCGACGTCAGTCCTTTTCCGATTTCATGGGCACGTCGCGGAGCGAGCACAGCGCGCGTCCCACGCACCGTTTCAATATCCGATCCCGATACACCGCGCAACCAATTCCCTGAGCCTACGAACCGATACACAGTGCCAGCCTACTTCTGCTTCGGCTTGCCGCTGCCGATCGCAGCCTTCAGACGCCTGAGTCGCGCATACTCTTCAGGGTCGTCCTTCGCCAGTTTGTGATCGCGCCATTTGAAAAAAATGGCAAGCCCAAGCATCGCGGCCGCACCGACAGCCAGTTTTCCCTTGTGGTTGACGAGCATGCCGGCGGGCGCGTCCTGCGGTGCCGACGAAGCATTTATCGAAGGCTCTTCGGGATTCAAATTCGGATTATCGGGCGTACCCGGAAAAGCATTCAACGTGGACGTCTCTGCCGTCGACATAGGAGCCTCGATCTTTCCTGAATGAACCGAACAAGTGTGCGTTACCACACCTTAGTCCATAAAATGGACAACTGGTTCATCGGCGCAATGGCGTCGCACCGCAGCGAGCGTGCGCACGCCTGCCAGGCATCCGGCGAACACCAAGGGCATCATGCACACGGCCTTTCCCCGTCGACAACAAAAGGGCCAACGGGATTGACTTCGCCCCCTATGCCGCGTTTCGGCGATGGACATAGAAAAAGCGCAGCATTTCACGCGACGCATCCGGCCCCTGCGAGTCCGTATACGAGCCCTTGCCGCTGCCGCCTGACCATGCGTGGCCGGCGCCATGCACGATCCACTTTTCCGCGATGGCTTTGCCTTGCACGTCATGGACGGTGGTTTTCGTATACGCGCGTCCATTGGCTGCCACGCCCTGTTCCACCGTGACGTTCGCATTCCCGCCTGCCTCGAACCCGGCGCCAACTGACGGCACGCATTGCGCCACTGCCTGGTCGCCATTGCATGGATGTACGGTGGCGTCGAGATCGCCATGGAACACGATGACTGGCATCGCATGTCCGAGCGATGCAGGCGCTTTGGCGCTGGCGTTGCGCGCCGAGGACTTTGCCTTGCGGTTCTTCATCGCGGCCAAAGCAGTTGGCAGGTCGTGGGCGACAGCGTATGGCAGGCCGGAATGGATGCCGACCGCGGCGTACAGCTCGGGGTAGGTCGCGCCCATCACCGCAGCCATTGCGCCCCCCGCGGACAAGCCGGCGACATAGATGCGGCTGGTATCGATCTTGTGGGTGCGGATGATCTCGCGCGTGATATCGGCAATGATCGAAGGCTCGCCGTGGTCGCGCCGCTGATCGCCGGCCTTGAACCAGTTCCAGCATCTCGATCCATTTGCGGACTGCGCCTGCGCCGGATAAACGACGAAACAATGGTTGTCTTCGGCAACCATGTTCATGCGGGTGCCGGCGGCGAAATCGTCCGGATGCTGTGTGCAGCCATGCAGCATGACGACCAGCGGCAGCGCTTCTCCAGTGTAGCCGCTGGGGATATACAGCTTGTAGGCGCGCGTCCCGGCGTGATTGGTGCACGATCCCGACAGGAACCGGCCCTTATTGATGGCATCTGCGCCGGCCTCGGCTTCGACATCCTGAATCGGTTGCCGGGCCGACGAGTCTGTCCACTTGCCATGAGGCAGGTGCCGAAAGTGCGTAAGGATGTCCACGTCCGGTTGTAATGCCAGACCAGCGTCGCACGGCGGTGGCGGGTTGATGTCTTGCAGTACCGGCGGCTGCGGCAGGAATTGCGTCCAGTCGGGTTGCGGCGCGGCGCTGTCCTGCACTGTGACGCCATGCAGCGCACGCTGGATCGCGGCAGTTGCCGCCATCGGGCCGTCGGTCTGCAGCAGTCGCGTCGCTTCGCGCATTTGCGCGAGAAAGCCTTCATTGATTTTCATGAAATTCTTTCCGAAGTGGTTAATGAATCCGCCCGGCCAAGGCGGCCTTCACAGCTGCGCTGGCGTGCAACGCACCCAGCACGATGATCGAGTCGATGGCGGCCAGCGCCAGTTCGGGCGTGACGTCCGCACCGATGCTGGCCAGCCCCAACACTTGTATCCGCAATTTCTGGCCTGCGTCCCGCGCGGCTTCCAGTTCGGCGCGAGAGTAATGTTGCAAGCCGAGCACCAGGCTCTTGCGCGCCACCGTTTGTTTGATGACGTCGCCATGCGACTGCAACTGGTTGCGAATGGCTGTCCGGATCAGGTCGGTGCGGTTGGAATAGAAACCTTCCTGCACCAGCAGGTCGATCCGCCCAAGGTCGATCAAGCCAAGGTTGATGGTGATTTTTTCTGTTTCACCAGCTTTAACCCGATTGTCTTGCACCATGACTTCGCGTCCCATTGCCGTCCTCCTGTAATCCTAGGACCAGCCATACGCCATCCAGTTCCCATCCATGCGGATGGAGAATTGACTTTCGTCGGGGAGCGTCAAGCAAAATGGGAGCATGCGAGCAAAAGGACGACGTCTTTTGCCGCAGCGGAGCATTACCAAATGAGAATTAAACAGAATAAGGAGCGCGCGCCGCTCCCGGAGTACTTTTAAAAGCCTGCTGCGCGCCCTGTCTTGCCCACGCCGCAGTGCCTGCTACACTGCCATTTTGTGACAAGGAGCGATCATGTCCACGATTGATAGCGACGAGTTCCTACAGGCGATACTCTCTGTTTCCGAACGAGTCAGCACCATTTTCGCCAACCACATTCCCCACAACGATTACGATGAAATTGCGGAAGGTCTTATCGCCGTGGTCGATTCCCTGCAAGGTCGATCGCATGGCAAACCGTTGCGCATGATCGTCGCCGGCGCATTGGCTGCGGTCGGTCGCACGGAGTCCGACTAAGGGCAGGCGGAATCGAGGCAGGCGTATACCCTTCTCACGCGATCCAGATAGTCCTGAAACGAACCTGCTCCTCCGGTAGCGTCGAGTGAATATTTGCCTGCTGCAAAAAGCGCTGCTCGGCCCCCGGGTCCTGCAGATGCAGCAGTTGCCCGGCCATCACGTCATACACCGGAATGTCACCAGTAGGGCGGACACATAGGCGATACCTGGCTATGCCGTCGTAGTGCAGGACGTCGATATTCGCGATCAGGTCGACGCGAATGCGATAACGATCACCGCTGCTGCCGCCGATCACGTGAAAGTATCGATGCTTCCGGAACTCCCGGCGTTGCTCCGGGTTCAACTGTTTCAGCAGGAGAATGAGCGCCCTGCGCTTCGCCCTGCGCTCATTTCGTATCGCCTCGCGCGCAACCCGCTCGCTATTCCGCTGGGCCTCCTGCATCCAGTCCATGGCCCGCCCGCAGAGCCAATACAAGCGGCGGCCGCCGCTGCGTACCACTTGCAGCGCGTTGTTACGCCATTGAATTCCGGCCGGCCCACGATGTCCCCGACCGGCGGCGGCGACCACTGCGTCAGTGCGGGCGATGAACCGGCGGATAAGGCGCCATGCCCGGTTCAAGCCGCGCATATCAGCCCCCGACTGTCTTCGGCACCATCACCAGTTCTTCCATTGTCGGGTCGAACGTCCTGACCAAGTGCTTCGCTTCCGTTTTTTTCTTGGAGCCGAAAGCGGAATAGCCGTTCTCGAGCAGACGATCGAAAGTCGCTTGCGCCGCCGCGATTTCTTCCGGCTTGCCCGTGTTCCACCTCAACTGCTTGTGACCGGAGGCGTCCATAACGCTCATTTCGCCAATCAGCGATTCGGGTGCCTTATCCATCATTTACTCCTTGCCACGTGAATGAAAAGAAATCTCCGATCGGTTTGACTATGATTTTTTCAGCATGTTCAGTTTCATGCGCATTGCGGCATGATGTGCCCGTAGCCGAATGCTTCCTCATGCGATGCACCTGTTTCCGCTTTCGCCGCCGTCCTGGAAGCCGTAGTCCCTGTGATCCATAATCAAGCAAACTCTGGAGCATCAACAACGCCTGCTCCGCAGCGCCCTATGTGCGCATTTCAGCGCTGGCCGGGTCGATCACCCTGTGTACCGTGGCAACGCTGCTGATCGGAAAATCCCCACGCTTTGCGTGCTCGCGGACCATGTCTTCCGATTCTGCTATGTAGACGCAATAAATCTTGTTGTCCGTTACGTAGCTCTCCTGCCACTGAATCGCCGGGCCCATGTTATGCAACACGTCGCAGGATTTGACGGAGAGCTTGCGCAGATCTTCGTCGGACAGTCTTCCGGCATCCGGAAGCTCGCGCTCAATGACATACTTCGGCATGACAGCTCCTTGTTTTTGAAATGACGTGTGTAAACTATCCTCGACGACTCTCGCATCATTCAACATAGAGCCGAGACCGCGGCGCTGCTTGAGCAAGATCAAGTCCGGTGATCGCGGAACACCTGCCAGCCGGCAGACATCGCGCAATCCGGAATCGGCGCTTGTCTTTTTCTATGACGGCTTGAGGTCAAACAACGCCTTGCCGCTCTCCATATCGATCGGCACCGAGATATGCTCGTGCACGGCCAACCACCTGCCGTCGATCTTGCGGTAGCAGACAGTGGCGCGCATCCACACATCGATTTCCTTGCCGCTGGCCTCTTTCCCGGTGAAGTGGTTAAGGCAGTGGCAGAAGGCTGCTTCGTTGTCGGCCACGATCTTCAGATCGCGCATCTCGATGCCGAGCGGCCCTTCGCACATGGGCATCATTTTTCCCAGTCTTGCCGGTATTCATCCGCGCCCTTGTACTGCAGCGGCGGCACAACATCGAATGCCACGATCTCCGGCGCATAGCATGACATGATGCGATCGATCTCCTTGGCGCGAAATGCCGTTGCCCATTCGTCGATCAATTTGCGGATCTGGGCCTCATTGTCCTGCTTGCTGTTTGCAGTGGCCATTTTTCTCTCCTTCGCTCAAGCGGCTTCCAAACAACTTAGGGTGTCCACGGCTCGATGCCTATCGAATTGCGCGGCTGGCTAGAGGCATATCAACGCCTGCGCAAACAGGCTCTTCGTTGTTCTGGGATCGGTTGTGTCCAGACAGCCATGATGAGCTTGGGGAAATGCCATTCATCACTGAAGTTGACTGTCAGCGCATGCTCGCGCCTGCTCAGCGCATTACAGAAGATAGACGAGCCGCCCGGTTTCGACGTACACATGGCATTGGACCGGCGTCGACCGCTGCGCGCGGGACGCGCTTTATCCGCTACGGCTGTTCAATTGATAGCACCAGTGCCACGGCTCGTAAATGAACCCAAGCGCATTTCCGCGCGGATAAGAAAGCGTGTAGCCGAAACGCTCCGCATGCCGCGCCAGCCAGCGAAACGCATCGGTATGCTCGAACGGTTCTTCCCTTTCTTCGCAGCCCGGCGTGTTGATGTCGACCGCGCGGCCGCTGTGGTGCTCGCTATAACCGGGAGGCGCGCTGAGCGTAACGATGGTTTCGATCGACATCCCCTTCGCCAGCTTGTCGCGGATGATCTCGACTTGTTGGTCGATGGTGCGGAAGGCGGATACGATTTCCAGCACGATGCCGTCCTGCCGCGCGGCGCACTTCAGCGCTACCCAGGCGCGTGCCGCGTCCGGCTCAAGGAAGTGCTCCCGGCCGTGGGCGTCGGTTTCGACGCGCACGACCTGCTGTGCTACCGGATAAAACGGCAAGGGCTGGCACGCCAGCAATGCGCTGGTGATGCCGAGCGAATCGAGCAGCGGCGTCAGCTCGTCTTTACATTCTTTGGATGGCATTTGATGATTGGTTCGCAAGGCTGGAAAAGCGTGATGCTTTCCGTTCACGGGTATTTTGCAGCAGATCGCGGCAACGGGTGCTGCGATATCGGAAATGCGGAATGATAAAATTTCTCAAAAAGACAATTCCATTCATGCCACATCAAAAAACCGGGAAGCAGCAATGACGCCGATCGGTGTCGCCGACAGTGCCTTTGCGCTAGCGTGATTGCTACCGGTTCGCGCGCCGCCGATCGATCATCAGCCAGGCGCTGAGCGCGCTGGCCAGCGCCAGCAGTGCGGAAAGCAGCATCACGCGCCGGAAGCCGCTTAAAAACGACAAGCCGACCGCCGTCTTCATCGCAGCCTTTTCGGCCTGCGTGCCGGCGGCCGGTAATTCGATGGCGGCCAGTTTGTGCCGTTGCGCGAGCACCTGCTCCCACGCCGCTTGTGGCACTGTCGATGCTTGTGCCCGCCGTGCCAGCTCGGCATTGAACGTCTGCGTCATCACGATGCCGAACAAGGCGATCGCCAGCAGCGCCGCGATTCGCGATACCGCATTGTTGATGCCGGAGGCGACGCCAGCGAGATTTTTTTCCAATGCATTCATGACCGTCGTGGTCAGCGGCGCGACGCTGACCGCCATGCCGATTCCGAGCACCAGCGCGGCCGGTAGAAAGGTGGTCCAGTAACTGCCGCCGATGCCGGGTGCGGCAAACAGCGCGAAGCCGCAGGCGGCGATCGCCGGGCCGATCACCAGCGGGCGTTTCGCTCCATAGCGGTCGACCAGGCCGCCGCTCCAGTGCGACAGCGCGAACATGGTCAGAATGAAAGGCAGCAAGGCGGCGCCCGCCGCCATCGCCGAGTATCCCTGAATCTGGATCAAATTGAGCGGCAGAAAGAACAGGCTGCCGCCGAGTGCCGCATACAGGAACAGCGTCAACAGATTGGCGCCGCTGAAATTCCAGGAACGAAACAGCACCAGCGGCATCATCGGCGATGGATGCCGCATTTCGATGACGATGAAACCGGCCAGCGCCAGCATCGAGCATACGAATGCGCCGGCCACGCGCGCATCGCCCCAGGTCTTGGCCGGCGCTTCGAGCAGCGCATAGACCAGGCCGCCGAGCGCGATGCTGGCCGCCAGCGCGCCGGGCCAATCCAGGCGCCCCGCGGCGTCTGTATTGCGGCTCTCCGGCACATATCTGAACGCCAGGAAAAGCACCATCGCCGCCAACGGAACATTGATGAAAAAAGCGTAGCGCCATGAAAAGTGTTCGATCAGGAAGCCGCCGATCACCGGTCCGAGCGCCGCCGTGATCGCGGTATAACCGGACCAGGTGCCGATCGCCTTGCCGCGCATAGTCTCGGGAAACGACGCGCTGATCAGCGCCAGGCTGCCGGGAACCAGCAACGCGCCGCCGACGCCTTGCACCGCCCTGGCATAGATCAGTTGCTGGACGCTGCCAACCATGCCACACCAGGCCGAGGCCAGCGCAAACAGTGCGACGCCGATGGAGAACACGCGCCGCCGGCCGAAGCGGTCGCCCGCGCTGCCGCCGACCAGCAACAGCGCCGCCAGCAGCAACGCATAGGATTCGATCACCCATTGCGCATCGGCCGCGCTCGTGGCGAATTCGCGCTGCAACGCGGGGATCGCGACATTGACCACGGTGCCGTCGATAAACACCATGCTCGAGGCCAGGATGGTTGTTGCCAGCACCCACGGGCGCGCTCCCGGCTCGCACAGCGAACTGGCGGCGGAACTGCGGATGACCGCTTCATCGCACGGAGATATTGTCGCTACGCTCATGGCATGCAAAACAAATCTATGATCACCCTCCACCCTACCAGCGTAATCGCTGGTAGGGTGGAGGGTGATCATGTCATTAAGCCTGATGCCGGTTCAGGTATCAGGCTCGGCCTTGCCAGGCGACAAGGAGAGCGTTCGGTGAGATCCGGCAACAATCAACATTGCGGCTCTTTGTAATCATGCGCCATCGGGTTGTTCCTCGACATGATCGCTGCTCTTCGTCAGGGGCCATCAGCTTTCACCGTCGGAGTCAACACCAAATGCGCCGGAACCTCACTCTCTCCGGCGCCAGCCGAATGAGACCACACTGTCCTTGGGCGACATAGCGGACGAGGCGGTCCGGGTAGCAACTTCACCCGTGTTCGAGCCGCCGACTATTCTGCGGCGGGCACGTACGGCGAGACGAAATCATGCGGTGCACGCGCAAGCCGCGGAAGTTTTATACCGCTCTATATGCTACGGCTTCCACCTCAAACAGCCATTCGGGCCGGGCCAGCGCCTTGACCGCTACCAGCGTCGATGCCGGGCGCGTTTCGCCCAGATACTTGAGGCGCACCGGTGCCAGTGCGGCAAGCTGCGTTTCATCGGTGACGTAGGTAACGACCTTCACGAGATCGGCAATGTCCAGATCGGCCGCACGCAACACTTCCCTCAGATTCGACCAGGCGAGATCGGCCTGCTCGGCCATCCCCTGCCCCAGGCTGCCATCCTTGCGCATGCCGACCTGGCCGGCGATATGCAGCCATTTGCCGGCGCCGGAGGCCAGTACGCCCTGGCTGTAAGGTCCTACCGGTGCGGCGATCTGTTGTGGATTGAGTTGTTGAACCATGTCAGTTTTCCTTTGTTTCCGTGATCAAAAATGTGGGTTCGTCCTGACCGCAAAGCAGGCCGAGCGTTTTACGAAACAGAGAGCTGCCGGAATCGGCGAATTCATCCACCAGATCGAAGTGGTTGCGGCCCGCCACCAGCATTGCCTCGGCCGCCCTGCCGCGTGCCCGGCAATGCCGTGCGAACCCCAGGCTCTGCTCCTGAAAGCCGACGGTTTCCAACCCTCCCGCCGCCAGCAGCAGCGGCGCATCGATCAGTTCGGCGTCGTATACGCTCAACGCGCGCGCTTCGGCCGATGTCATGTGAAGATCGTGGTTCACCGAGGTGTGCAGCAGGGGTTCGAGGTCGAACAGGCCGCTCAGGCAAACGCATCCGCGCAGTTTCCCTTCAAGCAAGGGGATGCGATCGCTGCGCACCGCGGTGGCAGCCATGTGGCCGCCGGCGGAATGCCCGGATACCAGGATGCGGCTGGCGTCATAGCCGAGCCGGCTACCCTCGGCTCCAGCCAGCCAGGCGATGCCGGCACACACCTCGGCGACGATTTCACTCACGCTCGCCTGCGGCGCCAGCGCGTAGTTCGGCATCGCCACCGCGACACCGGCTGCCAGATAGGCGTCAGCCACGAAGGAGAAATCGCGCTTGTCGAGCGCGCGCCAGTAACCGCCATGAATGAAGATCAACAAGGGTGCCGGCGTCGGCGTATCCGGCAGAAAGATATCGACCCTGCTGCTCGGAGTGGAGCCGAATGGAATGTCCAACAGCGCCGTCGGCTGCCGGCGCGTCACCGCGCTGCGCTCCGCATAATCGTGGTAGATCTCCGTCCGCTCGGGATGGCGGATGCGCAGGTTGTAGTTCCCTTCGTGGGTCGAATTGATGGCAAGCGGCATAGGAGAAATGGGTGGCTTCATGTTGATGCGCTCAAAGGCCCAGATAGGCCGCTTGAACGCGGGGCTCGTTGCGCAACTGCTCCGAACTGCCGGAAAACGCCACCCTTCCCTCTTGCAGCACATAACCATAATCGGCGTTCTGCAACGTCAGATTGGCGTTCTGCTCGGCGATGAGCAGGGTCAGCCCTTCCTCCTTGAGGCGGCGAATGGAGGCGAAAATATCCTTCACCACCAGCGGCGCCAGCCCCATGGACGGCTCGTCGAGCATCAAGAGGCGCGGACCGCTCATGAGCGCACGGCCGATCGCCACCATCTGCTGCTCGCCGCCGGATAGCGTGCCGGTCGCCTGCTGGGAGCGCTCCGCCAGGCGCGGAAAGAGGTCGAGCACGCGGTCCATGTTGCGCTTGAATTCGGTCGTGCGGCGCGCCCTCAGGAAGGTATAGCCACCCATTTCCAGGTTTTCGCGCACACTCAGCGCGGCGAACACGCGCCGCCCTTCCGGCACCAGGACGATGCCGCGCGCGACGATCTGTTCGGTCGACAGGGATTCGAGGGCCTCGCCCTCGAAGCGGACACTGCCGCGCAGCGGCCGCAGCAAGCCGCTCAGGCTGCGCATCGTCGTGCTCTTGCCGGCGCCATTGGCGCCTAGCAGACAGCCGATCTGATTGGCCGGAATCTGCATGCTGACGTCGCGCAGCACGTCGCCCGCGCCGTATGCCGCATGAAGGCCGCTGATTTCAAGCATGTTCGGCATCCTCTCCAAGATAGGCCTGCAGCACCTGGGGATCGGCACGCACGCTGGCAGCGCTTCCCTCGGCGATCTTGCGGCCGTAATTCAGCACGACGATGTCGTCGCAGAGTTTCATGACGAAACTCATGTTGTGTTCCACCAGCAGGACGCTGACTCCGTTGCGGTTGATCTCCCGGATCACCTCGACCACTCGCTCCACTTCGGCATGCGGCACGCCGGCCACCGGCTCGTCGAGCAGAAGCAACGCCGGTTCGGCAGCCAGTGCGCGGGCGATTTCAAGAATCTTGGCCTCGCCGAAACTGAGATCGGAGGCCTTGGCAAACGCCTTGTGAGCGAGACCGAGCAGCGCCAGCTTTTCCATGGCAACGCCGTAGATCTGCTCTTCCTCGTGCCGCTGGCGCGAGGTGCGCAGTACCGAGGCCAGGATGCCGGCATGGAAGCGCGAATGGCATCCGACCATCACGTTCTCCAGCACCGTGAGATCCTTGAATATCTGCAGATTCTGGAAGGTACGCGCAATTCCCAGGCCGATACGCGCGTGCGAGGGCAGGCCCTCGATCCGCCGGTCACGAAAAGCGACACCGCCGGTCGAGGGCTTGAGCACGCCGGCGATGATGTTGAACAGCGTGCTCTTGCCGGCGCCATTGGGTCCGATCAGTCCCTTGATCTGGCCCTGCCTCATATCGAACGATAGTTCGGAAAGCGCCGCCAGCCCGCCGAAGCGAATACCGACGTCGGCCACCGATAAAAAACCGGTGTTATCCATTGGCGGACCTCCCCGCTGCGATCCGGCCCGCCGCCGGGCTGCGCTGGCCAAAGCGTTCAAGAAAGCCCGCAACTCCGCTCGGGAAGAAGATCAGGACGACGATCATGCCGAGGCCGAACGAAAACAATTCAAGGTCGTGAAACGCCTGCAGCATTTCCGGCACCACGGTGAAGATCAGGGCGCCGAACAGCGGCCCCCAATACTTGCCCCAGCCGCCGACCGCCACCATCACCACCATCAGCACCGAAGCAAAGAAATTGAAGGTCTCGGGCGACGCGAACTGGGTGAAGTGCACGTACAGGGTACCGGCGAGCGAAGCGAGGGTGGCGGAAATCACGAAAATCGCGGTCTTCAGCCATTGTGTATCGACGCCCAGGCTGGCCGCGCCGATTTCGCTGCCGGCCAGACTGTTCATGGCGCGGCCGATGCGCGAGCGGGTCAGGTTGAGTATGCCCCACATAACCACCAGGCCGAGCGCCCAGGCAAGGTAGAAAAAACGCACTTCACCATCCAGTGCGAATCCACCAATGCCGATCGGCTCGACACCGGTCAGGCCGTTCGGTCCGCCGGTAAAGTCGACCAACTCGACGAACAGCACGGACAGGATTGCATTGAACCCGAGCGTCGCCATGGCCAGGTAATGCCCGCGCAGGCGCAGCGCCGGCAAGCCGACCAGAAGCGCCGCCAACGCGGTGAGCGCCATGGCGCAGGGAATGCCGATCAGCGCGGAAATGCCGTACTTGGCTGAAAGCACGCCGCTGACATAGGCGCCCAGCCCGAAAAATCCGCTGTGGCACAAGGAAATCTGGCCGCAATAGCCCATGATCAGGTTCAGGCTGGAGATCAGGATCAGGTTGATGAAGAACATCACGCCCAGACCCACCAGGTAGCCGCTCGGCGCTACCCATGGGAAGACCAGCATGACTGCCCAAAGAGCGAGCAGGATAGGTAGCGGGCGTGCCGGCCCGACTGCCGGCGCGACTGGAATGGCGCCGGCAAACGGCGCAGCCGCGCGAGGCGGTGTGGTATTCATGGTGTCACCCGTTTTCGCGAAAATTGAAGCGTTTTGATAGGAACATGCGTGGGCTCAGACCTTGTTGATTTCGGCCTTGCCCAGCATGCCGTGCGGCCGGAAGAACAGCACCAGCAGCAGCAGGATGAAAGACACCGCATCCTTGAAATGAGAGGAAATCAGGCCGCCAGTGAGCGCTTCCACCACCCCCAACAGCAACCCGCCGAGGAAGGCACCGTGCAGGCTGCCCAAACCACCCAGCATCGCCGCGCTGAACCCCTTGAATCCGAGCATCGTGCCGTGATCGTAAGAGGTGAAGGTGAGCGGCGTGATGATCACTCCGGCCAAACCTCCCGCCAGAGCGGCCAGCAGGAAGGCCCAGGTAACCGAACGCTGCACGCTGATCCCGACCAGCGCCGCCGCATCGCGGTCGGCGGCGGTGGCGCGCATCGTCTTGCCGAGCAAGGTGTGCTTGAAGAACCAGTCGGTCAGCAGCATGAACAAGCCCGCCACGCCGAGCACCCAGAAACTCTGCGGCTGGATGCTGGCGCCGGCGATCGATACCGGCGTATCGCCGGAGAAAGCCGGATAGCCCATCGGTGTCTTGCCAAGCACCAGCATCACCAGGCTTTTGGTACAGATCGCCAGGCCGATGCTGACCATGGTCACCAGCACCGGCGACGGGCTGGCGAGCGGACGGATAGTCAGCCGCTGCGACAGCGCACCGACGATCCCGACCACCAGCACGCCGACGATGCAAGCCATCCAGACCGGCAGGTGCCAGGCGGCGTACGTGGTCGCCGCCACCATGCCTCCCATCATGACCCATTCGCCCTGCGCGAAATTGATCGCGTCGGTACTCTTGAAGATGACATTGAAACCCACCGCGACGATGGCATAGATGCTGCCCGTGGTCAGACCGGCAATCAGCGACTGGATGACTTGCGTCGAAAGGTCCATAGAAAATTTCCAGATCCGGTTCGATGTTAAAGCTGGCCAAGGGTGGGATGAACGAGTGCCGGCAGCGCGACCCCGAATTCATCCAGGCGCGCCCGGACACTAGCCACGTAGTCGATGAAAATGCCTTGCTCGACGGCGCGAGAGACTGCCCCGAGTCCGGCCTGCGCGGCAATTTCAGCCGCCCTGGCCTCGTCGCCATCGGGCGCACCCAGTGATGGGCAGTGGTAGCCCATCAGCTCGATGTCTTGCAGGTATTGATGGGCATGCGCGCCGATCGCGGCCCGATCCGCATCCGACCAGCGCGCGGCGCACTCGGTAACGTAGAGCCAGCCGAAGGCGACGTGGCGCTCCTTCGCCTGCACGCTTTTCTCCAGCAACTGGTGCGCCACGGAATCGGTGGCGTTGGCCAGGTAGGCGCGATGAAGTTGCAGCTCCAGCCCATCCTCCACCGCTGAATGCGTGGTAAAGAACGCATCGGCGTGCTGTTCCGCATCCAGGGCCTGACGATGGCGATACTGGTTGAAGAGTGCCTTTTGCTGCGCCGATGCGGGCTGATCGACATACCCGCCCAGCAGTTGCGCGAAACGATGGGCGCTCTCGATCTGCCACGCCTCTTCGGTATTGCGCACCGTCAGGAAGTACTTGGGATCGGATTCCCGGCCGGCTTCCAGGCAGAGGCGAATCAGGATCGCCGGCGTTTCCGCCAAGCCGGAGTATTCGATCCAGGCGCGGCGGCTCCAGACCAGACGGGCCGCATCGCGGGTCGCGGCATCGTAGTGCTCCGGCTTGAACGCCGGCCAGGCGATATCCGTTTCCGGATTCCAGCGCTGCTGCTTGCCGATTTCGTACAGTTCGCGAATCGAGTCGATCGAACGCTTCAATTCCAGGGGGAAGCGGCTTTCAACCAAGATTTTGGTGGAAGGGGCTTGCGTCATCATCATGGTCTCCAGGTCAGAACTCGCCGATTTTCGGATGCGTGAAGGTCGGCAGATTGACGCCCCAGCCATGCATCTGGCGCCGGATGCGTTGCACGGTATCGACGAAAATCGGCTTTTCCAGCTCCTCCACGGTGGCCCCGAGCCCCGCTTCCCAAGTGATCCGGTCGACTTCCATTTCGCTGCGCGAAGCCGGATTGTCGGGAGCCAGCCACGGGCTGTGGTAGCCGTTCAGCTCGACCTTTTCGATCATCGTGATGACGGCGTTTTCGACGATCTTGATGTCCTCGGGCGACATATGCGGAATGCGGTAATCGAGGTAGCGCCAGCCGAACGCGCAGTGGCGCACCTCGTCGCGCATGATCAGCGAGCAGATCTGCTTGGCCACAGGATCGCGCGTGATTTCCACCAGATGGCGGAACACGTCGAAGGCGATTTCCTCTGCCGCGCATACCAGCGCGGCGAGAATCGCCTCGACCGAGACCTTGGGGTCGAGCGCCATCTTGCGCACGCCGTGCGTCGCCACCGAACCCTGGAAGCCTTCGTGCATCGGCTGCTCGACGTAGCCGCCCAACAGCTCGGCCATGCGGTAGCAGACCTCGGAATGGCGGCTTTCCTCCTGCGAGCGGATGGTGAAGAACAGGCGCAGATCCGGCGCGCATTTGTCATGGCAGAAACGGATCTGCAGCGCCGGGCTTTCGGAGATTGCGCCATATTCGCTCCAGGCGCGCCGGCTCCAGTACTGGCGCGCGGCGAAACGCTGTTCCTCGGTATAGAGCGAAGGATCGAAGGCATCCCAGTCGATGTCGGTACGCGGATCCCATTGCTTCTGCGTGGCGAGATGGAAGAGTTCGCGGATCTTGGGAATCCGCGTATCCAGCTCGAGCGGAAAAATATCGTCGACCTCGTCGAGGATCGTGTGCTGCTCAGCCACTGCTGCTGTCATAGCCGTGCTCCGAAAATGAGATTAGCGAAAGATTGAAATTATTTGTAGTCTGCGAGCCGGAATGCGCCGTCCTTGTAAGACAACATCACGATGTCGTCCTTCGCGAGGCCGGAATGCCCTGCCGCTGAAAAATTGAATACGCCGCCCACACCCTTGTATCCCTGGATTCCCTCGAGCGCCGCGCGTATTTTTTCCTTGTCCGCTCCGCCCTGCTCAAGCGCCATCTTCGCCAGCATCACCGCGTCGTAAGTCTGCGCAACGAACTGGTTCGGCTTGCGCTTGTACTTGGCTTCGAAGCGCTTGGTCAGAGTCTGAATGTTCTTTTTCACGCTATCGCCGTCGGGCAGATCGTCGCCGACCGGAAACTTGACGCTGACCAGCAGCAAGTCCTTTACCGAATCGCCGGCCAGACGCATGTAGCGCTGATCGACGAAACCATAGCTATGCACCAGGGTCAGCTTGTCGAGCCCGAGCTGCTGGGCCTGTTTGATGAACACCGCGCCGGCCGGCGTCACCGTCCAGCAGATGATGGCCTGGACCCCGCTGCCCTTGATCTTTGCCAGTTGCGGAGTAAGGTCTGTGTCGGAAGGGTTGAACGATTCATACAGCACCTCGATGCCTCGCCCCGAGGCCAGGCGCTTCATCTGCTCGACCGCGCTCTGGCCGAAACCGCTGCTGTCAGCGAGCAGGGCGGCCTTCTTGATGCCTTTCTTGGCGAAATAGTCGAGCACCCGGTCGATCACCTGGTCGTCATCCACCGTGCTCTTGAACGAGTATTTGCGCTCTGCCACCGGCGACACGATCTGCATGCTGCCCTCGGTGGAGATGAAGGGCATGCCGGCTTTCTCCGTCATAGGCACCATCGCAAGTGCGATGCCGCTCATGTTGCCGCCGCCGACGATGATGTTGACCTTGTCCTGCGACAACAGGCGACGGGTGGCGTTGATCGCCTTGGAACTCTGGCTTTCGGCATCATAGAACACCCACTCCAGTTTTTTCCCGCGGATGCCGCCGGCTGCATTGATGTCCTCGACGGCCATCTCCATCCCTGCCTTCATGTCCTCGCCCAGGAACGCGGCGGGGCCGGTCACCGACAGGATCGAGCCTATCTTCAGCGAGTTCTGCGCCTGCGCCAGCGGAGCGCTTGCAACGCCCAGCAATGCAGCCGCTGCGAGGGTTTGAGTAACGGTACGAATGACGTTTTTCAGTTGCTGCATGGTTTGTCTCCTTCACATCTTCGTTTGATTGGTTTTTCTACTCCGGCACTTCGATTCAATGCTTTCCGGTCGAACTCTTTCCCTTCGCCGCCACCCGGACTTCCAGCTTGTCGGTAACGCCGTTAGCCGCCTTGTCCAGCAGCGGCACGCGCACTGAGTAGCGCACCTGATCCGCCCGGTAGTGCGATACGCCGGCCATTACCGGACGGTCGGCCGTGTCGTAATAGACGAGATCGCGCGTCAGGATCGGATCTCCCGGCAACAATCCAAGAAAATCGGCATGTTCTTCGCGTACCGCAGCTGCCTCGACCTTCATCTCGCCATAGGCGATATCCACCTGCTTGCGAATCAGGTCGAGCAGAGAGCCGAAGGCCACCTGCTTCGGGTCCATATCCGGAATCCGGGCGGCATCGATATAGCGGTAATCGATCGAGATCGGCACATGCTGCACGGTGCGCAGGCGATGGATATGCCAGATTTTCCCGTCCTCGGGCATATCCAGCAGGCGCGCGATATGCGCGCTCGGGTGCTCCAGCGCGCAATGCAGCACCCGCAGGCTGAGCGGCCGGCCTTTCATCGCCCACTGATCGAGAAAATCCATCGAGGGTGTGAACTGCTCATCGATCTTCGGTGCGCAGACGAAGGTGCCGAGGCCGCGCACGCGGCGCAGGAAACCCTCATCCACCAGTTCCTGCACGGCCTGGCGCACTGTCATTCGGCTCACGCCGAACTGTTCGCTTAATTCGAGGTCGGTATGGAAGCGCTCGTTCTCCTGTTGCCAACTCAGAATCATCGTCAGCACCCTGCGCTTGATTTGCTCATAGAGCGGCAATGGCGACTGGCGATCCAGCAAGGGCGCTGCCGCGACGGCCTGAATTGCAGATGATTTGGTCATAAGAAGGTAAGTTATCCAGTAATCTACATATCTACTAATCTATACATTATGCTATATTAACCTTGCTCGTCAACTTCTTTTTGCTCATGAAAATCGCCGCCATCGATCTTCCGCTTGCCGCCAGCGGCAGCACCCGTCTGGATCATCTCGCGTTCATGCAACCGCAAGCGCTGGACGAATTCGACACCGTCATATGGAACCCGGCGGGTGCGTTTCCCGCATTCGAAAGCCGACTGGAACGTCGCTCCCCCGACGTGCTGTCGGCGCCAGCTTCCGGAGAACTGCTGGCCACGGGCCGTTACTGGCGACGGCAATTTCGCCAGCTCCTGCAGCGCGGCGGCACGATCGTCCTGCTGCTGCCGCCGCCCCGCGCGTTTGGCGTCCATACGCTGCAGGAGGTGATTGCCTACAACCCGCTGGAGCCGCTGACCGCCCTGCTGCCGGCGCCGGTCTCGTATGTGGAAGCCGGCTCCAATACGCCGCGTTGCCGCGCTGGCGATCCGTTCCGCACCTTCTTCGGCCATCTTGAAGGCATGTTGCAACCGCGGGCACGGCTTGAGGAATTTCCGGGCATCGCCATCGTGGAGGATGACGCCGGCTTGCCCCTTGGCGCCTATGCCAGCCTGCCGCCAGGACGCGTGCTGCTATTGCCGGCGCTAGGCGACAGCGCCGTTGCCGACGCTGCGCAATCGACGCGCTTCATCGAGGCCCTGCGCCACTGCACGGAGCGCCTCGGCTACATCGCTGGCGTTCATAACGCCGCGTGGATGGAAGACTATCGCACCACCGCCGAGCAAGAACTGGTCGATCGGCAAAGCACGCTTCTGCGGCAGATCGGCGCGCTGCAGGAAGAGCTCGACACCACCCGCAGAGCCATCGAGCAACTGGAATTCCAGAAGCAGCTCGTCGGCGGCGAGGGAGCCGGCGTACGGCTGGCGATCGCCGAACTATTCCGCAAGAACGGCGCGTTCGTCCAACAGGATTGGCTCGAGGAAGGCTTGCTGATCGTCGAACTGAGCGAGCGCCTGCTGGTCGTCAAGGTTCATCTCGCCGAGCACGCCGCGGATGCCGCCTATTTCACTGGCCTGGAAAAAGCGCGCGCGCGCATCGGCGATTACTTCAACCAACCCGTCCGCATGCTGCTGGCCGATTGCTCTGAAAACGCGCTGGAGCTCGAGTCGCGCACGGCCTCTCCGCAGGCCGCTGCACTGGCCCGCCGCCATGGACTCCTCTACCTGCAAGGGACTCATCTGTACGGCTGGCTCATGCAAGCCGGGGGACCCGCGCCCGATGCCCTGACCACTGCTCTTGAACACGACGCGGACGCGCTGCGGGAAACGCTGCAAAAGTGCGCGGCGGATTCGCTGACGCGGGCCGTCACCGCAGCACATTGAATCGCCTAATTCGAAATCGACCAGGAATTCCATCATGAATCTGTTCCATAACGGGGCCCTGCAAGGCCAGACTGCACTGGTTACCGGCGCCTTCGGCGGCCTGGGCCGTCACTTCGCCAGCACGCTGGCCCGGGCCGGCGCGCGCGTAGCGCTCGCCGGGCGCCGCATCGCCGAGGGCGAGAAATTCGCCGATGAGCTGCGGGCAGCCGGCGCCGAAGCCTGCGTCGTGGCGCTCGACGTCACCGACCCGGACAGCGTCGAGCAGGCAGTGGCGCAAGCCGCGGCGCAACTCGGCCCGATCCGGATCGTCGTCAACAACGCCGGCATCGCCGTCACCAAGCCGGCGCTCGAACAAAGCGAGGCCGACTGGAGCGACGTGATCGACGTCAACCTGAATGGCGCCTGGCGCGTGGCGCAGAGTGCCGGCCGCCATATGCGCGCCCATCAGGGCGGCAGTATCATCAACATCGCGTCGATTCTCGGACTGCGCGTGGCGCAACAGGTGCCTGCCTATGCCGCCGCCAAGGCCGGTCTGATACAGCTCACGCGCGCGCTGGCGCTGGAGTGGGCGCGCCATGGCATCCGGGTCAACGCACTGGCGCCGGGCTATATCGAAACCGACCTGAATCGCGAATTTTTCGCCAGCGAAGCGGGTCAAGCCCTGTTGAAGCGCGTGCCACAGCGCCGCCTCGGGCAGCCCGAGCATCTCGACGGCCCCTTGCTGCTGCTGGCCTCGGACGCCTCCGAATTCATGACCGGCGCCGTGCTCGCAGTCGATGGTGGCCACCTGGTCAGTTCCCTCTAACCGTACTCAAGGAGTTTCCATGGATTTTTCAATCAACCCCGAGATCGAAGCCATCCGCCAGCGCATCAACGCGTTCGTTACGGAGCAGTTGCTGCCGGTCGAGGCCGACCGCGCCAATTACGACGAACACGACAATATCCGCGACGAGGTGCTGGCGGCGCTGCGTGCCAAGGCGCGCGCCGCCGGCTTGTGGGCGCCGCAGATGCCGCCGGCGCGCGGCGGCATGGGCTTGCCGGTGGTCGGCATGGCGGCCTGCTATGAAGCCATGAACTATTCGATCTTCGGTCCCGTGACCTTCAATTGCGCAGCACCCGACGACGGCAACATGATCTTGCTCAACAAGGTCGGCACCGAAGCGCAGAAAGCGCGCTGGCTGCAGCCGATCATAGACGGCAAGGTGCGCTCCGCCTTCGCCATGACCGAACCGCACCCGGGCGGCGGCTCCGATCCGAGCATGATCCAGACCACGGCCGAGCGCCGCGGCGACCGCTGGGTGATCCACGGCCGCAAATGGTTCATCACCGGCGCCGGCGTCGCCCAGCATTTCATCCTGATTGCCAAAACCTCGGACGATCCGCGCAAGGGCCTCACCGCCTTCCTGTTCGATGCCAGCCAGCCGGGCTGGCGCATCGAGCGCCGCATCCCGATCATGGGCCCGGAGGAGCATGGCGGCCATTGCGAACTGGTGTTCGATGGTTTGGAAATTTCCGACGAAAACCGCCTGATGGACATCGGCGACGGCCTCAAGGCCACGCAGATCCGGCTCGGCACGGCACGCCTTACGCACTGCATGCGCTGGCTCGGACTATCGCGCCGCGCCATGGCGATCGCACGCGATTACGTGCAGACGCGCCATAGCCAGGGTCGGCCGCTGGCCGAGCGCGAAGGCGTACAATGGCTGTTGGGCGAAGCGGCGATGCAGATCGAGATCGGCCGCCTGCTCACGATGCGCGCCGCCGCCAAGCTCGACGACGGCAATTTCGCGCGCAAGGAAATTTCGATGGCGAAGATCGTGGTGTCCGAAACGCTGCACAAGGCCGCCGACACCGCGATCCAGCTGAACGGCGCGCGCGGCTATTCGAAGGACACGCCGCTCGAATGGATCTATCGCTACGCGCGCCAGGCGCGCCTGGTCGACGGCGCTTCCGAGGTGCACAAGATGGTGCTCGCCAAATACCTGATCGACGAAGGCGACGCCTTCTGGCAATGGGATGCTGCAAGTCCCGCCGCCTCGTCCGGGAGTGCCGCATCATGAGCGGGCCCGCGCGCCCGGAAAGCGGCTTTGGCCTCGATGCCGAGCGGCTGGCGGCCTACCTGAGGGCCGGCGGCCACATCGGTTCGGCACCGCTCGAAATCACGCCGCTGTCGGGCGGCCAATCCAACCCGACCTACTTGTTGCGCAGCGGCGGCGAGCGGCTAGTGCTGCGCAAGCAACCGCCGGGCAAGCTGCTGCCCTCGGCGCATGCGATCGATCGCGAGTACCGCGTGATGCAGGCGCTGGCCGGCAGCGGCGTGCCGGTACCGCGCATGCATCTGTACTGCGCCGATACAGGGGTCATCGGCACGCCTTTCTTCCTGATGGAATTTGTCGAAGGCCGCATCTTCGTTGACCAATCCCTCCCGGGCATGACTGCCGTCGAGCGAGGCGCACTCTACGCCGAAATGAACCGCGTGATCGCGGCGCTGCATGGCGTCGACTACGCCGCCATCGGCCTGGCCGACTACGGCAAGGCCGGGAACTATTTCACGCGCCAGATCGCGCGCTGGAGCCGTCAGTACCGCGATTCGCAGACCACGCAGATCGCCGCCATGGACGCACTGATCGACTGGCTGCCGGCGCACATCCCGGCCGGTGACGAGACTTCGATCGTGCATGGCGACTACCGGCTCGACAATCTGGTCTTCCATCCGACCGAGCCGCGTGTGCTGGCGGTGCTCGACTGGGAATTGTCGACACTCGGCCATCCGCTTGCCGACTTTTCCTATCACTGCATGAGCTGGCACATCCCGGCCACGCTGTGGCGCGGCATCGGCGGCCTCGACCTGGCGGCGCTCGGTATTCCCGACGAGCAATCCTACATTGCCGCCTACTGCCGCCATACCGAGCGCGCCGGCATCGAGCACTGGGATTTTTACCTGGCCTATAACCTATTCCGCATCGCCGCAATCCTGCAGGGGATCGCCGGCCGCGCACGCGACGGCACCGCCAATGCCGCCGATGCCGTACAGATGGGGCTCAAGGCACAACCATTGGCGGAACTCGGCTGGGCGTGCGCGCAGCGCGCCATGGCCGAAACCGGCTGAGCCAACGCTGAATCAACGCCAAACCCTCCGTTCTCTCTTCGCGCAGACACCATGACTACTTCGCACATCCGCCAGGAAGCCGGCCTCGAACCGAATGCCGCCAATCATGTGGCGCTGTCGCCACTGAACTTCATCGAACGCGCCGCCGCCGTCTATCCGGACCGCCTGGCCGTCATTCACGGAGGCCAGCGCAATACCTGGCGCGAGACCTATCTGCGCTGCCGCCGGCTGGCCTCGGCCCTGAAGCGCGCCGGAGTGCAGCGCGGCGACACCGTCGCGGTGCTGGCGCCGAACATCCCGGCCCTGTACGAAGCGCACTTCGGCGTGCCGATGGCCGGCGCCGTGCTCAACGCGCTCAATACCCGGCTCGATGCCGACACGCTCGCCTTCATCCTCAAACACAGCGGCGCCGCGATATTGTTTGCAGACCGCGAATACTCGGCAACCGTGAAAAAGGTTCTGGCCAAACTCGAGCGCCCGCTGCGCGTGATCGATATCGACGACCCGGTCTACACCGGCCCCGGCGAACGTCTCGGCGACTGCGAATACGAAACCTTCCTTGCCGGCGGCAGCGCTGACGACCCATACACATGGCCGGAGGACGAATGGCAATCGCTGTGCCTCAATTACACCTCCGGCACCACCGGCAATCCAAAGGGCGTGGTCTACCATCATCGCGGCGCCTACCTGAATGCGGTCGGCAACGTGCTGGCCTCGAACATGCGCCAGCACGCGGTCTACCTGTGGACGCTGCCGATGTTTCATTGCAACGGCTGGTGCTTCCCGTGGACCATGGCGGTCCTGGCCGGTACCAATGTCTGCCTGCGGCGCGTCGAAGCCGCAGCCATCTTCGAGGCGATCGCCGCGCATCGCGTCGATTACTTCTGCGCCGCGCCGGTGATCCTGAACATGCTCGCCAACGCGCCGCGCGAAGTGCAGGTCGCGCTCTCCCATCCAGTCGAAGTACAAACCGGCGGCGCGGCGCCGCCCGCTGCCATCATTTCGGCCATGGAAGCGCTGGGGATAAGCGTCACCCATCTCTATGGCCTGACCGAGACCTACGGCCCCTCGGTCAGCTGCGCCTGGCACGAGGAATGGGATGCGTTGCCAATGGCCGAACGCGCCGTCCTCAAATCCCGCATCGGCGTGCGCAAGCACAATATGGAGCAGGTGCGCGTGCTCGATCCAGCCACACTGGAGCCGGTGCCGGCCGATGGCAGCACCATGGGCGAAATCATGATGCGCGGCAATACCGTAATGAAGGGCTATCTGCACAACCCGGCGGCGACGGCGGAAGCCTTCGCCGGCGGCTGGTTCCATAGCGGCGACCTCGGCGTCGTGCATCCGGACGGCTACATCCAGATCAAGGACCGCGCCAAGGACATCGTGATTTCGGGTGGCGAAAACATTTCCACGGTCGAGGTCGAGGATGCCTTGTATGCCCATCCGGCCGTGCTGGAAGCGGCCGTGGTGGCGCGGCCCGACACCAAATGGGGCGAAACCCCCTGCGCCTTCGTGACGCTCAAGGAAGGGAGGCAAGCCAGCGCCGAGGAGATCATCGCCTTCTGCCGTGAACGGCTGGCCGGCTTCAAGATCCCGCGCAGCGTGATTTTCGGGCCGTTGCCGAAAACGGCGACCGGCAAGATCCAAAAATTTGCTCTGCGAGAGCAGGCGAGGAGCCTTGAACAGCGGGAACAGTCGGAAAACTAGCGCCGAATCTTGAACGCGGAACAGCGAACGACCGCTTCATCGCACCGAGATGTCGTCGCTACGCTCATCGCATGCAAAACAAAAGCCCGATGCCGGTTCAGGTATCGGGCTCGACCTTGCCAGACGACAAGGAGAATGTTCGGTGAGGGCCGACAACAATCAACATTGCGGCTCTTTGTAATCATGCGTCATCGGGTTGTTCCTCGACATGATCTCTGCCCTTCGTCAGGGGCCATCAGCTTTCACCGCGTCGATCTTCACCAATTTGACTACTCGCTAACTTACTGTCACTTTAGTCTTCTAAACTGGAATTGCAAGGATGCGCGGAAACCATCGGCACTTTGCGAGAAGGCGCGCACATCGTGCCTTGTGTTCCATTGGAGGATGCCATGAAACGAACATTATTTTTTCCAGCTGTTATTGCGCTGAGCATCGGCGCAACGGCCCTGCCTTCGACCGCTGTCGCGCCGCGCATCGATCTTCTCGGCGATCCGGCGCCGGCGCCCGCCGCCACGCGCACGATAGCGATCACGCCGGCGACCAAGTATGTGAACGTGACCGGCGGGGACATCGTGAAATTCACCGTCGGCGACAAGTCATTCACCTGGGCCTTCAATGGCGCCATCAGCGTCTCGTCGTTCGAGTTGAACCTGGTCGCGCCCCCGGGCATGCTCGACCACACAGTGACGGCGTATGTCGCACCCGATCCGCGTTATATCGGCGGCGGCAATGGGCACAAGAACAGGTGAACGCGGCGCCATTACTTTTATTTGCGGATGCCGATCGTCACGAGGTAGTCGCGCGGCATGGAGATCCCGAGCTCGCTCCGGAAGCCGTCATGGTAGGCGATGAAATCCTGCTTCAGCTGTTCCAGCCGCGCCGGCTCCAGCGTCGACGCCAGCATCTTGGTCGGGCCATAGCTCGATACGAACAGTTCCCAAGCCGCATTCCCGCTTGCTTCGCGCAACATCGTCGTGCCGGTTTCGAAGCGCAGGTCGAACCAGTTGCCGAGCAGCTGTTGCACGCGCTCCCTGCTGCCCCATGCGAAGGGTGAGGGCGGCGGCGATGCCGGTGCCGCCATGTAACGCTTCATCAGCTCGAACAGTCCCGCGATGCTGCCATCGGGCGGCCAGGTGGTCAGGCCGAGTCTGCCGTCCTTCCTGCAGACGCGCGCCAGTTCGGCAGCCGCCGCTTCCGGCTTGCCGACGAACATCACGCCGAACGTCGATATCACCGCGTCGAAACTGTTGTTTTCAAAAGGCAGCGCTTCCGCATCCGCTACCTGGAATTCGATGTCCAGGCCGGCTGCAGCGGCATCGGCCTTCGCCGCCTCTATCAAGTCGGATCCGAGGTCGATGCCCGTTACCCGCGCACCGCGCATCGCAAGCCGGCGCGCGGCCCAGCCGGTGCCGGTCGCGACGTCGAGAATACCCTCGTCCGGCTCTGGCGCAAGCCGAATAACGCAATGCTCGATCGCGTCGGAAATAGTCTGGCTGATCCTGTCGTAATTCGCGCCGCCGCTGTCCCACACGGCGGCCGCTCTCAGATTGTGCGGCTGAATGGTGTGTGCATGCATAAACTTGCTCTCTCCAAAAATATGGCCTGAACGCCACCTGCGTGTCTGCCAGGACAGCGCCGGTACGCGCGGCGGGTGCGCACCTTCCCCCACGATAGGCGACGAAAATACGCGCGGATTGACGCACGACAAACGCCCATGAATGCAAGCGGCAAAGAAGCTTCGAGCTACGCGGGGTGCGCACCAAGCGGTCAGAATTGCCGCAGGCAACAAGGCACGGAAAAATGTTAGGCTTGCGCCGTGCCCCTTGCGCATAGCGCGCGAACCTTTTTCACTGGAACTGCCGACCTGTCCATGCGTAATCGAGTTCATCAATTTGCCCGCAACCGCCCGCGGCTGTCGCTCGCGATTGCCGCCGGTTTCGCTGTGACGCTGATGCTGCCGGCGCAATGGCTGCTGGTCACGCGCGCGCTTGCCGGCTGGAATGTCACGGTATGGTCTTATCTGCTTTCGATGGCATGGCTGATGGCGCACGCCGGCCATGCGCGGGTGCGCAGGATCGCCGAGCAGGAAGAGAACAGCGCGGTTGCGGTGCTGGCGCTGCTGTCGACGGCGGCGACCATCAGCCTGGCCGCGATCGTGTTCGAACTGGCGACGCTGAAGGGCTTGACCGGCGGCGTGCAGGCGGTCCACTATCTATTCACCGGCGCGACCATCGTCGGCTCATGGTGCCTGGTCGGCATCGTCTTCACCTTCCACTATGCCTACATGTTTTACCGCTCGCCGCCGGACGCGCGCCCCCTGCATTTTCCCGAAGGCGAGGAGAATCCCGAATACTGGGATTTCCTGTATTTTTCATTCACCATCGCGACCGCCGTGCAGACTTCAGACGTCATAGTGATGTCGCGCGCGATGCGCAAGGTAGTGCTGGCGCAATCGATCCTCGGCTTCTTTTTCAACGCCGCGATTCTCGGTTTCTCGATCAATATCGCGGCGGGGCTGGTGGGCACCTAGCGCATAGGCGATTGGCCGACCACCTCAGCCAGAAATTTCCGCCCCAACGCCGAACTGAAAAATCCGGTGTGCGTCGCGTAAATTACCGCTGGCCCGCCGCCGCCTCCATCACCATGCGCGTCAGCAGGTACAGGCGCGGTTCGATCGAATTGATGTCGATGTATTCGGCGTTGCTGCTGTGCGCGCCGAAGCCGAGCAGGCCGAAGCGCTCCAGCACCGGCGCCCGGGTGTCGAGTGCGGCGAACGCGGCATCGGTGCCACCGCCTTCGGCGACATCAACGATGGCCAGCTTCCTGCCGATTTCGGCGTACACCTGTTCCGCGCGCTGCGCCAGCGCGCGCGAGGCGTCGGTTGCTTCCAGCGGCGGGCGGCGGCGCTCGAAGCGCAGCTCGACCTGGGTATCGGGAATCAGCTTGTTCCCGGCGCGCTCCTGCAGCGTCTTTTCCAGGCCGTCGTAATCGGCCACGCGCAGCACGCGCACATCGGCCTGCGCGACCGCTTCGTCGGGAATCACATTGCGGTTGGAGCCGGCCGACGCGACGGTCCAGTTCATTTTGAGGCCGACCGCGGGATTCGACAGGTCGCGCATCTGCATCACCTGGTGTGCCATTTCGTACAGCGCGTTGCGACCGAATTCCGGCGCGCTGCCCGCATGCGAAGCGCGGCCCTTGACCCTCAGCGTGACCGCGCCGATGCCGCTGGTGGCAAGCGAAATGCGATCCATCGTCACGCTCGCGCCTTCGCAGGAAAACACCGCGTCGTGTTCGCTGCCGAGCCGGGTGAGCAGCTTGCGCGAACCAGGCGAACTGATTTCCTCGTCGCCGTTGATGGCGACCGTGAGCAGCGCGTAATCCTTGAAGTTCATCGCCTTCAGCATCGCCAGCGTGTGCAGGATCACCGCGACGCCACCCTTGTCGTCGGCAATACCAAGACCGTATGCGCGATCGCCATCGATACGGAACGGCTGCCGCGCCGACATGCCGCGCAGATACACGGTATCCATGTGCGCGATCAGCAGGATCTTTTTCGTGCCACTGCCTTCAAAGCGCGCCAGCACGGTCTTGCCGAGTTTTTCCGGCGTGTCGTGCATGCGATAGGCGTCGGCGCCGGCGTCGATCAGCGTGACCTTTCCGCCAAGCGCCTCAAGCCGGCGCGCAATCAGCGACGCGAGCTTGTCGAGGCCTTCGATATCCCTGCTGCCGGATTCGATCGATACCAGTTCCTTGAGCGTGTCGAGCAGCGCCGGCTTTTCCCTTTTGGCCAGCGACAGCACCGGTTCGAACGGCGCGCCGCATGCGCCCGATACCGCCGCGACGGCTGCGGCAAACAGCAACGCGGCCGAAACACGGCGCATCGCGCGACTGCTGATGTTCAAGTCGGTCTCCCCTCTGATTTTATTGACACGGCCGGCGTGCACCGTCCGAGGGAGATCATAACGAGAAAGCCGTTTTCATGCCCAACCGTCAGCGGGATGAAAACGGCGCTTTGCGCATCGCTTTTTATTGCAGATCGCTGGACCGTCCCAAGCGCAGATAGATGCCGGCCAGTACCACGCCGAAGACTAGGTGCGCCGCGACCGCCGACCAGCTGCGCATCTCGGCAAACCAGGGGAAAAAGCGCTCCACACCGTAGAAATTGAACACATACAGCAGCAAACCGTATACGCCGCCCATGAACACCACCATGCCATCGCTGGTATCGAAATGGAACGACGCAATTGCCGCTGCAAACACCAGCCCGAAAACGATACCGAGCAAATAGTGGGTGACGAGTGCAATCGCGATCACGTTCATGCTGAAACCGGTCGTATGCAGCACGCCCGGTCCCATCACGATCGCCGCGACCATGTTCGAGGTCTCCCATGGCGTCGTGCCCAGCGCGATGGCTGACCATAGCAGTTCCATTACCATCAGAAGCGCGCCGGCGACGAAGCCGGAAACAGCCGCCGCGGTCCAGTCCGGCGCGCGCGTTGCCCAGCGATGCGAATGCAGACGAAGTTCCATCATCCTCTCCTTTTAAAAGGCAATACCCTGCCGTCCGCGGCCTGGCAGCCGGCAGGGTTACGGTTGGATTGTTTTTACACGCCTAATGCCTAAGGGAAAACCGGTATCTTCGGTTCCTCGCCGCTGAAGCTCGTTTCCGGATGGCGTTCCTTCAGCAAGTTTTCGATCTCCTGCACGCGGCGCGCGGGCACATCGACGATCAGCAGCAGCTTGCCTTTTTCCAACTCCGGATAAAAATTCTTCAACCGCGAATTCGGCAGCGCCGCCGCCGCCATGCTCGCCGCCCAGCCGCCGAACAGCATGCCGACCAGCGTTGCCATGATCACCGCCGCCGGTTTCGAGGCCAGGTCGAAATACGCGACCACCACCACTCCCAGCGTCACGCCGAGCCCGGCGCCGACCAGCAGCCCCGATTCCGCGCCGCGCACGATATCGGTCTTATGCAAGAAGCTGGCTTCGGGAAGATCCGGTGGCAATACCGTATCGCCGCCAGTCATGAAGCGGATATGGCGTTCCTCGATTCGGCTCAACAACATATCGTCGTGGGTACGACGCGCACTTTCGATATCGGGAAGCAGGTAATACAAGCGATGTCTCATGATCCGGTCCTTTGCTTGCCAATCATGACTCCAGTATAGGCAGACTCGGAGCCGATTCAATGAGCGATTGGAGACGCGGTATGTTTCATGCTTTGCCGGGTATTTTTGCGCGGCGGCATCTCGCGCAGACCGTTGTCACTCCGGTGCAAGCCCATCTCCGGCCGGAATCAATCGACTTACCGGGGCAGCGAGTTGATTGACTTCGGACAAGAGCGAATGCAAGCCGGAACCCGGCGACATTCGCAGTGCTCAGAACTCGTCCCACTCCTCCCCCATCGGCTGGGCATTGGCGAGACGCCTGGCGCGCGGAACGGAAACGGCTGCATCAGTCTTCGGTATCCGCTTTTTCGGCAGTGCGGTAACGCTGGCCTTCGCCTGCGCCGGATCGAGCCGGAACACGCTTACCACCTGCGCCAGATGCGTCGACTGCTCGTGCATCGCCTCCGTGGCCGCTGCCGCCTGCTCCACCAGCGACGCATTCTGTTGCGTCACCTCGTCCATCTGGTTGATTGCCTGGTTGATCTGCTCGATGCCCGAGGTCTGCTCCTGGCTGGCGGCGGTGATTTCGCGGATGATTTCGGACACATGCCTGACGCTGGTCACCACTTCGTTCATGGTGACGCCGGCCTGGTCGACCAGCTTGGCGCCGGCATCGACCTTCTCCACCGAATCGCCGATCAGGGTCTTGATTTCCTTGGCCG
>UEXY01000075.1_pt1 | contig 46538 bp, 42 predicted proteins | sample 4301061 | NCBI WGS metagenome assembly UEXY01 (sample SAMEA4773184, study PRJEB27434) | metagenome | biome: 2259; feature: agricultural soil; material: soil | place: USA | collected 2014-09 | depth 0.25 m | reverse complement strand
CACCTGATGCCCCTGGCCCCGCAGCAGGGCAAGACGCAGGGCACGATAGACATCAGCGGCCGGCTCAACCGGCTGGAGCTGCAGAAGGTCGGCCGCTATCTGCCGCTGCAGACGCCCGAGCACTTGCGTCAGTGGCTGAGCGGCGCGCTGACCGGCGGCGTGGCCAAGGACGTGCGTTTCAAACTGAAGGGCGAGCTCGCGCAATTCCCGTTCCACGTGCGCTCGAACGGCGACAAGTCGCGCGGCGAATTCAGCGTGGTCGGCCGCATCGAAAACGGCAAGCTCAACTATGCGCCCGGCCTGTTCGCGGCGGACGGCAAGACGCCGCTGTGGCCGGTGATCGAGCAGATCAGCGGCAGCATCGCATTCGATCGCGCACGCATGGAAATCGTCGCCGACAGCGCCAAGACCTCCGGCACCATGCTGTCGCATGTGAAGGCGGTGATTCCCGACCTGACGCAGCACGACATTCTGCTGGGCGTCGACGGCGACGCCGCCGGGCCGCTGCAGAACTTCATCAAGTTCACCAACGACAGCCCGGTCGCCGGCTGGATCGACCACTTTACGCATGAAACCAAAGGCAGTGGCAATGCCAAACTGGCGCTGAAGCTGCAGCTGCCGCTGAACAACATGCAGGACGCCAAGGTGCGCGGCAGCCTGCAGTTCGCGGGCAACAATGTGAATCTGCGCAATGCGATGCCGCCCTTGCTCGCGGCCAGCGGCAAGCTGGAATTTCATGAGAAGGGCTTTGCCATCGGCGGCATCAAGTCGAGCTTCCTCGGCGGCCCGGTCACGGTGGCGGGCGGTACGCAGCGCGATGGCACGATCCTGGTCAAGGCAGACGGCAGTCTGTCGGCGGACGGCATTCGCAAGGTTTATTCAACACCGGTCACACAGCGCTCGTCGGAACGGATCAGCGGCAGCACACGCTATAGCACCACGATCCGTGTGAAGAACAAGCATCCGGAGATCGTGGTCGAATCGAGCCTGGTCGGCATCGCGCTGGATTTTCCGGCACCGCTGCGCAAGGCCGCCGGCGAAAGCCTGCCGTTGCGCTTCGAATTGAGCGGCTTGCCGTCGAGCGATGCATCGATCATGCGTGACGAAATGAAACTATCGCTCGGCGCTGCGATCTCCGCGCGTTACGAGCGGCAGAAGGGCGCGGACAAGGATGCCGAATGGCGGGTCGTGCGCGGCGGTATCGGCGTCAACGTTCCGGCGCCGCAACCTGACAGCGGCGTAATTGCCAACGTCAGCCTGAAGTCGCTGAACATCGATGCATGGCGCCGCGCACTGAGTTCGGTGGTGTCGACCGGGCGCCAGAGCGAAGCGCAAAAACAGCAGGATGCACTCGGCATCGGGCAATACATCGAACCGGAAGTGCTGGCCGCGCGCGCCACCGAACTGATTATCATGGACCGCAAACTCGACAATGTGGTGGTCGGCGCGTCGCATCAGAAGGGGAACTGGCAGGCCAACATCGATTCCGAGCAGGCCTCCGGCTACGTCACGTGGACCGAGTCGCGCTTCGGCCAGAGCCTGGGCCGCGTGACCGCGCGCCTCGCTTCGCTGATCATTCCGAAGTCGGTCGCCTCCGATGTCAGCGACCTGCTGGAGGGCAAGGCCACGTCGACACAGATGCCCGCGCTGGACATCGTCGCAGAAGATTTTGAACTATCCGGCAAGAAGTTCGGTCATCTCGAAGTGCTCGCGCACAATGCGCGCGGTCCGTCCGGGCGCGAGTGGCGCATCGAAAAGCTGTCGATCGCGAATGCCGATGCCGAGCTGAAGGCGTCCGGCAAATGGGCACGCAAGGATGGCGAGAGTCTTTCCAGTCTGGTGTATACGCTCAGCATTGCCGACGCCGGCAAGCTGCTCGACCGCTTCGGCTTCGCCAATGTGCTGCGCGGCGGCAAGGGCAAGATGGAGGGCGAGATCAGCTGGAAAGGAATGCCATTCTCTCTGGACATCCCGAGCATGAACGGGCAGATACAACTCGATCTTGCTTCTGGCCAGTTCCTGAAAGTTGATCCGAGCGCCGCCAAGTTGCTTGGCGTGCTCAATCTGCAGTCGCTGCCACGTCGCTTGGTGCTGGATTTTCGCGATGTATTTTCGGAAGGTTTCGTATTCGATGGCGTCACCGCGACCGCGAGCATTGCGCAAGGCGTGGCGAAGACCGACAATTTCAAGATGCGCGGTGTCGCCGCCACGGTGTTGATCGACGGCACGGCGGACATCGCGAAGGAGGCGCAGAATCTGCACGTGGTGGTGATTCCGGATTTCAACGTTGGCGCGGCGTCGGTGGTGTACGGATTGGCGGTCAATCCGGTGATCGGCGTTGGCACCTTCCTCGCGCAGCTGTTTTTGCGGCAGCCGCTGATGAAGGCATTTACGTTTGAATACCAGGTGACCGGCCCGTGGAAAGATCCGGTCGTCACCAAGCTGCTGCACAAGTCGACTGCGCCGAACGGCGAGGCGACCAATAATCCCGGACCGAACGGATGAGGAAAGCGGACATGACTGAGGCTGTCAAAGTCGCGGCGATACAGATGGTGTCGACACCGGAGGTGGAACAAAATCTGGCTGCTGCGCGCCGCCTGATCGCCGATGCCGCGCAGCAGGGTGCGCAACTGGTGCTATTGCCCGAATACTGGCCGATCATGGGCATGAAGGAATCGGACAAGCTGGCGCATGCGGAACAGAGCGGCGCCGGCCCGATTCAGAAATTCATGTCCGGCATCGCGCGCGAGCACCGCATCTGGCTGATCGGCGGCACGCTGCCGATGGCGGCTGCCGAAGCTGAAAAAGTACTGAACACGCTGATGGTCTATAACCCGGACGGCGAACGCGTGGTCCGCTACGACAAGATCCATCTGTTCAGTTTCACCAAGGGCGACGAATCCTATGACGAGGCGCGCACCATCGTGCACGGCGCCAACGTCGAAACCTTCGAAGCGCCGTTCGGCAGGGTTGGTCTGTCGGTGTGCTACGACCTGCGCTTTCCCGAGTTGTATCGGGCCATGGGCGACTGCGCATTGATCGTGATGCCTGCCGCATTTACCTACACTACCGGTCGCGCGCATTGGGAAATTCTTCTGCGCGCGCGCGCCATCGAGAACCAGTGCTACGTGCTCGCCGCCGCGCAGGGCGGACAGCATCCGAACGGGCGCCGCACCTGGGGCCACAGCATGCTGGTCGACCCCTGGGGCGAGGTGAAAGCGGTATTGCCGGAAGGCGAAGGCATCGTGATCGGCGACATCGAGCCGCAGCATTTGCAGCGCGTGCGGGAGAGTTTGCCCGCGTTGAAGCATCGCAAACTGTAGTCGTCCAGCGCAAAGAAAATATTTCCGGCACGGCATCGGTTTCCCGAAATCGGACACGCCGCATGCGGATGAACTACAATCCATTCATCATTTGATCCCAATTCGGATTCGCCGTGTCGACGCGCGAGTCCCCGACGCCATGAATCTATTCGAACCGAATCTCCGTACCCTGGCAGTTGCACGCGATATCCTGCTTGCCCCCTTTGACCTCGATGAATCAAAGTTGAGCAAGGCGCTCGATGCCATCTTCACGCATCGAATCGATTATGCCGACTTGTACTTCCAGTTCACCAAGAGCGAAGGCTGGAGCTTGGAAGAAGGTATCGTCAAGACCGGCAGCTTTTCGATCGACCAGGGCGTCGGCGTGCGCGCGGTGTCCGGCGACAAGACCGCGTTCTCCTACTCGGATGAAATCTCCGAGCGCGCGCTGCTCGAAGCCGCTGCCGCCACGCGCACGATTGCGCGCCAGGGCGCCGGCAAGGTAAAAGTGGCATCGTCGATTCAGGCCGCCGGCGGCCGCTCGTTGTATTTGCCGCACGACCCGCTGGCCTCGCTCGACGCCACCGAAAAAGTGAAGCTGCTGGAAAAGGTCGAGCGCATTGCGCGCGCGAAAGATCCGCGCGTGGTGCAGGTGATGGCCGGCCTGGCGGGCGAATATGACGTGGTGCTGGTGGTGCGCAGCGACGGCGTACTGGCCGCCGACATCCGGCCGCTGGTGCGTGTGTCGGTTACGGTCATCGCCGAGCAGAACGGGCGGCGCGAAGTCGGCTCCGGTGGTGGCGGCGGACGCTACGACTACAGCTACTTCAGCGACGAACTCCTGGAAAAATATGCGACCGAAGCAGTCGATGCGGCGATCGTCAACCTCGACGCGCGTCCGGCCCCGGCCGGTCCGATGACAGTGGTGCTCGGCCCGGGCTGGCCCGGCGTGCTGCTGCATGAAGCGATCGGCCACGGCCTCGAAGGCGACTTCAACCGCAAGGGATCGAGCACCTTTTCCGGCCGCATCGGCGAACGCGTCGCGGCGAAAGGTGTGACCGTGGTCGACGACGGCACCATCGCCGATCGCCGCGGTTCGCTGAATATCGACGACGAAGGCAATCCGACTCAATGCACGACGCTGATCGAGGACGGCATCCTGAAAGGCTATATCCAGGACACGCTGAATGCGCGCCTGATGAACATGCCGGTCACCGGCAATGCGCGCCGCGAATCGTATGCGCACTTGCCGATGCCGCGCATGACCAATACCTACATGCTTGCCGGCGACAAGGACCCGGCGGAAATCATCGCGTCGGTAAAGAACGGCCTCTATGCGGTTAACTTCGGCGGTGGTCAGGTCGACATCACCAACGGCAAGTTCGTGTTCTCGGCCAGCGAAGCCTACATGATCGAGGACGGCAAGGTGAGCTACCCGGTCAAGGGCGCAACGCTGATCGGCAACGGACCGGATGTGCTGAACCGGGTGAGCATGATCGGCAACGATATGCGGCTCGACAGCGGCGTTGGCGTGTGCGGCAAGGAAGGGCAGAGTGTGCCGGTCGGCGTCGGTCAGCCGACCTTGCGGATCGACGGCATGACAGTTGGCGGCACCGCCTGAAAAGTAAAATTTTTTGCGCGGCGCTTGCCAAATTCCTTGAATTACTGCACCATTAATCGGACTCGGCTTCTAAACATGCAAAAAAGATGACTTTCGCGCGCTTTTACTTTTACTTCCACTTTAGCTATTCCGGCCCCAAGGCGGTGGAGAAGCGGTAAGCGCGCGAATAAAAAGCCAGACCGAATTCCTAGAAAAACCGCCAGCGATGGCGGTTTTTTCGTTTGTACCGTTTTCAAACTTACTTAATTCAAACTTACTTAACGGAGAAGAAACATGCCGCGCACCGACGACTTACGCATACGCGAAATGAAAGAACTGACACCGCCTTCGCACTTGATCCGCGAGTTCGCCTGCTCGGACAAGGCCGCGCACACGGCAGCCAATGCGCGCACCGCGCTGCATCGCATCCTGCACGGCCAGGACGATCGCATGATGGTGGTGATCGGCCCGTGCTCGATCCACGACACCAAGGCGGCGATGGAATATGCGAACCGCCTGGCCAAGGAGCGCGCACGCTTCAGCGGCGAACTGGAGATCGTGATGCGCGTGTATTTCGAAAAGCCGCGCACCACCGTCGGCTGGAAGGGGCTGATCAACGATCCATACATGGACAACAGCTTCCGCATCAACGACGGCCTGCGCATGGCGCGCGAACTGCTGCTGAATATCAACGAACTCGGCCTGCCTGCCGGCACCGAATTCCTCGACGTGATCAGCCCGCAATACGTCGCCGATCTGATCAGTTGGGGCGCGATCGGCGCGCGCACCACCGAATCGCAGGTGCACCGCGAACTGGCCTCCGGCCTGTCGTGCCCGGTCGGCTTCAAGAACGGCACCGACGGCAACGTCAAGATCGCCGTCGACGCGATCAAGGCATCATCGCAGCCGCACCACTTCCTGTCAGTCACCAAAGGAGGTCACTCGGCGATCGTATCGACCAACGGCAACGAGGACTGCCACGTCATTCTGCGCGGCGGCAAGGCGCCGAACTACGACGCCGCCAGCGTCGATGCCGCCTGCAAGGATATCGCCGCCAACGGCCTGGCATCGCGTCTGATGATCGACGCTTCGCATGCGAACAGCTCGAAGAAGCCGGAAAACCAGATACCGGTATGCGCCGATATCGCGCGGCAGATCGCGGCGGGTGACACGCGCATCGTCGGCGTGATGGTCGAATCGCATCTGGTCGCCGGCCGCCAGGATCTGGTACTGGGCAAGGAGCTGACCTACGGCCAATCGATCACCGACGGCTGCATCGACTGGGAGTCCAGCGTGAAGGTGCTGGAAGGCTTGGCGGAAGCGGTCAAGCAACGCCGTCTGCAAGATACCGAATGAGCGTCGATGAAAAAGGAGTGGTAAAAACCGCTCCTTTTTGTTTCAGCCGTCGTGGCTCAGAAGCGCTTGGTCAGCACCATCTGCTCGCCGTCGCGGCGCATCTCGGTGCGATTGAGGAAGGACATGCCGAGCAGGATGATCGGCAGCCCCTGTTCCTGCACCACCGCGTCGACCTGGTTGATTTCGATATCGCCGACCTTCACCGTATTCAACTTGACCTGGTATGCCGGCACCGCGCCGTTGGCGGTGTTCAGGTAGGCGACGCGCCCCTTCCTGTAGTCAATGCCGAGCCGCACCGCGTCCGACGCCGGCAGTGCAATCATCGTCGCGCCGGTATCGAGCAGCATGCGCACGCTGCCGCCGTTGATCTGGCCTTGAACCAGGTAATGCCCGCGGCCGTCCGCCTGCAAGGTGACGCTGGCGCGGCCGCTTGATGGATTGCGGTTCACGTGCTCTCCGATCGCAATCGTCTGGCGCTTGCCGTTGGATTCGATGGTGGCGCTGGATTCGTTCGAAGCGACCAGCCTGACGCCATCTGCGATCGCCGCTCCGACCGAATAAGTCTTGGGCGAACCGCCGTCGACCACCAGCACCGCCTTGTTGGGGAACAGGCCGACCACGCTGATATCGGCGGCGTGGGTGGCGGTGCAACAGAGCAGGCAGGCGGCGAAGAAAGGTAGGCGCATGATTCGGAAAGTCTGTCGAGTAAGGATGCCGAAACGCTGGCGGGGCACATGCCCGCCGACAAGAATAGCATCCTGCCCTTCCGCGCGACAAATTTCCGCGCCGACCTCAGTCGCGGAAATTATTGAATTCCAGCGGTAGATCGGTGACTTCCTTGCGCAGCAGCGCAATCGCCGACTGCAGATCGTCGCGCTTGGCGCCGGTGATACGGACCGCATCGCCCTGGATGCTGGCCTGCACCTTCATCTTGCTGTCCTTGATGATGCGCACGATTTTCTTTGCGGCGTCGGACTCGATGCCGTTCTTGATCTTGATGACTTGCTTGACCTTGTCGCCGCCGATTTTCTCGATCTTGCCGTTGTCGAGAAAACGAACGTCGACATTGCGCTTCACCATTTTGCCGGTCAGCACGTCGCGTACCTGGTTCAGCTGGAATTCACTGTCTGCATACGCGGTCAGTTCGCGCTCCTTCTGTTCGACGCGGGCATCGCTGCCCTTGAAGTCGAAGCGGGTCGAAATTTCCTTGTTCGACTGGTCGACCGCGTTTTTTACTTCGACGGTATTGGCTTCGGATACGACATCAAAAGATGGCATGGCTTATTCCTCTTGCTGGTTATGAATCAGGCCGTTGTTGTTATTTTTGCGGCCTTGTTAGGATGAAAACGACGGGCCATTCTAGCCGACAAAAAATCGGGTGGCTAGCTTGTGACCCTCTATAATGGCAAGCGTTATGGCGCCCAACCTTTCCATTCAGCATGATTTTTCGCTAAGGCATCTGAACACTTTCGGCATCGAAGCCAAAGCGCATTCGTACCTGCAAGTCGTCGCGGTCGACACGCTGCATGCAATCAGAAAGCATTCCCGGCTGTCGACATTGCCGCGGCTGGTGCTGGGTGGCGGCAGCAACCTCCTGTTGACCGGCGATTATGCCGGCCTGGTGCTGCACATGCGCACCGAGGGCATTGCGCTGGTCGCCGAAGACGACCATGCGTTTTATGTCAAAGCGTCGGCCGGCGAGAACTGGCATCGCTTCGTGCAGTGGACATTGGATCGTGGGCTGGGCGGCCTTGAAAATCTGTCCCTGATCCCGGGCAATGTTGGTGCCGCGCCGATCCAGAATATCGGCGCGTATGGCGTCGAGATCAAGGATTGCTTTCATTCGCTGACGGCCTTCGATTTCGACAGCGGCGAAACCTTCGCGCTCGACAAGGCCGCCTGCCGCTTCGCCTATCGCGACAGCATCTTCAAGCAGGACTTGCGTGATCGCGCGGTGATTCTCGATGTGACTTTCGCGCTGCCAAGGCGCTGGCAGCCGAACCTCCAATACGCCGACCTGGCGCAGGAGTTGGCGGCTCGCGCTGCCGATGCGCCGACCGCGCGTGATATCAGCGATGCGGTGATCGCGATCCGTGCGCGCAAGTTGCCTGATCCGGCAACGATAGGCAACGCCGGCAGCTTCTTCAAGAATCCTCTGGTGTCAAAGGCGCAGCGCGATTCCTTGTTCGAGCGCTATCCGAAGCTCGTCAGCTACGCGCAGCCGGATGGCGGCTTCAAGCTTGCCGCTGGCTGGCTGATCGATCAATGCGGCTGGAAAGGCAAAACGCGCGGTGCCGCCGGCGTGTATGAGAAACAGGCACTGGTACTGGTCAATCGCGGTGGCGCAAGCGGCCAGGAGATCGCGGACCTCGCTGCGGCGATTCAGGCGGACGTGCTGAGGCGTTTTGGCGTGAAGCTGGAGCCGGAACCGATCTACGTATAGAAAAAAGGGCGATCGAATGATCGCCCTTTGCATGTCTTGGACCCGCCGATTCAGGCTGCGACGAAATGGCAGACGTAATCAAGAGTCTCCAGTGTCTCGATATCGAAGCTGGAATTGCCCGGCACGTTGAAACTTTGGCCGCCTTCATAAGTACTCCACGCTTCCTCGCCCTTGAGGCGAATGCGGCATTTGCCCGCGTTCAGCTCCATCACTTCCGGCGCGCCGGTATTGAAAGTCAGTGAAGACGGGAAAATCACGCCTAACGTTTTCTTTGTTCCGTCGGCAAATTGCACGGTGTGCGACACGCATTTGCCGTCGAAATAAATATTCGCTTGCTTGATGACGCTGACTTGGTCGAATTGTTTGCTCATTGTGTCGCGGTTTGATGTTGAAATGGTTTTTGTTATTGGTCGCTGTCTTTGCCGAGGCGCGGCAGCGCCACTGACGGGTTTGCGGTCAGCAGGCCGGCTTTGCCGTAGATGCCGAGCTTTTCGCGCGTGTCGGTGATGTCCAGATTGCGCATCGTCAGTTGTCCGATGCGGTCTTGCGGCGAGAACGCGCCTTCGCCTTTTTCCATCGTCAGGCGTTCCGGCTTGTAGGTCAGGTTGGCCGATTCGGTATTCAGGATCGAATAGTCGTTGCCGCGCCGCAGTTCCAGCGTGACTTCGCCGGTGATCGCGCGCGCGACCCAGCGCTGCGACGCTTCGCGCAGCATGATCGCTTGCGGATCGAACCAGCGGCCTTGGTACAGCAGGCGGCCGAGCTTGCGGCCATTTTCCCGATATTGTTCGATCGTGTCTTCGTTGTGGATGCCGGTGACCAGGCGCTCGTAGGCGATGAACAATAGCGCGAGGCCCGGTGCTTCGTAGATGCCGCGACTCTTCGCTTCGATGATGCGGTTTTCGATCTGGTCGCTCATGCCGAGGCCGTGGCGGCCGCCGATGCGATTCGCTTCTAGCAGCAAATCGACCGGATTCGCGTACACGATGCCGTTCAATGCCACCGGACGGCCTTCCTCGAAGCGGATGCTGACTTCTTCGCGCTTGACTTCTACGTCGTCGCGCCAGAAGGCGACGCCCATGATTGGCTCGACGATCTTCATCCCGCTGTTCAAGTGTTCGAGATCTTTCGCTTCGTGCGTCGCGCCCAGCATGTTGGAGTCGGTCGAATACGCCTTCTCGACCGACATCTTGTAGTCGAAGCCGGACTTGATCATGAACTCCGACATTTCCTTGCGGCCGCCGAGTTCCTGGATGAAGCGGTCATCGAGCCAGGGTTTGTAGATGCGCAGCGCTGGATTCACCAGCAAACCGTAACGATAGAAACGTTCGATGTCGTTGCCCTTGAAGGTACTGCCGTCGCCCCAGATGTCGACCTGATCTTCCTGCATCGCGGCAACCAGCATGGTGCCGGTTACTGCGCGGCCCAGCGGCGTCGTGTTGAAGTAGGTGACGCCGGCGGTCGAGATGTGGAACGCGCCACTTTGCAGCGCGGCGATGCCTTCTGCGACCAGTTGTTCGCGACAATCGATCAGGCGCGCCTGTTCGGCGCCGTACAGCTTGGCCTTTTTCGGAATCGCGTTGTAGTCCGCTTCATCGGGCTGACCCAGATTCGCGGTGTACGCGTACGGAATCGCGCCCTTCTGGCGCATCCAGTGCAACGCTGCACTGGTGTCGAGCCCGCCGGAAAAGGCGATGCCCACTTTTTGATTGACGGGAACGGACTGGAGTATGGTCGACATGATTTCTGCTTCGCGTGCTTGGAATGAGGTTGTGGGGGAGATGATGGGGAGCTGGGCGTTAACTAACTGAGCCGATGATCAATTGAGCCTGCCAAGCACCAGGTATTCGAGTAGCGCTTTCTGGACGTGCAGCCGGTTTTCCGCTTCGTCCCATACCACCGATTGCGGGCCGTCGATCACTTCGGCCGCCACTTCCTCGCCGCGATGCGCGGGCAGGCAGTGCATGAACAGCGCGTCCGGGCGTGCGCGTTTCATCTTGTCGGCATCGACGATCCAGCCGTGAAAGGCTTTCAGGCGCACCGCGTTTTCTTCTTCGTAGCCCATGCTGGTCCACACGTCGGTGGTGACCAGGTCGGCGCCGGCGCAGGCATCGGACGGATCGGCAAATACGGTGTAATGGGTGTTGTCGGGCGCAACCAGCGCGGAATCGATTTCGTAGCGCTTCGGTGTCGACACGTTGACGTGGAAGCCGAACACCTGCGCCGCCTGCAGCCACGAGTACAGCATGTTGTTGGCGTCGCCGACCCATGCGACGGTCTTGCCGGCGATCGAACCGCGATGTTCGATATAGGTGAACACGTCGGCCAGCACCTGGCACGGATGATGTTCGTTGGTCAAGCCGTTGATCACCGGCACGCGCGAATGCTTGGCGAAGCGCTCGATGATGTCTTGGCCGAAGGTGCGGATCATGATGATGTCGCACATGCGGGACATCACCTGCGCCGCGTCCTCGACCGGCTCGCCGCGGCCGAGCTGGCTGTCGCGCGTATTGAGGTAGATCGCCGCGCCGCCGAGCTGGTGCATGCCGGCTTCGAACGACAGGCGGGTGCGCGTCGAGTTCTTTTCGAAGACCATCACCAGCGTGCGGTCGAGCAGCGTATGGTGCGGCTCGTAATTCTTGAATTTGCGCTTAATGATTCGCGAACGTTCGATCACGTACTCGAATTCATCAAGCGTAAAGTCAGAAAACTGCAGGAAGTGTTTGATTGCCATAAATGAAAACGGCGGCAAGTGCGCTGTCGTGGCTCCTGCCGCCGGTTGGTTGTAAGCTGTTCAATTATAAGAGATTTTCCCTCGAAAAGATAACTGCGGCGGTTGCCGGGACGGCAAGGGTCAATATAGTTTCTGCGAGGATTCATGTACCAGTTGCTGGTAGAGCGCGTGCCTTAACGGCGCGACTTCGCCGGCGTCGACTGCGGCCAGGACAGCGCATCCCGGTTCGTTCAAATGATGGCAATTGTAGAATTTGCAATTCCCCAGTCGCGGCGTGAATTCGCGGAACGCCCGTTCCAGCATGCCTTCGGTGAGGTGATAGAGGCCGAACTCCTGGAAGCCGGGCGAGTCGATGATTGCGGTCGCTGCGCTGATCGCAAACAAGCGAGTGAACGTCGTGGTGTGCTTGCCGGAATCGAGCGCCGCCGAAATTTCCCGCGTTGCCAGTTCGGCGTCCGGCACCAGCAGGTTGATCAGCGACGACTTGCCCATTCCCGACTGGCCGATCAGGATGGTCGACTGGCCGTCGAGCAAGGGCTGCAGCACGGTGCGGGTCAGTTCCGGATCGATGCGTGCCGACACCTCGTGGATTGGGTAGCCGAGCCGCGCGTACATGGCGAGCCGCTCGCGCGTCTTCGGCAGCAGTTCGGTGACATCGATCTTGTTGAGGATCAGGTGCGCGGCGATGCCGGCGGCTTCGGCCGCCACCAGCGCGCGCGACACCAGGTCGTCGGAAAATCCGGGCTCGGTGGCGACGACGATGAACAGTTGCGTGACGTTGGCCGCGAGCAGTTTCGACTTGTACTGGTCGGAGCGGTATAGCAGTGTCTTGCGCTCGCCTATCGATTCGATCACGCCCTGGTTGGGCGAAGTCCGTTTCAGGTGGACGATGTCGCCGACCGCGACATCGCTCTTCTTTCCTCTGGTAACGCATTGCAGTTTGTCAACGCCGGCCTGCACCAGGTAATGGCGGCCGTGTGCGGCGATGACGGTGCCGATCTCGACCGCCATCACTGCGCGGTTTGCCTGTATATCGCGTCCACCTTCGCTGCCGAGATGAAATCGTTTTCCGAAATGCCGCCGCGACCGCCGTTCACCGAATGGGTGTCGAACTTCACCACGCAGCGATTGTAGCTGACCGTCAGCTCCGGATGATGGTCGTCGGCGTGGATCGGGTAGGCGATCGCATTCACGAAGGCCAGCGTTTCATAATAGTTCTTGAAGCTGAAAGTCTTGACGACCTTGCCGTTCTGCAGCGTCCAGTTGTCGACGGCGGCGAGATGCTCGCTGATTTCGGCGTCGGTCAATGCGGTTTCCAGGTGCCGGCCCTTTTTCTTGAGCAGTTCAGTTGCGGTTACCATCGATGTCTCCTTTATCGGCTGGCAAGTAGTTGATGAATCCGCACGCTCGCCGGCGGATGCGAATCGTAGAAGGCGGAATGCAGCGGGTCCGGCGTCAGCGTCGACGCGTTGTCCTCGTATAGCTTCACCAGTGCGGACACCAGATCTTGCGCATTGGTGTGCTGCGCGGCGAAGGCATCGGCTTCGAACTCATGCGTGCGCGAGGTAATCGACGCCAGCGGCGAAAACAGGAAGGTGAACACCGGCAGGATCAGCGTGAACAGAATCAGCGCCATCGCATCGTTATTCGCCAGCAGCATCGGATCGACGCCTAGGCCGGTGAAGAACCACACCTGCGTCTTCAGATAGCCGAGCAATGCGAGAAACCCGAGCGACAGTGCAAACATCACGACGATGCGCTTGATCACGTGCTTGAGCTTGAAGTGCCCGAGTTCATGCGCGAGCACCGCCTCGATCTCCTGCGGGCCGAGGCGCGCCAGCAGGGTATCGAAGAAGACGATGCGCTTGGCCGCGCCGAAGCCGGAGAAATACGCATTGCCGTGCGCGCTGCGCTTGGAACCGTCCATTACGAACAAACCCTTCGACGCAAAGCCGACGCGCTGCATCAGGCCCTCGATGCGCGCGCGCAGGTTTTCGTCCTGCAGCGGCGTAAACTTGTTGAACAGCGGCGCGATCACGGTCGGATACAGCACCAGCATCAGCAGCTGGAACGCGGTCCACACGGCCCAGGCATACAGCCACCACAGGTCGCCGGACTTTTCCATCAGCGTCAGGATCACCCAGATCAGCGGCAGGCCGATGGCGGCGCCGATCGAAGCGGCCTTGATCATGTCGATGACGAACAGGCGCAGCGTCATTTTGTTGAAGCCGAATTTCGCTTCCAGCACGAACTGCCTGTAGTAGTCGAACGGTAGTTCGATGATGGCCGAAATGAAGACGAAACAAGCAAGCAGCGCGATCTGATATGTCATGCCGGGGCCGGTCAGCTTGAACAGCGCGACGGACAGCCATTGCAGCCCGCCGAGCAGCGTGAAGCCGATCAGCACGGCGGTATTCACGAGCAGCGTCAGCAAGCCGAGCTTGGTCCGCGCCACCGTGTAATCGGCCGCTTTCTGATGCGCATACAATGGGATCTTTTCGACGAACTCGGGCGGCACCGCGCCACGGTGGGCAAGCACATGGCGGATATGCCGCGAGCCGAGCCAGAAGCGCACAAGCAGGGTGACGACCAGGAAAGCGACAAACAATACTGAAAACGCAAGTGAAGACATGCTGTGCCTGTGAGAAAATGGCGGATTACCGAGGAATAAATTATGTCACAAGCTACCGACTCCCATACCCTTGCGAATGCGCCTGCCCGCCCCAACGAATTCAATCTGGTCTGGGTTGACATGGAAATGACCGGACTCGAGCCGGACACCGACCGGATCATCGAAGTCGCGGTCATTGTCACCGATTCCGAGCTGAATGTGCTGGCCGAGGGGCCGGTGTTTGCGATTCACCAACCGGATGAAGCGCTGGATCGCATGGATGCCTGGAACAAAGGCACGCATGGCCGCTCCGGCCTGATCGACCGGGTCAAGGCATCCACGGTCAGCGAAGCCGATGCCGAGACCGCGCTGATCGACTTCCTCAGGCATTTCGTGCCGGCCGGCAAATCGCCGATGTGCGGCAATTCGATTTGCCAGGATCGCCGCTTCATGGTGCGTGGCATGCCGAAGCTGGAAGCGTTTTTCCACTACCGCAACCTCGACGTGTCGACGCTGAAAGAGCTGTGCAAACGCTGGAAGCCCGAGATCGCGACCGGATTCAAGAAGCATCAGAAGCATACTGCATTGGCCGACATCACCGAATCGATCGAAGAACTGCGCTACTACCGCGAGCACTTCATCAAGTTCTGAGCGCGCCGCTCCCCGTTTTCCACCATGTCGGTTCCTTCGGCGCGAAATTCGACTTCGCCCGGAAGAGCCGGTAAACTTCAGTCCTTTTTCAAAGGCGCATCATGGCCTCCGCTCCAGACCTTCCGCCGACCGACGCTGTCGGCGTCGCTCCCGAATCCAGCAAAGCACCGACCGAGCTGATTGCGCGTGAAGTCGCGCGCCGCCGCACCTTCGGCATCATCTCCCACCCGGACGCCGGCAAGACCACGTTGACCGAGAAGCTGCTGCTGTTTTCAGGCGCGATCCAGCTCGCCGGCACAGTGAAGGCGCGCAAGAGCGGCCGTCATGCAACCTCCGACTGGATGGAGATCGAAAAGCAGCGCGGCATTTCGGTGGCCAGTTCGGTGATGCAGTTCGAATACCGCGATCATGTGGTGAACCTGCTCGATACGCCGGGTCACCAGGACTTTTCGGAAGATACTTATCGCGTGCTGACCGCGGTCGATTCCGCGCTGATGGTGATCGACGCCGCCAAAGGCGTGGAAGAGCAAACCATCAAGCTGCTGAACGTGTGCCGCATGCGCGCAACGCCGATCCTGACTTTCATGAACAAGATGGACCGCGAGACGCGCGATCCGCTGGAACTGCTGGACGAGGTCGAGTCGGTGCTGAAGATCCAGTGCGCGCCGGTGACCTGGCCGATCGGCATGGGCAAGAATTTCCGCGGCGTGTATCACCTGCTGCGCGACGAGATCCTGCTGTTCAAGGCCGGCGAGGAACGCGCCGACCAGGAATTCGAAGTGATCAAGGGGATAGCCAATCCGCGCCTGACCGCGATGTTCCCGCTCGAAATCGAGCAACTGAAGATGGAAGTCGAGCTGGTACACGGCGCATCGCATCCGTTCGATCTCGATGCGTTTTTGGCCGGTACGCAGACGCCGGTGTTCTTCGGTTCCGCGATCAACAATTTCGGTGTGCGCGAAATCCTGAACGCGCTGCTCGACTGGGCGCCCGCGCCGCGCCATCGCGATGCGACCGTGCGCGCGGTCGAGCCGGTCGAAGCGCCGTTCTCCGGCTTTGTGTTCAAGATCCAGGCCAACATGGACCCCGCGCACCGCGACCGCATCGCATTCCTGCGCGTGTGCTCCGGCCGTTTCGAGCGCGGCATGAAGGTCAGGCATCTGCGCCTGAACCGCGAAGTGAAGGTGTCTTCCGTCGTTACCTTCATGGCTTCCAGCCGCGAGCAGGTCGAAGAAGCGTATGCGGGCGACATCATCGGCTTGCCGAATCATGGCAACATGCAGATCGGCGACAGTTTTTCCGAAGGCGAGTTGCTGCAATTCACCGGTATTCCGTATTTCGCGCCGGATTTTTTCCGCTCGGTACGCATCCGCAATCCGCTGAAGATCAAGCAGTTGCACAAGGGCTTGCAGCAATTGGGCGAGGAGGGCGCGGTGCAGGTGTTCAAGCCGGTGCACGGTGGCGACCTGGTTCTCGGTGCGGTCGGCGTGCTGCAGTTCGAAGTCGTCGCCAGCCGCCTGCTGAACGAGTATGGCGTTGACGCCGTGTTCGAGGGCACCAGCATCAGCAGCGCGCGCTGGGTGTCCAGCGACGACAAGAAGGCGCTGGCCGATTTCGAAAGATCCTCGGCCGGCGCCAATATTGCGTTTGACGCCGCCGGCAACATGGCCTACCTGGCAAGTTCCGGCGTAAATCTCAAGCTGACGCAGGAGCGCTGGCCGCAACTGACGTTCCACGCAACCCGCGAACACGCGGCCAAGCTCGACTGAAGAGCTGCGTCACACCGGATCACGTGCCATCAGGCGCGGAGCGCTTTCCCCCGTTGCCAGTTCTCCGCTTCTTGTCGCCTTGCAAGAAGCGGCCGGCCGCGGCACGCTTTCTTGCTGCTCATGCCGTTACTGCTTCGATGCAGATGTCCGCAATTTGAATCGAGTAGTGGTTCGATCCACGAACTTTCAAACCTCGTTTGAGAAATATCAAATGAGCACCAGAGTGTCTGTTTATACTCACCCAACACGTTGTCCAGCCTCATTTCCCCGATTTTCATAGTGCAACAAGCGGATTCGACGAATCCCGAATCATTTGTTTCGCAGTTACAGAATCCAGGAGCAAGTATGCTAACTGCCACCTATTCCCTCGTCGCCATCACTGCTGAACAGGACAATGCGCGCAGCATCCTGCGCCGCTTGCAGCACTATATTCAGACGACCTGGAACGGATTGCAGAGCATCGATTTTGCCGCTATCGAAACCTCATTCAACCGATTGATGCAGTTCGACGAGTATTGCCACAGTCGCAAGATAGAGATGTACCTGATTCCAGCTTTGCGCAGCGCGAGCCGGGAGGCCGAACTCCTGATCGCGGAACTGGATGTCCTCAGCACAAAAGCGTCGAACGCGCTGCGCTCGATCGGCGATCAACTGGCAGCGGCATTCGATCGCAGCAACATCAAGGTCAACGAGGTGTACCACTCGATGGAGCTATATTGCCATCACATGCTGGCTCGGCTCGACCGCGAAGAGGGCGAGTTGCTGCCGCTGGCGAAGCGCGTTTTCTCCATCGAGGACTGGTTCTCTGTCGCCGCCCAATTCCTGTCGGATGAGGCCGGTGCAACTGGAAGAAAACGAGACGTATTCCAGCGGCAACGCGCGACTGGCAAATCCGGGACCACCACGGTCGACGTTCGATAAATTCCGCCTCAATTGATCAGCGGCGGCCGATCGACGCGGCCGGCCGCTTGCTCGTGTCTACGCTTGGCTCTTGCGCGGACGGGCATTTCTTGGCATGGTGTGGCGGATGATTCCCATCAAGCCGCACATGCCCAAGATCCTCAAGTTCAGCAGGTTTTCCTTGCGTGATTTTCTCGTCGCCGCCGGTCCGGCAGCCGTCGCCATTGCGATAACCGGTCTGCTCGGCTACTGGCTGGTCGATCCGTCGCCGCCGTCGCAAGTCACGCTGTCGACCGGGCAGGAGAACAGCGCGTACGAAGCACTGGGCAAGAAGTATGCGGGTGCGCTGGCGAAATTCGGCGTCCGGGTCGAACTCCGGCCGTCGCTCGGTTCGCAGGAAAACCTGCTGCGTTTGAAGGATGCGCAATCCGGCGTCGATATCGCGTTCGTACAAAGTGGTTCGACCGAACAGGAAGAGGCCGAGCGCAAGGGACTGGTGTCGCTTGGCAGCCTGTTCACCGAACCGGTATGGTTATTCCTGCGCAGCTCGAAGAACGTCGCCCACCTGACTCAACTCAAGGGCATGAAGATCAATGTCGGGCCGGACGGCACCGGCGTGCCGAACCTGTTCAAGAAGATCCTGTCGGTGAACGGCGTCGAGTCGAAGGAGCTGCAGCTCGGTGCGCTTGAGAACACGCCGGCAACGATCGAGCTGCTGGCCGGGCGCATCGATGGTTTGGTGTTCAGTTCGGCACTGGATGCGCCGCTGATCCAGATGCTGCTGCAGACGCCCGGCATCAGGCTGTTCGATTTTGCGCAGGCGGAAGCTTATACGCGCCGCTTTCCGTTTCTATCGCATGTGGTTCTGCCGCGCGGGATCGTCGATCTCGGCCGTGACCTGCCGCCCAAGGACTATCACCTGATTGCGCCGACAGCGACGCTGGTGGCGCGCGAGGATCTGCATCCGGTGCTGGTCGATTTGTTTGTGCAGGCCGCATCGACTATTCACGGCGGCGCGGGCTGGTTTCAGAAGAAAGGCGAATTTCCGACTGCCAGTTATACCGAAATACCGGTATCGCCGGCCGCGCAAAAGTTTTACAAGAGCGGCCCGCCGCTGCTGCAGCGTTACCTGCCGTTCTGGCTCGCCAATTTTTTCGAACGCATGTGGGTGGTCGTGGTCGCGCTCGGCGCATTGATCCTGCCGCTGTCGCGCATCATCCCCCCGCTGTACGTATGGAAGGTGCGCTCGCGCGTGTATCGCTGGTATGGGCAGTTGCGCGCGGTGGAGCAGGCGATCGAGGAAGTGCCGCCGGAGCAGCAGGCGGAAATCTATCCGGCCCAGTTGCAGCGCTTGAACGATATCGAGGAGCGGGTGAATCGCATTTCGATACCCTTATCGTTTGCCGATGAACTATATGGGCTGCGCAGCCACATCAACTTCGTGCGACGGCGCGTGGCCGGCCTGATGAAGCCGCAATGAGCGTTGGTGCGTCATGCGCCGATCCACGGCAGTCCCGCCTTGCACCAGCCGCTGACCGTCTTGCGATGGCTTTCTCCATCCTTGTCGCCCTCGAACCCTTCCAGGATGTCGAAGCTGTTGGCATAACCGTGTTCGGTCGCCAGCTTGGCGGCGTGACGCGAACGTACGCCGGAGCGGCATAGAAACAGCAGCACGTTGTCCTTGTTCGCGATCTGCGCGAGCTGCTCTAGAAAGTCCGGGTTCGGCGCGCCGCCCGGGTAAGTGCTCCACTGGACCGCCGCATGCTGCGCCTCGCCGACGGCGACACGCCCGATCCAGTCGCGTTCGGCATTGGTGCGTACGTCCACCAGCTTGACGTTATTGTCGGTTTGCAGAAGCGCATACGCTTCAGTCGGGGTTACTGCGCCAGCATACGGCAGTTGCTTGTCGTGGCCGCGCTGGCGTGCTGTCGAAAGAATATCCATGGCTGATTTGCTTGAATTGACCTGATTGACCTTTTACTATTTTATCCGTTCGGTTCGTGTTTTACATTGAAAGCACCAATGCGGTGCAAAAATATGGGTTTGACTGCAGGTGCACAAATTATGTGCATATGCACCATTTTGGTGAATTTTCTTCCGTTCTCTTTTCGCCGTAAATGTGTTTCAAAAGCGCACTATTTTCACTAACAAGGCCGCATCGTGTCCGTACAGCCGATTTGTCTTCGCGCAAGATGGTGGCACGGATTCTGCTATCATTCCGGCCTGAGTTCTGGTCGCACTGTCGGCTCAAACCAATTCGCATAATCCAGTATTACTTTGCTCATTTTAGGAGATTCGCATGGCAATGACCGCCGCTGAGGTCTTGAAGATGGCGAAAGACAACGAAGTCAAGTTCGTTGATTTTCGTTTTGCTGACACCCGAGGCAAGGAACAGCACGTTACCGTACCGATTTCGCAATTCGGCATGGATAAATTCGAGGCTGGTCATGCATTCGACGGTTCGTCGATCGCCGGCTGGAAGGGGATCGAGGCATCCGACATGCTGCTGATGCCGGACCCGAACACCGCCAATATCGACCCGTTCATGGAAGAGACCACGCTGTTCATGCAGTGCGACGTGATCGAACCGTCCGACGGCAAGGGCTACGACCGCGATCCGCGTTCGATCGCCAAGCGCGCCGAAGCCTACCTGAAATCTTCCGGCCTGGGCGACACCGCCTACTTCGGCCCGGAACCCGAATTCTTTATCTTCGACAGCGTGCGTTGGAAGATTGATATGTCCGGCTGCTTCGTCAAGATCGATTCCGAAGAAGCGTCCTGGTCCACCGACGAGAAGCTGGAAGGCGGCAACACCGGCCACCGCCCGACCGTCAAGGGCGGTTACTTCCCGGTTCCGCCGATCGACAGCTTCCAGGACATGCGCTCGGAAATGAGCCTGATCCTCGAAGCAATGGGCATTCCGGTCGAAGTGCACCACCACGAAGTGGCGGGCGCCGGCCAGAACGAGCTCGGCACCAAGTTCTCGACGCTGGTTGAGCGCGCCGACTGGACCCAGAACCTGAAATACGTGATCTGGAACGTCGCGCACACTTACGGCAAGACCGCGACCTTCATGCCGAAGCCGATCGTCGGCGATAACGGTTCCGGCATGCACGTTCATCAATCCGTCTGGAAAGATGGCAAAAACCTGTTCGCCGGCGACGGCTATGCCGGCCTGTCCGATTTCGCGCTGTATTACATCGGCGGCATCATCAAGCATGCACGCGCGCTGAATGCGATCACCAACCCGGGCACCAACTCGTACAAGCGCCTGGTTCCCGGCTACGAAGCACCGGTCAAGCTGGCGTACTCGGCCCGCAACCGTTCCGCTTCGATCCGCATTCCGCACGTTGCAAATCCGAAAGGCCGCCGCGTCGAAGCGCGTTTCCCGGATCCGCTGGCCAACCCGTACCTGTGCTTCGCCGCTCTGCTGATGGCGGGCCTGGACGGCGTGCAGAACAAGATTCATCCGGGCGAAGCGGCGTCGAAAGACCTGTATCACCTGCCGCCGGAAGAAGATGCGCTGATCCCGACCGTGTGCTCGTCGCTGGATCAGGCGCTCGAGTACCTGGACAAGGACCGCGAGTTCCTGACGCGCGGCGGCGTGTTCAGCGACACCATGATCGATGCCTATATCGAGCTGAAGATGCAGGAAGTCCAGCGCCTGCGCATGACGACGCATCCGGTCGAGTTCGACATGTACTACTCGCTGTAATCGACGCAAATCGTCGCAGGACAAATGAAACGGGGAAGGCTTCGGCTTTCCCCGTTTTTTTTTGCTCCACGGAATTGTTGTGTTATAAGAGACTCTGAAGGAGCGTTTGTAAAGCCTTGATTCTTATCCTAAACTAGTAGGCGCCTCTTCGGTTTCCGTTCAGAAAGATTATGAAACGACAACTTACCGCGCTGCTGTTGCTGGCGGCTGCAACCGGTTATGCACACGCTCAAAGCGAAGTGTATTTATGCGTCGACGATCACGGCAAAAAGGAATACAAGAATACCGGAGTGACCAAGGGCTGCAAGAAAATCGATTTGCCGGGCATCACGATGATTCCGGCGCCGCCGTCGGCAAAGAAGCCGGTGGTGCAGACGGCGGCGAAGTCCGCAGCTTCGCCGTCCGATTTCCCGAAGGTGGATGGCGATACGCAAAAGGCCCGCGACAACGACCGCCGGCAGATTCTCCTCGATGAAATGAAGAGTGAAGAACAGAAACTGGCGAATCTCAAGCGCGAATATAACAGCGGCGAACCGGAGCGCCGCGGCGACGAGCGCAATTTCGCGCGCTATCAGGAGCGCGTCGCGGCAATGAAGGACGATATCGGCCGTACCGAAAAGAATATCGAGGCGTTGAAACGCGAGATCGGTAACTTAAAATAGAGACGACGCTTGCATGAACAGGGCCGCATGAAGCGGCCCTTTATTTTTGGATCATCGTGAAAACATCGCGCACCTCGCTGGATGGCCTCGACCTGTTGTCGTCGGCCGTTATCGTTCTGGATGCGGGCAGCCGCATCACCTATGCCAATGCGGCGGCGGAAATCCTGCTTGAAAGCTCGGCCAAGGCGTTGACGGGCCAGAAGCTGGATCAGCTGTTCTTCAACGGCGGACGCCTGGCGGAGATTTTTCAGGAGGCCGTGCAGCACCGCTTCGCTGACAAGCGGCTCGACCTCACGCTCGAACGCGTAGGCCGCGAGCCGCTGCAAGTACATGTGATCGTGACCGCGCTCGACAATCCGGATACCCCGGTGCTGATCGAGCTGCGCGAAAACGTGCAGCAGCTCAAGCTCGATCGCGAGGAGCGCCTGCTCGACCAGAGCCAGGTCAACAAGGAACTGATCCGCAATCTCGCGCATGAAATCAAGAATCCGCTAGGCGGAATTCGCGGCGCCGCCCAGTTGCTGGAGCTCGAACTGCCGGAACGGCAGCTGAAGGAGTTGCGCGAATATACGCAGGTCATCATCAAGGAGGCCGACCGCCTGCAGACGCTGGTCGACCGCCTGCTGGCGCCGCATCGCCGCCCGCACATCGTCGGCGACGTCAACATCCATGAAGTATGCGAACGCGTGCGCAGCCTGATCGTTGCCGAATTCCCGCACGGACTGACGATCAAGCGCGATTACGACCTGTCGGTGCCCGAGTTCCGCGGCGACAAGGAGCAATTGATCCAGGCCGTCCTGAATATCGCGCATAACGCGGCGCAGGCGCTGGCGGAACGGATCGGGAACGGCGATGCGCTGATTACATTGCAGACGCGGGTGGCGCGACAGGTGACGCTGGCGAAGATCCGTTACAGGCTGGCATTAGACTTGCATATCATCGACAATGGGCCGGGCATCCCGCCCGACATCCAGGACCGCGTCTTCTATCCTCTGGTGTCCGGAAAGGATGGTGGCAGCGGATTGGGGTTGACGCTGGCGCAGACCTTCGTGCAGCAGCACATGGGCGTGATCGAATGCGAAAGCCGGCCGGGATGCACGGACTTCAGGATCTTGATACCGCTGCCTTGATGCCGGTGTTGACCAATGCCATACGATGCGGGACGCAGAAAAGAATATGAAGCCAATCTGGATTGTTGACGACGACGAATCGATCCGCTGGGTCCTCGAAAAGGCGCTTGCCCGGGAAAACCTCGCCACCAAAAGCTTTGCCAATGCGCGCGATGCGATGGATGCGCTGCAGACCGGCGTGCCGCAAGTGCTGGTGTCGGATATCCGCATGCCGGGCGAGTCAGGACTGGAGCTGCTGCAGACGGTCAAGGCCAGGCATCCCGGTTTACCGGTCATCGTGATCACGGCGTTCTCCGATCTCGATTCCGCCGTCGCCGCGTTTCAGGGCGGCGCCTTCGAATATCTTGCCAAGCCTTTCGACGTCGATAAAGCAGTGGAGCTGATCCGCCGCGCGCTGGAAGAGAGCTTGCGCGAATCGAGTGTTGAGCAGGCGTCCGCCGATACGCCGGAGATCCTCGGCCAGGCGCCGGCGATGCAGGACGTGTTTCGCGCGATCGGCCGCCTGTCGCAATCGAATGTCACCGTGCTGATCACCGGCGAATCGGGCACCGGCAAGGAATTGGTCGCGCGCGCCTTGCACAAGCACAGCCCGCGCGCGGCGCAACCATATATCGCGCTGAATACCGCGGCGATTCCGAAGGACTTACTGGAATCGGAACTGTTCGGCCACGAGCGCGGCGCGTTCACCGGCGCGCAGGCGACGCGGCGCGGCCGCTTCGAACAGGCGGAGAACGGCACGCTGTTCCTCGATGAAATCGGCGACATGCCGTTCGACCTGCAGACGCGCCTGCTGCGCGTACTGTCGGACGGTCATTTCTACCGCGTCGGCGGGCATCAGCCGCTGAAGGCGAATGTGCGCGTGATCGCTGCCACGCACCAGAACCTGGAGCTGCGCGTGAGGGAAGGACTGTTCCGCGAAGATTTGTATCACCGCCTGAATGTGATTCGCCTGCGCCTGCCCAGTCTGCGCGAGCGGCGCGAAGACATTCCGCTGCTGACACGTCACTTCCTGACGCAGAGCGCCAGGCAATTGGGCGTCGAAGCCAAGCGCATGTCGGACGCTGCGATGCATTTCCTGTCGGGCCTCGATTTGCCCGGCAACGTGCGGCAACTCGAAAACCTGTGCAACTGGATCACGGTGATGGCGCCCGGCCAGACCGTCGAAGTGAAGGATCTGCCGCAGGACCTGACGCACGGCCAGGAATTCATGCCGCCTGCGATCGTGCCGGCGCCGCCGATCCAGACGCCGGTGCATGTGCCGGTGGTGCAACAAGCGGAGATGTCGAACCCGAATTCATCGAGCGCCGCCATCGCGTTTCCGTTGGCGCCGTCGATCGGCGCCGGCATGGCGGGGAAGGCGGACTGGATTGCGTTGCTCGAAAGCGAGGCCGCGCACATGCTGGCGATCGGTCAGCCGGAAGTGATGGATGCGCTCGGGCGGCAGTTCGAATCGGCGCTGATCAAGACCGCGCTGAAGCACACGCACGGCCGTAAGAACGACGCCGCGGTGCGCCTGGGGATAGGGCGCAATACCATCACGCGCAAGATTCACGAGCTCGGCATCGACGGAGCCAAGGACGAGTGATCGCATAGGCGGGGGCGGTATTGCTGGCACGAGTCATACAAGCGTTACTGTCGACGCATGAGTGAATCCGGCGGCGCCATCCGAACCAGGCGCTCCCGCCATCCTGACGCGAGCATGACGAGTCATCGCATGATTCCGTCGAGCGGGGAATGCGCCATCACCGGAGGTATAAGCTGGCTGGTGTTTTTCGTGGCTATTTATAGCTGTGTTTTCATACGGTATTTTGTTGAAATAATCACGCGGCAACGTTTTTTTCTCGTCCGGCCTTCCAAGTTAGATGTCACGGAACCGAGTCGGACGGACAGGATGCGGTATCTAAATCAAGTTAGGCGCTATCAAGGAGGACCACATGCAAGTCCATGATCTCGCGGCACTTCAAGCGATTCTCGATCCGCTTCTTCCCGGCCTCCTGGGCGTCCGACTTATCTCTGTCGAGTCTGATCGCGTTGTCGCCGAGCTCGAAGTTCGACCAGATCTATGCACCACCGGCGGCGTCCTTCACGGCGGCGTCTACATGGCGTTCGCCGATACGCTTGGCGCAGTCGGAACGTTTCTCAATCTTCCGAAGGGGAGCCGAACGACAACCACCGACTCAAGCACCAAGTTCATTGCTGCCGCAGCAGTGAATAGCACGATTGTTGGCGAATCAGTGGCGCTGCATCGAGGCCGTACGACCATGGTATGGCAAACCCTCATCAAACGCGCCGACGGTAAGCTATGCGCCGTGGTCACGCAGACGCAGCTCGTCATTGGGGAATCGGCATGATCGGTGGGTTCGAAGAACTTTTCCTGGACGGGCGCACCTAACTCTTCATATATGGCCGCCAAAGTACAAGAAACTGATCGATAGGGATCGCATGAGAGGGAAGCCTGCAGTCGACTCCCGACATCTGTGATGGGCTTACTCCTTCCCAATTCTTTGCCGCCAATCAGCGGCAGCGAGTCTCCCTATGAAAGGAGAAGCCCATGAGCAACAAACAAAGGATCAGCGAAACAATTCACACCCTTTACTAGCAAGCCTCCAATGCAGGAAACGTGGAACTGTTAGGCGGCTGTTACCCGTTGCTTCAAGGAGGGATGAAATGAGTTCTGAATCAAAGCCAAATTGGCGCGATCACGGAGTCAAGATCATTCCGGGCTCGCAACTCGATCTCAATACGCCGCAAACGCCTGGCATGACGAGAGCGGCCGCAGTTACACATGCGCGGGCGGGGGCCAGCAAAATTTGGGCAGGCACGGTCACGATCGATGCGAACGCTAAAACGGGCGCTCACCACCATGGAGAATTGGAAAGCGTTATATACATTGTGAGTGGCCGGGCACGTATGCGATGGGGCAAACAGCTGGAGTTTGTCGCAGAGGCAGGGCCTGGCGATTTCATTTACGTTCCGCCGTTCGTACCTCATCAAGAGATCAACGCGAGCAAGACTGAAGTTCTCAGTTGCGTGGTTGTCCGTAGTGGTCAAGATCCGATTGTCATTAATCTGGATATCGAGCCTGCCGAACCGCCGGAAGAGGTTTATTGGGTCGATCCTATTCACCCGCATCCGTGAATCCGGCATCCGATGCAAGTATGAGAGGTCCGACGAGACCTTCATGGTCATCGATCAGCAGCCTCCTTGTCTCCAGGGCAAATCCGGTATGGTGGAATATCTTGCGGCACTTGCCGACGTGTGACTTCGCGTTGCTGCAACCGCTGAAATCACCCGGCTTTCAGGAGTGCCGGCGCGGATAGCCTTCCTCGGTAATTCTGGCCCACACGCGCTCTTTTTCCTCTTGCGTCATGAACACCCAGTTTGCGACTTCCACCACCGTGCGTCCGCAACCGCGACAGACGTCGTCGAAAGTGGTGGTGCAAACGGCAACGCAGGGCGTGTCGGGGCGGGGAGAATTTTGCATAATAGAGGTCTCAGATCGCAATGATAGGCCAAAACCATGTACCAGCTCTACTATTACCCGGGCAACGCCAACCTGGCGCCGCACATGCTGTTGGAAGAATTGGGCGTGCCGTATCAGTTGGTGCTGGTCGACCGCGAAAAGAATGAGCAGCGAAGCGCCGCGTACTTGAAGCTGAATCCGAACGGCCGCGTTCCGACCTTGACCGACGGCGAACTGGTGTTGTTCGAAACGGCAGCGATCTGCCTGCATCTGGTCGACTGCCATCCGCAGGCAGGATTCGCGCCCGAGGTCGGCACAAGCGAACGCGCCGAATTCTATAAATGGCTGATTTACCTGGCCAATACGCTGCATGCGGAGCTGATGACCTACTTCTATCCGGAACGGCTGACCGATGGTGATGCTGCGACCGCGCAGGTCAAGGCGCACGCCGAGGCACGTATCGGCACCATGCTGGACCTGCTCGACAGGACGCTGGCGGAAAACGGCGGCCCTTATCTGCTTGGCAAGCGCTATAGCGCGGTTGACCCGTATCTGCTGATGCTGTCGCGCTGGACGCGCATGATGCAGCATCCGGCGCGCGATCGCACGCATCTCGGCCGCTATCTGCGGATGCTGCTCGACAGGCCAGCGATCCAGCGCACGTTCGCGCAGGAAGGCTTGGGCGATCCCTTGATCTAGCGGTTCAGCTTGCGCCACAGCGTGGTGCGGCTGATGCCGAGATATTTTGCGGCGGCTTCACGGTTGCCGGCGAAGCGCGCAAGAACCTGTTCGACGGATTCCGGCGGCGGTGCGCTGCGCTTCAGCGGCAGGTTTTGTCCGGGCATGCTGCCGAGCTCCGGCGCGATCGCCAGCATGAAGCTGGGCGACAGCGCTTGCAAGGGTTCGGCGGCGAGAAACAGCGCAACGCGCTCCATCAGGTTGCGCAGCTCACGCACGTTGCCCGGCCACGCATAGCTGCCGAACAAGGGCGCGCAGGCGACGACTTCCGCATGCAGGTTCGCATGCGGCCGCGTGCCGAGCGATGCCAGCGCGTTTTTCAGCCCCCATTCGGCGAGCGCGACGAGGTCGTCGGCGCGCTCGCGCAAGGGTGGCAGCGTTACCCGCAACACGCCCAGCCGATAGAATAGGTCGGCGCGGAAGCGTCCATCCTTGACGCGCCGATCGAGGTCGCAGTGAGTGGCGCTGATGATGCGCACGTTCACCGGCACCGGCCGCGTGCCGCCGACGCGCACCACTTCGCGCTCTTCCAGCACGCGCAGCAGGCGAGTCTGCAACTGCAGCGGCATTTCACCGATCTCGTCGAGGAACAGCGTGCCGCGATTGGCGGCTTCGAACAGGCCAGCGTGGCCGCCGCGCCTCGATCCGGTGAACGCGCCTTCCTCATAGCCGAACAGTTCCGATTCCAGCAGCGACTCGGCGACCGCGCCGCAATTGATCGCGATGAACGGTTGCCGCGCACGCTGGCTTTCGCGGTGGATCGCTTGCGCGGCGAGCTCCTTTCCGGTGCCGGTTTCGCCCTGGATCAGCACTGTCGCGGGAGATTTTGCGAACAGTTCTATCGAGTGGCGCACCGCCTGCATCGACGGTGAATCGCCGCGCAAATCCTTCAGTCCGTGTTTTGCGCGCAAGGTGTCGGCCAGCGGATTGGCACGCCCGCGCCCCGCTTCGAGCTGGGTGAAGCGGGCGATTTCCAGCGCATCCTCGAAGGCCTGGCGGATCGAGGCGGCGGAATAGACGAACACGCCCGCCAGTCCGGCTTCTTCGGCGAGGTCGGTGACCAGGCCGGCGCCGACGATGGCCTTGATGCCGGCCGCTTTCAGCTCATTGATCTGCGCGCGCGCATCTTCCTTGGTGGCGTAGGTGCGCCGCGCGATCTTCAGATCGAAGGTCGCCTGAAACTCGGCCAGCGCCGGCATTTCTTCCTGGTAGGTGACCAGCCCGATATCGGGCGTGATCTTGCGCGCGCGCGCCAATGCCTGCAGCACGTCGAAGCCGCTTGCCTTGGCGATCACCACCGGCAACGACAGCCGGCTTTTCAGATAGGCGGCATTGGAACCGGCCGAGATCACCGCGTCGCAGCGCTCGTTCGCCATGCGTTCTCGGATGTGCCGCACTGCATCTTCGAAGCCGAGGCTGACCGGTTCTATCGTCGCGCGCTCGTCGAACTCGAGCGTGATGTCGCGAAACAGATCCGACAGGCGCGAAATCGATACGGTCCAGATGACCGGCTTGTCGGACGTTTCAGGAGCGGAGCGGGAGCTGTGGCGCATGTTTCATTCCATGTTTCAATGTTTCGATTGTAACGTAAAATGAAACATTCGCTGGGCGCCTGTCAACGTCGACGCTCTGTATGTGGGGCGTTAAGTCCCTGAAAAAGCGGCGAATTCTCCTATGAAGAGCGGCGCTTGTTACCAGGTGGCACGGCGATTGCAGTAAAGACTGTCGTTCCTCTCGATGAAACGTTTGCAATCTACAGGTGAAGACATGAGTCTCTATTCCGCAGGTGCCGCCTTCCGCAAGGCGGTGCAAGAAGAATCCCCGCTGCAGGTGGTCGGTGCGATCAACGCTAACCACGCCTTGCTGGCCAAACGCGCCGGCTACCGCGCAATCTACGTGTCCGGCGGCGGCGTCGCGGCCGGTTCGCTTGGCTTGCCGGATCTCGGCATCTCCAATCTCGATGACGTGCTGACCGACGTGCGCCGTATCACCGACGTTTGCGATCTGCCGCTGCTGGTCGACGTCGATACCGGCTTCGGCGCGTCGGCATTCAACGTTGCGCGCACCGTCAAGTCGATGATCAAGTCCGGCGCCGCCGCGATCCATATCGAGGATCAGGTCGGCGCCAAGCGCTGCGGCCATCGTCCGAACAAGGAAATCGTCGGCAAGCAGGAAATGGTCGACCGCATCAAGGCCGCGGTCGATGCGCGCACCGATGAAAATTTCGTGATCATGGCGCGCACCGATGCGCTCGCGGTCGAAGGGCTCGACGCTGCAATCGAGCGCGTGCTGGCCTGCGTCGAAGCCGGCGCCGACATGGTGTTCCCCGAAGCGATCACGCAGCTCGACATGTACAAGACCTTCGCCGCTGCGGTGAAGGTGCCGGTGCTGGCCAACATCACCGAGTTCGGCGCGACGCCGCTGTATACGGTCGACGAACTGAAGAGCGCGGACGTCGGCCTGGTGCTGTATCCGCTGTCGGCTTTCCGCGCGATGAACAAGGCGGCGGAAAACGTTTATGCGGCGATTCGCCGCGACGGCACGCAAAAGAATGTGATCGACACCATGCAGACGCGCATGGAACTGTACGATCGCATCAACTATCACGATTTCGAACAGAAACTCGACGCGCTGTTTGCGCAACAAAAAGCCAAGTAATTTTTTCAGGAGACTTTGATGAGCGAGCAACAAGCTGCAGGCTTCAAACCGAAGAAATCGGTCGCGCTGTCCGGCGTGACCGCGGGGAACACCGCGTTGTGCACGGTCGGCAAGACCGGCAATGATTTGCACTATCGCGGCTACGACATCCTGGATGTCGCCGATGCCTGCGAATTCGAGGAAATCGCGCACCTGCTGGTGCACGGCAAGCTGCCGACCGCGGCGGAACTGAAGGCGTACAAGAGCAAGCTGAAAGCCTTGCGCGGCATTCCGGCGAACGTGAAGGCGGCGCTCGAATGGCTGCCGGCATCGTCGCATCCGATGGACGTGATGCGCACCGGCGTGTCGGCGCTCGGTTGCGTGCTGCCCGAGAAGGATGACCATAATACGCCCGGCGCGCGCGACATCGCCGACCGCCTGATGGCTTCGCTCGGTTCGATGCTGCTGTACTGGTATCACTACAGCCACAACGGCAACCGCATCGAGGTCGAAACCGACGACGAGTCGATCGGCGGGCACTTTCTGCACCTGCTGCACGGCCAGAAGCCGTCGGCGCTGTGGGAAAAGGCGATGCACACATCGCTGATCCTGTACGCGGAACATGAATTCAACGCCTCGACCTTCACCGGCCGCGTGGTTGCCGGCACAGGTTCCGACATGTACTCGGCGATCACCGGCGCGATCGGCGCGCTGCGCGGTCCGAAGCACGGCGGCGCCAACGAAGTCGCATTCGAAATCCAGAAGCGCTATGACAATCCGGACGAAGCGGAAGCCGATATCCGTCGCCGCGTCGAAAACAAGGAAGTGATCATCGGCTTCGGCCACCCGGTCTACACGATTTCCGATCCGCGCAACAAGGTGATCAAGGAAGTCGCGCGCAACCTGTCGAAGGACGCCGGTTCGATGAAGATGTTCGACATCGCCGACCGCCTGGAAACGGTGATGTGGGACGTGAAAAAGATGTTCCCGAATCTCGACTGGTTCTCCGCGGTGTCGTACCACATGATGGGCGTGCCGACCGCAATGTTCACGCCGCTGTTCGTGATTTCGCGCACGTCCGGCTGGGCCGCGCATATCATTGAGCAGCGCATCGACAACAAGATCATTCGCCCGAGCGCGAATTATGTCGGGCCGGAAGATCTGAAGTTCGTGCCGATCAGCAAGCGCAAATAAACTCTGTCATTCCGGCGAAAGAAGTAGGGTGGGCATTCATGCCCACGCTGAAACGACGGCCGGAAACCGCGTGGGCATGAATGCCCACCCTACGAATTGAATATCACGTCAACAAAAGGAAATTAAATGTCTGCACACATCTCCAACGTCCGTCCGAAGCCCGATAAAGTTCTGGTCGACATCGTCGACTACGTGACCAAGTACAAAGTCACGTCGAAAGTGGCTTATGAGACCGCCCGCAACTGCCTGATCGATACGCTCGGCTGCGGGTTGGAAGCGCTGGAATACCCCGCTTGCACCAAGCTGCTCGGACCCATCGTCCCGGGCACGGTCGTACCGAACGGCGCGAAAGTGCCGGGAACACAATTCCAGCTCGACCCGGTGCAAGCCGCATTCAATATCGGCGCGATGATCCGCTGGCTCGACTTCAACGACACCTGGCTGGCCGCCGAATGGGGCCATCCGTCGGATAATCTGGGCGGCATTCTCGCGACCGCCGACTGGTTGTCGCGTAACGCGGTCGCCGCCGGCAAGAAGCCGCTGACAATGAAGGACGTGCTGACCGGCATGATCAAGGCGCATGAAATCCAGGGCTGCATCGCGCTTGAAAATTCGTTCAACAAGGTCGGCCTCGATCACGTGGTTCTGGTCAAGGTTGCATCGACCGCCGTGGTTGCCGAGATGATGGGTCTGTCGCGCGACGAGATCCTGAACGCCGTGTCGCTGGCCTGGGTCGACGGCCAGTCGCTGCGCACCTATCGCCATGCGCCGAACACCGGTTCGCGCAAATCCTGGGCCGCCGGCGACGCAACCTCGCGTGCCGTGCGTCTCGCGCTGATCGCGAAAACCGGCGAGATGGGTTATCCGTCGGTGCTGACCGCGAAGACCTGGGGCTTCTACGACGTGCTATTCAAAGGCCAGCCGTTCAAGTTCCAGCGCAAGTACGAAAGCTATGTGATGGAAAACGTGCTGTTCAAGATTTCCTTCCCGGCCGAGTTCCACTCGCAGACCGCGGTCGAAGCGGCGATGACGCTGCACAAAGAACTGGCGAAAGCCGGCAAGTCGGTCGACGATATCAAGAAGATAACGATCCGCACGCATGAAGCCTGCATCCGCATCATCGACAAGAAGGGGCCGCTGAACAATCCGGCCGATCGCGATCACTGCATCCAGTACATGGTCGCCGTGCCGCTGATCTTCGGCCGCCTGACCGCCTCCGATTACGAGGACAATATCGCCGCCGACAAGCGCATCGACGCGCTGCGCGACAAGATCGTGTGCGTCGAAGATCCGGCGTTCACCAAGGATTACCACGATCCGAAGAAGCGCTCGATCGCCAATGCGCTGACCGTCGAATTCAAGGACGGCAAGAAGTTCAAGGAAGTGGTGGTCGAGTACCCGATCGGCCACGCGCGCCGCCGCAAGGATGGCATCCCGCTGCTGGAAGCGAAGTTCCGCACCAACCTGGCGCGCAAGTTCCCGGCCAAGCAACAGAAGACCATTCTCGACGTATCGCTCGACCAGAAGAAACTGGAAGCGATGCCGGTGCATGAATATGTCGATCTGTACGTGATCTGATTCCAGGTCATGTTCATGAAAAAGCGCACCGGCGTCCTCGTCGCTGCGCTTTTTTTACTTGCATTAGCGCCGCTCGTAAGTACGCAGTAAGCCGCGGCGTCCACACTGAAGTGCTGTAAATCACGCCCATGCAATACCTTCCGCATGGACGCAACCTGATTCGGAGACGCTATGAACTTTTCGGATTTCTACAGACAGTCGATCGACGATCCCCAGGCATTCTGGGGTAATGAGGCGAAGCTGATCGACTGGAGCGAGCCTTACTCACAAGTGCTCGATTATTCGAAGCCGCCATTCACCAAGTGGTTCGTCGGCGGCAAGACCAGTCTGTGCCACAACGCGGTCGACCGCTGGATCGCCACACAGGGTGACAAGCCGGCACTGATTGCGATTTCGACCGAGACCGATTCGGAAAAGGTCTACACCTTCCGCGAGCTGCAAAAGGAAGTCGTGCGTGCGGCAGCGATGATGCAGGCGCTCGGCGTTCGCAAGGGCGAGCGCGTGCTGATCTACATGCCGATGATCGCGGAAGCGGCGTTCGTGATGCTGGCCTGCGCGCGCATCGGTGCGATCCATTCGGTGGTGTTCGGCGGCTTCGCTGCAAATAGCCTGGCGACCCGCATCGACGATGCGAAGCCGGTGTTGATCGTATCCGCCGATGCCGGTTCGCGCGGCGGCAAGGCGGTCGCCTACAAACCCCTGGTCGACCAGGCGATCGGCATCGCGCAGCATAAGCCGGCGCACGTGCTGCTGGTGAATCGCGGGCTGGTTCCGATGGATAAGGTGGCAGGGCGCGATGTCGATTATGCGACGCTGCGTGAGCAGCATCTGGACACGCAGGTGCCGATCACCTGGCTGGAATCGAACGAGACTTCCTACGTTCTCTATACCTCCGGCACCACCGGCAAGCCGAAGGGCGTGCAGCGCGACGTCGGCGGCCATGCGGTGGCGCTGGCATCGTCGATGAAACACATCTTCTGCGGTAACCCGGGCGAGACCTATTTTTCGACCTCCGATATCGGCTGGGTGGTCGGGCATTCCTATATCGTCTACGGCCCGCTGATTGCCGGCATGGCGACCGTGATGTACGAAGGCTTGCCGATCCGGCCCGATGCCGGCATCTGGTGGAGCATCGTCGAGAAGTACAAGGTGACGCGCATGTTTTCCGCGCCGACCGCGGTGCGCGTGCTAAAGAAGCAACCGCCGGAGTTCATGAAGAAATACGACCTGTCGTCGCTGAAGGCGCTGTATCTTGCCGGCGAGCCGCTGGACGAGACGACGTCGCAGTGGATTTCGTCCGAGCTGGGTGTGCCCATCATCGACAATTACTGGCAGACCGAAACCGGCTGGCCCATCCTGTCGGTCGCGCGCGGCATCGAAAATACGCCGACCCGCCTCGGCAGCCCCGGCGTTCCGCTGCAGGGTTACAGGGTCAAGCTGATCAACGAGGCGACCGGCGCGGTATGCGGCCCGAATGAAAAAGGCGTGGTGGTGATCGAAGGCCCGCTGCCGCCCGGCTGCTTGCAAACGGTATACGGCGACGACGAGCGCTTCGTCAAGACTTACTGGTCGAACTTCAGGGAGCAAGTGTATTCAACCTTCGACTGGGGCATTCGCGACGCCGACGGCTATTACTTCATCCTTGGCCGAACCGATGATGTGATCAATGTCGCCGGCCACCGTCTCGGCACGCGTGAAATCGAGGAAAGCATTTCCAGCCATCCGAACGTGTCCGAAGTCGCCGTGGTCGGCGTCGAGGACAAGCTGAAGGGGCAGGTGGCGGTTGCCTTTGCGATCCTGAAGAATGCCGACCTGGTGTCGACGGCGGAAGGGCGCAAGGCTTTGGAGGCCGAGGTGATGGCGGTGGTGGACAGGCAGCTCGGCGCGGTCGCGCGTCCGGCGCGCGTGCATTTCGTGTCGCTGTTGCCGAAGACGCGTTCCGGCAAGCTATTGCGGCGTTCGATTCAGGCGCTTTGCGAAGGGCGCGATCCGGGAGATCTGACGACGATCGAAGATCCAGCTTCGCTGCAGCAGATCAAGGCCGCGTTGGGTATCTGAAAAATACGGGCGACAGGGCGCGCGATGCGCGCCCTGCTCGGTCGATCTCAGTCGAGAGTGGCAACCACCGGCGCATGGTCGGACGGTTGCTCCCATTTGCGCGGCACCTTGTCGATGGCGCAGGCGCTGCAGCGCGTCGCCAGGGGCGCCGACAGCAGGACATGGTCGATGCGCAAGCCCATGTTGCGGCGGAATGCCATCATCCGGTAATCCCACCAGCTGTATATTTTTTCCGGCTGCTCGAACAACCGGAACGAATCCCTGAAGCCGAGCGCAATCAGGCGCTGGAATGCGGCACGCTCCGGTTCCGACACCAGCACATTGCCTTGCCATGCGACAGGATCGTGCACGTCGCGGTCTTCCGGCGCGATGTTGTAGTCGCCGAGCAGCGCCAGGTTTTCGTGCGCCTTCAGCTCGTCGGCCAGCCAGCCATGCAGGGCATCCAGCCATTTCAGCTTGTACAGATACTTGTCCGAATCGATCGACTGTCCGTTCGGAATGTACGCGCACACCACGCGCATGCCTTCGATGGTGGCGGCGATGATGCGTTGCTGCGCGTCCTCGAAGCGCGGATTGTTCTTGACCACCTCGCTCATCGGATACTTCGACAGGATGGCGACGCCGTTATAGGTCTTCTGCCCGGTGAAAGCGACCTGATAGCCGATCTTTTCGATTTCCGCGAACGGAAATTTGTCGTCGGTGAGCTTGGTTTCCTGCAGGCAGAGTACGTCGATAGGATTGTCAGCCAGCCATTGCAATACCTGCGGCAGGCGGACTTTTAGCGAGTTGACGTTCCAGGTTGCCAGCTTCATGCCTTCTTGCCGTTCGCCCGGTTCACAAGGAAAGCGGTCAGCAGCGACACCGGCCGTCCGGTCGCGCCTTTCGCCGCGCCGCTCTTCCATGCGGTGCCGGCGATGTCGAGGTGCGCCCAGGTGTATTTCTTCGTATAGCGTTCCAGGAAACAGGCAGCGGTAATACTGCCGGCGGGCGGGCCGCCGATGTTCGCCATGTCGGCGAAGTTGGATTTCAGCTGTTCCTGGTAGGTATCTTCGATCGGCATGCGCCACGCGGTGTCGCCGGTTGCCTTGCCGGCGGCAAGCAATTCGTTCGCCAGTCCGTCATGCGCATCGTCGTGGCGGGTGAACAGGCCGGAATTGTGATGGCCGAGCGCGGTCACGCAGGCGCCGGTGAGGGTGGCGATGTCGACCACGGCGGCTGGCTTGAAGCGCTCGGCGTAGGTTAGCGCGTCGCACAGGATCAGGCGGCCTTCGGCGTCGGTGTTCAGGATTTCAATTGTCTGGCCGGACATCGAAGTGACGATGTCGCCGGGCTTGGAGGCTCGGCCGGAAGGCATGTTTTCGCAGGTCGGGACGACGCCGATGACATTCAGCTTCAGGTTCATTTCGCCGATCGCGCGGAAGGTGCCGAGCACCGATGCGGCGCCGCACATGTCGTACTTCATCTCGTCCATGCTGGCGCCCGGCTTCAGCGAGATGCCGCCGGTGTCGAAGGTGATGCCTTTGCCGACCAGTACCGTCGGCGCGTCCTTGGCCTTGCCGCCCATGTGCTTGAGGACGATGAACTTCGGCGGTTCGTCGCTGCCCTTGGTGACCGACAGGAAGCTGCCCATTTTCAGCGCTTCCAGCTGCTTGCGTTCCAGTACCTCGATGCCGAACGCGAATTCCTTTGCCAGTTTTTTTGCGGTATCGGCCAGATAAGTCGGCGTGCAGATATTGGACGGCAGGTTGCCGAGATCCTTGGCCAGATCGATGCCGTTGGCGAGGGCGATGCCTTGAGCGACTGCATTTTTCGCCGCGGCTGCATCGGCCGCCGGAATCAGCAGGGCGACTTTCTTGACGCCGCCTTGCGCGGTGTCCTTGTTGCTTTTGGTCGTGTCATAACGGTAGCCGGCGTCGCGCGCCGCAAGCACGATCGTGCGGGCGGCCCACGCGGCATCGCGATTTTTCGTCGCGTCGAGCGGCAAGGCAATGACGCCGTCGTTGGCGCCGAGTGATGAAAACGCGCGCGCAATGGCCTGCACGGCGGACTGGAAATTTTTGTCTGACAGCTCTTCTTCCTTGCCCAGGCCGACCAGCAGGATGCGTTCCGCCGCTACGTTGCTGACACCGCGCAGTAGCAGTGTGGTGCCGGCCTTGCCGGTGATGTCGCCGGATTTCAGGGCGGCGCTGATGGCGCCTTTGCGATCCAGTTCGCGCGCGGCCGGCGAAAGTTTCTTGTTCTCAAATACACCCACTGCGATGCAGCCGGTCTTGACGCTGGCCGGACTGGTTTTTACGTCGATTGGTTTTATGCTAAAGTCCATGAGTCACTCCTTCTCTAGACGCAATTATAGTCTGCTATTCAATGATCTTTCAGCGCGCTCTTAGACGCGAATTGGTAAGTACCGCCGGCGCTGTCTTCACCACGCTTTTCACGATCACGATTACCGTCATGCTGATCAAGATCCTCGGCCAGGCTGCCGGAGGACGGGTCGCGTCGCAAGACGTGATTGCGCTGATCGGTTTTGCCGCGCTTAAATATCTGTCGATCATCCTGATCCTGACCGGGTTCATCTCGGTGCTGATGGTCGTCACGCGCAGCTACCAGGATTCGGAAATGGTGGTGTGGTTCGCATCCGGCATGAGCCTGTCGCGCTGGATCGCGCCGGTGATGGCGTTCGGTACGCCTATCATCATCCTGACCGCGGTGCTCAGCTTCGTCGTCACGCCATGGGCGAACCGGCAGAGCGCCGAGTTTCGCGAGCGCTTCGAAAAGCGCGAAGACATCGCCAAGGTTTCTCCCGGCAAGTTCCAGGAATCGGCGTCCGCGGACCGCATCTTCTTCGTGGAAGCAGTGAGCGGCGACGCCAGCAAGGTCAAGAATGTCTTCGTCAATACGGTGCAGAACGGCCGTACCAGCGTGGTGGTCGCGAAAGAAGGTACGATCGCGCTCGACGAGCGCGGCGACAAGTTTCTGGTGATGAACCAGGGCCGGCGCTACGACGGCATCGCCAGTCAATCGGATTTCCGGGTGATGGAATTCGATCGCTACGGGGTGCTGGTGGCGCGGCAGTCGCAGGCGCTGGTCGGCGACATGTCGGCGCGCTCGCTGTCGACGCCGGAATTGCTGGCCGATCTCAACAATTTCAATCGCGGCGAGTTGTTGTGGCGCGTTGCGCTGCCGGTAATGGGTCTGTTGTTGATGCTGCTCGCGATTCCGCTCGGTTTCGTGAATCCGCGCGGCGGCCGCTCGGCCAACCTGCTGATCGCTCTGCTGCTGTTCGTCACTTACAGCAACATGATCAGCGTATTCCAGGCTGCGGTCGTGCAGCAGCGCCTGCCGCTCGGCATCGCCTGGTGGCCGCTGCACCTGGTTGCCGTGCTACTCATTCTGCTGCTGTTTTCATGGCGATTGTTCATCAACAGCCCTTATCATCCGGCGACCATGTGGGGGGCGCTGAAGCGCGCCTACCTGTTCAGGAAGGAGGGCGCGCAATGAAGGTGCTGCATCGCTATGTGGCAAGAGAAATCATCGGCGCGGTGTTTTTCGCGTTGATCGCATTCCTCGCGCTGTTCGCCTTCTTCGATCTGATCGGCGAGCTGCCGCAAGTCGAGCGCGGCGGCTATCAGTTGCAGCATGCATTTCTGTATGTGGCAATGGGCTTGCCCGGTTACGTATACGACCTTATGCCGATCGCCGCGCTGATCGGCAGCATCTACGCACTGGCCCAGCTTGCCGCGCGTTCCGAATTCACCATCATGCGCGCGTCCGGGCTTTCGACCTGGATGGCCGGGTGGATGCTGGCGAAGGTGGGAATCGTGCTGGTGATCATAACCTTTCTGTTCGGCGAATTCATCGCGCCGGCCAGCAGTGAAATGGCGGCGAAGTGGAAGCTGCAGGCGCAGGGGGCCACCGTGTCGCAGGAATTCCGGACCGGATTATGGACCAAGGATGTGGTCCATGAACACGGCTTGAGCGGCGACGCGATCGGCTCGCGTTTTGTGAACGTCAAGGACGTCAGCCCGGAAGGCCGGCTGCAAGGCGTAAAACTGTACGAGTTCGACAAGGAGTTTCATCTGACCGCCGTGGTCACCGCCGAGCATGCGGACTACCAGGGCGGCAATGTCTGGCGGCTGGCCAATGTTTCCGAGAGCACCTTCGAGGTGAATGCGACCGCTATTTCGGCGACCGTCGCCACGCGTGCGATGGCAAGCAAGGACCTGGTATCGGAAATCACGCCCGACATCTTGTCGGTGCTGTTCGCCGACCCCGATCGCATGTCGGCTTATGGGCTCGCAACCTATACCAGGCATCTGGCAGAGAATAGCCAGAATACCGAACGCTATGAAATCGCCTTCTGGAAAAAGCTATTTTATCCGCTGGCGGTGCTGGTGATGATGGCGCTTGCGCTGCCGTTCGCGTATCTGCATTTCCGTGCCGGTGGCGTCAGCCTGAAGATTTTTATCGGCATCATGATCGGCGTCAGCTTCCAGTTGCTCAATAGCCTGTTTTCGCATCTGGGTTTATTGAATACCTGGCCGCCGCTGGTGACGGCGGTGCTGCCCAGCATGACCTTTCTGCTGGTGGCGATTGCGGCGTTGTGGCGGGTTCAACGACATTAGGAGCAGAGCTCATGCAACGCGCGCTCATTCTGTTTGCACACGGTGCCCGCGATCCGCGTTGGGCGGAGCCATTTCAGCGCCTGCAGCAACTGGTGCAGGCACAGTCGCCGGACGTGACTGTGCGCCTTGCCTTTCTGGAATTGATGGCCCCGCGTTTGCCTGAACTGGTGGATCAACTGGTGCAGGGCGGGTGTGCCGACGTAACCGTGGTGCCGGTATTTTTCGGGCAGAGCGGGCATGTGTTGCGCGATTTGCCGGTAATGATCGAGCAGCTCAGGATGGCGCATGCCGGTTTGACGATCCGGGCCGCTGCCGCGGTGGGCGAGGACGCGGATGTGCTGGATGCGATTGCCCGTTATTGCATCAACACGCTCTCATAGATTTTATTTCGCGGGCTGGTCTCGCGGCGCAAACGCCTCGCCGATCATCACCAACACCGGGCCGTGGCATTCTGCCAGCCCGCATTCCAGTTCGGCGAGCTTCAGACGCTGCACGCGCTCGTTATCGCGGCTGCAGTTTTCCACCACTACCACCGGCAACGCGGGCGAGCGGCCCTGCGCCAGCAGTTTGCGCGCGGTCGTGATCGCTTCCTTGCCGCCCATGTACTGGATCAGCGTGTCGCAATCGGGCAGTGTGGTTTGTTCCGGGTGATGCGGCGCGGTGCTGGAGGTGAAGAACGCGACGCTGCGCGCGACGCCGCGCTTGGTCAGCGGCTGCTTGGTGGATGCGGCGGCGGCCAGCGCGGCCGTGATGCCGGGAACGATTTCCACCTCGATGCCTTCGGCTTCGAGCGCGCGCAGTTCTTCATCGGCGCGGCCGAACATCATCGGGTCGCCGCCTTTCAGGCGCACCACCAGTTGGTACTTTTTTGCGCAGTCGACCAGTTGCTGGTTGATCACAGTCTGCGCGACCGAGCGTTGGCCGGAGCGTTTTCCGACCGAGATTTTTTCGGCCTGCGGGCACAGGGCCAGCATCTCGGCGGTGACCAGCGCGTCGTACAGCACGACGTCCGCTTGCGCGAGGATGCGGGCGCCGCGCACCGTGATCAGGTCGGCGGCGCCGGGGCCGGCGCCGAGCAGATATACCTTGCCGGTCGATGACCGCGCGGCGGGGCGGGATGACATCAGGCCGGCAGCGTTCAGGCGATACGGATCATACCGGCGGCAACCGTCTGATGCGTCACTTCATCGATCAGGATGAAGGAGCCGGTCGAGCGGATTGCATCGTATGCATCGGCCGCCAGCGGCTGTTGCACGTTGATCGCCACGGTCGCGATGTCGTTCAGTTTCAACGCATCGGCGCCGCGCCGTTCCTGCGTGTTGATGTCGAGCAGCGTGTCGATCTTCGCCACGCGCGCGGCCACTTGCTTGGTGGTGTGCTTCAGCCAGTACTTGCGGCGCATGTCGAGCGGTTCTTCCGACAGCCAGCAGATTTCGGCGGTCACGGTTTTCAGCAGCGTCGCCGGCCGGCCGGCGGCAACCAGCATGTCGCCGCGCGAAATGTCGAGATGCTCTTCCAGCAAAATCGTGACCGACTGGCCGACCACGGCCGATGCCAGCGAACCTTCCAGCGTGAGGATGGCCTTGACGGTCGCGGTCTGACCGTTCGGTTGCACCACCAGTTTGTCGCCCTTGCGCACCTTGCCCGCTTCGATGCGGCCCATGTAGCCGCGGAAATCGTTGGCCTCGTGGCCATTGTGGCGCGCGACCAGCTGTACCGGGAAGCGGAACGGCTCGTCATGCGATTCGTCGTACACGGACAGCGACTCCAGCAGATCGATCAGCGTCGGGCCCTGATACCACGGCATGCGGTCGCCGGCTTCCACCACGTTGTCGCCCGCGAGGGCGGACAGCGGGATCGCGTGCACGTCGCTCAGGCCGAGCTGTTTCGCGAACTGCCGGTATGCGGCGACGATGCGCTCATACACGGTCTGGTCGTAGTCGACCAGGTCCATCTTGTTGACCGCGATGATCACATGTTCGATGCGCAACAGGTGCGCGATCGTCGAATGGCGCTTGGTCTGCGTCAGCAGTTCGACGCTGCCGTCGTCGCCCAGTTTCACTTTCGACACGTCGATCAGGATGATCACCGCGTCGGCGGTCGATGCGCCGGTCACCATGTTGCGCGTGTACTGCTCGTGGCCCGGCGTGTCGGCGATGATGAACTTCCGCTTCGGCGTTGCGAAGTAGCGGTAGGCGACGTCGATCGTGATGCCTTGTTCGCGTTCCGCTTCCAGGCCATCGGTCAGCAGCGACAGGTCGACGGTATCGCCGACGGTGCGCTTGTGCTTGGCGCGCGAAATCGCATCGAGCTGGTCGGCGAAAATACCCTTGCTGTCGAACAGCAGGCGGCCGATCAGCGTGCTCTTGCCATCGTCGACCGAACCAGCGGTAATGAAGCGCAGCAGGCCGCGCTCGGTACCGATATGGGCCGACATCCCTTGTTCTGCAACTACGGCGTTCATCAGAAATATCCCTCTTTTTTACGTTTTTCCATCGATGCTTCGGAAGTCTGGTCATCCATGCGGGTAGCGCCGCGCTCGGTGATCTGCGTGACCGCGGTTTCCGCGATGATGGCATCCACGTCGGCGGCATCGGACGCGACCGGGCAGGTGCAGGAGATGTCGCCGACGGTGCGGAAGCGCACGGTGCGCGTCTCGACGACTTCGCCTTCGCGCGCCGGCGTCAGGTTGGTCAATGGCACCAGCAAGCCATTGCGCTGGATCACCTGGCGCTGATGCGCGAAGTAGATCGACGGCAGCGCCAGCTTTTCGCGCGCGATGTATTGCCAGATGTCGAGCTCGGTCCAATTGGAGATCGGGAACACGCGCATGTTCTCGCCCGGATGAACGCGCGTGTTATACAGATCCCACAGCTCGGGGCGCTGCGCTTTCGGATTCCATTGGCCGAACTCGTCGCGGAACGAGAAGATGCGCTCTTTCGCACGCGCCTTTTCCTCGTCGCGGCGGGCGCCACCGATGCAGGCGTCGAACTTGTATTCGGCAATCGTTTCCAGCAGCGTCACCGCCTGCGCCGCGTTGCGCGAATCGGTCTGCGGATTACGCAGGCGCACGGTGCCGCGTTTCATCGAATCCTCGACCGAGCCGACGATCAGGCGCTCGCCCAGTTCGGCCACGCGCCGGTCGCGGAAGGCGATCACTTCCGGGTAGTTGTGGCCGGTATCGATATGCACCAGCGGGAACGGGAATTTGCCGGGGCGGAAGGCTTTTTCCGCAATGCGCAGCAGTACCACCGAGTCCTTGCCGCCGGAGAACAGCAGCGCCGGATTGGCACACTCGGCTGCGACCTCGCGCATGATGTGGACCGCTTCCGATTCAAGCCAGTCCAGGTGACGGTTGCTGGCGGCATCCAAAAAGAGTTTTTCGACTGCGATATTCATGATTTTCTACGCCACTGATTTGATTCTGACGAGCTTGCCGTCGACCACGTGCAGGCCGCATTCCTTCGATTCCGGGTTTTCCCACCACCAGCGTCCGGCACGCACATCCTCGCCCGGCTGGATCGCACGGGTACAGGGTTCGCAACCGATCGACGGATAGCCTTTGTCGTGCAGCGGGTTGTACGGCACGTTGTTGCTGCGGATGTAGTGCCACACGTCTTCCTCCGACCAGTCGGCCAGCGGATTGAACTTGGTCATGCCGTGTGCTTCATCGTTTTCCTGCACCGCGAGCTGGGCGCGGGTGGTCGACTGCGCACGGCGCTGGCCGGTCACCCAGGCCTTGTTGCCGGCGAGCGCGCGCTTGAGCGGCTCGACCTTGCGGATGCGGCAGCATTCCTTGCGCATCTCGACGCTGTCGTAAAACGCGTTCAAGCCGTTCTGCTGCACATAGGTGTCGACTGCCGCCGCTTCCGGCTTGTACAGCTGCACATCGTAGCCGTAGGTCTGCCTGATGCGCTCGACCATGTCCAGCGTTTCCTGATGCAGACGGCCGGTTTCCAGCGTGAAGACGACGATCGGCAGTCGCGCGCGCAGGATCATGTCGGTCAGCACCATGTCTTCCGCCGCCAGGCTCGATGCGAATACGGCGGGCGTGAAGTCGCTGGCGATTCTCGACAGTGTCGACTGCGTAGCCGTGACCAGTCCGGCGAAGTCCTCGGTTTTCATTGCATCATTCCTGCGTTTCTTTGTTTGCGTGTGGGCGCTCGACGCGCCGGAACAGCGGCGATTTCCGGTCCCAGGCGGTCTGATAGGCTTCCGAAAAATCAAACAGGCTTTTCAATGCATCGTGGATGTTGCGGTCTTCGCGTGTGGCGAATGCATTGAAACCGACGCGCTGCATGTAAAACATCTGATCGCGCAGCACATCGCCGATCGCGCGCAGTTCTCCGGTAAAACCCAGGCGCGTGCGCAGGTTGTAGGCGATCGAAAAGCCGCGGCCATCGGAAAATTTCGGAAAATCGACGGCGATCACCGGCAGCTTCGCGACGTCGTCCTTCAAGACCTCCGGCCGTTCGTGGCTGGCGATCCAGACGCCGATATCGGCACGTTCCTGCAGGCTGGCGCGCTGCGCCTGCCAGACCGTCAGCGGAACGAGGGTCTTGCCGGCGGGGACGGCAAGCGTTTCCGGCGCGTCGCCTTCCGCCAGGCGCAGCACGGTCCAGTCATCGCTGACGACAGCCTTGTCCTTGATGATTTCACGCATATGCATCTTCTCCCACCAGCTCGCCGCCCGCGATCGGCGTAGCGTAAACATGTTCCTTGAAAGGCTCCACACCGATGCGGCGCACCGTGTCGATGAATCGTTCCTCCGCGGTCCGGTTGCTCACATAGACTTCCAGCAGCCGCTCGACCACGCCCGGCATTTGTTGCGCGGTGAACGAAGGGCCGATGATCTTGCCGATCGAGCTGTGATTGCCTTGCGCGCCGCCGATCGAAACCTGGTACCACTCGGCGCCGTCCTTGTCGACGCCAAGCACGCCGATGTTGCCGATGTGATGGTGGCCGCAGGCGTTGATGCAACCCGACATATTGATCTCGATTTCACCGATGTCGTGCTGGAAATCGATATTCTCGAAGCGCTCGGTAATGGCGGCCGCGATCGGGATCGATTTGGCGTTCGCCAGCGAGCAGAAATCGCCGCCGGGGCAGCAGATGATGTCGGTCAGAAGGCCGATGTTCGGTGTTGCCAGCTGATGTTTCCTGGCTTCGTTCCACACGGTGAACAGCTCGGATTGCTTGACGTCCGCCAGCACCAGGTTCTGTTCGTGCGCGACACGCAGCTCGCCGAAACTGTATCGGTCGGCCAGGTCGGCGATGAAATCCATCTGCTCGGCGGTCGCATCGCCCGGCGGCACCCCCGGCTTCTTCAACGACAGCACGACGATTGCATAGCCGGGCATCTTGTGCGGCTTGACGTTGCGTTTCATCCAGTTGTCGAATGCCTTGCTTTCCGCTCTTTGCTGCTTGAGCAGCGCGTCTTCGTCGACCAGCGTCTCGTACGGCGGCGGCGTGAAATAGGCGGCGATCCGTTCGAATTCTTCACTGGTGAGCGTGCTCGGGCTGTCCGCGAGATCGGCCCATTCGGCTTCGACCATGCGCGCGAACTCTTCGGCGCCCACTGCCTTGACCAGGATCTTGATGCGCGCCTTGAACTTGTTGTCGCGGCGGCCGTACTGGTTGTAGACGCGCAGGATCGCTTCGATGTAGGTGAGCAGATGCTGCCACGGCAGAAACTCGCGAATCACGCTGCCGAGGATGGGCGTGCGGCCGAGGCCGCCGCCGACCATCACCTCGAAACCGGTTTCGCCCTGTGCGTTCTTCACGATGGTGATGCCGATGTCGTGCATCGCGATCGCCGCGCGATCCTCCTTGGCCGCATTGAATGCGATCTTGAACTTGCGCGGCAGGTAGGCGAATTCGGGATGGAAAGTGCTCCACTGGCGCACGATCTCGGCAAACGGACGCGGATCGAGCAGCTCGTCCGCGGCGACGCCGGCGAATTGGTCGGCGGTGGTGTTGCGCACGTCGTTGCCGGAGGTCTGGATCGAATGCATTTCAACCGATGTCAGATGCTCCAGGATGTCCGGCGTGTCTTCCAGATCGATCCAGTTGAACTGGATGTTCTGGCGCGTCGTGAAGTGGCCATAGCCGCGATCGTATTTGCGCGCGATGTATGCAAGCTTGCGCAACTGCGTCGTCGACAGCAGGCCATACGGAACGGCGATGCGGTACATGTATGCGTGGCGCTGCATGTACAGACCGTTCTGCAGGCGCAGCGGAAGGAACTCCTCTTCGGTCAGCTCATTCGCGATGCGACGGCGAACCTGATCGCGAAACTGGGCGACGCGTTCCTTGACGATCAGATGGTCATATTGGTCGTAGCGATACATCTCTCTGTTCCAGTCTTAAAAAACCATTTTGGCGGCTACGCCTGTCAGCGTGGTGGCCAGCAGGCCGCGCAGAATTTTTTCCGGCATCACTTTGGCGGCGAATGAGCCGAGAATGATGCCGGGCACCGAGCCCAGCAGCAGGGTCGACAGCAGGTCCCAGTCGATCGAACCGAGATACCAGTGGCCCATCGCGGCGATCGCCGTCAGCGGGACTGCATACGCAATATCGGTGCCGGCGATCTCCGCCGGCGACAGGCGAGGATAGAGCAGGACCAGTATCGTGGCGCCCACCGCGCCGGCGCCGATCGACGAAATCGTCACCAGTGCGCCGAGCACCGCGCCGACGAGGATGGTGGCGGCAACCAGTTGCGTTCCCTGCAGCTGTTTTTCGGGATGAGACAGCACCCATGCCTGCATGCGGCTTCTGAATAACAGCGCAACTACCGTTAGCAATACCGAGCCGGCAATCGAATAGCGGATGACGTGTTCAATGTGTCGATCGAGCGCGCCGAAATTCTTGAGCGCCAGCGTCGCCACCAGCGCCGCCGGCAACGCGCCGAAGCAGAGGGGGCGCACGACCTCCCAGCGAACGGTACCGTTCAGCCGATGGGCGAAGGTGCCGGCGGTCTTGGTGGTCGAAGCGAACGCGAGATCGGTGCCGACCGCCACGCTCGGCGACACGCCAAACACCAGCGTCAGCAGCGGCGTCATCAGCGAACCGCCGCCGACGCCGGTCAGGCCGACCAGCATGCCCACTGCAAAACCCGAAGCTATATAAGAAAGAGTCATGTCACCTCGCGCAAAGGAGAGTGAATCGTAATAAACTTGCTCCTTATTCCAAACGACTTAGAATTTATTTGCTTATATGCTTATCTGGTATAAACAAAAATAAGAAAATCGACCTCGCAATGCAACAAGGGAAACAATGAACCTTCACCAACTCCGATTCGTGCGCGAAGCCGTTCGCCAGAATTTCAACCTGACCGAAGCCGCCAAGGCGCTGTATACGTCGCAGCCGGGCGTGT
>UEXY01000125.1_pt1 | contig 47441 bp, 42 predicted proteins | sample 4301061 | NCBI WGS metagenome assembly UEXY01 (sample SAMEA4773184, study PRJEB27434) | metagenome | biome: 2259; feature: agricultural soil; material: soil | place: USA | collected 2014-09 | depth 0.25 m | reverse complement strand
CCGAGAAAATTGCGCAGTTCCTGCTCGCGCGTGGTGGGTGCGATGCGGGCCAGGTGCCACAGCGGCGACTCGTCGTGGCGTAGCATTTCGACCTGGTGCTGCGCGAAGTACCCGATCACCAGTCCTTTGCCGAAGCGCGCATCGCCGGACAACTGCTGCAATTCGCCGGCGATGGTTTTGACGAGCGTCGATTTGCCAGCGCCGTTGACGCCGAGAAGGCCGATGCGCTGGCCGCTCTGCAAGGAAAAATTGATGCCGCTGACGATCGGTTTTTCCGTAACCAGGTGATTGTCCGGATTTTCGATGCGATAGCCGGCGACCGCATCTTCCATCACCAGCAAGGGGTTCGGCGCGCTCAAGGGTTCTCGAAATTCGAACGAGAACTCGGCGGCCGCGCGCAGCGGCGCCAGTTCTTCCATTTTCGCCAGCATCTTCATGCGGCTTTGCGCCTGGCGCGCCTTGGTCGCCTTGGCCTTGAAACGGTCGATGAAGGATTGCAGGTGCGCGCGCTGCCGCGCCTGCTTCTCGAGCGCAGCCTGCGTCAGCGCGAGTTGCGCGGCGCGCTGCCGCTCAAAGCTGGAATAGTTGCCGGAGTAGCGCTTGAGCTTGCGTTCGTCGATATGCACGATCACATTCACCACGCCGTCGAGAAAGTCGCGGTCGTGCGAAATGATGATCAGCGTGCCTTCATAGCGCTTGAGCCAATCCTCCAGCCAGATGATGGCGTCGAGATCGAGATGGTTGGTCGGTTCGTCGAGCAACAGCAGATCGGACGGACACATCAGCGCCTGCGCCAGGTTGAGGCGCATGCGCCAGCCGCCGGAAAAGCTGGCGACCGGCTGCTGCATCTGTTCGAGCGAAAAGCCGAGGCCAGCCAGCAATTGCTCCGCGCGCGAGCGCACGGTGTAGGCGTTGGCATCGGCCAGTGCGGCGTGCAATTCGCCGATGCGGGTGCCGTCGGCGTGGCGTTCGCATTCCAATTGCGCCAGTTCCGCTTCCAGGCGCCTCAGGTTGGCGTCGCCGTCGATCGCGTATTCGAGCGCCGGACGGTCAAGCGCCGGCGTTTCCTGTGCGACGTAAGCCATTCGCCATTTCGCCGGGTAGTCGACTTCGCCGAGGTCGGCATGCAGTTCGCCGCGCAATAGTGCAAACAGGCTCGATTTGCCCGCGCCGTTGGCGCCGATCAGGCCGATTTTGTCGCCGGGATTGAGCGTCAGGTCGGCGTCTTCCAGCAATGGCTTGATGCCGCGGGCGAGGCTGACGTGCTGAAACCGGATCATGCTGTCAACTGGTCGGCGGTCAGCAGGAACACCGTGTCGTCGCCAGCGCTGGTCGACAGCCAGGTGAGTTCGAGATCGGAGAACGCCGCCTCCGCAAAGTCGCGCTCATTGCCGATTTCGACGATCAGCACGCCATTCTTCGTCAGGCGTTCAGCGGCGCCCGAGACGATCTTGCGCACCAGGTCCATGCCGTCGGCGCCGCCGGCGAGCGCGATTTGCGGCTCGTGCCGGTATTCTTGCGGCAGCTTGGCCATCGAACCGGCATTCACGTACGGCGGATTGGTGACGATCAAGTCGTATTTTTTCTTCGGCAGCTTCGCGTAGAGGTCGGATTCGATCAGGATGATGCGATCCTGCAATGCGTAATCGTCGACATTGCGGCGCGCGACCGCCAGTGCGTCGGCGGAAATATCGACCGCATCGATTTGCGCGTTCGGAAAGGCATCGGCCAGCATGATCGGCAGACAGCCGGAGCCGGTGCAGAGCTCAAGAATGTGCATCACCGATCCCGGATCGGCCACCCATGGCGCGAACTGGTCTGGGATCAATTCGGCGATGAACGAGCGCGGCACGATCACGCGTTCGTCGACATAGAAGCGGTAATCGCCGAGCCAGGCTTCGTTGGTCAGGTAGGCGGCCGGCATGCGCTCGCCGGCGCGGCGTTCGATCACTTGCAGCACGGCCGCGGTTTCGTTGGGCAGCAGGTGAGCGTCGAGAAAAGGATCGAGTTTATCCAGCGGCAGTTTCAGCGTGTGCAGGATCAGGTAGGCTGCTTCATCGAAGACATCGTTGCTGCCGTGGCCGAAGAATAGCTGGGCGCCGTTGAAGCGGGTGATCGCGTAACGCAACAGGTCGCGGATCGTGGTGAAATCGTTTGGGGTCATGGAAAAAGATAGATTGTCGGTGCGGGTCGCACGTTGGCCGATGGCCGTCCGGCGGTAGAGGCGGCCAGGCGCTTTACAGCAACAGGTTTTCGAGCGTGCGGCGATAAATATTTTTCAGCGGATCGATGAAGCGCAGCTCGATGTGTTCGTCGATCTTGTGGATGCTTCCGTTGGGCGGACCGAATTCAATCACCTGTGGGCAGATCTGCGCGATGAAGCGTCCGTCCGAGGTGCCGCCGGTAGTCGACAGCTCGGCATCGACACCGGTTTCGGCCTGGATCGCCTTGACGAGCGCATTGCTCAGCTCGCCGCGCGGTGTCAAGAATGGACGGCCGCTGACGGTCCATTTCAAATCGTATTCGAAATCGTATTTGTCGAGAATCGCGTGTACCCGCTGCTGCAGGCTGTCGATCGTGCTGGCGGTCGAAAAGCGAAAATTGAAATCGATCACGACTTCGCCGGGAATCACATTGCTGGCGCCGGTGCCGCCGTGGATGTTAGACATCTGCCATGAGGTCGGCAAATAGTATTCATTGCCGTCATCCCATTGTTCGGCAGCCAGCTCCGCCAGCGCGGGCGCGGCCAGGTGAATCGGATTCTTCGCCAGCTGCGGATAGGCGATATGGCCTTGCACGCCCTTGATTGTCAGCTTGCCGGACATCGAACCGCGGCGGCCGTTCTTGATCACGTCGCCGAGCTGGTGGGTCGAGGTCGGTTCGCCGACGATGCAGTAGTCGAGCTGCTCGCCGCGTTGCTTCAGCTTATCGCAGACCACCACGGTGCCGTCGACCGCCGGACCTTCCTCGTCGCTGGTCAGCAGGAAACCTATCGATCCCTTGTGATGCGGATGGGTGGTAGTAAATTCCTCGACCGCGACTACCATCGCCGCGATCGAGGTCTTCATGTCGGCGGCACCGCGGCCGTACAGCTTGCCGTCGCGCTGGGTCGGCACGAAGGGGTTCGATGCCCACTGATCGAGCGGGCCGGTCGGCACCACGTCCGTATGCCCGGCGAACACCACCAGCGGCTGCGTGCGGCCCTTGCGCGCCCACAGGTTGGTGACGTTGCCGGACTGGATCGTTTCGCATTCGAAGCCAAGCGGCGCCAGCAGTTCGACCAGGCGCTGCTGGCAGCCCTTGTCGTCGGGTGTTACCGAGGACAGACCTATCAACTCTTCGGTCAGCGCAAGCGTTTTGCTCATAAATTATTTCTTGAAAATCTGTTGGTAAAGCACATCGGAAAAACCGACGTGCGCACTGCTTCCGTGCGCCAGGACCGGCCGCTTGATCACTGAAGGCGATTCGAGCATCAGCGCGATCGCGCTGCCGGCGTCGGCGATCGCCGCCCTGCGTTCGTCGGCCAACGCGCGCCAGGTGGTGCCTTTGCGGTTGACCAGCAGTTCCCAGTCGACGTGCGCCAGCCAGCCTTCGATCAGTTCCCGCGAGATGCCGGCTTTCTTGAAGTCGTGAAACGCATAAGCGATGCCGTTTTGATCGAGCCAGGCGCGCGCCTTCTTGACCGTGTCGCAGTTGGGAATGCCGTAAAGAATTGCCGCCATGGTGTCAGACATTGAGAGTGAATTCGGTGAACGTCGGACCGTCATCCTTCTTCGGTTCGGGCTCCGGTTCGGGGTTGTTGCCCTGCGCATTGTTGATCAGCCAGTACAGGTTGGTGGCGGAATCCGCATTCGCCAGCGCTTCTTCCTGCGTGATCACGCCGTCCTCGATCAATTGCATCAGCGCCTGCTCGAAAGTCTGCGAGCCGGGCGACATGCTCTTCTCGATCGCCTCCTTGATCTGACCGATTTCTCCTTGTTCGATCAGTTCGGACACGTGCCGCGTGTTCAGCAGCACCTCGACTGCGGCGCGGCGGCCGCCGTCCTTGGCGAGAATCAGCCGCTGCGAAACGATCGCCTTGATCGTTGCCGCCAGGTCGGGCAGCAGCGACGGGCGGGTTTCCAGCGGATAGAAATTGATGATGCGTGTCAGTGCCTGATAACTGTTGTTCGCATGCAGCGTCGCCACCACCAGGTGACCCGATTGCGCATAGGCGAGCGCGGCGCCCATGGTTTCCTTGTCTCGGATCTCGCCGATCAGGATGCAGTCCGGCGCCTGGCGCAGCGCGTTCTTCAGCGCGACTTTCAGGCTTTCCGCGTCGGTGCCGATCTCGCGCTGGTTGACGATCGATTTTTTGTTGGTGAACAGGAATTCGATCGGGTCTTCCAGCGTCAGGATGTGGCCGCTCCGGTTGATGTTGCGATGGTCGAGCATCGCTGCAATGGTGGTCGACTTGCCGGAGCCGGTCGCGCCGACCACCAGGATCAGCCCGCGCTTTTCCATGATGATGTCGGCCAGTACCGGCGGTACATTCAGGTCCGCCAGGCGCGGGATGTCGCCGGGGATGTGGCGCAACACGGCGGAAATGCTGCCGCGTTGGCGGAAGGCGGACAGGCGGAAGCTGCCCAAGCCCGGGACCGGGATGCCCATGTTCAATTCGTTATGCGCTTCCAGTTCCTGCAATTGCGCGGCCGACACCACTTCGCTCAGCAGGGCCTTGATGGTCGGGTTGTCCATCTTTTGCTGGTTGACCGGGATCAGATGGCCGTTGATCTTGATATGGATCGGCGAATTCACTGCCATGAACAGGTCCGATGCCTTTTTGTCCTTCATCAGCTGGAACAAGCGATCCATTGCCATATTGGCCTCCACCTTAAATTTATGGGAATGGTCAAAGACCATTCCCATCTCGAAGCGTCCCTCTCCCGCTGGCGGGAGAGGGGGAGGGAGCGCCTAGTCGGCCAGGCAAAAGCCCGTCGCCCCGGAAAAACAAGTCAAGCTTCGCGCAGCAACTCGTTAATCCCTGTCTTCGCGCGCGTCTTCGCGTCGACGCGCTTGACGATCACCGCGCAGTACAGGCTGTACTTGCCGTCGGCGGAAGGCAGATTGCCCGACACCACGACCGAGCCGGCGGGGATGCGGCCATAACTGACTTCGCCGGTGGCGCGGTCATAGATCTTGGTCGACTGGCCAATATATACGCCCATCGAGATCACCGAGTTTTCCTCAACGATCACGCCTTCGACGATTTCCGAGCGCGCGCCGATGAAGCAGTTGTCCTCGATGATGGTCGGATTGGCCTGCATCGGTTCCAGCACGCCGCCGATGCCGACGCCGCCGGACAGGTGTACGTTCTTGCCGATCTGCGCGCAGGAGCCGACGGTCGCCCACGCGTCGACCATCGTGCCTTCGTCGACGTAGGCGCCGATGTTCACGAACGACGGCATCAGCACCACGTTCTTGGCGAGGAAGCTGCCGCGGCGCGCCACCGCCGGCGGCACTACGCGGAAGCCGCCCTTGGCGAAATCGTCGGCCGTGTAATTGGCGAACTTGGTCGGCACCTTGTCATAGAACTGCATGCTGCCGGCCGGCATCGGCACGTTGTCTTCCAGGCGGAAGGACAGCAACACCGCTTTCTTGATCCACTGGTTCACGACCCAGTTGCCGCTATCTTTCTGCGCAACGCGCAGCGTGCCCTGATCGAGCTGTTCCAGCACATGCGCAACGGCGTCGCGCACTTCGGCAGGAGCGGATTTCGGCGAAAAGTTGGCGCGCTCTTCCCACGCCTGGTCGATGATCTGTTGAAGTTGTTGAGTCATTTGAGCGGTTTCTAAAGTTGGTGAATCAGGATAATTTCTTGGTGAATTCGACGATGCGGCGCGCGGCTTCCAGGCATTCGTCCACTTCGGCGACCAGCGCCATGCGAATGCGGTTCCGGCCCGGATTGATGCCGTGCGCTTCACGCGCGAGATAGCTTCCCGGCAATACCGTCACATTATATTCGGCATACAGGCGCCTGGCGTAATCGGTATCGGAGATCGCGATGCGCCGGTCGACCTTGGCCCACAGGTAAAAACCGGCGTCCGGCAATTGCACGTCCAGTACTTCTTGCAGCAGCGGCGTGACTTGGCTGAACTTCGCGATGTATTTGGCGCGATTATCGGCGACGTGCTGTTCGTCATTCCATGCGGCCACCGAAGCGGACTGGATGGACGGGCTCATCGCACTGCCGTGATACGTGCGGTACAGCAGGAATTTTTTGAGCACTTCGGCATCGCCGGCGACGAAGCCGGAGCGCATGCCTGGCACATTCGAGCGCTTGGACAGGCTGGAGAACGCAATCAGCCGGGGAAACCCGGTGCGGCCGAGTTTGTGCGCCGCTTCCAGTCCGCCGAGCGGCGCGTCGGCCTTGAAATAAATCTCCGAATAGCATTCGTCGGCCGCGATCACGAAACCGTAACGGTCGGACAACTCGAATAATTCCTTCCAGTCTTCCAGCGTCAGCACCGCGCCGGTTGGATTGCCGGGCGAGCAGATGTATAACAATTGCACGCGCGGCCAGATCTCGGCCGGAACGCTTTTGTAGTCGGGCGCAAAATTGCGCGCCGGATCGGAGTTGACGAAATAGGGCTGCGCACCGGCGAGATAGGCCGCGCCCTCGTAAATTTGATAAAACGGGTTGGGGCACATCACCAGTGCGTCGCGCGTCGGATCGATCACCGTCTGCGCCAGCGCGAACAGTGCTTCGCGCGATCCGTTCACCGGCAACACCTGTGTCGCGGCATCGATTTTCGGCAGTGCATAGCGTTGTTCCAGCCAGCCGGCAATCGCCGTGCGCAACGTCTCCGAGCCAGCTGTAGTAGGGTAATTCGCCAGCCCGCCGAGATGGTTTGCCAGCGCTTGCTGGATGAACGGCGGCGTCGGGTGTTTCGGCTCACCGATACCGAGGCTGATCGGGGAAAAATCCGGATTCGGCTTGAGATCTGAAAACAGCTGCCGCAGTTTTTCAAACGGGTAGGGTTGTAATTTGTTTAAGAGCGGATTCACAGGGGGAGGGCTCGATGGAAAAGGGATGGAAATGCTAAAACGCTGAAGGCGGCATTATACCGTTCGGGCCTCGGCTCCGCCGGGCCGAATGCCAGAGGGAAATCATGTCCATTCGACCCAAAATGATATGATAAGCCCCTTTCGCGCGGCAGCGTCGGTCGCCCGCACCAACCAGTCAAGAACAGTCGATAACGTGCGTCTAACCTCTCTTAAATTATCGGGATTCAAGTCTTTCGTCGATCCCACGAATTTCCAGGTTCCGGGCCAATTGGTCGGCGTGGTCGGCCCCAATGGTTGCGGCAAGTCCAACATCATGGACGCGGTGCGCTGGGTGCTGGGCGAATCGAAGGCGTCCGAGCTGCGCGGCGAATCGATGCAGGACGTGATTTTCAATGGTTCCAATACTCGCAAGCCAGCAGGGCGCGCATCGGTCGAGCTGGTGTTCGACAACGGCGACGGCCGCGCAGCGGGCCAATGGAGCCAGTATGCGGAAATCGCGGTCAAGCGCACGTTGACCCGCGACGGCACTTCGACTTACTACATCAACAACCAGGCGGTCCGCCGCCGCGACATCCAGGACATCTTTCTCGGCACCGGTCTCGGTCCGCGCGCATACGCAATCATCGGTCAGGGCATGATTTCGCGCATCATCGAGGCGCGCCCGGAAGACCTGCGTATTTTCCTGGAAGAAGCCGCCGGCGTATCCAAATACAAGGAGCGCCGCCGCGAAACCGAAAACCGCCTGCAGGACACGCGCGAAAACCTGACGCGCGTCGAAGATATCCTGCGCGAGCTGAACGCCAATCTGGAAAAGCTCGAAGCGCAAGCCGCTGTCGCACAGAAGTTCCGTCAGCTGCAAGCCGATCAGGACGAGAAGCAGAAATTGCTGTGGCTGCTGCGCAAGAACGAAGCGAAGGCAGAGCAGGAAAAATTCTTCCGCGACATCGAAAAGGCGCAAACCGAACTCGAAGAGCAGACCGCCAAGCTGCGTCATATCGAAACCGAACTGGAGCAGATGCGGCAGGCGCATTATGCGGCCGGCGATCGCATGCATGGCGCCCAGGGGCACCTATACCAGACCAATTCGGAAATCGGCAGCCTGGAGGCACAGATCAAGTTCGTCATCGAGTCGCGCAATCGCCTGCAATCGCAACTCAACTCCTTGACCGCGCAGCGCGATCAGTGGCAGCGCCAGGGCCAGCAGCAGCAGGAAGAGCTGGAAGAAGCCGAGATGCGGCTGGAAGAGCACGGCATGCGCGTCGAGCAGGCGCAGCACGCGGCGCAGAGCCAGAATGACAGCCTGCCGGCGCTGGAACAGGCGTGGCGCGAAGCGCAGCTGAAAACCACCGAGTCGCGCGGCAAGATCATGCAGATCCAGCAACAGATCGAACTGGAATCGGCGCATCAGCGCAACGCGTCCAACATTCTCGCCAATCTGACCTCCCGCCGCGAGCGCCTGGCGCAGGAAAAGAACGGCTTATCGATGCCCGACGCGACGCATCTTTCCAATCTGAAGATGCAGCTGGAAGAAAAACAGGCCGCATTGGAAGAAACGCGCGAACAACTGGAATCTGCGCAGGAGCAGCAACCGAAGCTGGAAGAGGAGCGCCGTGCCGCGCAGGCGCAACTGAATGCCGAAACGGCAAACAATGCGCAGCTCGAAGCCCGTCTCGCGGCGCTGAAGCAGTTGCAGGAAAACGTGCAAACGCAGGGCAAGGTGCAGCCATGGCTGAAAAAGCACGAGCTCGGCGAATTGCCGCGCCTGTGGCAGAAGCTGCATATCGATCAGGGCTGGGAAACCGCGCTGGAATCGGTGTTGCGCGAACGTACGTCGGCGCTGGAAATGTCCAATCTCGACTGGGCCAAGGCCTTCTTCGGCGACGCGCCGCCGGCCAAGCTGGCGCTGTTCACATCAAACAATGCCGGCGCCGCGGCCGGTCTGGAAACTCCGGCCGGCTTGAAGCCGTTCCTGAATCTGCTGCAATTGAACGACCCCGGCCTGCGCGCGCTGTTGCAGGACTGGCTGCACAACGTCTATGTCGCCGACGATGTTAATGCCGCTTTCGTCGATCGCGCCAGGCTGCCGGTCGGCTCCTATTTCGTGACCCGGCAAGGGCATGTGATAGGCAAATCGAGCGTGCGTTTCTATGCGTCCGATTCCGAGCAGGACGGCATGCTGGCGCGCCAGCAGGAAATCGAAAACATCGGCAAGCAACTGCGTGCGCAGCATATGCTGGCCGACGAGGCGAAGTCGCGCGCGGTCCGCGCCGACGCTGCGCTGTCGCAAGCGATGCAGCGCCTGCAGGAATTGCGTCAGCGCGTCAGCGGACTGACGCAGTCGGCGCATGGATTGCAGATCGATGTGATGAAGCTGTCGGAAGTACAGGAGCGCTTTAATCAGCGCAGCACCCAGATCGAATCCGATCTGGCCGAGATTGCGGCGCAGGAAGCCGAGCAGCAGCAGGTCAAGGCCGAATCGGAAGAAAAATTCGAACAGCTCGATATCGAACTGGCTGAATTGCAGGAAACGCATGAAGACGGCCAGACCGATTACCTGTCGAAGGAGCAGCAACTAAACGATGCCCGCGTGCGTCTGCGCGAGCTGGAACGCGCGGCGCAGGAAGCGGAATTCGCCGAAAAGGCGCATCGCAACAAGATCGAAGAACTGAAGCGCAGCATCGCCACCGCGCTGGAACAGTCGGCGCAGTTGTTCGCCAGCATGCAACAAGGCCATCTGGAACTGGAAAGCCTGGACGACCAGGCGGCGCAGGCCGGCCTGCAGTCGCTGCTGGACAAGCGCACCGACCAGGAGCGCGCACTGGCCGATGCACGGCATGAGCTCGATCAATTGACGCAGAAACTGCGCCATTCCGAGGAAACGCGCATGCAGGCGGAACGCAGCCTGCAGCCGCAGCGCGACCGCATCATGGAGTTGCAATTGAAGGAGCAGGCCGCGCGCCTGAACCAGGAGCAATACGCGCAGCAACTTGCCGAAGCGCAGACGGACGAGGCCGCGCTGGCCGAGAAACTGAACGGCGACTTGCGCCCGTCCTACCTGCAGGGCGAGGTGACGCGCCTGACCAATGCGATCGCGGCGTTGGGCGCGGTCAACCTGGCCGCGCTGGACGAACTGGCGCAGGCGTCGGAACGCAAGAATTTCCTCGATGCGCAGAATGCGGATCTGACCGAAGCGATTACCACGCTCGAAGACGCGATCAACAAGATCGACAAGGAAACCCGCGAGCTGCTGCAGGACACCTTCGACAAGGTCAACCAGCACTTCGGCGAATTGTTCCCGGTGTTGTTTGGGGGCGGCCAGGCGAAGCTGATCATGACGGGCGAAGAAATTCTGGACTCCGGCGTCCAGGTAATGGCTCAGCCGCCAGGCAAGAAAAATGCGACGATCCACCTGCTGTCCGGCGGCGAGAAAGCGCTGACCGCCACCGCGCTGGTATTCTCGATGTTCCAGCTCAATCCGGCGCCGTTCTGCCTGCTCGACGAGGTGGATGCGCCACTGGATGACGCCAACACCGAGCGCTTCTGCAACATGGTCAAGCGCATGTCCTCGCAGACGCAGTTCCTGTTCATCTCGCACAACAAGATTGCGATGGAAATGGCGCAGCAGTTAATCGGCGTGACGATGCAGGAGCAGGGCGTATCGCGTATCGTCGCGGTGGATATGGAGTCGGCCACGAATTTCGCGAACGAAGCGGAAGCGGCGTGACAGTTTGAAAGGAAAGAGGGGGCGGACGCAGGTCCCCTTGCTGATTCACGCGGAATCAGTTGCGGGCAGAACGCGCGAGCGCCGCCCGCTTTTGGTAATACGCAACGTTCATCTGCGCTTCGCGCGCGCGCTGCTGCTCGACATCGGCGCAAATCAGGTAGTGGTGCTCGGCGCGCTGCAGCCACCAACGATGAATCGAGCGTACAACCGGGCCAAGCGAAAGCATGGCGAGCTCATGCAATTTGAATTCTTTCGAAATGGAAATGTCTAGTCGTGATTTTCTGGAACGCGAGTCCATATTCGCTCCTCGTGAAGTCGTTTTTCCGAGCATGCCGCCGCTGTTCATGCGGCTCGTTTCGAATGCGGGCCGCTCCCCCCGTGCGCTGAAGGCGCCGGACATTGTGTTTGTTCAGTGATCGAAGTCCGTACGGTTTTCCATGATTGAAAGTAAGTCTGGAACAGTTGTTATTCTTGGATTTGCAAATGCCCGTGGTATTGACGAACGTCAACGGCGAGAACCTGCCGACTCGGCAATGATCAATCCCTTGCGCACATTTTTCCCGAGGGCGGATTCGGGTGGGCTGGCAGGGCGTCGTCGCCGGCTGTCCAGCTTGACAACTTTATTGACGGACACTACTCTGAACCCCTTGTTTTCACCTATTGCAACAGCGGGCTTGCCCGCTCATTCCTTCGTCGCCAGCGCCGCCGGCATTCATCGATAATGCACGACCGAAGCGGCGACCAACCATGTGGATTTCGAGAATGACCCGATCTGTATCGAGATGGTTACGAACCCATCTTCTTCACAGCGACATCATGTGCGCTGCAAATTTCAACGCTGAGGACCGAGCGGCATGACAGACCTCCAGGCAAGCTTGATGGCTATCGGCGGCACCATCGTCGTCGGCGTTATCAGTTATAACAAGTGGCAGGAATACAAGGCAAAAAAGAGCGTGCAAAGGGCGTTCGCGTCCGAGCATGACGACGTGCTGATGAACCCGGCCGCCGGCGCCGGTGGCACGACGGAGCACAGACAGGAACCGACGCTGGCACCCGAGTCTTCCACTCAGCCGGACCCTGGCGCCGCCGTCCAGGATGTTCCGATGCAAGCCGATGCCGGCATCGAAACCATCGCGCAAGCGCAGCAGAAGGAATTGCCGATCGACGAACTGATCGATTGCGCCATCCCGCTGTCGCTGGAAGCGCCGGTGCGCGGCGAAAAAATTCTCCCCAAACTGCAGACCCTGCGCCACGTCGGTAACAAGCCGGTGCATTTCGTCGGACAGCGCGAAGACAACAGTTGGGAACCGGTGACGCACGGCGTGCTGTATTACGGCCTGTTTGCCGGCGTGCAGCTCGCCAATCGCACCGGCGCGTTGAATGAAATCGAGTATTCGGAACTCATCATGCGTTTGCGCCAGATCGCGGACGACATCGATGCCGAACTTGAGGTGCCGGACATGACCGATGTGATGGCCAGCGCGCGCACTCTGCAGCAGTTCGTCGCGGATCACAGCGTACAGCTCAGTGTTAACGTGCAATCCAAGGGCGCGCCGTGGGCGATCAATACGTTGCTGACTGCGCTCGAGCGCCAAGGCTTCGACTTGCGGCCGGATGGCCGGCTGGTGATGCCGGATGGCGACAGCGGCATCCTGTTCTCGCTGTCGACCAACGTGACTCTGGCCGCCGAAACCACGTCGCGCCTGACCCTGCTGCTCGACGTGCCGCGCGTTGCACCATTGCATGACGGCTTCGGCGCAATGACGTCCTGCGCCAGGATGCTGGCGACACGCCTCGACGGCGTGGTAGTCGACGACGGCAATCAGCCGCTGTCAGACGCGGCGCTGGGCGAGATTGCCGGGCAGGTGGGCGAGTTTTATAGCCACATGGACACCGCCAATATTCCGGCAGGTTCAACCAGGGCCTTGCGCCTGTTCAGCTAGCGATGCGCACGGATTTACTTTTCAATAAAACCAATGCGGATGATGTGCAAGTGAACTCGGAAGCAGATCGCTGGCAGGACCGCGCCGCATGGCTCAAGCGCGAACTGAACCGGCACGGCCACGCCTATTACGTCCTCGACAATCCCAGCATTCCGGACGCGGAATACGACCGCATGTTCCGCGAATTGGTGGAGCTCGAACAGGAGCATCCCGACCTGGTGACGTCGGATTCGCCAACCCAGCGTGTCGGCGGCAAGCCGTTGCCGCAATTCGAGCAGGTGCGTCACGCGGTGCCGATGCTGTCGCTCAACAACGCGTTCGGCGAGGAAGACATCGCAGCGTTCGACCGCCGCGTGCGGGAAGGGCTGGGACTCGAGGATGAAGTCGAATACTCGACCGAACTCAAGTTCGACGGCCTTGCCATCAGCTTGCTTTACGAAAACGGTGTCCTGGTGCAGGCCGCGACGCGCGGCGACGGCACCATCGGCGAAAATGTCACGACCAATATCCGGACCGTGCGCGCGGTGCCTCTGCGCCTGCACACCGATCATCCGCCCGCGCTGCTCGACGTGCGAGGTGAAGTCCTGATGTACAAGGCCGATTTCGCCCGGCTCAACGATCGGCAACGCGAGGCGGGGCAAAAGGAATTCGTCAATCCGCGCAATGCCGCCGCAGGAAGCTTGCGGCAGCTCGACTCGCGTATTACTGGGCAGCGCACGCTGCGTTTCTTTGCCTACGGCATCGGCGCGCTCGAAGGAGCGGACATGCCGCCTTCGCATTTTGCACTGCTGGACTGGTATGCGTCGCTCGGCTTGCCGGTCGGCAGGGAGCGGGCGCTGGTGAAGGGCGCGCGCGGACTCCTCGAGTTTTTTCACGACATAGGCGAAAAACGGCGGCAATTGCCCTACGATATCGACGGCGTCGTGTACAAGGTCAATCGCCTCGAACATCAGCAAAGGCTCGGCTTCGTGTCGCGCGCGCCGCGCTTCGCCATCGCGCATAAATTTCCGGCGGAAGAAGCGATGACGGTGGTGCAGGACATTGGCGTGCAGGTTGGGCGTACCGGCGCCATCACGCCGGTCGCGCGCCTGGCGCCGATATTCGTCGGCGGCGTGACGGTGACCAACGCCACGCTGCATAACGAAGATGAAGTCAGGCGCAAGGATATACAGATCGGCGACACGGTGATCGTGCGGCGCGCCGGCGATGTGATTCCGGAAGTGGTCGCTTTCGTTCCCGAATTGCGCCCGGCCGATGCGCGTCGGTTCGCGATGCCGACAGCCTGTCCGGTATGCGGCTCGCCGATCGTCAGGCCCGAGGAGGAAGCAATTGCGCGTTGCTCCGGCGGATGGGTCAAGTGCGCGGCGCAACGCAAGGGTGGGCTGCTGCATTTCGTATCGCGCCGGGCAATGGATATCGAAGGCCTGGGCGAACAACTGGTCGATCAGCTGGTCGACAAGCATGTGATCAATACCGCCGCCGATCTGTACCGGCTCGGCTTGACGTCGCTCGCCGAACTGGATCGGATGGCGGAAAAATCGGCGCAGAATGTACTCAATGCGTTGCAGAAATCGAAATCGACCACGCTCGCGCGTTTCGTCTACGCACTTGGAATTCGCCATGTCGGCGAAGCGACCGCGAAAGAGCTCGCCAGCCATTTCGGCGGCCTCGATGCGCTGCTGAACGCTTCCGAAGAACAGTTGCTGGAAGTTGCCGATATCGGCCCGGTAGTCGCGCGTTCGATCAAGGCATTTTTTGCCGATCCGCTCAATCTGGAACTGGTTGAACAATTGCGCGCCGCCGGCATCCATTGGCTTGAAACCGAACGCGTGGTGAACCAGCCCAAGCTTTTTTCCGGCAAGACCTTCGTGCTCACCGGCACCTTGCCGACGCTTACCCGTGACGAGGCAGCGGCGAAGATCGAAGCCGCCGGTGGCAAGGTCGCCGGCTCGGTATCGAAAAAAACCGCCTATGTCGTCGCCGGCGAAGAGGCGGGCAGCAAATTGGCAAAGGCGCAGGAGCTGGGCGTGGCGATCATCGACGAGGCGGCATTACTGCAGTTACTGGGGGAGCAATGACAAGCATCCGCAAAGCCGTGTTCCCTGTCGCCGGCCTCGGCAGCCGCTTTCTGCCGGCCACCAAGGCGCAGCCGAAAGAGATGCTGCCCATCGTCGACAAACCCCTGATCCAGTACGCGGTCGAGGAAGCGGTGGCCGCCGGCATTACCGACCTGGTATTCATCACCGGCCGCAACAAGCGCGCGATCGAGGACCATTTCGATACCGCGTATGAACTCGAAGCCGAACTGGAAGCGAGCGGCAAGACGGCGCTGCTCGATGTCGTGCGCAATGCGATTCCCAAGAATATCAACTGCATCTATATCCGCCAGTCGGCACCGCTCGGACTTGGGCATGCGGTGTTATGCGCGCGCCCGGTGATCGGCGACGAGCCGTTCGCCGTGCTGCTGGCCGACGACCTGATGGATGTCGATGCCGGACAGGCGCCGGTGCTGGCGCAGATGAACGCGGTCTATGCGCAGGAAGGTGCGAGTCTGCTGGCGGTGCAGGAAGTGCCGCTAGCCGAAACAAGCCAATACGGAATCGTCAGCGTGACGCCGTACAAGGAGGGCCTGGAGCGCGTCGGCAGCATCGTCGAAAAGCCGGCGCCCGAACTGGCGCCGTCGACGCTGGCGGTGGTCGGCCGCTACGTGCTGAACAACGCGATCTTCGATCACCTCGAAGGCCTGGGCAAAGGTGCGGGCGGGGAAATTCAGCTGACGGACGGCATCGCCGCGCTGCTGAAATCGGAACCGGTGCTCGCGTATCGATACGCCGGCAAGCGTTTCGATTGCGGCTCCAAGCTTGGCTATCTGCAGGCGACGGTGGCGATGGGTCTCAAGCATCCTGAAATGGGCCGTCCGTTTGCAGATTATCTGGGACAGATCAAATGACGATCCGTGAAATTCTCAAAATGGGCGACCCGCGCCTGCTGCGCCAGGCCGACCCGGTCGCCGAGTTAGGCACGCCGGCGTTGAACGCGCTGATCGAGGATATGTTCGATACGATGCATGCGGCCAATGGCGCCGGACTAGCAGCGCCGCAAATCGGCGTCAACCTGCAGCTGGTCATTTTCGGTTTCCAGCAGAATGTGCGCTATCCGGAAGCGCCGGCGGTGCCGGAAACGGTGCTGATCAACCCCGTGCTGAGACGCTTGTCGGACGACGTGGAGGATGGCTGGGAAGGCTGTCTGTCGGTGCCCGGCTTGCGTGGCATGGTGCCGCGCTGGAGCAAGCTGCATTACGACGGCTTCGACCAGTACGGCAAGCCGATCAGCCGCGATGTAGATGGTTTTCACGCGCGCGTGGTGCAGCACGAATGCGACCATCTTGCAGGTATTCTCTACACGATGCGGATCAAGGATTTTTCGCATTTCGGTTTCACCGACGTGCTGTTTCCGGGGCTCGACGCCGGCCCCGACGATTGAGCCTGTGCCATGGCTCATGACCCGATGCTCAATGCGCTTATCTACCTGACGGCGGCCGTCATCGCGGTGCCGCTCGCCAAGCGTTTTGGACTGGGTGCTGTGCTCGGCTACCTGATGGCCGGCGTGGCGATCGGGCCGTGGGGGCTCGGCCTGATCAATGAAGTCGAAGCCATCCTCCATTTTTCCGAGTTCGGCGTGGTCCTGCTGCTGTTCCTGATCGGACTGGAGCTCGAACCGAAACGGCTGTGGTCCTTGCGCAAGTCGATTTTCGGCGGCGGCGTCGCGCAAGTCGGCCTGGTGGCAGCGGCGCTATTTGCCGCCGGCCTCGCGTTCGACGTCGACTGGAAGATTGCGCTGATCGCATCGCTCGGTCTCTCGTTGTCGTCGACTGCGATTGCGCTGGCGACGCTCGGCGAACGCAACCTGATGGCGACAGCCGCCGGCTCCGTCGGGTTTGCAATCCTGCTGTTTCAGGATATCGCCGCGATCCCGATGATCGCCATCGTACCGCTGCTCGGCGGCGCGACTGGCGCGGGCGGTGGCGGCTGGATGGCGATGCTGAAAGTCAGCGTGGTGATCGCGTTGCTGGTGTTCGGCGGCCGCTACCTGATGCGCCCGGTGTTGCGCGTGATCGCCAAGACCGGCGTGCGCGAGGTGTCGACCGCGTTCGCCTTGCTGCTGGTGATTGCGATCGGCTTGCTGATGCAGGCGGTCGGCATGTCGATGGCGCTCGGCACCTTCCTCGCCGGCGTGCTGCTCGCCGAGTCGGAATATCGGCATGCGCTGGAGAGCGATCTTGAACCGTTCAAGGGATTGCTGCTCGGGCTGTTTTTTATCGCGGTCGGCATGTCGATCGATTTCAGCGTCCTGCTGCGGCAGCCGCTGTTGATTCTCGGTTTGCTGGCAGCTTTCCTGGCCATCAAGACGGCCGTGTTGTACGGTTTGAGCAAGTGCCTTGGGGTATTCGCGCCTCAGCAGGCGTTGTTTGCGTTTCTGCTTTCGCAAGGCGGCGAATTCGCGTTCGTGATCTTCGGCGCCGCTGCCACCGCCAAAGTGTTTTCGGGCGAAATCGCGTCGCTGCTGATGGTGATGGTGGCGCTGTCGATGATGACGACGCCGCTGCTGCTGATATTGCATGATAAGCTGGTTGCGCCGCGTTTTCGTATCGCGCATGAGCGCCCCGACGACGTGGTCGAAGATCGGCACGAGCCGATCATTATTGCCGGCTTCGGCCGTTTCGGGCAGATCATCGGACGACTACTGCATGCCAATCGCATTGGCGTAACCGTGCTCGATCACGACCCCGATCAGATCGATCTATTGCGCAAGTTCGGCTACAAGGTGTTCTACGGCGACGCCACGCGCATCGATCTGCTGCGCGCGGCGGGCGCCGGTAGTGCGCGTGCGTTGGTGGTTGCGATCGACAATATCGATGACAGCATCGCCCTGGTGGACGCGGTGAGGAAGGCATTTCCCGATTTGCCTATCTTGGCGCGCGCACGCAACGTTTCGCATTACTACGATCTGATGGATCGCGGCGTGACCGTGATCGAACGCGAGACGTTCGAAGCGGCGCTGCAGCTCGGACAGCGCACGCTGCAGCAACTCGGTTTCGGCGCCGAGCGTGCGCATCAGGCGGCAAGCAAGTTCCGGGCGCATAACATCAAGACCTTGCATGCGGTGTATCCGTACTACAAGGATCAGCAGCAAATGATTTCAATGGCGGTGCAGGCGAGAGACGAGCTCGAGGCGATGTTCGCCAGGGATGCTGAACTGCTGAAGGATGAAAAGGAGCACGGCACGCGCAACTGACGCGTGCGGCCGCCTCAGAATTTTTCGTCCGCTCTCAGGTAACGCCATTGCCCGGTCGGCAAGTCGCCCAAGGTGACGCGGCCGATACGCACCCGTTTCAGCCCCAGAACTTTCAGGCCGACCGCTTCACACATGCGCCTGATCTGCCTTTTCTTGCCTTCGCGCAGGATGAAACTCAACTGGTCTTCGTTTTGCCAGCGCACTTTCGCGGGCAGCAGTTTTTTTCCGTCGAGCGACAATCCGTGGTTGAGCAGCTTGAGCCCGGCATCGGGTAGTCGTCCCGCTTTCGCGTATTGCACGCGCACCAGGTATTCCTTCTCCACCGAGGTGTCTTCGCCGATCAGCTGTTTCGCGATACGCCCATCCTGGGTTAGAACCAACAGGCCGACAGAGTCGATATCCAGCCTCCCGGCCGGCACCAGGCTACGCAATTGGCTCGGATGGAATTGCAGCGGCGCCTTGTCATCCTTCCAGCGGCTTTCCGCATTGACCAGCGTAACCGCAGGCTTGTAGCCGTCTTCCGCCTGGCCGCTGACGTAGCCGACCGGCTTGTTGATCAGCACGGTGACGCGGCGCGCCTGTTGCGCGCTGGCCTGGCGCTCCACCGTGATGCGCTGCTGCGGCAATACCTTGCTACCCAGCTCGGATACGATTACGCCGTCGACGCGCACCCAGCCGTGCGCGATCCATTCGTCGGCTTCGCGCCGCGAGCATAGGCCAAGTTCGGACATGCGTTTGGAAAGGCGGAGGGGTTCGGTCATGAAAATATCAGTCTGAAAAAACTATACGCGTAGCGCTTCGAGCAGATCGGTCTCCAGCTGAATCTGGCTACGCGCGTTATTGAGCACCGGGCCGTCGACCAGGAAAACGTCTTCGACACGTTCGCCCAGCGTCATGATTTTCGCGGTGTGCAGGTTGACCCGGTATTTCGCCAGCACGTTCGCGATCGAGTACAGCAGGCCATTGCGATCGTTGGCGGACACCGACAGCAGGTAATACTGGCCGCGCTCGTCCGGCCGCAGGTCCACCGTCGGCGTGATCGGGAAGGTGCGCGACAGCCGCGACAGGCGGCCTTTGGTCGGCGGCGGCAGTTCGGCGCATGATTCCAGCAGATGCGTGAGCTCGTGTTCGATCAGGCTGATGATGTCGCGGTAGCTGTTGGCGAACGCCGGCTCCGTCACCAGGAAGGTGTCCAGCGCATAACCGTGCCTGGTGGTATGGATCTTCGCATCGAGAATGCTGAAATTCTTTCTGTCGAAATAGCTGCAGATACGTGCAAACAGGTCCGGCTGGTCTTTCACGTACACCGCAACCTGCACGCCTTCGCCGATCGGCGCAAGACGGCATTTCACTACCGGACTGCCGCTGTCGGTCTTGTTGTACAGCGAGCGCGTCTGCCAGGCGATGTCGGCCGCATCGTGGCGCAGGAAGTAGGCGACGTCCAGCTGCTCCCACAGCCGCTGATGCGCGTCTTCCGGCAAGCCGTACAGGCGCAGGGTTTTCAGCGCCTCTTCCTGGCGGTCCTTCAGCTCATGGTCGGCCGACGGATCCTCGCCGCCGAGCACGCGCAGCGTCATCTTGTACAGGTCTTCGAGCAGCTTGCCCTTCCATGCGTTCCATACCTTCGGGCTGGTGCCGCGGATGTCGGCAACGGTGAGCAGGTACAGCGCGGTCAGATGGCGTTCGTCTTTCATCAGAGTCGCGAAACTGCGGATCACATCCGGATCGGACAGATCCTGCTTTTGCGCGACCTGCGACATCGACAGGTGATGCTCGACCAGGAATACCACCAGTTCGGTGTCCTCCTTCGACAGCGCGTGATCCTTGCAGAATCTGCGGGCATCGCCCATGCCGAGTTGCGAATGATCGCCGCCGCGGCCCTTGGCGATGTCGTGGAACAGCGCCGCGATATACAACAGCCACGGCTGCGCGAAATTAGCCATCAGCTGGCTGCAGAACGGGTATTCATGCGCATGCTCGGACATCGTGAAGCGCCGCACGTTGCGCACCACCATCAGGATATGCTGGTCGACCGTATAAACGTGAAACAGATCGTGCTGCATCTGGCCGATGATTCTGCGGAAGTTCGGCAGGTAGCGGCCGAGAATGCTGGTCTGGTTCATGCCGCGCAGCGCATGCGTGATGCCTTTCGGGGCCTGGAGTATCTGCAGGAACAGCGCGCGGTTGGCAGGGTCGCGGCGGAACTTGCTATCGATCCGGAAGCGCGCATGCCAGAGCGCGCGCAGCGTGCGCGCGGTCATGCCGGTCAGCTCCGGATGCCAGGCCAGCAGCAGGAATACTTCGAGCATTGCCGACGGCGTTGCTTCGAAGGTGTCGTCATGCGCAATGTCGATCAGGCCGTTGACCTCGTTGAAGCGCTCGTTGAGCGGCTGCGGCGAGCCGGATTGCGGAAACAGCTGCGCTTCGATGTTCTGCAACAGGATCGTATTGAGCTGGGTGACTGCCTTGGCCGCCCAGTAGTAGTGCTGCATCAGGTATTCGCTGGCGCGACGGGTTTCCGTGGTCTGGAAGCCGAAGGTTTCCGCAATCGGTTTCTGCACATCGAATACCAGGCGATCCTCGCGCCGGCCGGTATGGATATGCAGGCGAATGCGGATATCCTTGAAGGCGCGCTCCTTTTGCGTCAACTGACGCGCTTCAGTCGGCGTGATCAGTCCGCGCTCCGCCAATTTGCGCCAGGAATCGCCAAGGCCCGCAGCCTTGGCCACCCACAGAATGACCTGCAGGTCGCGCAGACCGCCCGGGCTTTCCTTGCAATTCGGTTCGAGGCTATACGGCGTGTCTTCGTACTTTACGTGGCGTTGCTGCATCTCCAGCGTCTTCGCCTGGAAAAATGCTTGCGGATTGATAGCCGCGCTGCAGCGCTCCTGCAAAAAGCGAAACAGTTTGCGGTTGCCGGTGACGAGGCGCGCTTCGAGCAGGCTGGTCTGGACCGTGATATCGGCGGCGGATTCAGTCAGGCATTCGTCGACGGTGCGGATGCTATGTCCGATTTCAAGGCCGATATCCCAGAACAACTGCACCAGTTCTTCCAGTTTGCCCTGTAGCGCGGTGTCCGGGACGGCATCGAGCAGGATCAGCACGTCGACATCGGAATGCGGAAACAACTCGCCGCGACCGTAGCCGCCGACCGCCACCAGGGCGGCGCGGGACGGGAGATCGAATGTTTGCCATGCATGCGTCAATGCGACGTCGACATTCTGACGCAGTTTCTTCAGCAGTTTTTCCGGCTTGCCGTCGGCCTGAAACGCCGCAATCGCTGCTTGTCGCTCGGTCTTCAACTGCTCCTTGAGCGTCAACGCAAATGAAATCATGTTCAGGCGGCGGCCGCTTGTGATTCTGCCGGAGGCTGGATAAAGGACGGCGGCAGCGGCGTGCCGGACGATACGGTCAGCACTTCGTAGCCGGTCTCGGTCACCAGCACCGTGTGCTCCCACTGCGCGGACAGGCTGCGATCCTTGGTCTTGATGGTCCAGCCGTCGCCCATTTCACGGATTTCGCGCCGACCGGCATTGATCATCGGCTCGACCGTGAAAATCATGCCGGCAGCCAGCTGTTCCAGCGTGCCGGGGCGACCGTAATGCAAAACCTGCGGCTCTTCATGGAAGATCTTGCCGATGCCGTGGCCGCAGAATTCGCGGACCACGCTGTAGCCGGCCTTTTCCGCATGCTGCTGGATGACGAAGCCGATATCCCCCAAATGCGCGCCAGGTTTGATTTTGGAGATACCGAGCCACATGCATTCGTAGGTCACTTCAGTTAATCTTTTTGCAAGAATCGACGGTTCGCCGACGAAAAACATGCGACTGGTGTCGCCGTGGTAACTGTCTTTGATCACGGTAATATCCAGATTGACAACGTCGCCGTTCTTCAGAACCTTGTCGCCCGGAATGCCATGGCAGACTACGTCGTTGACCGAGGTGCAGATGGCCTTCGGATACGGTGTATAGCCGGGTGGGCAATAATTCAGCGGCGCGGGGACGGTGCCTTGCACATTGGTCATGTATTCATGACAGAGGCGATCGAGTTCACCGGTTGTGACGCCGGGTTTTACATGCGGTGTAATGAAATCAAGCACTTCCGCAGCCAGCCTGCCGGCTACCCGCATGCCCTTGATATCGTCTTCGGTTTTGATCGTGATGGAACCCATAGCAAGCCAAACTACGCCGAAAAGCGTAAAAGATAGTCAATCCGAAATTATAGACGACACGCAGGCCATCCGCGTGTCTGGCTGAGTGAAGCCTTGAATAAATCCGGCGACTTAAGGTAGAATCTCGGGTTAGCTTGAAATGTCTTCAAGCGAAACTTGTTTAAAAATCGCGAGTCCGGTCGCAAAGGGTGCTTCGGCGGGAAACTGCCGGGTGACTGATCGGATTCCAGACCCAACCCTGGAGAAATTCATGTCCGTTACTATGCGCGAAATGCTGGAAGCCGGTGTCCATTTCGGTCACCAAACCCGCTTCTGGAACCCGAAAATGGCCCCGTTCATCTTCGGCCATCGCAACAAGATTCATATCGTCAACCTGGAAAAAACCCTGAGCATGTATCAGGAGGCGATGAAGTATATCCGTCAACTGGCGTCCAATCGCGGCACCATCCTGCTCGTCGGCACCAAGCGCCAGGCGCGCGACATCGTCGCCGCTGAAGCCCGGCGCGCCGGCGTGCCTTTCGTCGACCAGCGCTGGCTGGGCGGCATGCTGACCAACTTCAAGACCATCAAGACCTCCATCAAGCGCCTGAAGGACATGGAAGCGGCAATGGCGGACGGCTCGGTCGAGAAGCTGAGCAAGAAGGAAGGGCTGATGTTCCAGCGCGAGATGGAGAAGCTGCAGAAGTCCATCGGCGGCATCAAGGACATGGGTGGCATTCCCGACGCCATTTTCGTGATCGACGTCGGCTATCACAAGGGCGCCATCACCGAAGCCGCGAAGCTTGGCATTCCGGTCATCGGCGTGGTTGATACCAACCATTCCCCGGAAGGCGTGACCTACGTCATCCCCGGCAATGACGACTCCTCCAAGGCGATCACCCTGTATGCGCGCGGCGTCGCGGATGCGATCCTGGAAGGCCGTGCCAACGCCACCAACGAGGTGTTGGAAGCAGTCAAGGGCGGCGCGGACGAATTCGTCGAGGTCAGCGAGCAGGCATGATGCCCTGCGCCTGATGTGTCGGGCTTCAAGAGAGGGGCAACAGTGGTTCGCCCCTTTTTTGTACCCGGCTTGAACGTATTTTGATTGAACGCGTCCGATAGACGCATATTGAATTTAGGAGAACGACATGGCGGCAATTACCGCAGCGATGGTAGGCGAACTGCGCGCGAAGACCGACGCGCCGATGATGGAGTGCAAGAAGGCACTCACCGAAGCCGAGGGCGATCTGGCGCGTGCGGAAGAAATCCTGCGTGTGAAGCTGGGCAGCAAGGCTTCCAAGGCGGCTTCGCGCATCACTGCAGAAGGCGTGGTCGCGGCCTACATTTCCGGCGGCGTCGGCGCGCTGGTGGAAGTCAATTGCGAAACCGATTTCGTCACCAAGAACGACGATTTCATCGGGCTTACCAATACAACTGCCAAACTGGTTGCGGAGAACAATCCGACCGACATGGCGGCGTTGTCGGCATTGCCGCTGGATGGCAAAACCCTGGACGAAGTGCGCGCAGCACTGGTCGGCAAGATCGGTGAAAACATGTCGATCCGTCGCTTCAAGCGGTATGAGACCGGCGCCAAACTGACGTCCTACGTGCATGGGACTCGCATCGGCGTGATGGTCGAATTCGACGGCGCCGACGAGCAAGTCGGCAAAGATGTCGCGATGCACATCGCGGCGATGAAGCCTGTCGCGCTGTCGGCCAGCGACGTGCCGGCAGACCTGATCGAGAAGGAGCGTTCGATCGCTGCGCAGAAGGCTGCCGAGTCCGGCAAGCCGGCCGATATCGTCGCCAAGATGGTGGAAGGCACAGTGCAGAAGTATCTGAAGGAAGTCTCACTGTTCAACCAGCCGTTCGTGAAGAACGACAAGCAGACGGTTGAACAGATGCTGAAGGCGGCCAACACCACGGTAAAATCGTTCACGATGTTCGTTGTCGGCGAAGGCATCGAAAAGAAACAGGACGACTTTGCGGCGGAGGTCGCGGCGCAGGTTGCGGCAGCTAAACAGGCATAAGCAAGAAAGCGGGCCGAAAGGCCCGTTTTTTTGACTGTAGCGAAATCATCTTGAAGTTGCGTGTTTCGATATGAATGAAACGATTCAGTCCGGCATTGGCAAATAGCGACGGCGCCGAAAGCTATTGCCAAGTGACATTGGCTTACGTTCCATCAATATCCAAGCATGCCCGGAATGCCGGATTTCATTTATTCTGAAGCCTCGCGGCGGCTTCTCGATGATGAGATCGGCAACAACCGATTATCCATCTTGAATCGGACATTTATTAGGAGTCCAGGCCCATGACAAAACCAGCTTACAAGCGCGTCCTCCTCAAACTCTCCGGTGAAGCACTAATGGGCGATGATGCATACGGCATCAATCGCACGACCATCGAGCGTATGGTGGCGGACGTGGCTGAGGTGGCCAGGCTGGGAGTCGAATTGGCAATCGTAATTGGCGGCGGCAATATTTTCCGTGGCGTGGCTCCGGGCGCCCAAGGCATGGACCGGGCGACCGCCGACTACATGGGAATGCTGGCAACCGTCATGAATTCGCTGGCATTGGCCGACGCCATGCGTCAGGTCGGCATCACTGCGCGCGTCATGTCGGCGATCGGTATCGAACAGGTGGTCGAACCGTACGTCCGTCCGAAGGCGTTGCAATACCTCGAAGAAGGCAAGATCGTGGTATTTGCCGCCGGAACCGGCAACCCGTTCTTTACCACCGATACGGCCGCCGCATTGCGTGGCTCCGAAATCGGCGCGGAGATCGTGTTGAAAGCCACCAAGGTCGACGGCGTGTACAGCGCCGATCCGAACAAGGATCGCAACGCAACCCGCTATTCGACCATCACGTTCGACGAAGCGATTGCCAAGCATCTGCAAGTCATGGACGCGACCGCATTCGCGCTGTGCCGCGACCAGAAATTACCGATCAAGGTTTTTTCCATCATCAAGCCGGGCGCCCTGAAAAACGTGATCATGGGCGAAGACGAGGGAACGCTGGTTCACGTTTAAATCAAGGATAGGGTTCTAATCCCAAGTCTTACTCGTTGCAACAGAGGAGAGCAGCATGACAGTCGTTGACGTCAAAAAAAACGCCGAACAGAAAATGCAGAAGTCGATCGAGACTCTGAAAACGGACCTAGCAAAGGTTCGCACCGGCCGTGCACACGTCGGCATTCTCGACCATGTCCTGGTCGATTATTATGGCACTCCGACGCAGATCAGCCAGGTCGCGAACGTGACGCTGATCGATGCCCGTACCATCGGCGTACAGCCGTGGGAAAAGAAGATGGTCGCCGTGGTCGAAAAGGCCATTCGCGAATCCGATCTCGGACTGAATCCGTCCACGCAGGGCGACCTGATTCGCGTGCCGACGCCACCGTTGACGGAGGAGCGGCGCAGGGAAATCGTCAAGGTAGTGAAGGGCGAGGGCGAGGATTCCAAAGTCGCGATCCGCAACGTTCGCCGCGATGCGAACGAGGCGCTGAAAAAACTGTTGAAGGACAAGGCTTGCTCGGAAGATGACGAGCGCCGTGCGCAGGACGACGTGCAAAAGCTGACCGACAAATTCGTTGCGGAAGTCGAAAAGCTGATTACCGAGAAAGAAAAAGAACTGCTGACCGTTTGAGCGCGGCCCTTGCGCCGGCATCCGGATCGTCGCCGACGGATGCCGTGCGAATTTGACCGTTCGTGCCGGATCGGCTATGGCGTGGGCAGGCTCGGCAGCGTGCATTCCGATGAGATATGCTTTGCCCGAATCGTCGGCGATATGCTGCCGCGATAATCCAATTTTCGCTTCAGGCTACACATGACCTATCTGAGCTCAACGCAAGCGGTACCGAACGCTCCTTCCGTGCCACGCCACGTTGCCATCATCATGGATGGCAACGGGCGCTGGGCAACCAAGCGCTTCATGCCGCGTGTGGCCGGCCATGCGAAAGGCGTGGAAGCGGTGCGCAGCATCGTCGAGGCATGCGTCGAGCGTGGCATCGAGTATCTGACCCTGTTTGCCTTCAGCTCCGAGAACTGGCGCCGTCCGGCGGATGAAGTGTCGTTGCTGATGCGTTTGTTCGTGACAGCGCTTGAACGCGAAGTTGCGAAAATGCATGCCAACGACATCCGCCTCCGAGTCGTCGGCGATCTCAGCCGTTTCGATGACAAGCTTCAAGACCTGATTGCCAGTGCGCAACGCCGTACCGCGAACAACAGCCGGCTGACCGTAACCATCTGTGCCAACTACGGCGGCCGCTGGGACATCATGCAAGCGATAGGCAAGATGGTGGCGACCAATCCCGGCGCCAGCGATTTCTCCGAAGAACAACTTGCGCCTCATCTGGCGATGGCCTATGCGCCGGAGCCGGACCTGTTCATTCGCACCGGCGGCGAAGAGCGGATCTCCAATTTTCTGCTGTGGCAGCTCGCGTATACCGAGTTTTATTTTACCGAGACGTATTGGCCCGATTTCGATCGCGCGGCGCTCGACCGCGCGATCGACTCGTACCAGCAGCGCGAACGGCGCTTTGGCCGCACCAGCCAACAGTTGATCGAGCAGAAAAAGGCGTCGTGATGCTGAAAACGCGTGTCATCACGGCGTTGGTCTTGCTGGCGGTATTACTATTGGCTTTGTTTTCCAGTTCGTTTATTTTTTTTGCGCTGGTCACCGCCTTGTTTTTCGGCGCTGCGGCATGGGAAAGTTTCCGTCTTTTTCAAAACAGGCAGCCGCTGCTGGGTGCGGTAATATGGACCGGTGCGTTTCTGTTCCTTGCATTGAAGGGCGACACATCGCGAGCGCACTTGCTGTCCGGCCTGTGCGTGTCGATCTGGGCGATCCGTCTTGCGCCATCGCTCAAATTCGGTTTGCCGCCGCTTGACGGTTTCGGCAATCGCCTGCTCAATGGCATTTACGGCATCGCGGTCCTCGGCTGCTTCATTGCGATCATCGCCTTGTTCCAGCGCTCCCCGCTCTACCTGCTTTCGGTGATGGCGATCGTGTGGATTGCGGATATTGGCGCCTACTTCGCCGGCAAGGCGTTCGGCAAGAACAAGCTGGCGCCATCGATTTCCCCTGGCAAGTCATGGGAAGGCGCAGCCGGCGGCTGGATGGCGGTACTACTCGTGGCCGGGTTTTCCACCATGCACCCGTTGCTGGCCGATACATTCGCGTCCCAGGTCTTGGCAAGCCGGGGCTGGGGTGTCTTCTTGATCGCAATGACGCTGATGGTCGGCGCCAGCATCGTCGGCGATTTGTTCGAATCGCAGCTCAAGCGGCGTGCCGGCATCAAGGACAGCAGCAATCTGTTGCCGGGACATGGCGGCGTGCTGGATCGCATTGATGCATTGATTCCGACCCTGCCGCTGGCAATGCTGGTCAGTTCATGGATCTAGTCAGGTAAGGTGGTATGCAGCGTATTACGATTCTCGGAGCGACAGGTTCGATCGGCGCGTCCACCCTCGATGTGGTGGCCAGGCATGCCGATCGCTATCAGGTTTATGCATTGACCGCGCATCAGCGCGTCGCGGAGCTGGCCGAGCAATGCGAGCGCTTCCAGCCGGAAGTCGCGGTGGTCGGTTCTGCCGACGCCGCCAAGGCTCTGGCGCGCTTGCTGCTCCAGAAAGGCGTGAAGACCGCTGTCGAATACGGCGAAGAAGCGCTGTGCGCCGTCGCCGCTGCGCCTGCATGTGATGCCGTGATGGCAGCCATAGTCGGCGCCGCCGGCCTCGCTCCTACACTGGCTGCGGCGCAGGCCGGCAAGAAGGTGCTGCTGGCGAACAAGGAAGCGCTGGTCATGTCGGGGCGTCTGTTCATGGACGCAATTGCTGCGAGCGGCGCCGTGTTGCTGCCGATCGATAGCGAACATAACGCCATTTTCCAATGCCTGCCGCAGCCATATCGGCGTGTGCCGACGCAGCATGGGGTAGCGAAAATATTGCTTACCGCATCCGGCGGCCCCTTCCTCCATCGCGCTGTCGATACGCTGGAAGACGTTACGCCGGAAGAGGCCGTCGCCCATCCCAACTGGGTGATGGGGCGCAAAATATCGGTCGATTCCGCCACCATGATGAATAAGGGGCTGGAGGTCATCGAGGCGCACTGGTTATTCGGCGCCGACGCCAGTCGAATCGAAGTCGTCATTCATCCGCAGAGCGTGATTCACTCGATGGTCTCTTACGTCGACGGCTCGGTGCTGGCCCAGCTTGGTAATCCCGACATGCGTACGCCGATCGCGCATGCGCTGGCTTATCCCGAGCGCATTGTGTCCGGGGTCAATGCGATCGACCTCGCGCAGATCGGACAACTGTCCTTCCTGCGCCCGGATTTCCAGCGTTTTCCCTGCCTCAAGCTGGCGTATGATGCGTTGTTGGCGGGCGGCACTGCTCCGGCTATACTGAACGCGGCAAACGAAGTTGCTGTCCAAGCATTTCTGGACCGGAAAATAGGTTTCCGCGCGATCGATCGCGTCATTGCCCGGGTTATGGACAAGCTGCCGCGAGACGAAATAACCGACATTGGCGCGCTGCTGGAGCAAGATCGCCGCGCAAGAGAGGCAGCCCGCTCCTTCATTCATTAGGCTCTCGATTCATGGCTTTGTTGCAAACTGTAGCTGCGTTCCTGGTGGCGCTCGCCGTATTGGTTGTTGTACATGAACTCGGGCATTACTGGGTGGCGCGCTGGTGTGGGGTCAAGGTACTGCGCTTTTCGGTCGGCATGGGGAAGGTCGTCTATTCGCGCCGTCTAGGACCGGATCAGACCGAGTGGGCGCTGTCCATTCTGCCTCTAGGCGGCTACGTCAAAATGCTCGATGCGCGCGAGCAGGATCTGAGTACTCTGCCCGCCACGGAGCTGAAGCGCGAGTTCACAAGGCAATCGGTATGGAAACGCATTGCGATCGTGGCCGCCGGGCCGCTCGCCAATTTCCTGCTTGCGATCGCGGTATTTGCCGGCCTTTACAGTTACGGCGTGCCCGAGCCGACCACCCGCTTGCGCGCGGTGCCGGAAATCAGCGCGGCTTATCAGGCCGGCTTGCGCGGCGGCGAACTGGTTACGGCGGTGAACGGCGATCAGGTTGAAATATGGTCAGATCTGCGCTGGAAGCTGCTGCAACTGGCAATAGAAAAGAAACCGGCGCGGTTGGACATTCGACGTCCGAACCCCGAACTCTCGGGCGGAAATCTGCTGGAGTCCGTCACGTTGCGGCTCGATGGATTGGCCACCGAGGATCTGGAAGGAGACTTCCTTGCGAAACTGGGCCTCGATCTCGCTCGCCCGCAAGCGGTGCTGGGAAAAGTTGCCGCCGATGGTCCCGCGATGCAGGCCGGATTGCGACAGGGCGATCTGATTCGCGCCGTTAACGGCGTACCGGTCGTGGACGGCCTGGCGTTTGTCGAACTGGTGCGTGCCTCGCCGGGCAAGGCTCTGCAAATTGCAGGCATGCGCCATGGCCGTGAATTCAGCTATGCAGTCCTCCCGGAGTCGTACACCAAGAATGGCCAGACTATCGGGCGCATCAAGGCTGAAGTGCCGCTGGCGCCTGAAATGACGATTGCCGCCAATGCGCCGTTGCAAGCACTGGGCAAGAGTGTCGAAAAGACCTGGGATACCAGCGTACTGACGCTCAAAATGCTTGGTAAAATGCTCATCGGCGAGATTTCCTGGAAGAACATTACAGGACCGATCACGATTGCGGACTATGCGGGGCAAACTGCGCGAATCGGTATCATCAGCTACCTCACGTTCATCGCATTCATCAGCATCAGTCTGGGTGTCATGAACCTGCTGCCCATCCCGGTTTTAGACGGAGGGCTTTTACTGTATTATTCGCTGGAACTTTTGACCGGACGGCCTCTTCCAGAGCGGTTCGGAGAAATTGCCCAGCGTGCTGGAGTGGGCATCCTGATGACATTGATGGCGGTCGCCGTCTTCAACGACATCATTCGGCTCATGTCCTGAGCTCCTGCCGGCATGCCTCAAGGCTGCGTGGCGGGGGCATTGATAACAAAATAACCGATGAAATTACATTCCGAGCGTTTTCCTCAGCTTTCCTTTCCTCGTCGCCTTATCGCCATCGCCGCCTTTGCCTTTTGCACGGGCAATGCGCTAGCCGTCACACCGTTCACGGTCAAGGATATCCGTGTCGAGGGCATTCAGCGTACCGAGGCGGGTACGGTGTTCAGCTACCTGCCGGTGCGCGTCGGCGAAACCTATAACGATGAAAAAGGTGCGGCCGCGATCAAGGCTCTGTATGCGACCGGTTTTTTCAAGGATGTGCGCATCGAAGTCGAGGGTGACGTGCTGGTGGTGCTGGTAGAGGAGCGGCCGGCGATTGCCGGCGTCGAATTTTCCGGCACCAAGGAATTCGACAAGGAGCAACTAACCAAGGCCTTGAAGGATATTGGCCTCGGCGAGTCGCGCATTTTCGACAAGGCGCTAGTCGATCGTGCCGAACAGGAGCTCAAGCGCCAATACCTGTCGCGCGGCCTATATGGTGTGCAGATCACCACCACGGTAACGCCGATCGAGCGCAATCGCGTCAATGTCAGTTTCGCGGTGGACGAGGGCGAAGTCTCGCGCATCAAGCAGATCAACATCATCGGCAACAAGGCGTTTCCCGACAGCGAGCTGCGCGGCTTGCTGAACCTGAGCACGCCGGGATGGTTCACCTGGTACACCAAGGCTGATCAATACTCGAAGCAGAAGCTGACTGGCGATATCGAATCGCTGCGCTCGTTCTATCTGAATCGCGGCTATCTCGAAATGCAGGTCGAATCGACGCAGGTGTCGATTACGCCGGACAAAAAAGACATTTACATCACTATCAACATCAACGAAGGCGAAAAATTCACGGTATCCAACGTCAAGCTTGAGGGCGAGATGTTCGGTCGAGAAGAGGAACTGAAATCGCTGGTGCAGCTCAAGAGCGGCGACGTCTATTCGGGTGAGAAACTCGCCGATAGCGTGAAGAAGATTTCCGAGCGCATGGGCAATTTCGGATACGCGTTCGCCAACGTCAATGCCAACCCGGAAATCAACCGCGACAAGAAGGAAGTGAGCTTCACCGTGCTGATCGATCCCGGCAAGCGTGTCTACGTTCGCCGCATCAATGTCGCGGGCAACACCAAGACGCGCGACGAGGTGATCCGCCGCGAGTTTCGCCAGTTTGAAGATTCCTGGTATGACGGAGAAAAGATCCGCCTGTCGCGCGACCGCGTCGATCGCCTCGGCTATTTCAAGGAAGTCGGCATCGAGACGCCGGAAGTTCCCGGCACGACCGATCAGGTCGACGTTAACATGACGGTGGCGGAGAAGCCGACTGGCAATATCCTGCTCGGCGCCGGCTTTTCGAGCAGCGAAAAACTGATGCTGACCGGTTCGATCCAGCAAGCTAACGCCTTCGGCAGCGGCAATACGCTCGGCCTCGACGTCAACACCAGCCGCCGTAACCGCACCATTGCGATATCGCAGACGACACCGTACTTCACCGACGATGGTGTCAGCCGCAGCTATGAAGTGTTTTTGCGGACCACGCGCCCGCCGGAGGTCAATACTGGCGACTACGTGGTGCAGACTACTGGCGCTAACGTCAAGTTCGGTGTGCCATTCTCGGAAGTCGACACAGTGTTCTTCGGCGCGGGCGTCGAGCGTACCAAGGTCCAAACCTATACCGGCGTGCCCGGATTCAACGACAGTCCGGAATTGTACAAGCGCTACGCCACCGACTTCGGTAACGGCACCAATGCAACGACGACCAGCTTTCCGCTGACCGCTGCATGGCAGCGCGACAGTCGCGACAGTGCATTGGTGCCGACTGTTGGCCGCTATCAGCGCGTCAATTTCGAGGTCGCGCCGACCGGCAGCTTGAAGTACTACCGTGCGGTCTATCAGCACCAGTATTTCTATCCGATGTTCCGTAGCGTAACGCTGGCGCTGAACGGCGAGTTCGATTACGGCCGTGGCCTCGGAGGCAAACCTTACCCGATTTTCAAGAATTTCTATGCCGGCGGCATCGGCTCGGTGCGCGGCTATGAAGGCTCTTCGCTTGGTCCGCGCGCGCTTAACGGCGACCCGCTCGGCGGTACTTCGCGCATCATCGCCAACGCCGAGTTGCAGTTCCCGTTCCCGGGATCGGGAAACGATCGCACGCTGCGCTGGTTCACCTTCTTCGACGCGGGTAACGTGTTTGCGGACGGCGCGAAGATCCAGGTTTCGGAGCTGCGCTATTCGGTCGGCGCCGGCATCAGCTGGGTATCGCCAATCGGCCCGCTGAAGTTGAGCTACGGCACGCCACTGAATTCGAAAGCAGGAGACCGGAAGCAGACTTTCCAGTTTCAGCTGGGTACCGGCTTCTAGCCGCTCAATGGCATAATAGTAATTTGATTTGCGGAGAATGACCTTGATGTTTCCAATTACGATATCGACACCGTTCAAGTGCATGGCTCTTGTCGCCGCTCTGATGCTTCCGCTGGCAGGAGCACAAGCGCAAGAGTCGAAAGTCGGATTCGTCAGCACCGAACGGATTTTCCGCGAGGCAGCGCCAGCCAAGGCGGCCACGGCAAAAATCGAACAGGAATTTTCGCGCCGCGACAAGGAACTGCAGGACATGGCTGCCCGGCTGAAGTCGATGTCGGACAAGCTCGACAAGGATACGGCAGTGTTGTCCGATTCCGATCGTGTCAAGCGTCAGCGCGACCTGGCCGATCTCGACAAGGATTTTCAACGCAAGCAGCGCGAATTCCGTGAAGACCTGAATCAGCGCCGCAATGAAGAGTTGGCTATCGTGCTGGAGCGCACCAACAAGGTGATCAAGCAGATCGCCGAAGCCGAGAAGTACGACCTCGTGTTCCAGGAGGCTGTATATGCCAGCCCCCGTATCGACATTACCGACAAAGTGCTCAAGGCGCTCAACAAATAAGAGCGGAAGAAGGCCACGATGAGCAATCGGCTGGGAAAATTGGTCGAACGCTTGGGAGGCCAACTGATAGGCGATGCCGGGATCGAGATCTCGGGCATCGCTCCACTTGATGCGGCGGATGCGTCGCACATCACATTCCTCTCCAATCCGAAACTACGCGCACAAGCGGCCGCAAGCAGGGCAGCGGCATTGATCCTGTCCGCTGCGGACAATGCGATCATTAGTGCAAGCTACCAAGGCGCGCGCGTCGTGACGGACAATCCGTACGCCTACTTTGCCCGAGTGGCTCAGCTTTTCGCCGAACAGCAGGCGATTCCGGTTGCCCGGGGCATTCACCCGAGCGCCAGCGTGCATCCTGATGCGCGCGTTGCGGCCGGGGCTTGCATCGGTCCGCACGTGACGATCGATGCCGGAGCGGTCATTGCGGACGGAGTGCTGATCGATGCCGGCTGCTTTGTCGGCCGCCTGGCGAAGGTAGGCGCAGACACCCATTTGTATGCGAACGTCTCGTTCCATGCCGGTTGCGAGATCGGTCAGCGCGGCATCATTCACTCGGGGGCGGTGATCGGAGCCGACGGTTTCGGTTTTGCAAAGGAAAACGGTGCTTGGATCAAGATTCCGCAGACGGGCCGGGTGGTGATTGGCGACGATGTGGAAATCGGCGCCAATACCACGATTGACCGCGGCGCGCTCGCCGATACGGTGATCGAAGATGGCGTCAAGCTCGACAACCAGATCCAGATCGGCCACAACTGCCATATCGGCGCGCATACCGCGATGGCGGGTTGCGTCGGCGTCGCCGGCAGCGCAAGGATCGGCAAGTATTGCACCTTCGGTGGAGCGGCGATGGTGCTCGGCCATCTCACCATCGTCGACAACGTCCATATCTCGTCGGGCAGCATGGTGTCGCGCTCGATACTCGAGCCCGGTCAGTACACCGGCTTTTATCCGCTGGCGAAAAATGCCGAATGGGAAAAATCGGCGGCGATTGTGCGCAATTTGGCATCGATGCGTGAGAAAATCCGCGACCTGGAAAAAACAATCAAACTGCTTACCGGAAAACAGTAATGAATACCCTCGACATCAACCAAATCAAACAATACCTGCCGCACCGTTACCCGCTGCTGCTGGTCGACCGGGTGCTGGATTGGGAGTCTGGCAAATCGATTACCGCCATCAAGAACGTCACCGTGAACGAAGAGTTCTTCAACGGTCATTTTCCGCACAAGCCGGTGATGCCCGGGGTGCTGATGATCGAGGCGCTGGCGCAGACTGCCGCCTTGCTGTCATTCCTGACCATGGGGCAGAAACCCGACGACAATAGCGTGGTCTACTTTGTCGGCATCGACGGCGCGCGCTTCAAGCGCCCGGTGGAGCCCGGGGACCAGCTCAAGATGCAGGTGGAAATATTGCGCACCGCGCGCGGCATCTGGAAATACAAGGCACAGGGGACGGTGGACGGTCAGGTGGCGGTCGAGGCGGAATTGATGTGCACGATGCGCAGCGCGGCCGACGCCAGCCAGCCGGCGGGGCAGTAATGCCGATCATCCATCCCACCGCGATTGTCGATCCCAAGGCGGAACTCGATAGTTCGGTCGAGATTGGTGCGTATTCGATTATCGGACCGGACGTCAAGATCGGCGCGCGCACCACGATCGGTCCGCATGTCGTGATTGATGGCCATACGACGATCGGCTGCGACAATCGTTTTTTTCAGTTCTCGTCGATCGGTGGTGAGCCGCAGGACAAGAAGTACGCGGGGGAGCCGACGCGGCTGGAAATCGGCGACCGCAACCTGATTCGCGAGTTCTGCACCTTCAATCTCGGCACCGTGCAGGATGCTGGCGTGACGCGCTTGGGCAACGACAACTGGATCATGGCCTATGTGCATTTCGCACATGATGTGCAGGTCGGAAACAATACGATTTTTGCCAATAATGCGTCAATCGCCGGGCATGTGCATGTCGGCGATTGGGTGATTCTGGGCGGCTTTTCCGGTGTCCATCAATTCTGCAAGATCGGCGCGCACGCGATGCTCGGGATGAATACCAGTCTTACGCAGGACGTGCCGCCGTTCGTGATCCTGAACGGTAATCCGGCGACAACCCACGGCATCAATATCGAAGGCCTCAAGCGTCGCGGCTTTACGCGCGAACAGATCGCCGACGTCCGCAATGCGTACAAGCTGATCTATAAATCCGGCCTGACCTTGGAAGAGGCGAAAGCTGCGCTGGCAAGGGCCGAGACCGGCTCGCCCAACTCCGCCGCCCATCTGCGCACGATGCGCGAATTCCTCGATAGCACGACTCGTGGCATCGTCCGATAAGCTGTCGATTGCAATGGTCGCGGGGGAAAGCTCGGGTGACCTGCTCGCCAGCCGCCTGCTATCAGGGCTGCGCCCGCAACTCCCGGATACGCTGATGCACGGCATCGGCGGGCCGAAGATGGCGGAGTTCGGTTTTCATAGCGACTGGCCGATGGAAAAATTGTCGGTACGTGGATTGTTCGAAGTGCTCGCGCATTATCGCGAAATCAAGGGCATTCAGAACGCGCTGCGCGACCGTCTCCTGGCCGAAAAACCGGCAGTATTCATCGGTGTCGACGCGCCCGATTTCAACTTTGGTCTTGAAGCGCAACTGAAACGGGCTGGTATTCCGACCATGCATTTCATCAGCCCGTCGATCTGGGCGTGGCGCGGCGGGCGCATCAGGAAGATCGCGAAAGCGGTATCGCATATGCTGGTGGTGTTTCCATTCGAGGAAGCGATTTACCGCAAGGCTGGCATTCCGGTGACGTATGTGGGTTACCCGTTGGCCGAGGTGATTCCGCTGGAGCCGGACGTCGCCGCCGCCCGGATCGAACTCGACCTGCCATCGGATGCTCAGGTGGTGGCGATTCTTCCGGGCAGCCGGATGTCGGAGTTGAAGTACAACGCAGTCGCGTTCATCGACGCGGCGAGACTGCTGGCGCAGCGCGATCCGGCCATCCGCTTCGTGGTGCCGATGGCGGGCGAAAAGCAGCGCGCCTATTTCGCCGAATTGCTGGCGAAGGCCGGACTGGCCGACGTGCCAATCCAGGTGACCGCGGGACGTTCGCATGTGGCGCTTGCCGCGGCCGATGCGGTGCTGGTCGCGTCCGGCACGGCGACACTGGAAGTCGCGCTGTTCAAGAAGCCGATGGTAATCGCTTACAAGATGATGCGCGCTTCGTGGGAAGTCCTGCGTCATATGGGTTACCAGCCCTGGATCGGCCTGCCTAACATCCTGGCGCAGGAATTTCTGGTTCCGGAATTGCTGCAGGATGCGGCGACGCCTGCCGCGCTTTCCGATGCATTATGGAAGCAACTGACTGATACCGCGCATCGCGCGCGATTGCGGCAGCGCTTCACTGAAATGCATCATGCGTTGCTGCGCGATACGGCAAAGGAGAGTGCGCAGGCGGTGCTGCAGCTGATCGGTCGTTCTGCGAAAACGTGATGAAAATGGATAAATTCAGTCTGCCATTGTTCGATCATGCCGGTGAACTCGTGTGCGGCGTCGACGAAGCCGGGCGCGGACCGCTGGCCGGCGCAGTGTTTGCAGCGGCCGTCATCCTCGACCCGGCAAGGCCGATCGCCGGGCTGCGCGATTCGAAGAAACTGACCGAAGCGCGGCGCAACGAACTTGCGGAACAGATCAAGTCCGATGCGCTGGCGTGGTCGATCGCCCAATGTTCGGAAATCGAGATCGACGAATTGAACATCCTGCAGGCATCCATGCTGGCAATGCGGCGCGCGGTGGAGGGATTGAAAACGACGCCGACCCTGGCTTTGATCGACGGCAACCGCTGCCCGGTGATGTCGATCCGGTCGGAAGCCATCGTCAAAGGCGACGACAAGGTGCCGGCGATTTCGGCCGCATCGATTCTGGCAAAAACCGCGCGCGACGCGGCGCTGATGTTATTGCATGAACAGTATCCGATGTACGCGTTCGATCAGCACAAGGGTTACCCGACTGCCCTGCATCTGGAACGCCTGCGCATGCATGGCGTATCGCCGGTTCATCGTAAATCCTATGCGCCGGTTCGCGAGCTGCTCGCTTTGATGCTGTGATAGGCATGAAATACGCCATTCGCCTGACATGAAAACCATTTCCTCGCGCGAAAATCCGCTTTACAAAGAGCTGAAGCTGCTTGCCTCCAGCTCTCAGGCTCGTCGCAAAGCGGGGCGTACGCTGCTGGATGGCGTGCATCTCTGCGAGGCTTACCTGGATCAGGTGAAAGGAGGGCCGACATTGTGCGTGGCAAGTACCGGTTCGCTCGCCAATGCGGAAGTGGCGGCAATCGTGCAACGCTGCGAGGCGGCGCATGTCCGCTGCGTGGAATTGACCGATGCGCTTTATCAGGTTCTCAGCCAGGTCGAACATGGCGTCGGCCTGCTGTTTGTCGTCGATACGCCGCAAACGACGATGCCGAGCAGGCTCGCGCAATCGGCGGTGTTGCTGGACAATCTGCAGGATCCTGGCAATCTCGGTTCGATCTTGCGCAGTGCCGCCGCTGCAGGTATCGAGTATGTGTTCTGTAGCAAGGGAACTGCGTTCGCCTGGTCTCCCAAAGTGCTGCGCGCCGGCATGGGCGCGCATTTCCTGCTAAAAATCCTGGAAAACGTCGATCTTTTCGCGGTGATGAGCGATAGTGAAGTGCCCATTCTTGCTACCAGTTCGCATGCAACGCAGACGATCTACGAGAGCGACCTTAACCGGCCGGTGGCATGGTTGTTCGGCCACGAAGGGCAGGGCGTCTCGCAAGAATTGCTTGCCGCGGCCACGCACAAAGTTTCGATCCCCCACCTGGGTGCGGTGGAATCGCTGAATGTGGCCGCAAGCGCCGCCGTCTGCTTTTTCGAGCAACTAAGACAAAACACCGCACGCCGACTGCCCTAAATCAATGCGGCAGGCCGCTTGTCTGCCGGGCATTCCTGATAGACCAGGCCCGGGGCCACGCAGCGCTCTTCCTCGTCCAATACCGTTGCATTGTCCAGCAGGCAGATATGGTCGAACTGGTAGATGCGGCCCTGAATCACCACATAGCGGAATATCTGCGCATCGCGATAACTGCCTATTGGTTCCGCTACTCGTTCCGGTTGATAAAACCGAATGCCTTTCGGTTGTTGTGTCGTTTGCCGCCCGTTATGAACCAGCCCTAGCGACTCGATGTCGGATTCAACGTGTCCAAGACCCTCTTTTAGTACCCAGAACAAGAACAGCAACCCAGCCCACAAAATGAGTTCGATGAGTACAAGATCCATGCCGCTCTCCTTCGTGATCTTCACTTTCGTTATAGCCGATTTGTAAGCTTTGTATAAGATTCGTGCGAGGCATGGCGCTGGATTTTTGTGTTATTCCGCAGAAGCTCATAAAAACACACTGCAAGGCGGCGCGGCTTTTTCCTTCTGGGGCGAAAGTGCGCGCTCAATACGAGCGTCGGCCGGGCTTGATTTCCTGCAAAATCATGGTTGCAATTTCTTCGATGGATTTCGCGGTCGACGACATCCAGCGAATCCCTTCGCGACGCATCATTTTCTCTGCCTCATTGATTTCATAGCGGCAGTTTTCGAGGGCCGCATATTTGCTCCCCGGACGTCGTTCGTTCCTCACTTCCGACAGGCGGTCGGCCGCGATCGACAGTCCGAAGAGTTTTTTCTTGTAGGGGAGCAGCCCGCTCGGCAACTTGCCGCGCTCGAAATCGTCGGGAATCAGCGGGTAGTTCGCCGCCTTGACGCCGTACTGCATCGCCAGGTAAAGGCTGGTCGGCGTTTTGCCGGAGCGCGATACGCCAACCAGAATGACGTCGGCCGCCACCAGATTCTGATTCGATTGGCCATCGTCATGAGCGAGCGAAAAATTGATCGCCTCAATCCGGTTCTTGTAGTCCTCGGAATCCGTAATGTTATGGCTGCGGCCGACGGTATGCGTCGACTTGACCCCCAGTTCCTGCTCCAGCGGTTCGACGAAGGTCTGGAACAGGTCCATGTGTATGGCTTCCGACTGTCGCACTACGGACGACAGCTCGGCTTTGACCAGGGTTGAAAAAACGATCGGACGCTTGCCGTCGTGGTCATATGCCTCGTTGATTTCGCGCACCGCCCGGTAGGCTTTGTCGAGGGTGTCGAGGAAGGGGAGCCGTACCTGCTTGAAGCGTAGTTCGAACTGCGTCAATACCGAGTGGCCGAAGGTCTCGGCGGTAATGCCGGTGCCGTCCGAAATGAAGAACACGGTGCGATGGGCAAGCGGCAAAAGATGGGCGGGCAAGTCTGGCATAATCTTAATCAAATATAAATTACGAAAAGTTCTGAATTGTGCAAGGCAAAATGTTGTTGCACACTGTAAAATGGCGACCAACCAATGACACGACATCGGGCGCATCAAGAATAACAAAAAGAACGCGCGCCGAAGACGCATATGCAGATTTCTTATCATCAAAACAGGTGTAGTTATGTCCAACGCAGTATCCACGGGGGTAACCCAGGGGGCTACATACGTAGCTTCATTTGAAAATCTGAGAATGACGGACGTCGAGTCCGTCGGCGGCAAGAATGCGTCACTCGGCGAAATGATCAGTCAGCTGGCTGGCGCCGGTGTGCGGGTGCCTGGCGGTTTCGCCACCACCGCGCAGGCGTTCCGCGATTTTCTGGCCCATAGCACGAATGGCGGCGCGACGCTCGCGCAGCGCATCGCCGATCGCCTGTCGTCGCTCAATATCGACGAGGTTCGGGCGTTGGCGCAGGCAGGGGCCGACATTCGCCAATGGATTATCGACACGCCGTTCCAGCCGCGCCTGGAAGAGGAAATCCGCGAGTACTACCAGCGACTGGTTGCCGATTCGTCGGCTGAAATGTCTTTTGCCGTGCGCTCTTCCGCCACTGCGGAAGACTTGCCGGATGCCTCCTTCGCGGGTCAGCAGGAAACTTTCCTGAACGTGGTCGGCATCGATAATGTGCTGGAGGCAATCAAGCATGTGTTCGCGTCGCTGTACAACGATCGCGCGATTTCGTATCGCGTGCACAAGGGATTCACGCATGCCGAGGTAGCCCTGTCGGCCGGTGTACAGCGCATGGTGCGTTCGGATGTCGGTGCTGCTGGCGTGATGTTTACGCTTGATACCGAATCCGGCTTCAAGGACGTGGTATTCATTACGTCCAGCTATGGACTGGGCGAAACCGTGGTGCAGGGTGCGGTCAATCCGGACGAGTTCTACGTACACAAGCCGATGCTGGAGCAGGGCAAGCTGCCCATCATTCGCCGCAACATCGGCTCCAAGCTGATCAAGATGGAATTCACCGGCGAAGCCAAGGCCGGTCGCTCGGTGAAGACGGTCGATGTGCCGATCGAACTGCGCAACCGTTATTCGCTGAACGATCAGGAAATCGTCGAGCTGGCGAAATACGCGATGATCATCGAGAAGCATTACGATCGCCCGATGGATATCGAATGGGGCAAGGATGGCCGGGACGGCAAACTGTACATCCTGCAGGCGCGCCCGGAAACCGTGAAGTCGCAGCAGAAATCGACCGATGCGCAGCAGCGCTTCAGGCTCAAGGGCAGCGGTGCGGTGCTGGCCTCCGGCCGCGCGATCGGTCAGAAAATCGGCGCCGGCCCGGTGCGCGTGATCCACGATCCATCCGAAATGGAACGCGTACAACCTGGCGACGTGCTGGTGGCGGACATGACCGACCCCAACTGGGAGCCGGTGATGAAGCGCGCTTCGGCTATCGTCACCAATCGCGGCGGGCGCACCTGCCATGCGGCGATCATTGCGCGTGAGTTGGGCGTGCCGGCGGTGGTCGGTTGCGGCAATGCGACCGATATACTGAAGGACGGTACGCTGGTGACGGTATCCTGCGCCGAAGGCGACGAAGGCAAGATTTATGATGGTCTGCTGGAAACGGAAGTGACCGAAGTGTCGCGCGGCGAACTGCCGACGCTGGCGCTGAAGATCATGATGAACGTCGGCAATCCGCAGCTCGCGTTCGACTTCCAGTCGATTCCAAATGGCGGTGTCGGCCTGGCCCGCCTCGAATTCATCATCAACAACAATATCGGTGTACATCCAAAAGCGATCCTCGAATATCCGGGCATCGACGCTGACTTGAAGAAAGCGGTCGAGTCGGTCGCGCGCGGCCATGCGTCGCCGAAAGCCTTTTACGTCGACAAGCTGGCCGAAGGCATTGCGACCATTGCCGCGGCGTTCTGGCCGAAACCGGTGATCGTGCGCTTGTCCGACTTCAAATCGAACGAGTACAAGAAACTGATCGGCGGCTCGCGTTACGAGCCGGACGAAGAAAATCCGATGTTGGGTTTCCGGGGCGCTGCCCGCTATCTCGCACCCGATTTCGCCGAATCGTTCGAGATGGAATGCCAGGCGATGAAGCGGGTGCGCAACGATATGGGCCTGACCAACGTCGAGATCATGGTGCCGTTCGTACGTACGCTGGGCCAGGCCGAGAAAGTGGTCAACCTGCTCGCGAAGAACGGTTTGAAGCGCGGCGAAAACGGCTTGCGCCTGATCATGATGTGCGAAGTGCCGTCGAACGCGATTCTGGCCGAGCAATTCCTTGAATATTTCGACGGCTTCTCGATTGGTTCCAACGATCTGACGCAGTTGACGTTGGGACTGGACCGCGACTCGGGCATGGAATTGCTGGCCGCCGATTTTGACGAGCGCGATGCCGCGGTCAAGGCTTTGCTGTCGAAGGCGATTTCTGCCTGCCGCGCGCAAGGAAAATACATCGGCATTTGCGGACAGGGGCCCTCGGATCATCCGGATTTTGCCGAATGGCTGATGAAGGAGGGGATTGCGTCGATTTCCCTGAATCCTGACACGGTCATCGACACCTGGCAAAAGCTGGCGTCCGCCGGCTAAGCCCTGCGCGGCGAGGTTCGATGGGAAACAAAAACGCGGGCCTCGAGCTCGCGTTTTTTATTTCCGGAGACTGTTGTAACGGAGCACAGAGCAGGCGCGAAAGCGTTTGATTCGCTTACATTTTGGATTAGACTTGAGCCAGCCTGTTTACGAATAACAACCAACAAAAACAGCAGTACTTTGTTGTATTGCGCCCCCGTCGCCCTTTGGGCCGCGGGGGTTTTGTTTTTATAATCGCGACAACAATGGCAAACGAGAAGGAGGCGCTGATGGCAGAGTGGATGATGTGGTTCGGCCTGGCCGGAGTGCTGGTGATTCTGGAAATGTTCACTGGCACGTTCTATCTGCTGATGGTCGGTATTGGCTTGGCGGCAGGCGGTCTGACTGCGCTGGCCGGCGGCGCAGGCGAAGTGCAGCTGGTCGTCGCGGCACTGGTCGGTGTCATCGCGACCACCATCCTGCAGCGCAGTAAGCTGGGACGGACGACGAAGGGCGATGCCGCGCGCAATCCGAATGTCAATCTCGATATCGGCCAGACGCTCGTGGTCGATGCCTGGAGCGGCGATGAAGGGGAAGCGCAGACCGCGCGCGTAATGTACCGAGGTGCATTATGGGATGTGGAATTGGAGCCGGGCGGGGTCGCAAAGCCGGGCACATTCGTGATTCGGGAAATCCGGGGGAGTCGCCTGATGCTCGCAAACAGCAGCGCAAAATAACCAACAAGAAGGAGGAATATGATGGAAATCAGTTTTGGCAATCTCAGCCTGGTGCTGTTCATCGTCGCGGTGGTGTTCGTCATCAAGACCATCAACGTGGTGCCGCAACAGCATGCCTGGGTGGTGGAGCGGCTGGGGAAATATCACGCAACGCTGGGCCCGGGTTTGAATATCGTATTGCCGTTTATCGATCGCATCGCGTACAAGCATTCGCTGAAGGAGATTCCGCTCGATGTGCCGAGCCAGGTGTGCATCACCAAGGACAACACGCAGTTGCAGGTTGACGGCATCCTTTACTTTCAGGTGACCGATGCGATGCGTGCTTCATACGGTTCATCGAATTACATCGCCGCCATCACCCAACTGGCGCAGACCACGTTGCGCTCGGTGATCGGCCGCATGGAGTTGGACAAGACTTTCGAAGAGCGCGAGCACATCAACAAATCGATCGTCAGCGCGATCGACGAGTCGGCGTCGAACTGGGGCGTGAAGGTGCTGCGTTATGAGATCAAGGACCTGACGCCGCCGAAGGAAATTCTTCACGCGATGCAGGCGCAGATCACCGCCGAGCGCGAGAAACGTGCGTTGATCGCGGCATCGGAAGGACGCAGGCAAGAGCAGATCAACATCGCCAGCGGCGAGCGTGAAGCGGCGATTGCCAAATCGGAGGGCGACAAGCAGGCGGCGATCAACCGTGCGCAGGGGCAGGCTACGGCGATCGTCGCGATCGCGGAGGCAAGCGCCGACGCGTTGCGCAAAACGGGTGCGGCGATACGCGAGCCGGGCGGTTCCGATGCTGTCAATCTGAAAGTCGCAGAACAGTACGTGAACGCGTTTTCCCAGCTGGCGAAGACCAACAATTCGATCATCGTTCCAGCCAATATGAGCGATATCAGCGGACTGATCGCGAGTGCTATGCAGGTCGTGAAGTCACAGCAGAAAGCGTAATCGCCGGGCGCGAGGCGCACCGGCGTTCAGTCTAACGCCGGTTCTGCTTCAGGATGGATTGCTGTTCGCGCTGCCAATCGCGCTGCTTTTCGCTTTCGCGCTTGTCATGCTGTTTCTTGCCTTTGGCGAGGCCGACTTCGCATTTGATGCGGCCCTTGGTGTAATGCAGGTTGATCGGCACCAGCGTGTAGCCGGCGCGCTCCACCTTGCCGATCAGCTTCTTGATTTCTTCGGCATTGAGCAGCAGCTTGCGCGTGCGTACCGGGTCGGGCGAGATGTGAGTTGATGCGGTCGGCAGCGGGCTGATGTGTGCGCCGAACAGGAAAACCTCGCCGTTGCGCACGATGACATAGGCCTCTTTCAACTGCGCACGTCCGGCGCGGATGGATTTGACTTCCCAGCCTTCCAGCGCCATCCCTGCCTCGTAGCGCTCCTCGATGAAATAATCGTGGAAGGCTTTTTTATTATCAATGATGCTCATGAGTTCGAAAACGAGGCGGGTCGGTTAAAATTTCAATCTTCTATTCTACCAAACGGTTCATTCTCGATGGCAGTCGTGCACAAGTCGGTATTGCTCGCGTATAGCGCGGAACAGATGTTTGCGCTGGTCGACAATATCGAGGACTACCCCAAGTTTTTGCCGTGGTGCGGCGGCACGGAAGTGAAGCAACGCGAAGGCAATAAAGTAACTGCCATGCTCATGATCAACTACCACGGCGTGAAGCAAACGTTCGTTACGGAGAACACGAATGTGCCACCGAACTCCATGGATATGGCACTGATCGAGGGGCCTTTCAAGCATCTGAACGGCACATGGAATTTCAGGCCCCTACGCTCGGATGCCTGCAAGGTCGAATTCGATCTGCACTATGAATTTTCCAGCAAGATGCTGGAGCAGATCATCGGGCCGGTGTTCAACATGATCGCAAACAGTTTCGTCGATTCGTTCTGCAAGCGCGCGGAGGCGGTGTATGGCTGATATCCGCGTGCAGGTCTGCTATGCGCGGCCGGATCGGCAATTCCGGCGCAGCGTGACCGTGTCGGCCGGGAGCACGATTCAATCCGCGATCGAATGCAGCGGCATGCTCGGCGATGTGCCGGAAATCGATCTTGCGGCTGCGCGCGTCGGCATTTATGGCAAGTTGAAAACGCTGGATACACCCCTGCGCGATCATGACCGGGTTGAAATCTACCGGCCGTTGATCGCCGATCCGAAGGAGTCGCGCCGCAAGCGCGCGGTAAAGAAGGACGACAAAAAAGCCCGGTAAGCGACCGGGCTGAATGGCGCCGCGACGATTTTATTTACAGTCTTCCAGCATGTGTCGCGTGTCGCGCAATTCCTTTGCGCGTTGTTCGTCTGTCAAGAAGGTGCGCTCGCCGCTCTTGCCGGCCCGCGAAATACGTTCACCCGATTCCAACGCGCGTCGATAGTCGCGCGCGCGGTCGCAGTTCTTGTTTTTTTCCTGCGCCAGCCTGGTCTCTTCCGCCGTCTTTTTTTCCTTTTCCGCTTGCTCCGTCCTGCGTTTGCGGAACTCGGCATTTTTCTCTGCCGACGTCATTTCCGGCTTAGGTTGAGCGGGCGCATTTGTTTCGACCGAGGCCGATGCCGGCGCGGCCGCGCCGGGTTGTTTGAGGATGCGCCTGCTCGGCACCGAGGCTGGTGGCGGCATGTCGGAAAACTGTTTTACCCCTTTCTCGTCGAGCCATACATACTGCGCGCCGGCGGCGCTCGACAGGCCGAGGCCTGCCAGAAGAGCCGCGCTTGCAGCCAGGTGCGTGAGCGGAATGCGTTTCATGGAAATCCTTGCGTCTGTAGATTGATGGGATTTCGCCATGCTTTGGCGGCGATGTCAATGAAGCCGCCCAGAGGGTCGAAATGGCACTAAAAAACGACGTATTTTGAGGATTTCTGTATAATTCGCTTTTGCGCCTATAGGAATCACTATGCGTCTCCTCCAAAAAGCACTCACATTCGATGACGTGCTGCTCGTGCCGGCACATTCCGACATTCTTCCCAAAGACACTTCCCTGAAAACGCGCTTGACGCGCAACATCACGTTGAACATTCCGTTGCTGTCGGCGGCGATGGATACGGTCACCGAAGCGCGCCTGGCGATTGCGATGGCACAGGAGGGCGGCATCGGCATCGTCCACAAAAACCTGACGCCGAGAGAGCAGGCGCGCGAGGTCGCGAAGGTCAAGCGCTTCGAGTCCGGCGTGGTGCGCGACCCGATCACGATCCCACCGACGATGCGCATTCGCGAGGTGATCGCGCTATCGGCGCAGCACGGCATCAGCGGTTTCCCGGTGGTGGAAGGCAAGACGGTGGTCGGCATCATCACCAATCGCGATCTGCGTTTTGAAGAAGAGCTGGATGCCGAAGCACGCGCGAAGATGACGCCGCGCGAGAAACTGGTCTATGTGAAAGAGGGTGCCGAGCTGTCTGAGGCGAAACGCCTGATGAACAAGCACCGGCTGGAGCGCGTGATCGTCGTCGACGACGCGTTCGAGCTGCGCGGCCTGATCACCGTCAAGGATATCCAGAAGGCGACCGAGCATCCGAATGCGAGCAAGGATGAGCATGGCAAGCTGCGCGTGGGTGCGGCGGTCGGCGTGGGCCCGGACAATGACGAGCGTATTGATCTGTTGGTGAAGGCCGGCGTGGATGTGCTGGTGGTCGATACCGCGCACGGTCATTCGAAGGGCGTGCTGGAACGCGTGAAGTGGGTCAAGACGAATTATCCGCAAGTGGAAGTCATCGGCGGCAATATCGCCACTGCGGCTGCGGCGGTCGCATTGGTTGAACACGGCGCCGACGGTGTCAAGGTCGGCATCGGGCCGGGCTCGATCTGCACCACCCGTATCGTCGCCGGCGTCGGAGTGCCGCAGATCACGGCCATCTCGAATGTCGCCGAAGCGCTCAAGGATAGCGGGGTCCCATGCATCGCCGACGGCGGCATCCGCTTCTCCGGCGATATTGCAAAAGCGCTAGCAGCCGGCGCATCGAGCGTCATGATGGGCAGCATGTTCGCCGGCACCGAAGAGGCACCGGGCGAGGTCATCCTGTATCAGGGGCGCAGCTACAAGTCATATCGCGGCATGGGCAGCCTGGGCGCGATGACGGAAGGTTCAGCCGACCGCTACTTTCAGGATGCATCCAACAATGCCGATAAGCTGGTGCCGGAGGGCATTGAAGGCCGCGTACCGTACAAAGGTAGTGTGCTCACGATCCTGTATCAGTTGGTCGGCGGCGTACGCTCGTCGATGGGCTACTGCGGCTGTGCGACGATCGACGAATTCCGCGAGAAGGTCGAATTTGTCGAGATCACGTCGGCCGGCATGAGCGAGTCGCATGTGCATGACGTGCAAATTACCAAGGAAGCGCCGAACTACCGTGCGGACTAGGTATAGTGCGGGCGCGGCCGGATCATGACAGGCGCGGCAGGTTCGATGCAAGCGGAAGCGCCGATGCTGCTCTGTGAGCAAGCGGATGGTGCGTGCGGCGGAGACCAGCAGATGCAGCGCTTGCGCCGCATCGGGCGGAAATTGTTTAACGTTACCAGTTGCGTAATCACGTTCGACAACACGCATCCGACGGCGACCGACGGCAGTGGCTTGGTGGATGCTCCTGAAATCTCATTCTGTTCCGACATTTCACCGTCGGATCAACTGGTTGTTGTGTGCGATACACGCAATCATGCGTCGCTTGCGCAGCATCGCGCGGTGACAGGAGCGCCGCATATTCGCTTTTATGCATCGCATCCGGTGTACAACCAGGAAAAAGGGCTGGTCGGCAG